>Ga0209692_10000847_pt1 | contig 53357 bp, 46 predicted proteins | sample tdDd472_FD_187129 | JGI IMG/M metagenome (GOLD analysis project Ga0209692, IMG submission 187129) | Marine sediment microbial communities from the Atlantic coast under amendment with organic carbon and nitrate - tdDd47.2 (SPAdes)... | ecosystem: Environmental > Aquatic > Marine > Coastal >... | reverse complement strand
GGGATGGTCCGCTCGGCCTCGACAAAAAGTGCGTTGCCTGCGTCGGGCACGCGGATGAACTCGCCGGCGGAGAATGCGAGCGGCCCTATACCGGGCGCGGCCTCGGATGCGGCCCAGGGCTCGCTCACCCATTGCGGGCGGTTCGACAGGAAGACGAATTCGCGCGCGTCGGTGACGAAGATCGGATGGCTCGACAGCGACCAGTTGGCCTCGATAGCCCAGAAGGGAACCGCGACGATGATCATGCCGGCATCCTCTCCGGGGCGAGGGCCGGGAATGTGAGAGGCAAAGGCATAGGCGCGCGATCCGTCGGCCAGCCGCAGCGCGGTGCGGCCGAGCCGGCGCTGGGCCACCGTCTGGGGCAGGCTGGAGCCGATAATGTTGCGGCTCCCGATCAGGCCGTTCGCCGAAGCGAGAACCTCACCATCGATCGTGGCGACGGCGACATCGCGCGCGCCGGAGGCAGCGGCGACGCTCGGCAGCAGGGACCGCATGGAGTCGGCCTGTTCGCGCGGCGATCCGTCGAGGAAGAGGTTGCGGACATCGGCGCGCCGCGACAGCAGCGGCGGGATGAGCCGGTATTTCTCCATCACGCCGGAGAGGGCCTCGATCTGCAGGGCGAGCGTCTCCTCCGCAGTGGCGGCGAGAGATGTGCGGGCACGTTCGCCCGCCCAGTCGCGTGCGATCCAGACCGACAGTCCGAGGCACAGGAGCGTCAACCCGATCACCGCACGGGTGACCAGGCGATAGCGTTTCTTCAATTGTGCGCCGCTTGCCGTCATGACCGGCGGTTTTACCGGTCAGTCGTGTTCCTGCACAAGCCGACGTTCGAAGGAGAGTGTCTTGATCAGCGCATAGACGGTGTTGCCGGGGCGAAGTCGGAGATCCTCCACCGTGCGGCGGGTGACACGCGCCTTGACGAGTTGCAGGCCGACAATGCCGCGAATTTCGACCGAGGCGCGGCCGTCTTCGATGATTTCCTCGATCACCATGGGAAGCTGGTTGCGCACCGACAGGTCGCTGCGCGGAACCAGCGAGAGCGCCACGTCGCTGGAATCGACGCGCAGGCGCAAGGCCGTTCCCGGCTCGGGCATGTCTTCGCGGTTCTGCGGCCCGAGGAGGTAGACCGTGTAGCCCTCCAGATCGAGCTCCATCATGTCGTGTTCTTCGTCGTAGTGCCGGAAAATCGCGCGCAGCAGCACGCTGGCGGCGCCCTGGCCGAGATGCTCGCCGAGATCGGAGCGGGCAAACAGCGTGGTGGCGTCGCCCGAGGCGACGACGCGGCCTTGCGAGACGATCACCATCGTGTCGGCGAGCCGGGCGATCTCCTCGATTTCGTGGCTGACATAGAGGATCGGGATGCGCGTTTCGGAGCGGATACGCTCCAGATAGGGCATGATCCGGGCGCGGCGGGCATGATCGAGCGAGGCGAGCGGTTCGTCCATCAGCAGGATCTGCGGGTTCGACATCAAGGCCCGGGCGATCGCGACGCGCTTGCGCTCGCCGCCGGACAGGGTTTCGGGCATGCGCCCGATCAGGGCTTCAATGCCGAGCATGGCGACGATCTGGTCAAAATCCGGCTGGCCGGGCCGGGCAGCGTTGCGGGCGGCGCCATAGGCGATGTTCCGCCGGACGGTCATGTGCGGGAACAGGCGGTCGTCCTGGAAGACGTAGCCGACCTTGCGGCGATGGGCGGCGATATGGATGCCCTTGTCCGTATCCTGCACGACGCGACCGCCATATTCGATGCGGGCGCGGTCGGGCCGTGTCAGGCCCGCGACGGCGCGCAGAAGGGTGGACTTGCCGGCGCCCGACTGGCCGAAGATCGCGGTGATGCCGTGTCCCGCCTCGAAGGCGGCTTCGAGCGTGAACGCGCCGGCCCTGACGGCGATATCGACCGCGAGCTCAGCCATTGCGGGCCTTCCTCGCCGAGGGCAGGCGGGCCGAGACCCATTCGGAGGCGAGGATCGCGCCGACCGCGAGAGCCACGGAGAAGCCGATCAGCCGCAGCGCGGCCGCGTCGCCCGCCGGGCTTTGCAACAGCGAATAGATCGCCAGCGACAGGGTCTGGGTCTGGCCCGGAATGTTGGAGACGAAGGTGATGGTTGCGCCGAATTCTCCCAGCGCCTTGGCGAAACCGAGGATGATCCCGGCAAGGATGCCGGGAAAGGCGAGCGGCAGGACGATGGTGACGAGAATGCGCAGGCGGCCGGCGCCGAGCGTTCGGGCGGCTTCCTCGAGGCCCGGATCGATCGCCTCAAGCGACAGGCGGATCGGGCGGACGAGCAGCGGAAAGCCCATGACGGCGGCGGCCAGCGCGGCGCCGGTCCAGCGGAAGGCGAATTCGAGGCCGGTCGTCTCGCGCAGGAGCCAGCCGAGGGGACCGTTGGCGCCGAACCAGACGAGCAGCGCGTAGCCGGTGACGACGGGCGGCAGGACGAGGGGCAGGGTGGTGACCGCCTGGAGCAGGCCGCGGCCGCGGAACTGCCAGCGGGCCAGCGCCCAGGCGACGAAGAAGGCGAAGGGGAGCGCCACCGCCATGGCGGTGGCCGCGACTTTCAGCGACAGCGCAATGATCGCAAGTTCGCCCCCCGTCAGCATGTCACCCCTGTCCGGCCTCGCCGCCCGGCAGGAAGCCGTATCTGGCGAGGATCGCCTGGCCTTCGGACGCATTCAGCCGATCGAGAAAGGCCTGGCCGACCTCGCCGCCGCCGGTGAGCAGGACGGCCTCATAGGCGATTTCCGGATGACTCGCCGGATCGAAGCGATAGGCGACGGCAAGGTCGGGCTGCATGCGTGCGTCCGTGGAATAGACGATGGCCGCGCCGACCTCACCGCGCGCGGCCATGGCGAGCGCGACGCGGACATTCTCCGCGAAGGCGGCGTTGGCGGACACTGCGTCCCAGATGCCGAGGGTTTCGAGCGCCGCCTTGGCGTAGATGCCGGCCGGCACGTTGGTCGGGTCGCCCATGGCGAAGCGCGAGGAGAGGAGATCGGCAATGTCGGCGCTGTCTGTCGATTTCGAGGCGACGACGAGGCCGTTGCGGGCGATCACCATCGGCTCGCCGGCGAGACGTTCCGGAGCGTTTTCGCCGAGCCATTCGACCCAAGAGCGATTGGCGGAGATGTAGACGCCGGCCGGTGCGCCTTCGGCGATCTGGCGGGCGAGCGTCGAGGAACTGGCGACCGAGACGGAGACGGGGCAGCCTGTGTCGGACGTGAAGGCGTCGGCGAATTCGCCGACGGCGTCTGTCATCGATGCGGCGGCGAAGACGATCAGCGGGCCGTCACCGCAGTCTGTGCCGGCGGCCTGCGCGGTGGCGGCAGACAGGGTCAGGGCGGCGAAGGCGGCAAGCGCTCCCCGGCGCAGTGCGGTCAGCGATGTCATGGCGGCTCTCCGATGTGTTTTGAGATACATATCGGGATTCCGCATCCTGTCAATCGCCGTTTGCATTGGACGTGGCGTCAGGCGACAGCATGGATTTCAGGATGTCGATTTCCGGCGCGGCGGCCTTGCCTGCCTTGTCCATCATGCGGCGATAGGTGGCCAGGACTTCCTCGCCCGTCGAGGTCAGGCGCGCACCGCCGCGCGCGCTGCCGCCGCGTTCGGTTTCGACAACCGGCTCGCGGAAGGCCGAATTCATCGCCTCGACCAGCGACCATGCGCGCTTGTAGCTCATCTTCATGCGCCGGCCGGCGGCGGCGATGGAGCCGGTGTCGCGGATGCCTTCCAGCAAATCCGCTTTGCCGGGGCCGATGGCGAAGTCGCCGACAAGAGCGATGCGCAGATGCAACGGCCTCGCCGGATTGTTGGTCATGATGCGTCTCTTCCTTCATGCGCGCAGTCGCAAGGCGGAAAAGGTAGCATCCCGACAGGCTTCACTTGAAGTGGAAACAGATCAGGCCGGTGCGCCCTCGGCGGTGACGCCGCGGATGGTCGCCTCCACATGGTCGATCAGCGCATCGGGAAGGCCGAGCCGGCCCGCCAGCAGATCGAGATAGCCGCGTTCGGCGCGGCTGTCGGGGCTGATGGTCAGGCGGGATGCCGTGTAGAGTTCCACTTTCTGCGCGTCGGTCTTCGCCGCCGAGATGATCGTGTCGAGATCGAGCGGCGATGCCAGTTCCCGCTTGATGAATTCGGCGGCGTCCGCGTCGAGGCCGGACAGGGCCAGCTTGCCGGCGATCTGTTCGCGCTCCTCGTCGTCGACATGGCCGTCGGCGCGGGCGGCTGCGATCATGGCGCGGATGAGTGCAAGTGCGAATTCGTCCTCGCCCTGCGGCGCGGCGGCGGGATCGAACGCCGTGTCGGCGGGCGGCGGGAGCAGGTCCTGTTCGCCCGCCGCGTCCTGCCGGGTTTGCTCGGGCGACTTGCCGTCCTGGTAGTTCTGCCAGGCCTTCCAGGCGAGGCCGGCGACGGCGGCGGCGCCGCCGAGCTTGAGCGCCGACCCGGTGATCGAGCGTCCGGTCGAGGTGCCGAGCAGGATCGCCGCGATGGCGCCGGTGGCCAGGGGATTGTCCTTTGCCAGCTGGCCGACCTGCCCGGCCTTGTCGCGCACGCTGCCTTGCGTGCCGGGAACGTTGCTGTCGAGAAGATCGGTCAGAAGCTTTTTCGGGTCGAACATCGGCTGGTCCTCTTGTCGGGAAACGCGGCGCGCCCTGCGCCGGGCAGGCCTCACGTGGTGTTTCTACGAAGCCAATGCAACAGAGGGATGATCGCGGCAGGTGCGACGAAAAACCCCCGCCGAAGGGCGGGGGTGCGATGTCGTCCTACTGGATCGCCGGCGGCTGACTGAGGTCAGGCTCTTCCGCCGGGGCCGGTTCGCCGGTCGGCGGCGGCGAGCCATTCAGGTTGAGGCCGCCCGGCAGACCCGGCAGACCCAAAGAGGGCTGGGCGGGCTGCTGGTTCCCGCCGGACTGGTCGCCCAGGCCCGAAGGCGCGCCATTGAGGTTGAGGCCGCCCGGCAGGCCAAGGCCGCCGCCATTCTGCCCCGGCAGGCCGCTCGGCGCGCCGGGCGCCGTCGGCGCTCCCATGCCGGGCAGCTGGATCTGCACGTCGTCGAGGTTCATCGGCTTTTCGTCATCCTTGTAGTGGGTGACGAGCTGCGGATAGAAGATCACGATCATGATCGCCAGGAACTGGATCACGATATAGGGCAGCGCGCCCTTGTAGATCTCGGTGGTGCGGATGCCCTCGATGAACTTGCCGGTGACGACGTCGTTCCACGCCTTGGCCGGCGAGATGGAGCGCAGGTAGAAGAGCGCGAAGCCGAAGGGTGGCGTCAGGAACGACGTCTGCAGGTTGATGCCGAGGATGATGCCGAGCCAGATCAGGTCGATGCCGAGCTTCTCGGCCGGGCCGACGAGCAGCGGCACGACGATGAAGGCGATCTCGAAGAAATCGAGGAAGCAGCCGAGAATGAAGACGATGACCGTGACGACGATGAGGAAACCGTGCTCGCCGCCGGGCAGCGAGAGCAGCAGTTCCTCGATCCACAGATGCCCGTTGATGCCGTAGAAGGTCAGGCCGAAGACGCGCGCGCCGATCAGGATGAACATCACGAAGGCGGTCAGCTTGGTGGTGGAATCGAGTGCCTCCTTCAGCGTCGTCATGTTGAGTCGGCGTTTGATGAAGGAGAGGATCAGCGCGCCGGTCGCGCCCATTGCGCCGCCTTCGGTCGGCGTCGCGATGCCGAGGAAGATTGTGCCGAGGACGAGGAAGATCAGCGCCAGCGGCGGGATCAGCACAATGATGACCTGTTCGGCGAGGCGCGAAATGATGCCGAGCTTGAAGTAGCGGTTGGCCAGGCTGACGACGAGCGCGGCGGCGGTCGCCAGCGTCGCAGACCAGACGAAACGGGTCTCGTAGCGCAGGCCGCCGAAGACGAAATGGTAGAGCAGGTAATGCAGGCCGACCGTCAGCACGATCATCGCCAGTAGCGAGACGACGCCGCCGCCGAGCGTGCGGAATTCCGCCGGAAGGGCGGGCGCGGCTTTCGGCCGGATCAGCGTGACGGCGAAGATATAGGCGCAGTAGAGGACGACGATCATCACCGCAGGCAGCAGGGCGCCGACATACATGTCGCCGACCGAGCGGCCGAGCTGGTCCGACATGACGATGAGGACGAGCGACGGCGGGACGATCTGCGCCAGCGTGCCGGAGGCGGCGATGGTGCCTGTGGCGAGCGAGCGGTCATAGCCGTAGCGCATCATGATCGGCAGCGAGATCAGGCCCATGGCGATGACCGAGGCGGCGACGACGCCGGTGGTCGCGCCGAGCAGTGCGCCGACGAAGATGACCGCATAGGCGAGGCCGCCGCGGATCGGGCCGAAAAGCTGGCCGATCGTGTCGAGCAGGTCCTCTGCCATGCGCGATCGTTCGAGTATCAGCCCCATGAAGGTGAAGAAGGGGATCGCCAGCAAGGTGTCGTTGCGCATCACGTCGAAGATGCGGTTGGCGTTGGCCTGAAGCAGGTTCGGGAACAGGCGGATCTGGTCGGGCGCGAAGATCGACAGTTCGACGCCGAGGAAGAAGAAGACGAGGCCCCCGGCGGCGAGCGTAAAGGCTACGGGATAGCCGAGAAGGAGAAGCGCCATCACGGAAGTGAACATGATCGGCGCGAGATTGTGGGCGATAAGCTCGATCATGCCTTCGGCCCTTCTTCGGTGAGGTGGGCTGGCGTTTCCATCTCGCGGACCGCAGGCGGCAGATCGCTCTCCTCGTTCGGATCCTCGATGACGCCCGCGATGACGGCGATGCGTTTGATGATTTCGGAAAAGGCCTGGGCGAGCAGAAGCGAGAAGCCCAGAAAGACCATGGCCTTGGCCGGCCACAGCGTCAGCCCCCCGGCATTGACCGAGATCTCGCCGGAGCGGATCGCGTTCATCATGAACGGGTAGCCGAGCCAGACCATGATGCCGCAAAAGGGCAGCAGGAAGAAAATGTGGCCGAGCAGGTCGATCCAGTCGCGCACTCTCTTGGAGAAGTTCGAGACGACGATGTCGATGCGGACATGCTCGTTGCGCTGAAGCGTATAGGCGGCGGCGAGCATGAAGACCGTGCCGTACAGATACCACTGCAGTTCGAGCCAGGCGTTGGACGAGGTGTCGAACACCTTGCGGATCGTCGCGTTGCCGGCGCTGACCAGCACCGCAACCAGAATGAGCCAAGACACGGACCGGCCGATAAAGGCGGTCACGGCGTCGATGGCGCGTGACAGTTTCAAAAATGGAGCCATCTCTCTCCCCATATGCGGGCTATGTGAAGGGCCGATCCGGCCGGCGACCCCTCCCGTGGCCGTCGTCCTCGTCCCTTTGCATCAGCGTCCGACACGTCAGACGCACATGAAAAGTCCCGCCGGTCAAGGCGAAGTGCGCGGCTTGCTAGCATTACGCTCCGGAATTCACAATCGAGTGGTCAGAAATTTTGACCACTATTCCGGGGTTCGCGGGGTGCCGGTTACATAAAACCGTCTACTGACCGTGCAAGCATGGCGGATAGAGGCGTATTATGCGCGCAGGGCCTGTAAAGACTTGCCCTGAAGATGGAAATTATATTTGATTGATGAGTCAAACAACCAAGGGAGAGTAACAATGAGCAAATCTCATGATTTGAGATTTCCGAGCAGCGGTGCGGCGACTCGGCGCCATTTTCTACAGGCAGGCGCCGCGACTGGTCTTGCCGTCGCTGGCTTTTCCGCCGGTATGGCGCCGCGCCCGGCCTTCGCGCAGCCCAAGAGGGGCGGCACCATTCGTCACGCCAAGGGCCACGGCAATACGAGCGACACGCTCGATCCGGCAACATGGACGAACGGTTTCACGGTCGCGCTGCCCTTCGGCATGCATGGCTTCCTGACGGTAGTCGCTCCGGACGGTTCGCTGGAGGCTTCGCTTGCTGAAAGCTGGGAGGCGACGCCGGACGCAAAGGTCTGGCGCTTCAAGATCCGCAAGGGCGTGACCTTCCATTCCGGCAAGCCGCTGACGCTCGATGACGTGATCGATTCGGTCAACTACCATCGCGGCGAGAACTCGACCTCGGTCGCAAAGCCCATCGTCGCCTCGATCCAGAATATCACGAAGGACGGCGACGACACGGTCGTGTTCGAGCTCGAAGCTGGCAGCGCCGACTTTCCGTTCGTCTTCACCGACTACCACATGGCGATCTGCCCGTCCGACGGCAATGGCGGCATCGACTGGCGGTCCGGCGACGGCTGCGGCCCCTACAAGCTGGTGAATTTCGATCCGGGCGTGATCGCGCAGCTTGAGCGGTTCACCGATGACTGGAACCAGAATCGCGGCTGGTTCGACGCCGTCGAAATGCTCTCCGTGGTCGACCTGAACGCTCGCACGACGGCGCTCGTTTCGGGCGATGTCGACATGATCGACAAGCTCGACCTGAAGACCGTCGGTCTGCTCGGCCGCAAGCCGGGCGTCGAGATCAACTCGATCGCCGGTCCGCAATATTATTCCTTCGCGGCGCGCTGCGACACTGCGCCCTTCAATGACGTCAATGTGCGCCTCGCGCTCAAGCATGCCATCAACCGGCAGGAACTGGTCGACAAGATCCTGTTCGGCCACGGAACGGTCGGCAACGACCAGCCGATCGGCCCGAGCTACCGCTTCTACGACGGCGACATCCCGCAGACGGCATACGATCCCGACAAGGCCAAGTTCTATCTGAAAGAGGCCGGGCTCGACAGTCTCGAGGTCGCTCTCTCTGCCGCCGACGCGGCCTTCCCCGGCGCGGTCGACTCCGCGGTTCTCTACCAGGACGAGGCCGCCAAGGCCGGCATCAAGCTGACGGTCAACCGCGTGCCGAATGACGGCTACTGGTCGGATGTCTGGCTCAAGCATCCGTTCTGCGCCGTCTATTGGGGAGGCCGGCCGACCGAGGACCAGATCTTCACCACGGCCTATGCGTCGGGTGCGGCCTGGAACGACAGCTACTGGGACAATGCCAAGTTCAACGAGTTGCTGGTCGCCGCGCGCGCCGAGCTTGACGAGACGAAGCGGGCCGGAATGTATTCCGAGATGCAGCAGATCGTCTCGCAGGATGGCGGTACTGTGCTGCCGATGTTCGCGAACTTCGTCTTCGCCACGAATGACAAGATCGCCCATGGTGACATGGCGTCGAATTTCGATTGCGACGGCGAGCGCTGGATGGAGCGCTGGTGGTTCGCCTGATCTGACAAAGCGGCCGCGCGGACCCGATCACGGTCCGCGCGGCCGGCATCACTGACATGCCGCGTCCGGCCGATGGGCCGCAAACGCCCGCGAATTCCCGCCGGATGCGCCGATGCCGTCCGGCGACCTTTCAAAAAATTGCGTATATCTTTTGCATCAATACCGATTGTTGCACCGGAAGCATCTGAATTTGCTCAATCTTTCTGTTTCGCTTCGCTCAAGCGAAATGATTTGACGTATGCGCCGCGAAGCCCAAGACTGTGGCCGGGAGAATGAGTCCTCGTGGAGAACCACATGCAGCTCAACCCGGTTACGCTTGACGACAAGTATGACCTGACCTGCGAAAGAATTTACGTCACCGGTTCGCAAGCCATCGTGCGCATGCTGCTCATGCAGCGCGAGCGCGACCGGCTTTCGGGCCTCAACACGGCCGGTTTCGTCTCCGGCTATCGCGGTTCGCCGATCAGCGGGCTCGATCAGCAATTGTGGGCGGCCGGGCGGCAACTGGAGCAAGCCCGCATCACGTTCCAGCCCGGCCTCAACGAGGAACTGGCGGCGACTGCGTGCTGGGGTACCCAGCAGGCGGAGATCGGCGGGCAGGGGCGCTATGACGGCGTCTTCGCGCTCTGGTACGCAAAGGGACCGGGCGTCGACCGCAGCGGCGACGTGTTCCGTCATGCCAATCTTGCCGGCACCTCGAAACATGGCGGCGTGCTGGCGCTTATGGGCGACGACCATACAGCGGAATCCTCGACGAATGCCCACCAGACCGATTTCGCCTTTGTCGATACATCGATCCCGATCTTCAATCCGGCCGGGGTCCAGGAGATCATCGACTACGGGCTGCACGCCTATGCGATGAGCCGCTTCGCCGGCACATGGGCTGCGATGAAATGCGTCAAGGACAACATCGAATCGTCCTCATCGGTCTATGCCGGAATGGACCGTGTCCTGCCGCGCATGCCGAATTTCGAGATGCCGCCCGGAGGGCTGAATATCCGCCCGGCGGGTATCGATTTCCTCGGCCAGGAGGAACTGCTGCATCGTTACAAACGCGAGGCGGCCGTTGCCTATACCCGGGCGAACGGCATCGATCACGTCGTGTGGAATGGTGGGCCGAAACCGAAACTCGGACTGGTCGCGTCGGGCAAGAACTATCTCGACTTGCGCGAGGCGATGGCCGATCTCGGAATCGACGAAGCGGCTGCCGAAAGGCTCGGTATCCGGCTCTACAAGATCGGCATGACATGGCCGCTCGACGCGGAGGATCTGAAGCGGTTCGCAGACGGGTTGCACACGATCTTCGTCGTCGAGGAAAAGCGCGGCCTGATCGAGGTGCAGATCAAGGAAGAGCTTTACGGTCTCGCCAACCGGCCGCTGGTGATCGGCAAGCGCGACGAGGAAAACCGCGACCTTTTTCCGATCATGGGCGCGCTCGACCCGAACGACATTGCGATCGCCGTCGGCGAGCGGGTGCTGTCGATCTGCGGCGAAAGCGAGGAAATCAGGCAGCGCATCGCGCATTTGAAGGGGATCCTGAAAGCCAATGCCGGCAAGCAGGACGTGGCAGCGCGGCTGCCGACCTTCTGTCCCGGTTGCCCGCACAACACCTCGACGCGGGTGCCGGAAGGCGCGCGCGCCTCGGCGGGGATCGGCTGTCATTTCATGGCGGTCTGGATGGAACGCAGCACCGAAGGCTTCACCCAGATGGGCGGCGAGGGCGCCAACTGGGTCGGCGAGGCGCCTTTCTCGAAGCGCGATCATATCTTCCAGAATCTCGGCGACGGCACCTACAACCACTCCGGTTCGCTGGCGCTGCGCTTCGCACTCGCCGCGAACGTCAACATCACCTACAAGATCCTCTTCAACGACGCCGTGGCGATGACCGGCGGGCAGCATGTCGAGGGCAATCTGACCGTCGACGAAATCGCCCGGCAGGTGCGCGCGGAAGGCGTGGAGCGGATCGCCGTCGTCTCCGACGAGCCGGACAAATATGCCGGCCACGCGAATTTCCCCGGCAACACGACGATCCATCATCGCGACGACCTCGACGCCGTGCAGCGCGAATTGCAGACCGTGCCGGGCGTTTCTGTCCTGCTCTACGACCAGACCTGCGCGGCGGAAAAGCGCCGGCGCCGGAAGCGGGGCACCTTCCCCGATCCCGACAAGAGGGTGCTGATCAACGAACTCGTCTGCGAAGGTTGCGGCGATTGCGGCGTGCAGTCGAATTGCGTCGCGATCCAGCCGGTCGAGACCGAGTTCGGACGCAAGCGGCGCATCGATCAATCGAGCTGCAACAAGGATTTCTCCTGCGTGAACGGCTTCTGTCCGTCCTTCGTCACGGTGCATGGCGCGAAAATGCGCAAGCCGAAGCCGGCCGAACGCAAGACCGACCCGCTGGAGGGCGTTCCCGAAGCGCCGGTCTTCGCGCTGCACGACAATCGCGAGGAATGGGCCGCCATCATCAACGGCATCGGCGGCACCGGCGTGGTGACGATCGGCGCGATTATCGGCATGGCGGCGCATCTGGAAGGCAAGGGCATCGGCGCCATCGACATGGCGGGGCTGGCGCAGAAGGGCGGCGCGGTCTTCACCAACATGCGCATAGGGCGGTCGCCCGAGGCGATGTCGACCATCCGCGTCTCGGCGGGCAAGGCGGATCTCGTTCTCGGCTGCGACATCGTCGTGACGGGCAACCGCAAGGTGCTCGGTGCGATGCGCAAGGACGAGACTGTCGTCATCGTCAACAAGGCCGAGGTGATGCCGGGCGATTTCGCCCGTCACCGCGACTTCACGCTGCCGATCGACAGGCTGATCGCCGCCATTCGCGAGGCCGCCGGCGAGACCAGGCCGCTTTTCGTCGATGCGGCGCGCATCGCGGAGGCCCTGTTCGCCAACTCCATCGCCGCCAACATGTTCATGCTGGGGATCGCCGCGCAGCAGGGTGGCCTGCCTGTAGGCACCGAGGCCATCGAACAGGCTATCCGGCTGAACGGCCAGGCTGCCGAGATGAACATCGCGGCGTTCCGCTGGGGCCGGCGCATGGCGCATGATCCCAAGGCGATAACGGATGTGATGAAGGCGCGTGGCGTGGGCGCCGAGCGCAGAAAAGCCCAGACGCTCGACGAGATCATCTCGGTTCGCGAGGATTTCCTCACCGTTTACCATAATCGCGCTTATGCAAAGCGTTTCCGCGACCGGATCGACGCGATTGCGGCGCGCGAAAGCGCCCTGACCAAGGCGCCGGGCGCGCTGACGGAAACAGCGGCGCGGCAATTGTTCAAGCTGATGGCGATCAAGGATGAATTCGAGGTCGCGCGGCTCTATACCTCGCCGGAATTCGCCCGCCAGCTGGCCGGTGAATTCGACAGTTGGCGGAAGCTCGAATTCCATCTCGCGCCGCCGATACTGGGCCGCAAGGACAGCAATGGCCGGCCGAAAAAGTCGGTGTTCGGGCCACGGATGATGACGGTGTTTGCCGTACTTAGCCGGTTGAAACCGCTGCGCTTTTCGCCGCTGAACCTGTTTGCCCGCAATCCGGACCGCCGCATGGAGCTGGAAACGCTGGCACTCTACGAGGCGGATCTCGACCGTATCGCGGCGAATGCCGGCAAGGACAATATCGCCGTCGCGGCGCGGTTTGCAGCCTGGCCGGACGGGATCGCCGGATACGGCCCCGTGCGGGTCAAGAGTATCGAGGAGGCGATGGCGCTTCGTTCCGATTTCAACCCGGTTTTCAAAGCCAAGATCTGAGAAATAGCCGCCGCCGCCTAGCCGGCGGCGCCACGATTGAATGCGGGTCTCATTTCGAGACGCCTAAACCCTTCCTTAAGCGCGCGCTGCTAGCGTCCGCCTGAGCATTTGGGGGGCGTGTCGAGGCGAATTTGAAGCAGACCACGTCAAAACAGATAACTGCCGAGGTGTACACGTCGTTCGTGGACACCTTCTTTGCGGATTCGCGCTCGCTTGCGGTGGGCGCGGGGCTGCAGGCCGTTATCGTCGGTTCAGCATGGCTCGACACGGGTCACCGGATCTACATTCTCCTCGTCATCACCATGCTGGCGACGGCGCTTCTCCGGCTGCGCCAGGCAGAAACCTATCATCGCGACCGCGATACCACCACGCATCTCGATCTTGATGCGCGGGTGCGCTGGGCCACGATGTGGGAAAACCGCTACATGTGGCTGACCGGCGCCGCGACGACGCAGATCGGGCTTTACGCATTCTGTGCGTTGCAGATCGCGCCAAGCGAATATTCCATCATTTCCTCGGTGATCATGGTCTTCGGCACGCTGCCGACCGTGGTCGGGCGTATCTACGGTTCGGACAGGCTGGCGGCCGTCATCGTGGTCTCGCTGCTGCTGCCGACAGCCTTCGGCACAATCTTGCGCGGCGATGCGGCGCATGTGCTGATCGCTTTCCTGACGCTGCCCTATCTGCTGCTGGTGCGCACACTCGTCCAGGATGTGCGCGCGGCGGTCCTCGACGCTATCCAGGGCCGGTGGAAGAACCAGGAAATCGCCGAACGGTTCGATATCGCGCTGAACAACATGTCGCACGGGCTGATCATGTTCGACGGCGATCTGCGGGTTCTCGTCGCCAACAAGACCGCGCAGACCCTGTTCGATCTCCCCGAGCACATCAATCTTGAAGGTCGGCATTTCGACGCCATCCTGCGATATGGAAGGGTGCGAAAGGTTCTGTCTTCCCGCCAGGTCGAGAAACTCAGGCGCCAGCTGGTGCCGATGATCCTGGAGGGCGGCGCCGCAAAACGCTTCGTCATGAATGACGGGCGGCATGTCGAGTTTCGTTCCAATCCACGCGCCTTTTCGGGCGCGGTTCTCACATTCGAGGACATCACCGACCGCATCAATGCCGAAAAGCAGATGATCAACATGGCGCGTTACGACGCGCTCACAGGCCTGCCGAACCGCAGCTACTTCGCCACGCTGATCGCCGAGCGGCTGAAGCAGAAGACGGATGGCGGCACCTGCATGCTCGTCATGCTCGATGTCGACGACTTCAAGCATGTCAACGACACGCTCGGCCACTCGCAGGGCGACGCCCTGTTGCGGGCGGTGGCGAACCGGCTGAAGGATTTCCACCTGCGCGATATCCTGATCTCGCGCCAGGGCGGCGACGAGTTCATGATCTTCATTCCGGAGCAGCCCGCGGACGAGGCGCCGGACGAGGTCGCCGAACTTCTGCGCTCCAGGCTGATCGGTATCTACGAACTGGCCGGCGAGCAGGTGCACGTGACCGTCAGTATCGGCCTGGCCGTGTCCGACCATACGACCTTCGACCTCACGCGGATGATGGTGAAAGCGGATCTGGCGCTCTACCGCTCCAAGGCTCTTGGCAAGGGCGCGTGGTCGGTTTTCGAAGACTCCATGGATGCCGAGTACAAGCGCCGCCAGATGGTCAAGAACGAATTGGCCAAGGCGCTCGACAATGACAGCCTGAATGTCCGTTACCAGCCGATCGTCGATGCGAAGAGCGGCAAGATCGTCGCCTGCGAGGCGCTCTCGCGCTGGAGCCACCTCGAACTGGGCGACATTTCCCCGGCCGAATATATTCCCTTGGCCGAGGAAATGGGCATGATCGGCAAGGTCAGCCGCTCGGTTCTGAACCGTGCCACGCGCGATTGCGCGACCTGGCCGGAAGACGTCAATATCTCGGTCAATCTTTCGGCGATCGATTTCCGCCGCTCGCGTCTGCTCGAGGAAATCGACTACGCCCTCAAGCAATCCGGGATTTCGCCGCACCGCCTCGAGATCGAGGTCACCGAAAGCGCGGTCATCGCCAACGAGGCAGAGATGCTGACGGTGCTGCAGCAGATCCGCGACCGCGGCATGAAGGTTTCGCTCGACGATTTCGGAACGGGATATTCCTCACTCAGCTATCTGCACCGGCTGCCGCTCGATAAGGTGAAGATCGACCGGTCCTTCGTGGAGGGGATCGAAAGCGGCCAGACGCCGATCGCGCTGTTGCGCGGGGTCACCACGCTGTGCCGCACACTCGGCCTGCAGGTGACGATCGAAGGCGTCTCTTCCGACGACCAGCTCAATCTGGTCCTCGCTACTGAGGGCGTCAGCCGGATTCAGGGATTTGCTCTTGGGCCGGCATTGCCGTCCTCATCGATTCTGGAACTGGCCCGACATACGCTTCTGCCGGTTTCGCCGGTGCGGCAAATTGTCAAGAAGGCTGCTACCGCTTCCTGATCGGCTGCCTTTCTTACCTTCAGGAACCCCCGAAAACTCGCCCGTGAAAGTATGCAGTTACTTGCGGCAATTAATTTAAAATTTAACCATATTTCGAATTAATCATGGTTAACAGAGACTTAATGAAATCTTGCTATTTACAACTTTAAGGTCTCGTTTACCTTGATCCCTGCAAAGGGGACATCGTCGTGAACGCACCAGTTGGACACATCGGCAAGATACATGGCGCGAACAGCCTGAATGACCGCATATTCGAGGTGATGGAAAACATCGAATATCGCCGCATCGTCACTCCGGAAGATTTCGAATCCATCGGTCGCTTGCGCGCCAACGCCTTCGATGCGCGCGTTGTCTATGCGAAGAAGCTCGGCAACAATGCGGTCGACCAGATGGACAGGGCCGAAAACGCTTTTGTCTTTGGCATGTATTATTACGGCGAGCTGGTCGCGACGGTGCGGTTGCATGTCGTTTCGCGCGAGAACCCCGACTCCTATTCCGTCCGCATGTTCCCGAACATCATGAAGCCGCTGATCGACCAGGGCATGTCATTTGTCGATCCGACCCGCTTCGCCATTGACGAGACTGTCTCGCATGAGGTGCCGGGTCTGCCCATGCTGATGCTGCGCGTCCCGTTCATGGCGACGGTCTTTTACGGGGCGGATGCCTGTCTCGCGCTGGTCAAGGAGGCGCATGCGCCGTTCTACCGTCGGGTCTTCCGCTCGACCCTGCTCGCCGGCCCGCAGAAATTCGATGACTTCGCGGTGCCGCTGGTGCTGTTCGCCAGCCCGCGCCAATATGAGCAGGATGTGTGCAGGCGCTACCCCCTGTTCGCATCGACAGCCGCGGAACGGCGTATGATGTTCGGGTCGGATGCGACCAGTGCGCCGCTCACTGTGCTGCCGACCGCGAAATATGTGGCCGAAGCGGCGTGATGCCGCATTACGGCAAACAGGGCATTGAAGTCGCGGCGGCTTTTCGCTAATCGCAAAGCCTGAAAACACTGCCGAGCGGAGCGAAAGCCATGGCCGACAATCACCCCACCGGACCTGCCGAGACCGGCGCCGAAATGGATTACGCGGAACACGAGCGCACCTATGCGATGTTCCTGTCGATGAGCAAATGGCTCGTCATCCTGTGCGTGGCGCTGCTCATCGCAATGGCCTTCGGCTTCTTCGCCGGCGGCGGCCTGTTCGGCGGCGTCATCGCCTTTGTCGTGTTGACGATCCTCGCCTTCTTCCTGGCCTGAACCGTCCAGGCGGGTTTCACAGGGCCGAAGACGGCCCGGGCGGATCCGGCGCGAAGTTGAAATCGAGAAAACCGGCGCGATCAAGGATTGCGCCGGTTTCTTTGTTTCTGGAAAACCTGCCTGAAAGCTCCTAACCGCCGACGCGGGCGAGGCCGCTGCGGGCCGGCCCGTACTGGCTGTCCAGCTGCAGGGCACGATGGTAGGACTTCTTGGCCTTGGCCACATCGCCCTGCTTCTCGTAAACGAGCGCCTGGTTCGCCCAGCTTTCGGCGAGGTTTTCGTCGAGACGCAGGGCGTAGTTGAAGTCGTCGAAGGCGTTGTCGAGCTGGTTCAGTGCGACATAGGAGAGGCCGCGGCCATTATAGGGCTCCGGCGCACTCGGCTGAAGCGAGATCGCCGTCGAGAAATCGTCGATGGCGAAGTCGTGCTGGCCACGGGTCTGGTAGATGAGACCGCGGCGGAAATAGGCGCGCGGATCCGTCGTGTCGAGCTGGATCGCCTTCTGGAAATCGTTGAAGGCCTCGTTGGTGCGGCCGGCGCGGCGATAGAGTTCGCCGCGGCCGATATAGGCGGTGTCGTAGCGCGGATTGAGCTTGATCGCCTGGTTGTAGTCCTCGGCGGCGCGGCCGAGATCGCCCAGATTGCGCTGGATCAGCGCGCGGTTGGCATAGGCCTCGAAGAAGCGGGGATTGAGCTCGATCGCCTTGTCGAAATCGCGCAGGGCGTCCTGGTTGCGACCTGCCCGGCCGAAGGCCGAGCCGCGCACATTATAGGCGCTCGGATCGGTCGGATTGGCGCGGATGACATTGGTGAGCGAGGCGATGTTTTCCTCGCTGCCCTGATCGGCGTCGATGGTCGTCGCGAAACGGGTGTCGACGCCGGAGGTCTCGCAGCCGGCAAGTCCGATCGCCAGCACCGCGGCGGCGCAAGCCAGGCTGGCGCGCCGCAAGGCAGGATATCCGGCGCGGACCGAAAGCTCCGCGGAGCGCTTCTCGCCGCCTGTCATTTCCATGGAAGTGGTTCCCTCATCCTCGCGTCGCCCAGGGTACAAAAAAGGCGGCGCGCTTTTCAAAGCATCGCCACCTTTTCAGATTAAAAAGAGACGAAATCGCGACAGCGCGCCTTAACGGCTGCGCGCGCCCAGAAGTCCTTCGCGCTGAGCGCGCTTGCGGGCGAGCTTGCGCGTGCGGCGCACAGCCTCGGCCTTTTCGCGGGCGCGTTTCTCGGAGGGCTTTTCGTAGTGGCCGCGCATCTTCATTTCGCGAAAAATGCCTTCGCGCTGCATTTTCTTCTTCAGGGCGCGCAGCGCCTGGTCAACATTGTTGTCGCGTACGAGAACTTGCACGTGTATCCCAACTTTCTTCAAAGGTTGATAGAGTCGCCGGGATACACCGATCCCGTCCCGCGATGTAGCCACCGCAGATTCGGGAGTGCCATTATCAAAGCACTCCCATTTTGTCCACTGTTTTAAGGGGTTTTGCGGCCCGTTTTGTGATCCCGGCATTGCAAGATTCTGCCGTTCACGAATTCTTGAACCGGATTCGGGGGCAAATCGTTTTCCCATCCGGTCAAATTCACGGTATTACGTAGGGGTAAGTTTTCGCAGCGAAAACTGCCTCCCCTGTTATGGGGAGGAGCGCCGCTGCCTGACATCCAAATTCGGCATAGGTAGCCATCTTTTCCGGAAAGGCTGCCTGGAAGGCACGGGATACGCCCCATCCCCGTGCCTTCCTTTTTTTTGCCGCGGGCGCGCTTCTCAAGTCCTCTTGCCGAGCGCGCCATGCCGAGTCGCAAAAAGGGCAGGGTATCGGCAGCCTCGGCGATAATGCTACTTTCCGGCAGCGTCCGGCACAAAGGATCGTGACGCGCCCAGAGACGACCTTACAGGGTGGATTGCGATGCGGAAATATTCCGGTTTTGCGGTGGCGCGCGAGGCAATGCGCGGTCACAAGGGCTGGAGCCAGCAATGGGCTTCACCGGAGCCGCGCAAAGAGTATGACGTCGTCATCATCGGCGCCGGCGGACACGGGCTGGCGACTGCCTATTACCTCGCCAAGGAGCATGGCGTGACAAATGTCGCGGTGCTCGAGAAAGGGTGGCTCGGCGGCGGCAATACCGGCCGGAACACTACGATCATCCGCTCCAACTATCTGTATGACGAATCCGCGGGTCTCTACGATCATGCGGTGAAGCTGTGGGAGAACCTGAGCCAGGATCTCAACTACAATGTCATGTATTCCCCGCGCGGCGTGATGATGCTGGCGCATAATGTCCATGACGTGCAGGTGTTCAAGCGCCATATCCATGCCAACAGGCTGAACGGCGTCGACAATGAATGGCTGACGCCGGAACAGGCGAAGGAATATTGCCCGCCGCTCAACATCTCGGCCTCGGCGCGCTATCCGGTCATGGGCGCGGCGCTGCAGCGGCGCGGCGGCACGGCGCGGCACGATGCGGTCGCCTGGGGTTATGCACGCGCGGCATCGGACCGGGGCGTCCACATCATCCAGAATTGCGAAGTGACCGGGATCCGGCGCGGCGGAAACGGCCAGGTGACCGGCGTCGAGACGTCGCGCGGCTTCATCGGCGCCAAGAAGATCGGCGTGGTCGCTGCCGGCAACACCTCTGTCGTCATGCAGATGGCCGATGTGCGCATGCCGCTGGAGAGCTTCCCGCTGCAGGCGCTGGTTTCCGAGCCGGTCAAGCCGTGCTTCCCCTGCGTTGTCATGTCGAACACGGTGCATGCCTATATCTCCCAGTCCGACAAGGGCGAACTGGTGATTGGCGCCGGCACCGACCAGTACACGTCCTATTCGCAGACCGGCGGGCTGCACATTATCCAGCATACGCTGGACGCGATATGCGAGATGTTCCCGATGTTCACGCGCATGCGGATGCTGCGCTCCTGGGGCGGCATCGTCGACGTGACGCCGGACCGCTCGCCGATCATCGCGAAGACGCCGGTCTCCGGCCTCTATGTCAATTGCGGCTGGGGCACGGGCGGCTTCAAGGCGACACCGGGCTCCGGCCATGTCTTCGCGCACACGATCGCAAACGACAATCCGCACAAGATCAATGCCGGTTACACGATGGAGCGGTTCACGTCGGGCCGGCTGATCGACGAGGCGGCAGCCGCCGCCGTGGCGCACTGATGTCCGTGGTTCCGGCATTTGTGGCGGCCGGGATGGCGACGGCGCTGGCAGCGCCGGCGGGGTGGATGGATGTGGACAGCCAATATGGAGGCGCGCTGCCGGAATTGGCGATCCGTTCCTCCGACAGCGCGCATGACTGGCCGTTCTCGGTGGAAACCGGAACGCTGACCTGTGTCGAGGTGAGCGGCCAGAAGGTGGTGCTCTTCAGCGAGCCCTGGCGCGAGGACGTGCCGCAGGTATACGGCAACATGACCTTGCCGCGTAGCGTCATCGTCTCGACCAATCCGTTTGCGCTGCTGGCCTCGATCGAGGACCGGGCGCTTTACCGCCCATTCGACAGCCTGGAAACGCTGATCGTCCGGCTCGCCCCGTTCGAGAAAATGGGACGCGCACTCTGCGACGGCGACGCTGCGGCCGAACGCGAAATCTGAGGATCAGGAAACCATGCTTCTCATTCATTGCCCCTATTGCGAGGAAGAGCGTCCGGAACTGGAATTCCGGCATGCCGGTGAGGCGCATATCGCGCGGCCGGCGGATATCGCAGGCATCTCGGACACGGAGTTCGCCCATTATTTCTTCTACAGGGACAATCCGAAGGGCGTCGCTTTCGAGCGCTGGCGCCATATCCATGGCTGCGGCCGCTTCTTCAACGCCGCGCGCGACACGGTCTCCGACAAGTTCCTGACGACCTACAAGGCCGGCGAAGCGAAGCCGGATCTTGTCGAGGCCGCCAACGAGAACAAGAGTGAAGCGCAGAAAGGAAAGAGCGCGAAATGAGTGCCGCGGGAGCCAATCGCATTGCCGGCGCGGGCCGGCTGACGCCGGCCAACACCGTGCGCTTCACCTTCGACGGACGCGACTATACCGGCCTGGAAGGCGACACGCTCGCCTCGGCGCTGATCGCCAATGACGTGCATCTGGTGGGGCGGTCGTTCAAATATCACCGTCCGCGCGGTATCCAGACGGCGGGACCGGAAGAGCCGAGCGCGCTGGTCGGCATCCGACGCGACGCCGCGCGCCACGTGCCAAATATTCGGGCGACGGTGCAGGAAATCCATGACGGGCTTGCCGCGGTCAGCCAGAACCGCTGGCCGTCGCTGTCCTTCGATATCGGCGCGGTCAACGATATCGGCTCGCCGCTGTTTTCGGCCGGATTCTACTACAAGACCTTCATGTGGCCGAAGGCCGCGTGGAAGCACATCTACGAGCCAGTGATCCGCAATGCGGCCGGTCTCGGCGTCGCGCCCGACCAGCCGGATCCGGACCACTATGCCTCGCGCTACGTTCATTGCGACGTGCTGGTGATCGGCGGCGGCGTCGCCGGGCTAGCCGCGGCGCTTTCGGCCGCCGAAGCCGGCGCGCAGGTGATCCTGTGCGACGAGAATGCGCAAATGGGCGGCGCGCTTCGTTTCGAGGGCGAGGCAAAGCTTGACGGGCTGGAGGGCTATGACTGGGCACAGCAGGCGGTCGACCGGCTGTCGGTGATGGACAATGTCCGCGTGCTCTCGCGGACGACCGCCTTCGGCTATTACGCGCAGAATTTCGTCGGCCTCGTCGAGCGGGTGACCGACCATATGCCGGCGCCGGATCCGGAGATGCCGCGCGAGCGGCTGTGGCAGGTGCGCGCGAAACGCGTGATCATCGCGGCGGGCGCGATCGAGCGGCACATGGTTTTTGCCAACAATGACCGGCCGGGCATTATGCTGGCATCCGCCGCGCGCATGTATCTCAATCATTACGGTGTCGCGGTCGGCAAGAAAGTCGGCGTCTACACGGCCAATGACAGCGCCTATGCGGCGGCGATCGACCTGAAGAAGGCGGGTGTCGAAATCCCGGCGATCGTCGATTTGCGGACCGATCCCGACAGCGGGTTGGTCGAGGAGGCGAAGGCGCTCGGCATTCGCGTTCTGACCGGACATGCGGTGACCGGTGCGGGCGGCAAGCTGCGCGTCGCCTCGATGACGGTGGAGCCGGCCAATGGCGGGGGCAAGGCCGAGATCGTTCCGGTCGACGCCATCATCATGAGTGCCGGCTGGACGCCGTCGGTGCACATGTATTCACAGTCGCGCGGCAAGGTGGTCTGGAACGAGGAAACCCAACGCTTCCTCCCCGGCGACTATCCGCAGGACGCGGTCTCGGTCGGCGCTTGCAACGGCACGGACGGATTGCAGGCGAGCGTGTCGGAAGCGCTCGCAGCCGGCGAGAGCGCCGCAAAAGAGGCCCGTCCGAAGGCGAAGAAATCCGGTGTGAAGATCATCGTCGACGGTGAGGGCAAGTGGGCCGGCAACATGGTCGGCGCGGGGCCCGGTGCGGGTGCCGGCAAGGTGGTCAAGGCCTTTGTCGACTTCCAGAACGACGTGACGGCGAAGGATATCCGTCTCGCCGTGCAGGAGGGCATGCATTCCATCGAACACGTCAAGCGCTTCACCACCAATGGCATGGCCACCGACCAGGGCAAATTGTCGAACCTGCACGGGCTGGCCATTGCGGCCGAGGCCCTCGGCAGGCCGATCCCGCAAGTCGGTCTGACCACCTTCCGGCCGCCTTACACGCCGACGACCTTCGGTGCGATCGTGAGCCATGCGCGGGGCAAGCTGTTCGACCCGACCCGTACAACGCCGATGCATGCATCGGAGGTCGCGGCGGGCGCGGTGTTCGAGGATGTCGGGCAGTGGAAGCGCGCCTGGTACTATCCGCGCGCCGGCGAGGACATGCACGCCGCGGTCAATCGCGAGTGCCGGACGGTGCGCGAGGTCGCCGGCATGTTCGATGCCACGACGCTCGGCAAGATCGAGGTGGTAGGGCCGGACGCGGCGCAGTTCCTCGACCTGCTCTACACCAACCCGTTCATGAAGCTCGGCGTCGGCAAGCTGCGCTACGGCATCATGTGCCGCGAGGACGGTTTCATTTATGACGACGGCGTGGTGGCGCGGGTGGCCGAGGACCGGTTCCACGTCACCACGACGACCGGCGGCGCGCCGCGTGTGCTGCACCACATGGAGGACTATCTCCAGACCGAGTTCCCGCATCTGAAAGTGTGGCTGACCTCGACCTCCGAACAGTGGGCGGTGATTGCGGTGCAGGGGCCGAAGGCGCGCGAGATCATCGAACCCTTCGTCGAGGGCATCGATCTTTCGAACGAGGCGTTCCCGCACATGTCCTATGCCGAGGGTACAGTCTGCGGCGTGCCGGCACGGGTCTTCCGCATGTCGTTCACCGGCGAGGCGGGCTACGAGCTCAACGTTCCGGCCGATTATGGCAAGCAGGTCTGGGATGCGATTTACGAGCGTGGCGCGCCTATGGGAATGTGCCTCTACGGCACCGAGTCCATGCACGTTCTGCGCGCGGAGAAGGGCTACATCATAGTCGGCCAGGATACCGACGGCACCGTGACCCCGCATGATGCCGGGCTTTCCTGGGCGGTCGGCAAGAAGAAGGCGGATTTCGTCGGCATTCGCGGACTGACCCGCCCCGACCTCACCGCCCCGGGCCGCCGGCAGCTGGTCGGACTCGCGGTCAAGGACGGCAAGACGGTTCTGGAGGAGGGCGCGCAGATCGTCGCCAACCACAATCAGAGCCCGCCCATGAAGATCATCGGCTGGGTGTCGTCCTCCTACTGGTCGGAAAATTGCGGCCAGCCGATCGCGATGGCGCTGGTCGAAGACGGGTTCAACCTGATGGGCAGGACGCTTTACGTGCCGATGCCGGACCGGGTGATCGAGGTCGAAGTCCGCGACACGGTGTTCTTCGACAAGGAAGGGGGCCGGATCCATGGCTGACATGCAATTCACACGCGACCTGCCGCTGGCGGGGATGATGCATGGCGGGCCGGGCGTCTCGATTTCCGCCGCGCCCGAGGCCAACCGCATCAATCTGCGCGCCGGCGATGACGCGCTTGCGGACCTGTCGAAGGCGCTCGGTGTGGCCTTGCCGACAAAGCCGAAGACTTCGGCCTCGAAAGGCAGCCGCCACGCGCTGTGGATCGGGCCGGACGAGTGGCTGGTGATCGACGAGGCGGGCGATCCCGCCGCCGATTGCGCCAAGGTGAAGGCCGCGCACAGCGCCGTCGACGTCTCGCACCGGAACACGGCGATCCTGGTGAGCGGGCCATTTGCCGCCGACGTGATCAACGCGGGGTGCCCGCAGGATCTGTCGCTGGAAACCTTCCCGGTCGGCGCCTGCTCGCGCACGGTGTTCGGCAAGATCGAAGTGGTGCTCTACCGGACGGCGGAAGACGCGTTCCGGGTCGAATGCTGGCGGTCGTTTTCGGGCTATGCGTTCGAGTTCCTGAAGGATGCGGCGCGGGGAATGTAACCCGCGCCGGCCTATTTGCGCTCGAGGATAGAAAGTGTCTTCCAGACTGCGGTCAGTGCCGGCTTGAGGCTGTTTTCGATCTCCAGCTTCACGTCATAGGTGGCGAGGATCCGGCCGGAGGGGCGGATATCGGCGTCGGAAAGGATGAAGATGGCACGGATACGCGCGCCCGTCTTCACCGGCGCCATGAACCGGATCTGTTCAAAACCGTAATTGATGCCCATCACCGAGCCCTCGACCGTCGGCAGCGCCTCGAAGGCGAAGGTCGAGAGCATCGAAAGCGTCAGGAAGCCATGGGCTATGGTGCCGCCATAGGGCGTTTCGGCTGCGGCACGCTCCGGATCGAGATGGATCCACTGGTGGTCGTCGGTCGCGTCGGCAAAGCTGTTGATCATCTCCTGGGTGATGACGCGCCATTCGGAGCGACCGACTTCGCTTCCGACCATGCCGGGGATTTGCTCGACCGTGACTGTGTCCATATGTGTTTCCGCGCGGGCTCCGGTGTCTGAGCGGGCAGACTTACGCATCGCGGAAAGAGCAATCAACCCCAATGGGTTGGCCGTTCACAGTCAGGCGCGCTTGAGAACCTTGACGATCACCAACAGGATCACGGCGCCGATGGTCGCCGACAGGATCGCGCCCAGCAAGCCGCCACCCAGCACGAAGCCGATTCGCGGCAGAAGAAAGCTGGAGATCACCGCACCGAGTATTCCGACGACGATGTTGCCGCCCAGGCCGAAGCCGCCGCCGCGCACGATCAGCCCGGCGAGCCAGCCGGCAATACCGCCGACGATCACCACGATGAGAATGACGGCCAGAAGTCCAGTTCCGAATGCGTGTCCCATGATGCCTCCACCTCCCCGATTCGTTGAGCGCTGCCATTCTACCCCGGAAATGTGACGCTGTAATCGTCCACCTTGCCGCGGCGGCATGGCGCAAATCTTCGCCGGAATGCCGTTTAGCCGCTGGCGCGGGGCGCGCCTCTCCGGCAAGCTCCAGGAAAATCCCGCCGCTGCCGAAAGGACCATCCATGCCGCTTTCCGTGAACCGCGAGGTCTTCATCACATGCGCCGTGACCGGTTCCGGCGGGACGCAAGACCGCAGTCCGCATGTACCGCGTTCGCCCAAGCAGATCGCCGACAGCGCCATCGAGGCGGCGAAGGCCGGGGCGGCGATCGTGCATTGCCATGTGCGCGATCCGGAGACCGGCGCGCCGTCCCGCGATCCGGCGCTCTATCGCGAGGTGACGGAGCGGATTCGCGAGGCGGAAACCGACGTGGTGCTCAACCTGACCGCCGGAATGGGCGGGGACATGGTATTCGGCTCGACCGAGGCGCCTTTGCCGCTGAAGGACAAGGGAACGGACATGATCGGCGCGGCCGAACGTGTCGTGCATGTCGCGGAGTGCAGGCCGGAAATCTGCACGCTCGATTGCGGCACGATGAATTTCGCGGAAGCCGACTACGTGATGACCAATACGCCCGGCATGTTGCGCGCGATGGGAGCGATGATGACCGAAATGGGGGTGAAGCCGGAGATCGAGGCCTTCGACACCGGCCATCTCTGGTTTGCGAAACAGCTTGTCGAGGAGGGCGTTCTGACAGGGCCGGCGCTCGTTCAGCTCTGCATGGGCGTCCCGTGGGGCGCGCCGAACGACCTCAACACCTTCATGGCGATGGTCAACAATGTGCCTGCCGACTGGCACTGGTCGGCCTTTTCGCTCGGGCGCGACCAGATGCCCTATGTCGCGGCGGCGGTGCTGGCCGGCGGCAACGTGCGCGTCGGGCTGGAGGACAATCTGTTTCTCGACAAGGGCGTGTTGGCGACCAATGCGCAACTGGTCGACCGCGCCGCGGGCATCATCGAGCGGATGGGTGCACGGGTGATCGGGCCGGACGCGGTGCGCGCCAAGCTCGGACTGACCAAGAGGGCGCCGAAATGACTGGGCGGAAGAAGGCAGCGATCCTTGGCGGCGGGGTGATCGGCGGCGGCTGGCTGGCGCGCTTCCTGCTCAATGGCTGGGACGTCGCGGTCTACGACCCGGATCCGCAGGCGGAACGCAAGATCGGCGCGGTGCTGGCGAATGCGCGAAGGGCGCTGCCGATGCTTTACGAAGTGCGCCTGCCGGAGGAAGGGCAACTCGTCTTCTGCGAGACGCTCGCCGAAGCGGTCGCCGAGGCGGACTGGATCCAGGAAAGCGCACCCGAGCGGCTCGACCTCAAACACAAGATTCTCGCCGATATCGAACGGCATGCGCCGGAGACGGCGATCATCGGCTCTTCGACCTCCGGTTTCATGCCGTCGCAATTGCAGGAAGGCCTGATCCGGCCGGGCGCGGTGCTGGTCGCGCATCCGTTCAACCCGGTCTATCTGCTGCCGCTGGTCGAACTCGTGCCGTCGACAAGAAATTCCGCGGAAAGCGTGGAGCGGGCCGCCGAACTGCTGCGCTCGATCGGCATGTTTCCGCTGGTGATCGGCAAGGAGATCGACGCGCATATCGCCGACCGGCTGCTGGAGGCGGTGTGGCGGGAGGCGCTCTGGCTGGTCAAGGACGGCGTCGCCACGACGGGCGAGATCGACGATGCGATCCGTTACGGTTTCGGGCTGCGCTGGGCGCAGATGGGCCTGTTCGAAACCTACCGCATCGCCGGCGGCGAGGCCGGGATGAAGCATTTCCTGGCGCAGTTCGGCCCGGCGCTGCAATGGCCGTGGACGAAGCTGATGGACGTGCCGGAGCTGACCGAGGAACTGGTGGAGCGGATCGCGGCGCAGTCGGATGCCCAGTCCGGCCACATGACGATCCGGGAGCTGGAGCGCCTGCGCGACGATAATCTGGTCGCGGAGATGCGGGCGCTGAAAGGGCGTAACGCCGCCGTAGGCGTGCTGCTGAACGCCCATGAAAAGACGATCGCGCCGCAAGCCGCTGCACAGGCGGGCGCGCCGCTGGAAACGATCGCGCGGATCGTCCCGGTCGACTGGACCGACTATAACGGCCACATGAACGAGAGCCGCTACGGGCAGGTATTTTCCGATGCGGCGGACGCCGTTCTGGCGCTGATCGGCGCAGGCGAGGACTATGTCGCGGCGGGGTTCAGTTTCTTCACCGTCGAGACTTCCATCAAATATCTCGCGGAACTGCATGCCGGGGCGCCGATCCGGGTCGAGACAATCGTGACCGAGGGCGCCGGCAAGAAGCTCAGGCTTTCCCACCGGCTGTTCGGCCCAGACGGCACGGTGCATGCGACGGGCGACCAGTTGCTGATCCATGTGAGCCTCGAAACCCGGCGCGCCTGCGAACCGTCCGGGGCGGTGCGCGACGCGCTGGAAACGCTGGCGCAGTCGCATTCCGGCTTGCGGCCATCCGATCCCGGTCGATAGTAATAGCCGGAGTGCGACCGGGAGAGGGCATATTTCGAACAGGGCGGATGCGACCGGCGGTCTGGAGGCGTGGACAAGCGGACCGCGCCTGCTCCTGTTGCTCGCCGGTTTCGCGCTGCTGATCCGGCTGCCCTTCTTCTTTCCCGCCGTCATCAACTGGGATGAGAGCACGTTCATCCTGATGGGGCAGGACCTGCTGAACGGGCACCTGCCTTACACGCATCTCTGGGACAACAAGCCGCCGCTCCTGTTTGGCGCGTTCGCGATAATGATCGCGGCGTTCGATTCGATACCGGGCATTCGCGCCTGCGGCTGGCTGGTGGTTGCCGGCACGGGCTATCTGATTTTCCTTCTCGCCAGGCGGGCCTATGGGCGCGAGGCGGGACTGGCGGCCGCGCTGATCGGCATGTTCTTCATGACCGTGACGGACGGTCAGTCGGTGATGAGCGAATTGCTGGCGGCGCCGCCGATGATGGGCGGGCTGTTGCTGCTGACCCGGCCCGGCGCGGCGGGACGATATTTCGCGGCCGGATTGTGCTTCATGCTGGCGGTGCTGTTCCGCACAAATCTCGCGATCGTCGTGCTCGTTCTTTGTTTCTATGCGTTCATCGTGACGCGGCCCTGGCATCACCGCGAAAGGCTCACATGGTTTGCTGCGCTTGCCGCCGGCATGGCCCTGCCGCTGGTGCTTCTGACGCTTCCCTATCTGGTGACGGGGCAGGGTGAACTCCTGTTCCGGTCCGCGGTCCTTGCGCCGCTGAGCGAAACCGGCGAGAGGCCGGGAATCGTGACGACGACATGGGGTTTTCTGCGCAGCGGAATGAGCGGCCAGAACGGGCTGTGGTTTCTTGCGGTGATCGGGGCCGGGCTTGCGGTATGGGGGCGGCGGCGGCCCTTGGATGCAGGCGTGGCAGGCTATGTCGGCGTCATGGCCGTCGCATCGACGCTTTCGGTTCTGGCGACGCGCGCGCCGCACGGGCACTACCTGATCCAGGTGGTGCCGCCGCTTGCGGTCTTCGCGGGTATCGCATGGCAGGAAATGGCCCGCCGCTCGTTTCGCCTCGTCTTCCTGCTGCTCATTCTTTTGACGTCGATCGTGCCTCTCGGCGACATCGCGCGGGAATATGGCTATCTGGTTGCGCGTGCTGCAAAGGGCGAGCGGTTGGCCGGCGGCCGCGCCTACCAGATCGCCGGGTTGCTCAAGGAAGAGGGCGCGGGCGACAAGCGGATCTACCTGATGACGGACCACATCGTTTACTGGCTGTTGGGTCAGGAGCCGCTGGCGCCGATCGCCACACATCCCTCCAATATCGCGAAGGAGGGGCTCGTGAGATTCGTGGAAGGGCGGGATGCAACCACCCAACAGGTCCTGGCGAAGCTGCTGGCAACGAGGCCGGACTATATCGTCAAGGAGAAGGAAACGGACTGGCTGGAGGACAAGCCGGCCGCGACCCGGCTACTCGATGAGCGGCTGACATCGGCTTATCAACGCATCGCGACAATCGGAGATGCAGAGGTTTTCCGACTCGTCGACGAATAGGGATAATTGCGGCTTCCCGGTCCGATTGCCTTTGGCGACAATGCCCGCGGAAAAATGGTGATCTTTCGGGGGCAAGATGCCTATAGTGCCGGCCGGCTGGCGGGCGTTCCTCCTTTTCGCGGAAAGGTGCTGAAATGGGAAGAAACAGAGGTCTGTTCGGGTTCGCGCTGGCGACAATGCTTGTCGCCGTCTCGGGAGCGCATGGCGAAGAGCTTGTCGTGGCGGACGCCAATGGCAGCTATCATTATCCGGCGGATTGCGCCGCCGCCTTCGAGAACAACGCGGAAATCGAACGATATATGAAGAAACGCGGCCGCGAGGACGAGTTGAACGCGTTCAATCACCAGTGCAGCGTCTATCTGAGCGGCAATCCGGTCGGCCGCGCCGGCACCGGGCTCCGCGCGCTTGGCAACGACATGGTCGACGAACTCTGGCGCGAATCCGGCGCGAGGGACTTCTTCAAGCGCCGCTTCGGTCAATAGGCCGGGGCCGGGGCGGCAAGACCGATTATCTTGCCGCGTAGATCTGGTAGTTTCGCCCTGCATCCGGGGCTTGGGCGAGCGCATGGAAGCGCATCTTGTCGCTACCGGCCTTCAGTGCCTCGGCCAGTGCCTTCTCCGATTGGCCGATGAGGTCGCCGGCACTGGTCGCCGTCGATGCCAAGGCAATGCCGAAAGACAGGGTGATCTTTTCGTTGGCCAGGTTCTTTCGTGTAACGAGCAGCCTCTTGGCAGCCAGCGCGTTGCGGATACCCGTGATGAAGCCGGTAATACGGTCGGGATTTTCCGTGTTGATCACGAATGCGAACCGGCCTTTTTCGAGATTGGCGATGAATTGCCGGTTCGGATTGCCGCTCTTGAGCGCGGCGCCGATTTCCTGCAGCGTCCTGTTGGACCAAGGCGACTGACCGCTCGTAATGAAGTTCTGGAAATCGTCGATCTCGGCGATGGCAAGTCCGCAGGCCGCCGGCTTGTCCGGATTGGCGTAGATGCCGACCATCGTCTTGTTGAAGGAACGGCGGTTGGCGAGGCCGGTGACCGGATCGGTCCATTTGCGGGCCTCGATCTCGTCCATCTCCTTCTTGAGATCGCCGATCGCCGCGTTCTGCGCCGCGGCCGCGGCGCTCAGCGTCTTGTTGGTGCGGGCCTGTTGCTCTGTCGCCTTCGACAACCGGTCGATCGACTTCGCGATTGCCGCGCGGTCGATCTCCTGGTCGGAACTCATGGCGCGGCTGGCTTCGCTCACCGCCTTTTCGAACTCCGCCAGCGAGGAAGCCTCGTTCTGGATGAGCTTGAGGAATTCGAACATCTGGTTCTGCATGGTGTCGTTGGCCTTGGCCAGGACACTTTCCTCATGCTGGTGGGGGAGATACTTCCTGCCGATCTCGTCGAGTACGCTCTGCGTCTTGGGGCCTTCGATGGCCATGAACTCGCGCGTCAAATCCGGGTTCGAGCCGGAATAGGCGTCGTAGATCAGTTCATAATTGCGCGGAAGGCTCTCGACCCGTTCGCGGTCCATCAGGGTCGCTATACGCAGGGCTACAGAGGGTGTCTGATTCGCGTTTTTCATGACAGGCAGTCTCGTTGTTCTTGTTGTTCTTGATTTTCGGACCGTACGGAAACGAGCCGGCGTGCGAAGGCCGAAGGAAGGCATGAATGCGGTTCGGATTTGTCTGGTCGATCGAAATCGAATGTCGCCTCAATGCCCGATTTCCCCGTGTCGTTTTATCGCATCCATCCTACCCATTATTGTTTAATCAAGAATTGCGATCACCGGTGACCCTGGGGAAGAGAGGTAACTTTGCTCTTATCGTTTACACTTGGTAATCGCCGTTCCGGGTTTTGCGCTGAATTGGATTTGAAAAGACTTTGCCGATCTTTTCCGCCGAGGCGACGATGCCTCATCGGCCAGTCTTGCCCTGCTTCCGGATCACAGATGTGCGGGGCGGGACGGGTCGTTTCCGCAGGTGGAGATACTAAACGGGTTGCGGCGTTGCGGGTTCGCGTTGTTAAAGGGCAACCCTTTGTTTTTCGGACGTGGAACGGGTCGGATGATCTCGAATGAATGGATTGCCCGAAAGGGCAAGCGGGTTTCCTTCTACGCCCGGGGCGCCTTGCTGGATGCGGCGCCGTATTTTCTTTTCGAAACGCGTCTGCGCAGGTTGAAGCCGCAGTTGGAGGAAATCCTCTCGGGAGAAAGCGGGCTCTCCGAACGGGTCGCCTATTACAACCATATGCCGCCGGGGGATGTGCCGCCGGAGGCTCGTCCGATATCTCGGATCTCGCGCAGAAAGTCCTACTATTTCTATGATCTCAAGATTCCGGCAAAGCATTTCGGCCGGTCGCGTCGCGTCAATTACAAATTTGGCGACGTGACGTCGGTTCCGCCTTCGCCCGCGCTGGTCAAGAGCCGGCCGATCGGCGACGACAACGCGAATTCTGTCCTGTTCAAATTGGACAGGCTGAGGCATTTCGACGTTAACGTCCTGGCGGATACCGAGCGGTTTCGTGACAAGAAGCCGGCCGCCGTCTGGCGCGGTTCGCTGAACAACGAGAAACGCAAGGCACTCGTCGCGCGTTACGGCAATCACCCTTCATGCGATATCGGGCACGTGTCGAGGGATTCCGGTGCCGCCGGAACGAAGCCATTCCTGACGATCAAGGAGCAAATGGCCTATCGCTATATCGTCTCCATCGAGGGGTACGATGTGGCGACGAACCTCAAATGGATCATGAGTTCGCAATCCCTGTGTTTCATGCCCCGTCCGAAATACGAGACCTGGTACATGGAAGGCAGCCTGCAGCCGGGCGTCCATTATGTCGGGGTAAGGGACGATTTCGAGGATCTCGGCGACAAGATCGCCTATTACAACGACAATGTAAGCGAGGCGGAACAGATCGTCGCCAACGCCAATGCCCATTTCCGACGGTTCCTCGACAGCGAGAGCGAGGAGCTGTGCCAGCTGGCTGTGCTCTATAAATACTTCAGGTTGACCGGGCAGTTGTGATGCAGACGGGCATCAGCCGATCCGCTCACCATCGAGGATCCGCTGGTAGAGATCGAGGTAGCCGTCAGTCATCTGCTGTACGGAGAAGCGGGCGATAGCGCGCTCACGAATGGCGTGACGGTCGAGTCCGTCAATCGATTCGAGCGCTTCCGCGAATTGCTGGTCGGTCTCGAAAAGAAAGCCGTCCCCGTCCTTGACGAGTTCGGGCACAACGGCAAGCGGGGTTCCGAGGACAGGTGTTCCCGACATCAGTGCTTCGACCACGACCGTGGCGCCGGGCTCTGGGACACGGATCGGGAAGATCAATGCCCGTGCGTCGGCGAACATGCGCGCCTTGCGCTCGCCGCCGATGATGCCGTGAAACTGAAAACGCGGGCCGAGCGTCCGGAAGAAGGCGCCTTCCTTCCTGACCACGCTTCTGGTCAAGAGCGACCAGCGATGCCCGCCCGCGATATCGAGCTTGAGATCAAAGCGTTTGGTCAGATCGATCGCTCGGGTGATGTTCTTGCCGGGGCGGGAAAAGCCGGAGAAGAACAGCAAGCGTCCGTTATTGTTTTCCGAAACACGGTAATCCTCCGGCGGTAGCCCGTTTCGGACCACTGTTTTCCCCCCCTGATACTGCGCGTGGAAGTCGGACAGAAAATTCCAGTTGGCATTCGATATATCGAGATTGTCGTAGAGATTGTGCGGCGTGTTGAGAAAAGGCTTAGGCAGATCGTCCGCATGCCGCGGGTATGTCATGCCGTGGAAATTGACGATGTCGGCGCTGTCGGGAATGGCTTCGCGCAGTTGCGCCGCGCCATCGATCCGAATTAACTCGACACCCGGAAGTGTTCCGGTCTTGTCGGCGATGACAGTCACCCGATGGCCGCGCTCGGCAAGCTCACTAGCGTGCCACTGGACGATGCGCTCGCGGCCGCCATATCCAAAACACGGGATGGGTCCACTGCTAACAAGGACGATATGCATTATCCCTACCCACGGTACGGTTTTCTGTCATGTCCGGTCATCTTCGCATCGCAAAATGGTGACTTGCCATCCTCAGATTGGCGCCCGACTGCAATCCGAAAATTCCGATGAAACGGTGGCGGGCTTATACGTTCGGGACCGTTGATGGACAACAGGCATTCCATTCCGCTCGGCTTCTCGCATTCTGACTGGTGACAAGGGCCCCAAGCGCCGCTATTTCGAACCGGACGCAACCTTCGCCGGCGCCGGACATTCCATCTGTCTTCGCGCGGGCAAGAGCTCGCCACGCAAACTTCAGGTCGGGATCCGGCGTCCCCGGGCAGGGGCTCGCGCCTGATCCTCCTTCAATGAAAAGGTTCCTCACATGCTGTCGCTCAAAGATGAGAAGCTTCTCGAAACACGCGCCTATGTGAATGGCGAATGGGTCAGCACGGGCAAGACGTTTCCCGTCGAAAATCCGTCCACCGGCGAGGTCATTGCCGAGGTTGCCGATCTGGGCGCCGATATCGAGCCGGCGATCGACGCGGCCTATGCGGCGCGGAAGGGATGGGCGGCGAAATCGGGCAAGGAGCGCGGGGCCATCCTGCACCGGCTCTACGAATTGATGGTCGAGAACGCCGACGACCTCGCCTCGATCCTGACCGCCGAGATGGGCAAGCCCTGGGCGGAAGCGCGCGGCGAGATCCTTTACGGCGCATCTTACGTCGAATGGTTCTCCGAAGAGGCCAAACGCGTCTATGGCGACGTGATTCCGGGACCGACTTCCGACAAGCGCTTTGTCGTCGTCAAACAGCCCGTGGGCGTGGTCGGTGCGATTACGCCGTGGAATTTTCCCAACGCGATGCTGTCGCGCAAGATGGCGCCGGCGCTTGCCGCCGGTTGCACCATGGTGGCGCGGCCGGCCGAACTGACGCCGCTCTCGGCCATCGCGATCGGCGTGCTGGCGGAGCGGGCGGGCGTGCCGGCCGGCGTGTTCAACGTGATCCCGTCGTCGCAATCCGCGAAGGTCGGAGAAATTCTCTGCGCCTCCGACAAGGTGGCCAAGCTTACCTTCACCGGCTCGACCCGGGTCGGCAAGATCCTGATGCGGCAGGGCGCCGAGACGATCAAGAAGCTGTCGCTGGAACTGGGCGGCAACGCGCCCTTCATCGTCTTCGACGATGCCGATGTCGATGCGGCCGTCGAGGGCGCGATGATCGCCAAGTTCCGCAACAACGGGCAGACCTGCGTCTGTGCCAACCGCATCTATGTTCAGGCCGGTATTTACGACACATTCGCCGAGAAACTCGGCGCCGCGATGGACGGGCTGAAGCTGGGCGATGGCTTTGGAGAAGGTGTGACCACGGGGCCGCTAATCAACAAGGCGGCGCTCGGCAAGGTCGAGGAACATATCGACGATGCCCTGTCGAACGGCGCGAAGCTGGTCAAGGGCGGCCAGCGCTCCAATCTCGGCGGGACATTCTACCAGCCGACGCTGCTGAGCGGCGTGACCCAGACCATGAAGGTCGCCCGCGACGAGACCTTCGGGCCGCTCGCTCCGCTGGTGAAATTCGAGCACGAGGAAGAGGCCATCGCCTGGTCCAACGACACGGAGTTCGGCCTTGCCTCCTATTTCTTCACCCGCGATCTCGCCCGCGCATGGCGCGTCGGCGAAGCGCTCGAAACCGGCATGGTCGGCATCAATACGGGCGCCATATCGACCGAGCTTGCCCCCTTTGGCGGGGTCAAGCAGTCGGGGATGGGGCGCGAAGGGTCGAAATACGGGATCGACGATTATCTCGAGATCAAGAGCATGTGCTTCGGCGGCATATGAGGTTTTAGAGCCAAGGCGTCATTCCAGCGCTTTGTCGCTGGTGTCCGCCTTTCCCTTGACCCAGTAACCGGCCGCCTTGATCAGTTCGGCCGGATGGCCGCGCTCGTCGCGCATGTGCCCCCGAAGCGCGCGCGCCACGCCGGCCTCGGCCGCGATCCAGACAAAGCCCCTGCCGACGGGCAAATCGAGGGCTTTCAAGGCTTCGAGCACCGGCGCGGGGTCGTCCGCCTGTTCCTCCGGCCGAACGACCCAGTGGGTGGTCAGGTCCGCCACCGCCTTGAATTCCTGCCTGTCGTCCTCGGAGAGGATGGCGCCGAGCACGATGATCCTGGTTCCGGCGCCGGCTTCCTCGATCCGCCGGCCGATCGCCGGGAGTGCGGTCTCGTCTCCGATCAGCAGCCACCAGTCGAAGGCCGGCGCAATCACCGACGACCCGCGCGGACCGCCGATGCTCAGCGTGTCGCCCACCTTGGCGTGGATCGCCCAGTCCGTCGCCGGCCCGGCATCGTGCAAGGCGAAATCGAGCGTGAGCTTTCCGGCCGCCACGTCGAAAGCGCGGGGCGTATATTCCCGCATCACGGGCTTCTCGCCGTCCGTCTCGAAAATGAGTTTGATGTGATCGTCGGGGGCGAGAGACTCAAAGCCTTCCATATCGCCCTGCAACTCCAGGCGGATCATCGCAGGCGTCAGGCGGATGACGTCAGCGACGGTCAGTGTGCGGCGACGCGCCTCGTGGCGTTTCCGGATGATGATTTCTTCCATTTGCTATTCCTCGTTCCTTGAGACCATGGCCGCGATTTCATTTCCTGCCGGGGTCGGGCGTGTCTCTCCCGATGGGACAAGCAGATCCGGTTTCCATCTGGAGGGCCGGTTGCAATCCGGAGGCGCCTTTTAGATGTGGCTGGCAGGCAAGTCTGAATTCGATGTGGGCCCGGTGCCGGGCCGGTCTCGGTGTTCCTAATCCGTTGAGGTGCGTTCGTCACCTGCAGAGCGGTGTGCCTGCGCGACCGATCGGCGCGGGCCGTGGCTGCACTTTTTTGTACCGCCGAATTGAAGTTTCATATCGGAAGACACCGCGTTTCGGTTGATGATGCGGACAGAAATTTGCAATCCGAAAATAAAGGAGTATCGTGATCGCCGGGGCATGGACAGCATGTGGGGTTTTCCGATGAAAAGAACTGCATTCATAATCGTCGCAGCCGGTTCATTCCTGGCCAGCGCGACATTGGGACATGCCGAGAATGGCTGGAAATGCAAACGGCCGGCCAAGCTGAACTGGATGGAAAAATTCATCTGTTTCAGCGATCCGCTTCCGGGGCCCGAACATGAATCGGGGAACGGCCCCTCGCAGGCGAGGGATTACGGCATGGGCAGTCGCCCAGGGTCCCCGGGCGGGGGAAGTCCCGGTCTTCCCGGCGGCGGCGCCGGCAATGCGGGCAATGCCGGTGGCCTGGGTGTCGGCGATAGCGGGCACATCCTGGCGAATTTTTTCGGCGATCTTCTCCACCCGGACAGCAGCCGGCCTGACGCTCCCTGATTGCCGGGCGAGCCGGGGCGACGGGAAGGTTTCGGATGGATCAGGCTTTGCTGCCGATACTGGCCGATAATCTGAAGCGCATCGTGACCAGCGATTACGTGCTCATGACGCTCGTCATGGTGCCGCCACTCTTCCTCGTCGAATGGATATTCCGCGCGCACAGGGAAAGCTGGCGGCATTACCGTTTCGGCCTCTCGTTCTTCGTCGCCAATGCCTTCGTTCTGGGGATCGTGGCGCCGACGATCAACTATTTCACGGCCAGCGGGATCAAGGCGTTCGGGTTCGGCCTGATCGATCTCCGCTCGCTTGGCCTGGGCGGAGTCGGCGGGTCGGCGCTTGCCGTCCTGGTCTCCACATTCATTCTCGATTTCTTCTACTACTGGTTCCACCGCGCTTTTCATCGGAGCCGGCTGCTTTGGCAGATGCATCTGCTGCATCATTCCGATGAAAACATGAACATGCTCACCGCACAGCGCGGCCATATTCTCGAGGGCATGTTCGCCCCGATCTTCATAACGATACCGATGGCGTTCCTGTTCGAATTGCCGGCCGTGGAAATCGCTGTCTTGTCGCTCGTCCCTCAGATGTACCAGTTCCTGGCCCATTCCAATATCAGGCTGGGCTATGGCCCACTATGGTGGCTGATCATCAGCCCGGATTATCACCGGATCCATCATTCGATCGAGCGTGAGCATGTCGATCGTAATTTCACGAATTGGTTTCCGATATGGGATATCCTGTTTGGTACGGTTTATCTCCCCGAAAAGGGCGAAAGACCGAAGACCGGCGTTGCAGGCGTCGAGGTGGACACGCTGGCAGACGCATATCTTCTTCCATTCAAGGGGTGGGCGCAGATGCATCGCGAGTATCTCTCCTCGCGTGCCCCGCCTGCGGATATTGGCGGCGAAAAACCCTGAGGGAACACCTTCGCTGCGGAAGGGACGCTAACGTATTTTCTGCAGATGCGGCGAGACGAAGCAACGTTCGGCTCGGATGTCGGAATGGTGGGCGGTACTGGGATTGAACCAGTGACCCCTACGATGTCAACGTAGTGCTCTCCCGCTGAGCTAACCGCCCGGATCCGGTTGTTGTGGCAAACGCGGGGTGGAAAACCGCCTTGCGCTTTTCCTGCAGTCGCCACAGAGCCGCGCATACACCACAAGAGTGGCGGCCGGTCAATAGCTCGGATGTCACAAATATCGGGTTGCGATCAAGGCGCTCAGGCGGCCTTGATCATCTTGTCGACTTCCGACACCAGCTCGCGCAGATGGAAGGGTTTCGACAGGACCTTGGCATCCTTCGGAGCGTTGGAATCCGGGTTGAGCGCGACGGCCGCGAAACCGGTGATGAACATCACCTTCAGGTCGGGATCGAGTTCGGTCGCGCGGCGCGCGAGTTCGATGCCGTCCATCTCGGGCATTACGATGTCGGTCAGCAACAGCGAGAAGGGCTCTTCGCGCAATCTTTCATAGGCGCTGGCGCCATTGTCGTAGTCGATGACCTGGTAGCCGGCCCGTTCCAGCGCCTTGACGAGAAAGGCGCGCATATCGTTGTCGTCTTCGGCGAGAAGAATTCGATTCATGACTGATCCGTTCGCTGCGCCGCACGGCCGGCGGCAAGGCATTTCCAATGCCCCAGTCATGGCCGGGGACGGTAAATATCGGGTTTATTTCACGCCGAAACGTCCCAACTTGGCAAGGGATTTCGCGCTGCCCATGTGCCGCAAAGGCTGGACAGGCCGCGAACCACCTGTCAACAATTTCCAAAACCGAAACGGGAATCAACAAATCGAACCGGCGACCATCATGAACTGCGATCCCGATTTCTCGGAGCATCCGGCCTTCGAGGTCCGTAAGCCGGCCGAACAGAGGGTGCCTTTCGTCTTCAATTCGCCGCATAGCGGCCGTTTCTACCCGCCCCGTTTCCTGGCGATGAGCCGTCTCGACGCCGTCTCGATCAGGCGTTCGGAGGACTATTTCGTCGACGAGCTGTTCTCGGGCGCCGTGCCGCTCGGCGCGCCGATGCTGATGGCGCATTTCCCGCGTGCCTATCTCGACGTGAACCGGGAGCCCTACGAACTCGATCCGCGCATGTTCGGCGAGAGGCTGCCGCCCTACGCCAATTCGCGCTCGATCCGGGTTGCCGGCGGGCTGGGCACCGTGCCGCGCGTCGTCTCCGAGGGTGTCGAGATCTACCGCAACCGCATTCCGGTTGCCGAAGCGCAGAGCCGCATCGCCAAAATTTACAAGCCCTATCACCAGACGCTGCGCGAATTGCTGGCCCAGACCCATCGCGATTTCGGCTTCGCCGTGCTGATCGACTGCCACTCCATGCCGGCCTCGGTGCGCTACGGCCCGGAAGGCGTGCGGCCGGATTTCATCGTCGGCGACCGGTTCGGCACCAGCGCCAGCCGCGATCTCTCGCAGGCGGCGATCGAGATACTCTCCGGCATGGGCTATCTGGTCACGGCCAACAAGCCCTATGCGGGCGGTTTCATCACCGAGCATTACGGGCGGCCGCTCAAGGGGCTGCACGCGCTTCAGATCGAGGTCAATCGCGGCCTTTACATGGATGAGCGGACGATCATCCGGAAGCCGTCCTTCCCGCTGCTGCGCGAGGATATCGCCAGCTTCGTCTCGCAGCTGATGTCGCTGCCGGACAGCTATTTCTTCGACTATTCGATCGCAGCCGAATAAGGCCGCAAAAAAAGGCCGCATCCAGAAAAGCGATGCGGCCAAAGTCTAGGGAGGAAACGCCCAAGGAGGGCGTGGCAACGAATTGCCGGCTTCCAGATTATGCTGCATTGCAAAAATGTCAATGTGCGATGCAGCATTCGGCATAGAATTCACTTGTCTCCGCACAGGTTTTTGACCACAAAGCGCGCATGACCCGCGAGATTCTCCCCGATGTCACCTTTATGCAACGCCTTGCCGCAGCGGCTGCCGCGGAGACGCTGCCGCTGTTTCGCTCAAGCGCCCTGGTGGAGAACAAGCAGGACGGGGGGTTCGATCCGGTCACCGCAGCCGACCGCGACGCCGAAGCGGCAATCCGCGCGCTGATCGAGAAAACCTATCCCGACCACGGCATCATCGGCGAGGAACATGGCGCGGTACGCGAAACCGCCTCGCATGTCTGGATCATCGATCCGATCGACGGGACTCGCGCCTTCATCTCGGGCCTGCCGGTCTGGGGTACGCTGGTCGGGCTCAGGGTCGACGGTGTGGCGAAGGCGGGCTTCATGTCACAACCCTTTACCAACGAATTCTTCGTCGCCGACGGCGAGAAGAGCATGCTGATCCGCGGCGACGACGCGCCCGTGCGGCTGTCGACGCGCAAGCATCATACGCTTTCCGAGGCGACGATCTTCACGACGACGCCGGCCCTGTTCGGGACCGGGGCCAAGCGCGACGCCTGGAACCGGCTGGAAACCGAGGTGAAGCTCGCCCGATATGGCTGCGACTGCTATGCCTTCGCGATGGTCGCGGCGGGTTTCGTGGATATCGTGGTCGATCCGGGGCTGAACGCCTATGACATCGCGGCACTGATTCCGCTGATCGAGCAGGCAGGCGGCGTGGTGACGACCCTCGAGGGCGAAAATGCGGTCAATGGCGGCGATATCATCGCCGCGGCGACGCCGGCATTGCACGAAGCAGCACTCGCCATCCTCAATCGCTGAGCGTTTCCAGTACCACCTGTCCGGTGCCGGGGACGAACGCGTTGAACGCGGCGAAGAACTGTTCTCGGAAAACATCCTTTTCCTGAAGGATCTCGTGGCGCGCGCCGTCGATGGTCAACACAGAGGCTGACCGCAGATTGTCGGTGAGCAGACGCGTCGCATCATTCGAAACGACGCGGTCGTCGCCGGCGATGAAGACCAGGGTCGGGATGACCGTCCTGGCCAGGTGGACGGGGTCGCTCACGGTATCGATCGCGTCGGTGACCGCCGCCATCCAGGCGGCCGAAGGCCCGCCCAGCGCCAATTCGGGAAAGCGGATCGGAATGGAGATGTTGCGCGCGTAGCGATGAGCATCCGACGTCAGGCGATTGGTCTCGAAGGGTCGGCGCATCCGGTCCGCGGGTCCGCCCGCCACATAGAGATTGCCGAGACCGAGGAAACTCATCGAGCGCGAAACGACGCGGGTCGTCCACTGGTAGTAGGGCGAGGCCGGGAGACCGAGGAACGGCGCAAGCAGAACCATGCGCTGGACGCGATTGACCATGGCCGGCGCCGCATAGAGGGCCGCGAGCGCTCCTGTCGAATGGGCGACGATGAAATAGGGCGGGCGACAATCCGGAAGGACCACGTCGCTGAAGACGGTCTCCAGATCGGTCGCATATTGCTGGAAGCCTTCGACATAGCCGGCATCGCCGCGCCGGAAGAAGCGGGTGGAGCGGCCTTGGCCGCGCCAGTCGAACGCCGCGACATCGAAGCCTTCGCGAACGAAATCGCCGATCGATTCGAAATATTTCTCGATCGTCTCGTTGCGGCCTTGCAGCAGGAACACGGTGCCCTTGGCGCTACGGTCGGCCGCCTTGAACACGGCGTAGCGGATCGCGAACCCGTCCGGCGTGCGGACAAAGCCGTCGGAGTGGATTTTCGGATTTGGATTGTGCTCGAAGAGCCGGAGTTCTGTCATGGATGGCGGGCGGCGCTTGCGGGCCCGGATTGCTCGTTTCCCGGTCCGCCTTGTCGGATGGCGACGATTGTTAGGAGGCGGCTGCCAAAAGGTCAAAGAAAAACCGGGAGTGCCTTGCAGCACTCCCGGCTTCGTGACCGGACCGGAAGGGACGTTGCAGCCCGGCCAACCGTCATTCCTCAGCGGATGCCGAAGGAATAGCTGAAATTGCCATTGCCGCCGTGAAGCGTAAGACCCGGGCGGTGGCCGCGGTGAAGGACTTCACGCGACAGGATCCGGCCGCTGCGGCCATCCACGACGAGCCTGACGGGGCCCCGATAGCCGCGGGCACGCATCACGTAGTCGCCACGCACGAGACGAACATTGCGAATGTCGCGATAGCCCTGTCGATAAAGCGAGCGGATGACCACACGCTGCGGCAGGATGCGATGATGGCCGCGCCAATCCTTGTTGTGGCCATTCTTGTTGCCCTTGTAGTGGACCTGATCGATTGTCTGGCCGGCTATTGCCTGCGGGGCGGTGAAGGCCGGTGCGGCCGACGCGGCCGAGAAAGCGCCTGCGGACAGGAGCGCGGCAAGGGCGGTGGTTATCATTGTCTTCTTCATATCGTGTCTCCTGGTTCCCGGCGCCGGCCTCTCTGGGCAGCGCCTCCGTACGATGGAGACACAATGACACCCGCCACCTGAACCGGGACGGAAGGCTTCGTTCATCTGGCGTTCAGGAAAGAAAGGGCCCCGATTTGCCGGCTCTTGAACCGGCGAAACGCAATTCCCAAATATCCGTAGCGGACGCCGGAAACGGGTTCGCTGGTGTCAGGGACCGTGCCACTTCAGGGCGGTCGGGAACGCCAAACGCAAACATAGTCGCTCATTGAATGGAGGACACATCATGCGTCACGTCGACTATTCACCCCTGTTCCGATCCACCGTCGGTTTCGACCGTCTTTTCTCGATGCTGGACACGCTTGCCCAGCCGGAAAACAACGGCCAGACCTATCCGCCCTACAATATCGAGCGGACCGGTGAGAACGCCTACCGCATCACCATGGCCGTCGCCGGGTTCTCCGAGGACGACCTCACCATCGAAGCCCGTTCCAACGTTCTGACGGTCGCCGGCGCGAAGCCGGAGGATAACGCCGAGCAGAAGCGGGAATTCCTGCATCGCGGCATTGCCTCGCGCGCTTTCGAGCGCCGTTTCCAGCTCGCCGACTATGTGGAAGTAAAGGCCGCCGAACTGAAGAACGGCCTGCTGCATATCGATCTCGAGCGCGAAATTCCCGAAGCGATGAAGCCGCGCAAGATCGAGATCAGCAACGGCAAGGATGGCGCCAAGCAGATCGAGGCCAAGTCGGTCAACTAACCGGATATCGGTCGACAGACCGACCATCGAGTTCGCCAACACGTCCGCGCGCCGGGTTCCCCTCCCTACCGGTGCGCCCGACGCAAAAAGGCGGGGGAGACCCCGCCTTTTTTCATTGCCGTTCGTAAGGTGTCATCAGCCGAACCGGCGGCGCAGCAGATAATCGAGCGACAGCTTGCCCGGTCCGTTGACCACGATCATCAGCAGCACGAAAATCCAGAGCAGGCGCTGATCGAAAATGATGGCGTCGGGGAACCGGTCGAACATGGCGCCGAGATATTTCCCCGTGACCTGGAAGTACATGACGTCGACATAGCTCTGGACGACCACGAAGACGATCATGCCGATCGCGGCGATCCGGCTGAACAGGCCGATCACCACGAGGATGGGCAGGACCAGTTCGCCGAGCGTGCCGACGATGACGATCAGATCCCACGGGAAGAACGGCACGGCCTCGACCGTGTTGCCGTAGCTGTCGAAGACCGGCGGTATGATCGAGGCATAGGCCCCGACCGATGGATGAAGGAAGCCCAGCAAGCCGTCGCCGAGTTTGTTCCACGCGGAATTCAGGTAATATAGGAGCAGCAGGCTGGCGAAGGCAAAGCGCGCGGCGAAGCCGTTGAACCATCCGGCAAGCGCTTCTTCGATCGTTGAAAAGACCCTGTGGTGCAGGCGAACAAGAGATCCGATTGGGCCGGGCATCTCATGTCCCAAAAAGTGTTTCATTTCTGCCGTGTCAGCCATGGCGGCCTCCCTCTTCCTATTGAGCCGGCTGCGCGGCGATAAAGGCGCCGGTGGTCAGAATGCCGCCGATCGCGTCGTTGATGTCGAAGGTTCCGGCGGTCTCCATTCCGGCCTGCGCCGCTTCGCCGAGTGTTCCACCGGCGAGGAGTGTTTCGAAAAAGGCTTCATGGCCGTCGAGCAGGGCGATGACGGTCACCTCCGCGCCGGGCCTCGTGATGAGAACATTCTGCGATCTCGAGGCATCGATCTTCCCGACCGGGTCGTCGCTACGATTGGCATCGAAAATGTCGAAGACCGCGAAACGGGACCGCACCAGAGCGGCTGCCGGATGCGCCTTGAATGTCGCATCGCCGAGGCGGTCCGGATCGACTGCGGCGAGCACTTGCGGGGCGAGCGGATCGAGATCTGCGGCGTGATAGGCCGTCAGCCAGGCGCGTTCCAGGCGCGCGACATCGGCGAGATAGGGCATGCGCGCTGCGTGTTCGTAGGTCTCGATGAAGGCCGGGAAATCATGGCCGTAGAGGAACAAGAGCGGCGATGATGGTGGATGGGCGCGGACGAATTCGCGCGCCATGTCGCGAAAGAAGGTCTTGCCGGTGATACGCTGGACCGCCGGGAAAATGTCGGCCAGCGCGTCGATGAGACTGACGGTGACATTGTTGCGGTAGACGTTGAAGCGCCTGACCGCCTGCTTGCCGCGCGGACCTGTGACAGTCGGAGGATTGGCGCGCGACGGATCGAGGATCGCGGCGCGGAAGCCGGCAGCATCGAGGTCATGCGTGTCAGGCGCCGACGGCATGGCCGGCTCTCCCGTGGCTTTTGCCCATCATGAAAGAATGCGCGGCTTCGTCGAGGATACGGTCGGCGGCGGCGGCTTCGGCGCGCAGGACCGGCCAGTCCGGCAGATCGGAATCCCATTCGATCAGCGTCGGGATCGGGCCGGCCTGTTTGACGACGATGGCGAAGAGGTCCCAGACCGCGTAGGCGACCGGAGCGTCGTGGCTGTCGATCAGCAGCGTCTCACCCTCGTCGTCCTCCTGGACGGCATGGCCGGCGAGGTGGATCTCGCCGACATGTTCCATCGGATAGTCCATCAAATATGACATGGGCGAAAAGCCGTGATTGGTGGCCGAGACGAAGACATTGTTGACGTCGAGCAGCAGGCCGCAGCCGGTACGGCTGACGATTTCGCGGATGAAGTCGGTCTCGCTCATGGTCGAGTTCTCGAACACCACATAGGTCGACGGATTTTCCAGCAGCATCTGCCGGCCGATGAAATCCTGCATGTGGTCGACATGGTCGCAGACATGATCGAGCGTCGCCTGCGTGTAGGGCAGCGGCAGGAGGTCGTTCATGAACACCTCGTCATGGGTCGACCAGGCCAGGTGCTCGGATATGAGAGCGGGTTCGTAGCGGTCGACGAGCGACCTGAAACGCGACAGGTGATCCGTGCTCAGCGGCTGCGGCCCACCGATCGACATGCAGACGCCATGCAGGGAAAGAGGGAAATCCTGACGGACGCGCTCCAGCGCGCGATGCGGAAATCCGCCGTCACCCATGTAGTTTTCGGCGTGCACCTCCAGGAAACCCACCGGATCAGCGTCTGCGAGGATCGCGTCGAGATGCGTATGCTTGAAGCCGACCCCGGCCGAAGCCGGGATACGGGCAGTGCGCGCTGCAAAACGGGACGGTGCCGGTGTGGCCGGGGCCGCTTGAGGGGGATGCGAAAGAACGGTCCTGCCCATGGCGTTGTCTCCGTTTTGCAGCGTTTGTGGAATGCGATCAGGCCGGAACGTCGCGCTCGAGCGGCTCGAGCGATCCCATGCGGCCGTCGGGGAGTTCCATCGACGTGCAGGTGCCTTCCTCGACATATTTCCAGGAGTTGCCCTGGTAATCGACAGTCGAGGTACCCTGGCAGGTCGTGCCCGGGCCCGCGGCGCAATCGTTCTGGCCGGCCATGGCGACGCCATAGCATTTGACGTTGGCCGCGGCCGCATCGGTTGCGGTGACGAGCTGGGCGCCGGAAATGGCGGCGGCGACAGCACCGGCGAGAACGGCACCGCTGAAGACGGTCTTGGTTGCTTTGGACATAGGTAACTCCTCTGAAGATCCGTGCCGGGTCTTTCAGTTGCCCGGCGAGGTGAGGAGTCGCAAACCCGCCAGTAAATAGGAAATCAACGCGGCGTTATCCGGTGTCACTTCCGTGTGAGAACAAGTTGAAGGGTATTATTGCCGGATCAGGAAAGTAGATCGGCGAAACGGTCGATGTCGGATGGTTCGGTGGCGAAGCTGGTGACGAGGCGGACGATAATCTCGCCGTCGGCTAGCGTAACGCCGTCGCCGGCCGTCTTCGGCCAGGGATGGAAGCGCGCGCCTGCTGCGCTGAGCCTGTCGAATTCCGCCTTCGGCATCACGGCGAAAACCTCGTTTGCATCGACCTGCCAGGCAAGTCGCGTCTTCGATCCCGCTTCGACGGCGGCGGCGAGCCGCGTCGCCATGGCGTTGGCGTGGCCTGCGAGATCCAGCCAGAGGCCATTCTCGAAATAGGCAAGGAACTGCGCCGCGATGAAGCGCGACTTGGAAAAGAGATGGCCGGACCGCTTGCGCAGTTGCGGCATGTCGCGGGCCATTTCCGGATCGAAGAAAACGAGCGCCTCGGCGCACCAGCAGCCATTCTTGGTGCCGCCGAAGGAGAGGATGTCGACCCCGCGTTTCCAGGTCATTTCGGCAGGCGAGCCGCCGAGCGTGACGAGCGCGTTGGCGAAACGTGCGCCGTCCATGTGCAAGGGCAGATCGAATTCCTTGCAGATACCCGAGATGGCGTCGATTTCGCCGGGCGAATAGATCGTGCCGATTTCGGTTGCCTGGGTAATTGAAACGCCGAGCGCAAGCCCCCGATTGACCGTTCCGGGCGAGAAGGGCTCGATTGTCGAACGCAAGGTCGCCGGGTCGATCTTGCCATTGTTTCCGGGGACCGGCCTGACACGAACGCCGCTTGCCAGGAATTCCGGCGCACCGCCCTCATCTTCGCGGATATGCGATTCGGGATGCGCGAATGCGACGCCGCCGACGCGGTTGACCGCGGCGAGCGCGAGCGAATTGCAGGCAGTGCCCGTGGGCAGGAACCAGACCGACACCTCGTGATCGAAGATCTCGGCGAATCGCGCCTCGACCCGGCGATCCAGTTCCCCGGCGCCATAGGCAACGTCGAAACCGCCGGCATGGGCCTTCAAGGCGTCGGCGATCTGCGGATGGGCGCCCGCCCAGTTGTCTGAGGCAAAAAACATTCGGCTTTCCTTCGCATGGCGCGATGAGTGCGTGTCCGATACCAATGGCCCGAGCGCATGCGATAGTTCAAGGATCAAATAGGACGGCGACGGGAGGAGATTCGGATGAGCACATCGTTTGACGAGATCGGGATGACGCCGATCGGGCGCGTCGTGGGCGGGCGGACTGAGGCGACAAAGGACCATTGGGGCGCCAACCGGCCGACAATCGTCCTGCGCGACGATCTTCTGGGACCTGACGCACTGAAAGGGCTCGATGCGCATTCGCATATCGAAGTGGTGTTCCATTTCCACCTCCACACGGACGAGCCGGTCGAGGCGGGGGCAAGACACCCGCGCGGCCGTACCGATTGGCCGGCCGTCGGCATCTATGCGCAGCACGGACGCATGCGGATTAACCGGATCGGTGTCAGCGTTTGCCGGCTGCTTGGGGTCGACGGGTTGAGCGTCGAGGTCGAGGGGCTGGACGCGGTGGACGGCACGCCGGTGCTCGACATCAAGCCGGTCTGGTCAGGTTACCGGCCGCGCGGCGCATTCCGGGAACCGGACTGGGCCCGCGAGCTTATGGCCAATTACTGGGATTGACTCGTGATGCCGGCGAAAGGATGTGACCGGATTGCCGGCTCCGGCGACATTTTCGACCAAACGGCGCGGGATTTTTTTGCATTTGCATCTTGAGAAAAGTTTCGCTATCTGCCATAAGAATAGGGCAGCATTGCTGTCCTATTTTGCATTTCGGGTCGCACGGCGTGAAAAAACCGTACGATCCGCAGACGCGTGTGCGGGCGCAGGGCCCCGATCAGATCCTCGCGAGCAGAAGTCGGTTCCCACTGGCGCAATGCCGGTGCGGAACCGAAACGCAGGATGGGCGGACGGGTGTCAGCATGGACCCGAAATGCTAGATAGGAATTTGCAAGCGCGCGTGAGCGCCGAGACGGAGGTTTGAGCGATGAAGAGGATCACTGTATCCGAACCCGCCGGTATGGGCGGTGAGGCCGTTACGAAGGCCACTGCCTCGCGTAAAACATCGTACGGTTATCCGGAGGCTCGCGGCCTTTACGACCCGCGCAACGAACATGACGCGTGCGGCGTCGGCTTCATTGCCCATATGAAGGGCGAGAAGTCCCACAAGATCATCTCAGACGGCCTCGCCATGCTGGAAAACCTCACCCATCGCGGCGCGGTCGGTGCGGACCCGCTGATGGGCGACGGCGCCGGCATGCTGGTGCAGATTCCGGATGCTTTGTTCCGGGCCGAATGGGCCGAAAAGGGCGTCGAGCTCCCGCCGGTCGGCGACTATGCCGTAGGACATTTCTTCCTGCCGCAGGAAGAGGAGCTCCGCGCCCACATCGAGGGCATCATCGCCCAGGTGATTGCCGAGGAAGGCAAGGAACTGATCGGTTTCCGTGATGTCCCGGTCGACAATTCCTCGCTGTCCAAGGCGCCCGAAATCGTGGCGACCGAGCCGGTGCATCGCCAGGTGTTCATCGCCAAGGCGGACGACAAGGAAGGCGGCGACGCGTTCGAGCGCCGGCTGTTCATCCTGCGCAAAGTCATTTCCAGCCGGATTCATGCGGAAACCGACGGGCGCGACAACGGATTCTATCCCGTTTCCATGTCGTCGCGTACGATCGTCTACAAGGGCATGTTCCTCGCCTACCAGGTCGGCGCCTATTACAAGGATCTCCTCGACGAGCGGTTCGTTTCGGCGCTGGCGCTCGTTCATCAGCGGTTCTCGACAAATACCTTCCCGTCGTGGAAGCTGTCGCACCCGTACCGGATGGTCGCCCACAATGGCGAGATCAACACGCTGCGGGGCAACGTCAACTGGATGGCCGCGCGGCAGGCGTCTGTGAAGTCCGAGCTTTTCGGAGACGAGATCGAGAAGCTGTGGCCGATCTCCTATGAGGGGCAGTCGGACACGGCCTGCTTCGACAACGCGCTCGAGTTCCTGTTCCAGGGCGGCTATTCGCTCGCCCATGCCGTCATGATGCTGATCCCGGAAGCCTGGGCCGGCAACAAGCTGATGGATGACCAGCGCAAGGCATTCTACGAATACCATGCCGCGTTGATGGAACCGTGGGACGGGCCCGCCGCGGTGGCGTTCACCGACGGCCGCCAGATCGGCGCGACGCTCGACCGCAACGGTTTGCGTCCGGCGCGCTACATCGTCACCGACGACGATCTCGTCATCATGGCCTCCGAAGCCGGCGTCATCACGGTGCCGGACGAGAAGATCGTCACCAAGTGGCGGCTGCAGCCGGGCAAGATGCTGCTGATCGACATGGAGGAGGGCCGCATCGTCTCCGACGAGGAGATCAAGCGCCAGATGGCGGAGATGCATCCCTATGAAAAGTGGCTCGACAACACCCAGCTGATCCTCGAGGACCTGAAGCCGGTCGCACCGCGCGCGGTGCGCGAGGATGTGAGCCTTCTCGACCGTCAGCAGGCCTTCGGCTACAGCCAGGAAGACACGCGCATCCTGATGGCGCCGATGGCGACGACCGGTCAGGAAGCGATCGGCTCGATGGGCACCGACACGCCGATCTCGGCGATGTCGAACAAGTCGAAGCTGCTTTATACCTATTTCAAGCAGAACTTCGCGCAGGTCACCAACCCGCCGATCGACCCGATCCGCGAGGAACTGGTGATGAGCCTTGTCTCTTTCATCGGTCCGCGTCCGAACATCTTCGATCTCGAAGGCGCCTCGAAGCGCAAGCGGCTCGAAGTGCGCCAGCCGATCCTGACCAATGGCGACCTGGAGAAGATCCGCTCCATCGGGCACACCGAGGATCTGTTCGACACCAAGACGCTCGACACGACCTATGACAGCGACGAGAGCGCCGACGGCATGGCCGTCGCGGTCGAGCGCCTCTGCAAGCGCGCCGAACAGGCCGTACATGGTGGCTACAACATCATCGTCCTGTCGGACCGGCAGATGGGACCGGACCGCATCGCCATCCCGGCGCTGCTGGCGACGGCGGCCGTCCACCATCACCTGATCCGCAAGGGGCTCCGCACCTCGGTCGGTCTCGTCGTCGAATCAGGTGAGCCGCGCGAAGTGCATCATTTCTGCTGCCTTGCCGGCTACGGTGCGGAAGCGATCAACCCCTATCTTGCCTTCGACACCCTGCTCGACATGCATTCGAAGGGCGAGTTCCCGCCGGAAGTCGACCGCTACGAGGTGGTTCACCGCTACATCAAGTCGATCGGCAAGGGTATTCTGAAGGTCATGTCCAAGATGGGCATCTCGACCTACCAGTCCTATTGCGGCGCGCAGATCTTCGACGCGGTCGGCCTTTCGACCGAGTTCGTGAACAGGTATTTTACCGGCACCGCGACGACGATCGAGGGTATCGGCCTCAACGAGGTCGCCGAGGAAACGTCCCGGCGTCACCGCTCGGCGTTTTCCAACGACCCTGTGCTGATCAACGCGCTCGATGTGGGTGGCGAATATATGTACCGCGTGCGCGGCGAGGAACATGTCTGGACGCCGGATGCTGTGGCGACGCTGCAGCATTCGGTGCGGCGCGGATTGCCCGAAAAGTTCCGCGAGTTTTCCGCGCAGGTGAACGCCGATGCGCAGCACGCCAAGTCGATCCGCGGCCTGTTCCACATCAAGACTGCCGAGGAAAGCGGACGCAAGCCGGTGTCGATCGACGAGGTCGAGCCGGCAACGCAGATCGTCAAGCGGTTCTCGACGGGTGCGATGAGCTTCGGCTCGATCAGCCGCGAGGCCCACACGACGCTGGCGCGCGCCATGAACCGCATCGGCGGCAAGTCGAACACCGGCGAAGGCGGCGAGGAGCCGGACCGGTTCCTTCCGTTGCCCGACGGGACGGCGAACCCCGAGCGTTCGGCGATCAAGCAGGTCGCCTCGGGCCGGTTCGGCGTGACGACGGAATATCTCGTCAATTCCGACATGATCCAGATCAAGGTCGCGCAGGGCGCCAAGCCGGGCGAGGGCGGCCAGTTGCCGGGTCACAAGGTCGATGCGACGATCGCCAAGACGCGGCACTCCACGCCGGGGGTCGGTCTGATCTCGCCGCCGCCGCACCATGACATCTACTCGATCGAGGATCTGGCGCAGCTGATCTACGATTTGAAGAACGTCAATCCGGCGTCCGACATCTCGGTCAAGCTGGTGTCGGAAGTGGGCGTCGGCACGGTCGCGGCGGGCGTCGCCAAGGCGCGTGCAGACCATATCACGATCTCCGGCTATGACGGCGGTACCGGCGCTTCGCCGCTGACCTCGCTGAAGCATGCCGGCAGCCCATGGGAAATGGGCCTGGCGGAAACGCACCAGACGCTCGTCCTCAACGGCCTGCGCTCGCGTGTCGCGCTGCAGGTCGATGGCGGCTTGCGCACCGGGCGTGACGTCATTGTCGGCGCGCTGCTTGGCGCCGACGAGTTCGGCTTCTCGACCGCGCCGCTGATCGCGGCAGGCTGTATCATGATGCGCAAGTGCCATCTGAACACCTGTCCCGTCGGCGTTGCGACGCAGGATCCGGTTCTGCGCAAGCGCTTCAAGGGCACGCCCGAACATGTGGTCAACTTCTTCTTCTATCTGGCGGAAGAAGTGCGCGAGTTCCTAGCGGAAATGGGCTTCCGGACGATCGACGAGATCATCGGCGAGACCGATCTCCTGTCGCAGGAGGCGCTTATCGATCACTGGAAGGCGCGTGGGCTGGATTTCAGCCGCGTGTTCCACAAGCCCGAGGCGGCGAAGAACGAGATCTACTGGACCGAGCGCCAGAAGCACCCGATCGACGATATTCTCGACCGCAAGCTTATCGCGGAAGCTGAGCCGGCGCTGGAGCGCAAGGAGGCCGTGCGTATCGACACGCCCATCCACAACACGGACCGGTCGGCGGGAGCGATGCTGTCTGGCGAGCTTGCCAAGCGGTACGGCCACAAAGGCCTGCCGGACGAGACGATCCGCGTGACGCTGCGCGGCACGGCCGGCCAGTCCTTCGGCGCGTTCCTTGCCAATGGCATCACCTTCGACCTGATCGGCGACGGCAATGACTATGTCGGAAAAGGCCTGTGCGGCGGACGGCTGATCGTGCGGCCGCCGGAAAACGCAAGGATCGTGGCCGAAGAGTCGATCATCGTCGGCAACACGGTGCTCTATGGCGCCATCCAGGGTGAAGCCTATTTCCGCGGCGTCGCCGGCGAGCGTTTTGCCGTGCGCAACTCCGGCGCGGCGGCGGTTGTGGAAGGCGTGGGCGATCATGGCTGCGAATACATGACCGGCGGTGTTGTCGTCGTGCTCGGCAAGACGGGCCGCAACTTCGCGGCCGGCATGTCGGGCGGCGTGGCCTATGTTCTCGACGAGGACGAGACCTTCGAGACCCGCTGCAACATGGCCATGGTCGAACTCGAGCCGGTGCCCGAGGAAGACGATATCCTGGAGAAGCTGCACCATCATGGCGGCGACCTCATGCACAAGGGGCGGGTCGATGTCTCCGACGACATGACGCGCCATGACGAGGAGCGGCTGCTGCAGCTGATCTCCAACCACCGTCACCTGACGGGGTCGACGCGGGCGGCGCATATCTTGGAAAACTGGGAGATCTATCGCCCGAAATTCCGCAAGGTGATGCCGGTCGAATATCGCCGTGCGCTCGAGGAAATGGAGCGCATGCGCATGAACGTGGCGGCGGAGTGATGCAATGATCATTGCGACGACGAACACGATCGAGGGACACCGGGTCGTGGATTACAGGGGCGTGGTCACGGGAGAGGCGATCCTCGGCGCCAATATCTTCCGTGACTTCTTCGCCGGCATTCGCGACATTGTCGGCGGGCGCTCTGGCGCCTACGAAAAATCGCTGCGTGAAGCGCGCCAGATTGCGCTTGCGGAAATGGAAGAGGAGGCGCGGCGCCTCGGCGGCAATGCCGTCATCGGCGTCGACCTCGATTATGAGAACATATCGGCCGGCAGCGGCTCGATGCTTATGGTATCGGCATCGGGCACGGCGGTCGTCATCGAGTAGTTTCAGGATCAGTCATGGGCAAGGTTACGGGTTTTCTCGAGATCGACCGGCATACGCCGAAATACCAGCCGGCGTCGGACCGAATCCGCCATTTCAAGGAATTCACGCTCCCGCTTGAAGACGGCGAAGTCGTCAAGCAGGCGGCGCGCTGCATGGATTGCGGTATCCCGTTCTGCCACGGGCCGACGGGCTGTCCGGTGAACAACCAGATCCCGGACTGGAACGACCTGATCTACAATGGCGACTGGGATTCGGCGATCCGCAACCTGCATTCAACGAACAATTTCCCGGAGATCACCGGTCGAATCTGCCCGGCACCGTGCGAGGAAGCCTGCACGCTGAATCTGGAGGATATCCCGGTCTCCATCAAGACGGTGGAACAGGCGATCGCCGACAAGGCCTATGCGAGCGGCTTCGTGACGCCGCAGCCGCCGGTCTCCAAGACGGGCAAGAAGGTCGCCGTCATCGGCTCAGGCCCGGCCGGCATGGCCGCTGCGCAGCAGCTCGGGCGCGCCGGCCACACTGTTGAGGTGTTCGAGCGCGAGAGCCGTATCGGCGGGCTGATGCGCTACGGCATTCCCGACTTCAAGATGGAAAAGCACTATATCGACGCGCGCGCCAAGCAGATGGAAGGCGAGGGCGTGACGTTCCACACGGGCGTCAATGTCGGCGTCGACAAGCCGGTCGCGGAGCTCTTCGCGGAGTTCGATGCGGTGCTTTATTGCGGCGGGTCCGAGAAGCCGCGCGACGCCGATATTCCGGGCGAAGATCTCGGCGGCGTGCATCCGGCGATGAACTATCTGGTGCAGCAGAACAAGCGCGTCGCGGGTGAGAACATCGCCTCGGTGGCGTGGAATTCCGAGCCGATCCTGGCCGGCGGCAAGCATGTCGTCGTGGTTGGTGGCGGCGACACCGCATCCGACTGCGTGGGCACGGCGTTTCGACAGGGCGCGGTGCGGGTGACCCAGCTCGAC
>Ga0209692_10000846_pt1 | contig 53465 bp, 39 predicted proteins | sample tdDd472_FD_187129 | JGI IMG/M metagenome (GOLD analysis project Ga0209692, IMG submission 187129) | Marine sediment microbial communities from the Atlantic coast under amendment with organic carbon and nitrate - tdDd47.2 (SPAdes)... | ecosystem: Environmental > Aquatic > Marine > Coastal >... | reverse complement strand
AGATCCGTCACCCGAAGTTAACCAGAAAATTGTATTTGAGTTTTCTACAGTACCTGAAAGCTGAATGGTTTCATTTTCACATACAGAAAAGCTATCTCCGGCATCTGCTGAAGGAGAGGTTTCTATTACTATAGAAATACAATCTGCAGCGTCCGCACATTGGCCGTTAGCAAATGCATTCATACAAAGTTCTACCTGACCTGTTAGTTTGTCGTTAGCTCCAGGTGTGTAAACTGCACTCAAGATGGCTGAATTATCAAAGCTTCCATCTCCATTTGTTTCCCAGAGGATACCTGAATAATGTTCTGCACTACCTGCAAGATTAATGCTTTCATTTTCGCATATTGTTAGCTCCAGTCCAGCATCAACAACAGGTTCTTTTTCGATGCTAACTACAACCAGGTCGGTTGCATCTTCACATAATCCCTGGGCATTTGCTGTAAGCGTCAGGCTTACTGAACCGTTGGAAACATCAGCTGTTCCGGGGTTATAAACCGGAGTAGCAATATTTGCATTATCAAAAGATCCGTCACCCGAAGTTAACCAGAAAATTGTATTTGAGTTTTCTACGGTACCTGAAAGCTGAATGGTTTCATTTTCACATACAACAAAGTTATCCCCTGCAGATACAGTAGGTTCAGCTTCAACAAATATGGTAATACAATCTGTTGCATCCTCACATTGGCCGTCGGCAAAGGCTGTCAGGCAAAACTCAACCTGCCCTGTTTGTAAATCATTTTCTCCTGGTGTGTATATCGCATTCAAAACACCTGGATTATCAAAAGTTCCGTCCCCATCAGATGACCATACCAAAGATGCTTCATTCATAGTAATAGCATCAGATAATATGATGTTTTCAGTACTGCAAATAGTTACATCATCACCAGCAAAAGCGATTGGCGATTTTTCAAGGTTGATTATTATGTCGTCAGTAATATCGGTACAATTATCCGATGAAGCTATAAGTGTAAGTGTTACGGTTCCGTTTAAAATGTCTGATCCTCCCGGATAATAAACCGGAGTGAGTGAATTGCTGTTTGAAAAGGTGCCATCACCCTCAGTTGTCCAAGAAACTGTAGTATGGTTTTCGGCAACACCGGAAAGCAAAACCTCAGTAGTGGACTCGCAAACGGAGTGATCATTCCCCGCATCAATAACTGGAGGATCGATAAATGTGACGTTGATGCATTCGGTATCATCACTGCAAGTACCATGTGCAAAAGCCGTAAAACACAGATTAACAAACCCGGAAGTCTTATCGTTGCTGCCCGGGTAATAAGTGGCATTTCTTTCGGAAGGATTATCAAATGCTCCATCTCCCTGTGTTTCCCACAAAATACCGGTTTGGTTTTCAGCCGATGCATTCAATAGTATATTTTCGTTTGAGCAAACAACCAGATTTCCACCGGCATTTGCAGTTGCATCCTGGCAAGTTTGATTAAAACCAAGTTTCATTTCATCAATATCGCTGACTGAGCAGGGAGTGACAGGACTTGCGCTTAAACTTAGGATTACGAAACCCTGGTTATGATCATCCGTACTCGGTGTATACACAGGGTTTAGTGTAGTACTATCATCGAAAGAGCCTGTTCCTGAAGTTTCCCAGGATACAGTATTGGAAAAACTGGCTGTTGCATTAACAATATCAAATAACAACCCTACATCAATATCTAAATCCTCTCCGGCATAGGCCTGGGGTGAGTTTTGGATAGTGAGTGTGAGACAATTGGAAATATCTGTACATCCATCATTAGCAAAGGCTGTGATACATAATTCGACTTCACCAGTTATCAGGTCATCTGATCCGGGTGTGTAAACTGCATTTAACAGGGAATTATCACTAAAAGTGCCATCTCCGGAAGACTGCCAGTTTAGTGATGCAAAATTCTGACCAACAGCTTCCAATATAACCGATTCTTCAGCACAGATCGTTGTATTTATCCCTGCAGAGATTTCAGGAGGTGTTTTAAATGTCAATTCAAAACAATCAGATACAACACTGTATAATCCATAACCTTCCACATCAAAGCAAATGCTTACGGTCCCGCCTAAAAGATCGTTGTTACCTGGAACATAGGTTGGGGTCAATGTATTCTGGTTATTAAATGTACCATCTCCACTCGTAGACCAGGAGAAGTTTTTGTATTCACTGGCAGTACCGGTAATTTCAATGTTTTGGTTGCCGCACAAGGTCATGTCGGAACCGGCATTGGCCACGGGTGCTGAGTGAAGAAATAAAATCACACTATCAATTGCAGAGTTGCATTCGTTGTAGGCTGAAGCTTCAAGATAAAGTTTTACCTGTCCTGCTGCCCTGTCGTTGACACCACATAAATATTCCGGCGTCAAAATGTTGGACATATTGAATGTTCCATCACCAGTTGTTGTCCAGTTCAATGAGGTGTAATAGTCGGCTGAAGCATCCACATCAACTGATGGAGCAATATCACAGGAATGTATTTCAACGGCTGTGGTTACTATAGCATCCAAACACTCATCCATAAATGAGATTTCGGCTATGTCATCACTAAAAACGTCGCATGGAGAGATAGGTGAAGTTGCTACCTGTAAAAGCACATAACCCTGGAGCCAGTCAGCAAAACCGGGATTATAACTTGGATTTATGGCGTTTTCGTCGGTGAAAGCTCCCGTTCCATTGAGTGTAGTCCATTGAATCAACTCAAAATTTTTCGCATAGGCATCTGACATTTCAATCGAAACATAAGTTGGTACTGTCCGGTTGTTTCCTGCATTAGCCTCTGTTTTTTTGACTATTGTTAAAGTCAAACAATCTAATTGATCTTCGCAAGTATCAGTTGCAAAGGCTGTGAGACAAAGCTCAACGATTCCGATCTGTGTATCATTTTCACCCGGTGTATATATTGGATCTATTAGATTAGCATCATCAAAACTTCCATCTCCGCTAGTTGTCCATTCGAAAGAATCAGCATTTAACACCAACCCGCTAAGTTGTGCAAATTGATCTTCACATGTAGCCGCATCTTCTCCGGCATCAGCGAGAGGAGTGCAGGATGCTGGAAAAGTAATCACCATTTGATTTTCGGAAGAAAGCGTACATGGGTTTACTGCTGTTGCATTTAAACTCAAGATTACTGATCCGTTAATATAATCCATATTACTTGGAGAGTAAACTGTGTTTAATGAAGTTGCATCATTGAAGGTACCAGTTCCCGAAGTTGACCATAGCAGTGCAGTATATCCTTCGGCATTTGCTTCAGTTGCTGTAAAAGTTTCACCCTCAGCTATGGTTACATCCGATCCGGCATTAACTAAAGGGTTTGATTGAATATATGCGGTAACGCAATCACTGACGGCATTGCAGCCCTGTATTGGTGATGCTGTAATACACAATTCCATTTGCCCTGAACTAATGTCATTAGGGCCGGGAGTATAACCAGGGTTCACAATTGATGGATTGTTAAAACTACCATCTCCTGTGGTTTCCCATAAAATGGAACTATAATTAGTTGCCGTGGCATCGAGTTGAATTATGTCTCCTTCACAAATTAAATCAGCCCCACCAGCTGAAACAACAGGTGGCTCTTCGATTGTGAGTGTGACACAATGACTTTGTCCATCACATCCTGATAATCCGCTGGCATTTAAGCAGATGTTTACAGTTCCAGAGTTAATATCTAGTGTTCCGGGAATATAACCTGTTGTTGGGCTCAAGGGATTTGTAAAAGTACCATCACCCGAAGTTTGCCAGATTAATGTTGAATAATTTTCTGCAGAGCCAAATAGCGCTGCATTGTCTCCTGAGCAAATAACCTGATCTGCTCCGGCATCTACAATAGCTTGCTTATTTATAGTAATGTCGATGCAATTTTCAGTATTTCCGCAATTGGAAAGACCGGTAGAAGCGAGGCATAACGTTACTAAGCCATTATTTATATCATTTGGCCCCGGGAAATACTCAGCATTTAAAATATTTTCATCATTAAAACTTCCATCTCCATAAGTTGACCAGGCAATACTCTGATAATTTTCGGCATCTCCACTGAGGGAAACAATATCATCTTCGCAAATGGTTTTATTGGTTCCGGCAGAAGCAATGGGAAGTTCATAAAGAGTTAAGGACATACAGTCACTGTTGTTTGCACATCCATAAAGCCCGTAAGCGGTAAAACAAAGTTCAACCGCACCATCTGAAATATCCTGAGCACCCGGGGTATAAGTTGGGCTTAAAGCATTTGAATTATTAAAGCTTCCATCGCCTGCTGTTTCCCATAGCACAAAGTCATGATTTTCGGCCTGGCCATTCAAGAAGGCAGTAGAGTTTGAACATATATCCTGATCATTACCAGCATTTGCTATCGGTGCATCCTGGATTTGAATGATCATACAATCAACTGCCTCCTCACAACCAGCAATACCGGTAGCTGTTGCACATAAAGTTGTAGTTCCGTTGTTGATATCACTTTGACCGGGGGTATATATCGTGCTGGATTCACCATTGTTATCAAATATTCCGTCACCACTTGTCGACCATGTAAGGGTATTGTAATGCGTGCCACTTGCATTTACTAAGGCTGTAGTTCCCGCACAAATCGTAAGGTCTTCACCAGCATTAACTGTGGGCAATTCCTGGAAACTTAGTGTGAGGCAGTCGCTGGCACCCTGGCAATTATCAATTGCCATAGCCGTTAGGCAAAGACTAACAGAACCGTTTGATAAGTCGTTTGCACCTTGAGTATATACTGGGTTTATAATGTTAGGATTGTTAAAACTACCATCTCCTGTCGTTGTCCAAACTATGGACGAATAATTTTCTACGTTGGATCCGGTAATTTCAAAGTCATGGGTTTCACAATTAGTAGCATCCAGTCCGGCAAAAGCAACGGCATCTACACAATCGGATGTAACTGTAAGTTCAAAACTATCGGCCGATCCTATCAGACATGGGCTTATGGGCTCTGCGGTTAAGACTATAGTGATTGGGCTTTCGTCAAGGTCATCAATAGCCGGTGTATAACTTGGGTTAGCTATTGATGTGTTGCTGAAGATTCCTGCGCCATTGAGGGTTGTCCATAAAAGTGATTGGGCATTATCGGCAATGGCTTCTTGAATTGAATAGGATGAACCATAGCTAACGATATCATCATTTCCTGCAAACACTTCCGGCAATGAAATGATGGTAACTGTAATACAATCATTTTCTGATTGACATGCCCCAGACGATGTTACTGCCAGGCAAAGTGTGGTAAGGCCACTATTAACATCATTTGGTCCTGGTGTATAGCTTGTGGATAAAAGGTTGGGGTTTCCAAAAGTACCATCCCCTGTTGATGACCAGTTTATTGAAGAATAATTTTGTGCCTGTCCGCTTAAGTTAATTTGCTCATTTTCACAAATGGTTATATTGCTTCCTGCGTTGGAAAACGGCGTTGAGGTAATGTCAATGGTTGAAATATCTTCAGCAGCAAGTGAACATGAGCCAAGTGGTGAAGCAATAATGGTTACTGAAACAGTTCCATTAACTTTGTCCTGGTTACCAGGAGTATAATTTGTAACTGAACTATTTGGATTAGTAAAAATACCATCTCCGGATGTGCTCCAAGTAACAGAACTATAGTTTGATGCACTTCCGTTGAGTGTAACGGTTTCGGTTTCGCAGATAGAATGATCAGAACCAGCTGCCGCCTCAGCTAATTTATTTACAACAAGCACCAACATATCTGAACCAGAAGCAACACACGGTGCTTCCGGTGTGGCATTCAGTGTAAGCTCAACAGATCCGTTTTGGATATCTTGAATTCCAGGATGATAATTTGTTGCTAAAGCCTCTGGATTTTCGAAATAGCCATCTCCATTGGTTGCCCACAACGTTTCCTGGTAATTTTGGGCCTGTCCTGTGAGGGAAAGTACGGATGATTCACAAATTTCTGTGTCCGACCCTGCTATTGCTACCGGATCATTTACTATAGATATGTTTACCTGGTCGACAGCAGAGAAAGTACAGGGTTGTATTGAAGCAACGGTAATACTTAGGTTTACATTTCCACTAAGTTTATCTCCTGAACCCGGGGTATATGTTGGATTAAGAATATTTGCGTTAGAGAAAACTCCATCGCCATTGCTTATCCATTGTACTGATCCCGAATTAGTGGCTGAGGCCGTTAATTGTACGTTTTGTGATTCACAAATTAATTGGTCATCACACGCAACAACTGTTGCATCATTAAAAAAGGTAACATTCAACTCATCAACAACTGGGGTTGTTTCTGGAGGTGGAGGTGTAGCACTTAAAGTAAGTGTAATTTGCCCGGAAGCCAAATCGTTGATACCTGGTGTATATATTGTCGACAAATCATTAATATTCTGGAATGATCCATCACCTGATGTTGCCCAAATAACAGATTGATAGTTAGAAGATGATCCCTCAAGTAGAATATCATCACCACTGCATGAAGAAATATCATCACCTGCATATACGGTTGTAAAATCACCATAATATATGGTTGTTTGGTCAGAGGTAGCCCCAACACATGGTGTAGCAGCATTTGCCGTGAGGGTAATCATTGTAGCGCCCAAAGATATTTCATTTTCTCCTGGGATATATTGCGTTGTGGTTTGGGTTGGTGAAGTAAATTCGCCATCCCCGTTTGTTTCCCACAGAATAGTTGTGTAATCACTTGCAGTTGCTGTTAGATATATATTTTCATAATCAGCAACTATCATATCTTCACCAGCATCAACTTTTGGCATGGGTTTTAAGACAATGGTCATGTTTTTTGTTGCGGGTGTTGAACATGGAGAAATTGGGAGGGCGTTAAGTGTAACAATAGTACCACCATTCACACAATCCTCAGGTCCTGCCATATACTTTGTATTTATTACTGATGGGTCAAGAAAATAACCATCACCTTGTGTTGTCCACAAAATACCATTGTTATTGTTAGCTATTCCAGCCATGGGCACAGGAACATTTTCACATTTGGTTCTGCTGCTTGGTGCATTACAAGTCGGGCCATCAAGAAATGAGATGCTAAATTCCATGCAAGCATTGGCTGCACATGGTGATATCGCATTGACACAGGCTTCTATTGACACAGTGCCGGCATTAAGGTCATTAGGTCCAGGGCTGTATTGTGTCGACACGGCATTGGGATCTAAAAACTCACCATCTCCGGTTGTTGTCCAAATAATGGTACTGTAAGATTGCCCATCGGCAACCACAATTATTGCATCATTGCCACAGGCAGACATATCTTCACCCTGATCGATAGTTGGCAAAGGAAGCAAATGTAGCAACAAATCATCGCTAATAGTATCCGGGCAGGGGCTTAAAGGATATGCCAACAGAGTAATAGTAGTATTTCCGTTTTGCTTATCTATATCTCCGGGAGTATATATGGCATTGAATGAAGTTGGGTCATCAAAAATACCATCTCCGGAACTAGTCCAACCAATACTTTCATAATTTAATGCACTACCATTTAAACTGATTGATTCATTTCCACATACTGATCCGTCATCACCTGCAAATACTTGCTGCGGTTCATTAACAAGCACTGTCAACTGGTGGTCAGAGGTTAAAAGGCCATCATCTACAGTTAAAAAGTATGTTGTTGTGCCTGATGGAGTAGTAGGTGATGGTATACTTAAGGTTGATGTAAATCCTACAGGATCAGAGGACCATTCATAGGAATAAGGGCCTCCAGTACCGATAAATTCAATGGCGCTAAGAGACAATTGATTGCCAATGCAAAGAGGGTTGTTATCGACCTGGATATAAAAATCCATGTCTTCAAGAGCCTGTAGGTCTACAACTTGAGAGACGCCTATTGGAAACCATTTGTTGGTTGAGGTATATAGACCTGAAGTATTGAATTCAATAACGTCAATATCATATTCTTTTTGTGTAGTCCATGAAAACAGCTTGAAGTGAATGGTTTCTGCATAGGAAAAACCATCTTTTTCAGGAGTATCGGAATCGTTTGCAAACAATTTAATCACAATATTGATTGTGTCCTGCCAGGAAGCAGCCCCTCCACATCGTAATTCCCCTGAATCATCGGTGTAAAAGCCACCAATATAATCGTTTTGGGTAATAGGAAAATCGTTTATTCGTGGATCTGCCTCAAGCATCACAAGAATAAAATGCGGATCAAAATTTGAATTCATTTGTGGGACTTCCCAAATCGGTGGATAATCACCGAATCCCTTGGGATCCTCATATAGTGCCGCTAAGGAATCGTATACATTTGTCGATCCACCCAGGGGGTCTCCCCCTGTTTGATTTTGGCTTTTAACCGGATTTGTTGAAATTATTAGACAACAGAGCATAAAAAATACAGCTCTGGTTACCCAGATGTACAGAACATTCATAATCTCCCCTTTCTTTTATAATAACATTTTTACTTGCACAATTAATATCCCCCAAAAATTGGCAATTCAATTTATAAGTTGACACCAAGAGGTGGTGTCTAAATTTTGACAATTGTTAATAAATAAATCAAAATCACGGCTAAAGTATTAAAAGATGTTAATAAAAGTCAAGTAAAAAATTCAGTTTGGTTCAAACAAAATATTTTCCATCTGTAACTCAATTGTTTATAAATGAGAAGGTTTTTAATTTATAACAATTCTAATATTGGGAAGGGGGCGCCATATCAAAAATACTGCCAAAAAAGCATAAACAAATAAAAAACCTTAAACTTTTTAAAAATAAAGAAAATACGGTCTGTGTTAGAGTGCGAATTTTCAAGTTAAAAAGAAGCTCAGTTTTCATCAAGCTATCAATATTTTTAATCATTGAAAAATTTCACAAGTGAGTAATTCTACACCTTACTAATTACGATCGATCGTCATATATAGTCACAACCATGGTACATTGAATTGTGATAAAGTCCTTGTATTAAAAATACCTGGAATGGTTATACAGGAAAGTAATTTTGAAAAAAACGGAAAAAACTTTGCTCAGATTACACTTTAACCTTAAGTTTCTCTCCTTCGGAATTGGCGATAATGGCAGCGCCACAGCTGTCGCTCCATACATTTACTGTAGTTCTGAACATATCCAGGATACGGTCGACAGCGAGAATGAGACCTACACCTTCGAGCGGCAATCCTACGGCAGTAAGAATGATGGTGATCATTACGAGACCAGCCATGGGAATGCCTGCTGCACCAATGGATGCAAGTAATGCTGTAACAACTACAATTATTTGCTGAACCACACTTAAGTCGTAACCATAAGCCTGGGCTATAAAAATGACGGCAACGCACTCGTAGAGCGCAGTACCATCCATATTGATTGTTGCACCCAGGGGCAGGGTAAAGCTACTGATTTTATTGGAAACCCCGGCATTGTTTTCAATAGCCTGCATTGTTAAAGGTAGTGTGGCGCTGGATGATGAGGTCGAAAATGCTGTTATTAGTGGTGTGCGCATTGATTTAAATTGCTTCAAGGGATTTACCTTTCCTATAAAGCGGGCCAACAATGGAAGGGTAATAAGCGCATGAATAGCAAGAGCTATCAATACTACAGCCATATATAAGCCCATACTTTGCATCAGGGCAAGGAGGTCGTCCTGTTGAGCAACTTTTTCAGCCACAAGGCCAAATATTCCAATAGGCGTAAACTTAATAATAAACATTGTAAGTTTCATCATCACATCAAAAATCGCGTTAAAAAAGTCGGTGAGCAACTTTTTAGGTTTATCATTTACCTGTGTGATAAAGAAACCAAATAGCATGGCGAAAAAAATCACCGACAGCATCTGGCCATTGTTTGAAAAAGAGGTGAAAATATTGTCCGGAATAATCCTGATCAATGTCTCACCAAGAGATTCACTCCCAACCTCCAAATCAACCTCCATCCCTAATTTCAGATCTGCACCAACTCCAGGCTTGAAAATATTTACAAGAACAAGTCCGGTTAAAATTGCAAATGTACTGGTAGATAAATAGTAAATGATGGTTTTTAATCCAAGGCGGCCAATATTTTCAGCATTCCCAATATTTGTTATACCCGAAATGATAGAACTTAAAATTAGCGGAATAATGATCATTTTTAAAGCACGCAGGAAAATATCACCCATCCATGAAACATAACCAATATAGTCTTTCAGGTAGATGCCGAAAAAAATTGCTAGAATTAGTGCAATTAATATTTGCCAGTGGAGCTGTAGTTTTTTCATTTAGTCAAGAATTCTATTGATCAGCGAAATTATTCCAATTTACATTTTGGGCTAAAGTAGAAAAAATATCCAAACCTGATGGGTGAATGCCAGATTCTATAGATGCTTGCCTCGCTTTCCTCACAACGGATTGGTCCATTAGAACTGCTTTCCGGAAAAATTCGATTCTTTTAAATCGATGAATTCAATACACATTTAATTAATTACTAATTTTACACTTTATTTATCTTTAAATAATTACTAAACATGAAACTTAAGCTACACCTTCTCCTGGTTCTCGTTTTTGCTCTTACTGCATCTCTTGTCGCACAGCACGAGAATATTATGATTAGCAACTCCAACTCACCAGAAGAACCTTCTATTGCCATCGACCCTAACAATACCGATCGACTGATTGCCGGGGCCAACATCAATAATTATTTCTATTCGGAAGATGGTGGACACACCTGGCAGGTAGCCACTTTATCTTCTGCCACCAACGGTGTTTGGGGTGATCCCGTGATGATGGTTGATAATGATGGGAATTACTATTTTTTCCACCTTTCCAATCCTGCTTCAGGAAGTTGGATCGACCGTATTGTTTGCCAGAAATCAACCGATGGCGGTGTTACATGGAACGATGGCTCTTATATGGGGCTCAATGGAACCAAGGCACAGGATAAAGAATGGGTGGCCATCGATAGAAATACCGGGGTAATATATTCTACCTGGACACAATTTGACGATTATGGCAGCTCCAATCCAAACCACCGCAGTAACATTATGTTTTCAAAATCGATAGATTCGGGTGAGAGTTGGTCACCGGCCTTTAGAATTAACGAAGTGGATGGCGACTGTATTGATGATGACAACACGGTTGAAGGCGCAGTTCCCTGTATTGGTCCAAATGGCGAAGTATTTGTTTCCTGGGCCGGGCCGCTGGGTATTGTCTTCGATAAATCGTTGGATGGAGGTGTAACCTGGTTGGAGAATGACATTTTTGTTACTGAGTTCCCCGGTGGGTGGGCATTTGACATCCCTGGAATTAGTCGTTGTAATGGAATGCCAATCACGCAATGCGACCTGAGTGGAGGTGAAAATCATGGAACAATCTACATCAATTGGTCTGACCAGCGCAATGGGACCGATGATACGGATGTCTGGATGGTGAAGTCAACTGATAGTGGGGAAACCTGGACTGAACCAGCAAGAGTAAATGATGATCCCCCTGGCAGACAGCAGTTTTTCACATGGATGACTATCGACCAGGTGAGTGGGTATTTGTATTTTGTTTTTTACGATCGACGGGACTATTCGGATACCAACACAGATGTTTTTATGGCAATTTCAGAAGATGGTGGCGAAACCTTTCAGAATTTCAAAGTAAGTGAATCTCCATTCATACCTAATTCAGGTGTTTTCTTTGGCGACTACAATAACATTACTGCTCACGATGGAGTGGTAAGACCTATCTGGACGAGGCTTCATAATGGACAAATCAGCGTTTGGACAGCGATTATCAATCCTGACATTACAGCTATTGAGGCTTTTGTTGAACCGGCCATCCCCTTTGCTTTAGACCAGAATTATCCTAACCCATTTAAAGAAACAACTCATTTTTCATTTAAACTGAAGAAAACTTCCAACATTACTTTAAAAATCATCGATCTGTTTGGCAGGACTGTAGCAACAATGATCGACAGGAAAACAATGACTCCCGGGGTTTATTTCGAACATTTCAGTGCTTCAGCTTATAACATCAGGTCAGGTGTTTATTATTTTTCACTTACCGGCGACAATCAAAACCAGGTAAGGAAAATGATTATTGAGGAATAAAAGTATTAAGTTTCGGGATCGACAATTTTTAGAGCTATTAGTATTACGAAATGCGCTATTGTTGGATGATTTCAGGTACCGTATTATTACAATAAATGCCGCAACGGCAACAGCAACCATTCAAAAAACTTCTGTATCATCGGGCGGCGCTTCCATGCTGTGTAATCGAAAGGCACGCAGAATCCGATGGTTTTCTCAACATGGTTTCGTATCATGGCTGTGATTTCGGGCCTGGAGCTAACCAGCGCAATTTCATGCATATACCTGAAACTTCGGTAATCAAAATTGGGGGAGCCAATGGAAAATATCTTGTTGTCGATCAAAAGGATTTTTGCATGCAGGTTGTGTGTCTGGAAATACAAAAATTGGATGTTATGCTTATGGAGCATTTCCAGGTACCGGCCATGTAAGATGTTAACCATTCGCACATCAGAATTTTGAGGAATGATCACCTTGACTACAACACCCCTGTTGGCAGCATCAATCAATTCTTTTCTAAGTTTAAAACCCGGCAGGAAATATGGGGTTTCGATTACTATTTCGCTTATCGCACTCCTGAGTAGCAGTTCGTAACGTTTTTTGATTTTTTGCCGGGTTACTGATGGTACATCCCTGATTATTTCACAGCTCTTGTGATGCAAGGTTTTTACAAGGTCGGTTCTATACCTGATGTATTTATTGTAAATTTTAAAGTCCTGAAAAAAGACTTTTTTAAATTCAAACGCAATGTCGCCCACAATTCTGAGCATGCTTTCTCGCCAGATGATGTTGTATTCGGTTAAATTGGAGGACCCAATATAGGTGATTTCGTCGTCGATAAGTAGGAATTTGCGATGGTTGCGCCTATGGCTTCGGGTGAAAAAATCAACATTTATTTTAATTTTTTGAAAAAACCTGACCTCTCCACCTTCTTTGATCAATTCACTAAAAAAATTATCTGGCAGGGAACTTCCTCCCCATGAATCGATGAGTACTTTCACCTCTACACCTGCCTTTGCTTTGCGGGTGATGGCATCCCTGAATTTCATTCCGATGGTCTGGTGGCCAAACTTATAGGTTTCGATGTACACATATTTTTTTGCTGCCCGGATGTCATCCAGCATGGCATCGTAATATTTGATAGGGTCATCAAACAATATGAAATCCGTATTTACAGCATCGGCCATAACATCTTGTATCATGTGGTTTCAAATTTACAAATTTTTTGCTGAGCACATCATCTTAAAAAGAAAATTCCGCCACCATCAAATAAGGGTCCATCGTAGAGTTCAAGAATTTCAAAACCAGTTTTCCTGATAAATGCTTCAATCGCATTGCCATCGATATGATGTTTCAGGCTTCCCAGGAATAAAATTTTATTTTCCACAATTCCACAGGTACCGCCAATAAATCCATAGCTAAAACCTGGAAGAAGAATTCCTTCAGAACGGACTAGCATGACATCCATTCCTGCACTGATCAATGCTTTTTGAATTCCCTTATCGGTAGTGATCATTTTGTTTTCATTAAGAACCACCAGATTGCAGCGGGTATATCCCTGCGGAACCTGAATAGATGTTTTTCCTTGTGATGCTTTCAGCAATTGTATATCACTGATTGCAAGATTATGAATGATATATTGATCTGTAGATGCTGCGTTGTACCTGGCAGTTTCAGGGTATTTATTTCCAATAGGTAATTCTCCTTCTACGGAATTGACTTTGTGTTTGTTTATTAAGATTTTGAATTTATCCGGCAAGTTGGGTGAAATAACGACCAGGTTTTCAATTTGGGTAATAAAAATATCCGGGTGTCCGGCTATGGCTTCATATACCAGTTCCTCAGTGTAAAACTCCACTACTTCTCCGTATTCTTCCAGATTATTTCTGGCTATTTCGGGAGCTCTTTTATCAACTAAAATTAACATTGTATTTTCGGCCTTTTAAGGATTGATCTGTTTTAAACCGAACACTTCTAAACTTTTCGAGTAACATATTTTTGTTTTTCGATTGATACCCCACAGCATAATTTAGCTGTCCGGGTGGAACATAAATCTCTATATTTTCTTTTCCCGTCTTCGTCAAAAGAACATCTAATTCATTTGCCCATAATTTTGTTAAAACCAATTCCTTAAAAGAAACATGGAATGGCCCTTCAATCAACTCTTCACCAGAAATCAATCCATCGGATGGGTGCAGCCCTGTGCGGATAATGTTTATACCGGCTTTCTCGAATATCCGGAAAACTTCAGCGACAATTTTCACAGCCTCATCCAATTCCAGGGGTTCATATTTACCCTCCCTCAAGAGTTTTTCAAGAGGGGTTCCCTTTATTACCAGGGCAGGATAAATCCGAACATCCCTGGCCTTTAATTCCACAAATTTCATAGCAGTTGCAACGGATTTATCTGCACTATCACCAGGCAGCCCAACCATCATTTGCAAGCCAAGGCGAAAGCCATGCTCTCTTATTTTATCGGAAGCATAAATTATATCCTGCACACTATGCCCCCTCCCTGATCTCTTTAAAACTTCTGCATCCATCGACTGGGCTCCCAGTTCAATAGTATTTACATTGAATTTTTTGAGCATACCAAGGTTTGCATCATTAATAAAGTCTGGCCTGGTTGAAAGCCTGATTCCTATAATTGTCTTTTTTTGGATAAATGGCTGAACGATTTCAAGATATTCCTGTTGCATTTCGGTGGATATCCCTGTAAATGTCCCTCCAAAAAAGCCAACTTCAACAATGGTGTTTTGCGATGGAATGGTTGCAAGGTTTTTCTCAATGATTTGAACAACATCCTCTGGGCCGGGGATGTTCACACAACCTGAGATTTTCTCCTGATCGCAGAAAATGCAGTGGAACGGACAGGCCTGCATCGGTATAAAAACGGGTATAGTGTAGTGCTTTTTCTTCATTCTGACGATCAAAATTAGTTTATTTTCTGCTGTAAGTGGGATGAATTTTCTATATTTGACTAATGTCGCTGTTTGATGATTTCATATCGTTGATCTTCCCCCGAATTTGCGCATCCTGTGGCAAGTTGCTTTTTAAAAATGAGGAGGTGATTTGTACCCAATGTCTTTATAAACTTCCAAGAACCAACTACCACAAATTTGCTAAAAACCCGATAATGGAGATATTCTGGGGACGCATCAGGATTCATTCAGCAGCAACTTTTCTCAACTTTACAAAATCGGGGAGGGTACAAAGGCTAGTGCATCAATTGAAGTACAAAAGCAAAACAGAAGTTGGGATTTTGTTAGGTGAGTTATATGGAAGGGATTTGAAGAAGGCTACTTTGTTTGAAAATGTTGATGTAATTATTCCGGTGCCGTTGCATTGGAAAAAGCAAAAACAACGTGGATTCAACCAGAGCGAAATGTTTGGCCGTGGACTGGCCAAGGCGATGAAAGTTAAACTCGACTGTGAAACCTTAATCAGAAATGTTGCCACCGAAACACAAACGAAAAAATCGAGGATTCAAAGGTGGGAAAATGTGAGTGAGGTGTTTGAATTGAAGGATGAAGCACAACTTGAGGGAAAACACATTTTACTGGTTGATGATGTTATTACCACCGGTTCAACACTGGAAGCTTCAGCCAATAAGCTTTTGTCAATTCCAGATGTTAAGGTTAGTGTGGCAACCATTGCTTTTGCATCAAAGTAGAGTTTTTGATTTAAGTAGTAAATCCAAAATTTTGTTATTCATCACTCATTAATGCCATTCGTCACAATTTTTTGATTTCATCCAACAACAAACATAGTTTTGCATGCGAAATTCATTTATCATAATCCTTTAAAAAATTAACCTATGAAAAAAGTATTACTCACTTTAGTTTTAGCCATTATTGCAGTAATTGGTTGTAGTCAAAACGTGCCCAACCCGGGATTTGAAGAATGGGTTGCCTACGGCGATTATGAAGATCCGAAAAACTGGCAGTCGCCCAATTGGGCAACCAGTGGGATTGGTGTGTTTACTGTTAGCAAATCAACAGACGCTTATTCAGGAACATATTCCGCCAGGATGGAGTCGAAAAGTATATTGGGAGGGCTGTTCAAGGTGCCGGGCAGCATTACTTTAGGTGAAATTGAAATCGATTTTATCAATCAAACAGCAATCATTGTAGGTGGTATTCCTTTTACCAAAAGGCCCGATAAACTGACAGGATTTTGCAAATACTTTCCTATGCAGGGTGATTTCATGCAAACTTTTGTGCTTTTCTTTAAACACAACCAGGGCACAGGCCTTAGAGACACTCTGGGTTTTGGATATTACAGCTATGCCGACACAATTGATGTTTGGTCGCCTTTTGAAACAGAGATCATATATAATTCAACCGAAGAACCCGATTCGATGAATGTTATTATTATGGCATCCGACATCTTGAATGCTGTACATGGATCAACCCTGCTTGTGGATAGCCTGATGTTTGAATATGCCACCGGAATTAAAGAACCAGTTTTACCGATTGAACGGGTTGTAGCTTATCCAAATCCTTGCTACCAACATCTCACTTTTGAAATTCCTGAGGATTGGGAAAATTCCGAATTAAAAATATTCAATTCAACAGGGCAGACCATGTACGCAGAAACATTCAGAAATAAACACTGTACAATTGTTACGGGAAGTTATCCAAAAGGGGTTTATTTCTATCAAATCATGTCTGCATTGAAATCAAAATCCGGCTCATTCATTGTTTCATACTAATCAGCATGAATTAGGGGAAAAGTATGCTGTCAGTCTTTTAGTTTAAAAAGTTGAAAACTTTTTAACGCCCAACTTACCATTTCTTCAAAAGTGCTGAAGTCGATCTGGTGGGCGAGCCACTCACACACTACCACCCTTTGATGACAATTTGTTCTTTCGGCATGTCTGAAAAAGGAGATGTTATCTTCCGGATTTACGGATTTGTCATGAGCACCAATAACTACAAAGCAAGCCGGACATCTGTGATTGCTGATTTCAGGAAGGTGCGGCTTCAATTCCTCCAGATAAGTCATTGCCGGGTTAAATAACAAACAAGGCAGTCCAAGGTCTTCGCCTAACCAATAACCCATTAGCCCACCCATGGAACTTCCTACGATGAACTGAATATTTTTACTTTCGATAGTCTCCTTTAGCTTTTGATATATGTCTGCATCAGAGCGATAATTAATATGAAGAGCAATGACCTCCAGTCCTTGTTTTCGGAGTATTTCAATCTTTTCAGGAACCGGGTGGCTGTCGAGCCCATGGATGTAGAGTGTTTTCAAGGTATGGAGTTTTGAGTTCTGTGCTTTTTGTTTAGTGTTCAACGTTCTGAGTTCAAAATTCGATGTTCAGTGTTCGTAGTTTTTCCCCAGTTCCCATTACACTTCGCAGTTCACTGCTTAGACTTTGCCTGTCATTTTATTTAAAGATTTCCCGCCAGCACTGCAGTTTCTTTGTACCTGCTTACATTGCCATCCAAATCAAAAATTTCGATAAAAATGATATAAATACCGATGGCAGCTTTTTGCTTATCGTTGGTCATACCATCCCACGACAAGGTTCCTTCAGTGCCCAACAGTTCGTTATTCACCAATTGCCGGGTTTCCCTTCCTCTCGAATCAAAGATGGTAATGTTGGCAGTATATCCCGGTATTTCAAATTGATAAGAAATATTCAGGATATCATCCCTGCCGTCGTTATCCGGTGAAAAAATCTCAGGTTCAATAGTGATGGGATCGTCGATAATTTGTGATTCAGTATAAACCGAATTTTTATATGCAGGCGTTCCAAAACCGTAACTTTCGGCTGCAGAATGCCAGTTTGTGCGGTCATCAGAAAGGCGCTCATAGTTTATTCGCTCAAGTGCTACCCCATCGGTTGTATTGAGTAATGGAAGCTGCATTTCATCATCATAGGCCAGCCGGTCGATGATTTCAAGACCCCGGGTAGCGAGCACCACTATTCCCTCATCGTTGCTGTAGGAAGGCATGGATGCCATTTTAATAAAGCCTTCAGGGTTTTCTGTAAAATATTGTTGCTGTACTACGTCTGGTTTGGTGGTTAAAACAATGTAACTAGCAGGAAACATTAAAAATCCATCGTCTGAGATATATTTCACCGACTCAATTTGACCCGTTTCTTCATGTTCAGTTGCAAGAACCAGTTGTGCAAGATCGACTATTTTATTGGATCTGTTGTAGATTTCCACGTAATCCACACCTGTTACCGCATCATCTTTTGGGTTGTACAACAACTCATTTATCACCACATCATTGGCAATGGCCGCTTCCGGCAAACCAAATTCTAAGCCGGTGGTCGCATCCAAAAGGTTTCCGGCACAATCATAAAATTCGTCCAGCACCGAAATCGTGTAAATATACCCGGTTCCTAATTCTCTGCCAAGGGTCAGGATTACCGAGCCAAAATCCGGAGCAACTGCATTTGCCTGAACAGGATTACCAATGCCCCGATCTATTTCATAGGCATAGGGATTGTTAAGCCCTGTGCTGTCCATGGGCTCTGAGAAATACAATTGTACCTGGTTCAGCTCCAAAATGGTTACCCGTTCAAGTTTGGGAGCAATAATATCTGGATTGGGTTCCAAAACTGAGTTTGGTTTTCCAGGACTTCCTCCATTGGTGCTCGTTGAGGCCATCCAATTATTTATTCCACCGCATGGATTTTCAGGGTCAATCTGCTCCAGTGACCATCCCCCATCTTCTTTAGCGGCATCTTTGTACCAATCGTCGGTATAACTTACACTATGAATGATGGCATTGCCAGCATCTTTTAAAACCAATACCTGCCCCGAATTTGTAAGTGCAAAGCTTGAGAAGCCATAAAAGTCCCCATAAATTGACAAAGCATTTTCTGCATCTTCATCAGCAAGTATTAAATACCCCCCGGCTTTTATCGATACGTTTTCAAATATTTTGTCCGTATTGCCAATAAACAATGCCCAACCATCCAGGCTTATTTCAGCATTCGTCCGGTTATACAACTCCATATATTCAAATTCGGGCAAAGCCACAGGAGGAGATGGGTCAGCCATAAACTCGTTGATTTGAATGTCGAAGCTTGAGGGTGTAAACAAGGTAAAATCTGCAGACATTGGCCCTGAAATATTACCAGCCAGGTCCGAAATGTTGTCCACCGTTAAAGTATTGGTCTGGCCATTGGGGAAAGGATCAGAAAAAGTAAGGTGCACCAGTGCAAAATTTTCATCATTACGTATGGCTGCATCAGGGTTTCCAATGTCATTATTCACGATGTAATTTTGAACATTTGATGCGGAATTTAGTGTAATGGCTTCATTGAAGAATACATCCAACTGGTTTTTAAATGGGATAGTTACATTTTCCAAAACCGGAGGATCAGTATCAACTACATAAGGTCCGGCATAGATTTCGTCGAAATAAAACTTTTTTGCATTGCTGGATGTGTACGTGCAATAAACCCCAAGGTAGGCTGATGTGCTGATGATATTATCTAAGCCGGTGGCCTGGATTTCGTAGACACCACTGCCTGATTCATCCACTCCTATTTCCCAGTTTCCTGACTGGTCGCGTCTTATGCGGAGATGAAAATCAAATGAAGTACTGATATAACCCTCTAATCCCCTGCAAACTGAGGTCAGTTCATCGCCCTGCTGCCTGAACAATTCAATGGCATCGCTTGAGCCACTTTCACCAAATTGGAGGAAGTATCCATTTAATGGTCCCTTCAAATCAAGTTGGTCGCTGGCCAGGTAAAATCGGCCATTGTTGTTGGCGGAAGAACTGAACGATTGTTTGATCCAAAACCGCCACTCCAATTCGCTGCTCATCATGCCAAAGGCTGTAGCAAGGCTCGACACACTTTCGCCCTCCGAATCGAGTTGAAGCTGAAATTCATCATTAACGACAAATTGTTGAGTATCGCCGTTCCATGATGGATTGTTGGTAAAATCCCCATCGCTGAAATCATCGTATACCTGTGAAAAGCCTAATATTGGAATGAGGAAAAAGAGAAAGATAAGGTGTTTCATATTGAAAATGGTTATCGGTCTTTTCAAAACGCGTAAATGTACTACTTTTGCTGCAATTCTAAACCCAAAATTGATGAAAATTGCAGTGGTAGGCGCCACAGGTATGGTGGGCCGCAAGATGCTAAAAATACTTGAGGAACGAAGGATTTTTCCTGATGACATGATTCCTGTGGCTTCCGAAAAGTCAGTTGGAAAAAATGTTTCATTTAACGGAAAGGATATTGCGATAAGATCGATGCAGGGAGCCATTGATGAGAAACCTGACATTGCTTTGTTTTCAGCCGGAGGTGCAACATCCTTAAAATGGGCTGAATCTTTTACTGCTGCCGGTTGTTTTGTAATCGATAATTCCTCGGCCTGGAGGATGAATGAAAAGGTTCCCCTGGTGGTGCCCGAAATAAATGCTCAGGCAATATCGAAAAAAACAAAGATAATTGCCAACCCAAATTGCTCAACCATACAAATGGTTTTGGCCCTTGCACCTTTGCATTGGAAATATCAAACAAGGAGAATAGTAGTCTCAACATATCAATCGGTTACCGGATCAGGAGTGAAAGGAGCAGCACAGCTTGAAAATGAGCGGAAAAACACTGAAGTTGAAAAGGCATATCCGCATCCAATTGATTTGAACCTGATCCCCCAAGGTGGAGTATTTGATGAAACAGGCTATACCAGTGAGGAGGTCAAACTTATAGATGAAACCAGAAAAATTCTTGGATCACAAGAAATTTTAGTTACGGCAACAGTTGTACGGGTCCCGGTTTATGGCGGACATTCCGAATCGGTAAATGTGGAGTTTGAAAATGATTTTGAATTGGATGAGGTGAAGCGATTGTTGACCGATATGCCAGGAATAGTTGTTCAGGATGACCCTGAAAACTCGGTATATCCCATGCCTCTTTTTGCTGAAGAGAAGGATGATGTTTTTGTCGGCCGAGTGAGAAGAGACTATTCCAATCCAAAAACATTGAATCTTTGGATTGTGAGCGATAACTTAAGAAAGGGAGCTGCTACCAACGCCGTACAAATTGCAGAATACCTGATCAATCAAAAACTGGTTTGAGATAAACTATTTTAATAGAGTGAAAATATATCACAACATAAATGAACTGGGGAAAATAAGAAATGCGGTGATTACTGTTGGTACTTTCGATGGGATTCATAAGGGACATCGGAAATTAATTGGAGAAGTATGCCGTTTGGCAAAGACTGCCAAAGGTGAAAGCGTGGTCATTACTTTCGATCCGCATCCCCGCCAGGTTCTTCAACCATCAAGTGGTGTTAAAATGATCAACACCCTCGACGAAAAAAAGGAGGTGTTTGGCCAAATGTGTGTTGATCATCTACTCATTATTTCCTTTACAAAAGAGTTCGCCTTAACTTCTTCCGAGGAATTTCTAAAAAAATATATTGTCGATCCTTTCGATTTAAAAGCCATTGTTATTGGTTATGATCATCATTTTGGCAAGGATAGAAAGGGCAACCTTGATTTCCTGAAAGACATGGGAAATAAATACGGTTTTGAAGTTGATCAAATTCCTTTGCAGGAATTTAAAGATGTGGCGCTGAGTAGTTCCAACGTCAGACAAGCCATACAGACTGGAAAAATGCCGGAAGCCAGTGAATTCCTTGGATATCATTATTCGATAAGCGGGATAGTGGTCAAAGGCAACCAGGTAGGGAGAACACTTGGATTTCCTACGGCGAATATCCAACCTGATTCACCGGATAAGTTAATTCCTGCTTATGGTGTTTATGCTGTATTGGTAAAATCGAGGGACAAAATGTACGAGGGGATGAGCAATATTGGCATAAGGCCGACACTAGATGAGAATAAACTTACCATTGAAGTGAATATTTTTGATTTTGATGAGGATATTTATGGCGAAAAAATCACGATTTATTTTTTGAAACACACCCGCGAAGAGAAGAGGTTCCGTGATCTTGAACTGCTGCGAAGGAGATTGTTAATTGATAAGGTAAAGGTGAAGAAAATATTGGATAATAGGAATGAAGTAGAATAGCCAGGTTACTTTTCAACTTTTTCCATCACTATCCCAAATTCGATAATGCCTGGTGTGTAAAGTTTTGTCATTAAATTTTCGATGTCGAACTTTACCATTCCCAATTCATGAAACCGCATACCTTCCCTGATTTTTACAATACGATTGAATATGCCATCTGTTTCATACCCAATATAAATCCCGTCCCTTCCTTTGAGGTAAATATTATAGTCTTTTATGCGTTCCTCCCCACCGGGAGTTATCATCACTACATTGATTGAAAGGGCATCGGAAGGAAATTTTGCCGTGTGCTTAATTACAAGGGAAATGTCGTATTCATTTTCAACGTCATCTACCGGAAGATCAAAGTTTAAATGTTCAAAACGCTCCCATGTAGTATTGCTGAAGGTGTGTGCCTGCGATACTGGTTCATTTCGGTTGCAGCCAGTTACAAAGAATATAAAGAATAAAAATACTCCAATAGAATTTTTCATGATCTGATTTATTTAACAAACAATTTCAGTGCTATTAACAGGATCACCATCCAGGCAACAGATCCCAGGAGTGATATAACCAACGAATTTTTTGATTTGATCTTCATAAAAGGAAAAAGAAAAAGTCTCCCCAGCAAACCTTTATTTTTTGCATAATAACTGGCCTCGATACAAAAGTTATCTGTTTTGCCTTCTGCAATAAATCTTTTCATCAGGCTTTCGGCCTTTAACCCGTATAAGCCAAATATGATTAGGAACACAGCCAGCAAGGTGTGCAGCAACAATTCAAATTCGGTGATTTCGTTAAACACCATAAAATAGGTATACGCTGCAATAAATAAACTTGCTCCGATGGCTAAATAGTAAATAATTTTTTTCATTTTTGTCTTCTTCTTAAGGATGCAAAATTAGTCGAAAATCAGTATGGCCAAAACAGGATCGAAATATTACGTCGTGTGGAAAGGGAAAAAACCCGGAGTTTATAGCAGTTGGGGAGAATGCCAGAAACAGGTAATGGGCTTTGATGGTGCAAAATACATGTCGTTTCCTAACCAGGAGCAAGCAGCCACTGCCCTAAGAAATGGCATGGGCGCTTATTTAGGGAAAAAGAAAACACCCGTAAAACCGGGGGCAAAGAACACCATTAAGGGTTCAGGTCCTGTTTGGGAGAGTATCTCAGTGGATGCGGCTTGCAGTGGCAATCCTGGAATTATGGAATACCAGGGAGTTTATACCAAAACCGGGGAACGGATTTTCTACAGTGGCCCCTATGCTGAATCTACCAACAATATCGGCGAATTTTTGGCCCTGGTACATGTGTTGGCCATGCTCAAGAAGCAGGACAAAAGAATGCCGTCTACTCAGATTCCAAAACGGCCATGTCGTGGGTAAAGCGTAAACGGGCAAATACCAAACTTGAACATACCAGCAGGAACAACAAAGTTTTTGAAATGATTCAGCGCGCCGAAGCCTGGCTCAAAAACAACACCTTTGATACAACAATCTTGAAATGGGACACTGAAAACTGGGGTGAGATTCCTGCGGATTTTGGAAGGAAGTAATTGAAGCTTAGGGTTAGTTTATGGGATTGTTTGATAAGGATGTATTTGGATTCTTAAACAGCGATGTCTTTAATCATAAATATGATTGATTATTTTAGCCAATCATAATAAATTACAATACTATGAATCGAAAAAAAGTAACCGGCATCGGGGGAATATTTTTCAAGAGTAAAAACCCCGCAGAAATCAAGGATTGGTACAGGGATAAACTGGGACTGATTACCAACGAGTATGGATCCTTATTCGAATTCAGGCAATCGGATGTACCGGATAAAAAAGGATATTTGCAATGGAGCCCATTTGATAAGGATACCACATATTTTAAGCCATCTGAAAAGGAATTTATGATCAATTACAGGGTTGAAAACCTTGAGCAGTTGGTTGACGAACTGCGTGAAGCCGGGGTAACTATCCTTGATGAGATTGAAACATATGAATACGGAAAGTTCGTACATATCCTCGATCCGGAGAATAATAAAATTGAGCTGTGGGAGCCAGTAGACACTGTATTTACCGGGTTGTATGAGGGTAAAACCACAAAATAGACTTTCTGTCTACTACATATTATTTTAATTAGCAGGGCAAGAGTTCTCAAAGAGCCTTTGTAACTTTCTTTTTACCTTTTCCAGGACACTCTACTTCCAATAGGTTTAAAACTTGTTGTGCAACAAAAGCAGGCCCATATCTGTTAAGTATGCATAACATTTGTAACTAATATTTGCTGCCTTGTAATAATGTTTAAATTTTGTTTTTTTGCAAGCGGATTTATTAACTCAATAAAAAGAATAGAGAATAAATGAAGATACTGGATGTGAAAGGAAAACGCTGCCCGATGCCTCTCATCGAAACCAAAAAGGCGCTCAAAGAATTAGATGCTGACGAAACACTGAAAGTTATCATTGACAATGAAACTTCAGTAAAAAACGTAGTTCATTTTTTAAATGACAATAATATACCTGTTAGGCAAACCGGAGACGCAGGTATCTTTGAACTGGTTGTAAGCCAAACTAATGATAACCTGGAAGAAGTTGATGAAACAGCATACTGTTCCCCATCGGGTACTACCGGAAATAAATATGTAGTGATGTTAGCAAAAAACCGGCTGGGTGAAGGATCAGCAGAACTTGGTGAAGCACTGGCCGGAGCGATGATTAATACCCTGAAGTCGATGGATAGTCTACCCGAAAAGATAATTGTGATGAATTCAGGAATCGATTTTGTGGTAAAGGGTTCGATCGTGTTAAAGGACCTGAAAGAATTGGAGCAATCCGGGGTTGACATCATTGTGTGTGGCACCTGCCTCGACTATTTTGGGAAAATGGACGAGCTGGAAGTTGGTAGAGTATCCAATATGTACGATATTCTGAATAGTATGCTAGATGTGGCTAAAGTGATAAATTTTTAATTCATGAGTATAGACCTTTTAAAACTTGTCGATCAGGGAGGTTGTTCAGCGAAGCTGCCTGCCGGTGAACTGAAAAAAGCGCTCGATGGGCTGCCGAAGATCACAAACGAAAACCTCCTTGTTGATATCGAAACCCATGATGACGGAGGTGTATATAAGATCAATGATGAATATGCCCTGATTCAGACCACTGATTTTTTTCCACCTGTTTGCTCCGACCCTTATGATTTCGGGCAGGTTGCAGCGGCAAATGCCTTGAGCGACGTTTATGCAATGGGTGGGCAGGTAATTACTGCCATGAATCTGTTGATGTTTCCTGCCGATCAGCCACTTTCTGCATTAAGGGAAATCTTGCATGGGGGCCAGGACAAAGTGGCCGAAGCTGGTGGTGTGGTCATGGGCGGACATACTATAACAGATGATATTCCAAAATTTGGTTTAGCTGTTACCGGTTGGGTGCATCCTGAAAAAATTGTAACCAATGCTGCTGCAAAGCCTGGCGATATCCTGATTTTGACAAAACCATTAGGAACGGGTGTAATTGTTTCAGCATGGAAGAACGAATTGATCGGTGAAGAAATTTACCGCACGGCCATCGACAGCATGAAACAGCTCAATAAAGATGCTTCTACTGTAATGGATGAATATAACATTCGGTGTGCCACCGATGTTACCGGATTTGGACTGGTGGGACATGCATTGAAAATGGCTGAAGGGAGTGGCGTTTCCATGCAGATAGTTTCAAAGAAAGTCCCTGCATTCAACGAGGTAATCGACCTAATCGAAATGGGAGTTATCCCCGGGGCGACCTTCAGGAACAAAGAATTTGCTGAGCAAGACTGTGATTTTGATCCGGGCATAGATTACAATCACAAAATGCTTTTGTTCGATGCCCAGACCTCAGGTGGAATACTTATGTGTGTGCCCCGTGAAAAATCCGGTGAAATAGTAGAAAAACTAAAATATGCCGGATATCCTGAGTCGATAGTTATCGGCGAGGTTTTGGAACAAAAGGATAAGATGGTTTATGTCTCTTAAGGAATGCTTCTGCTATTGTAAAAAATAGAATAATCAATAGAAGAATAGAAAATCATTTGATATTTCTGAATTTGCAAGTTTCGATTTAATCTGATGCGCCAGGTATAATTTTCGGTGTTCACCGATACACAGCAGCCATTCACCGATTTTCTGTTGCATACACCTGGTTTGTCAGCATATTTTTGTGCCATAAACTTAAAAGGATAAAACTATGACACGACACAATTACGGGGGAACACACCCAAACAGTAAATCAAGATCATTATTTTTCGGACTCTTAGTCATCTTTGCAGGAATACTATTTCTGCTCAATGCTGTAGGAATAATTCCTTATGAATTCAGGCGAATATTTCTAACCTGGCAGATGTTGCTGATCGTTATTGGAATTTATAATCTTTTTACTCCACAACATAAAACCAGCGGACTTGTTCTGATTGCAGTTGGTGCAATATTTCTGTACAATAAATTCTTCCCCTTTGCTTTTAACGTATGGAATCTGGTTTGGCCGGCAATCCTGATAGTAGTTGGAATTGCCATCCTGCTAAAACATAATCGCAGCAGGCCATCACTTGATTATCCTGAAGGTGAAGGGCCATCAGGGTCATCTTCAATGAGTGGAATTGATACCATTGATGAAGTGAGCATTTTTAGTGGATCAGAAAAAACCATCACAAGTCAAAACTTCAAGGGTGGGAAGATCACCAGTATTTTTGGTGGATCGGAATTAAACCTAAGCCATGCGCAGCTTTCACAGGGTTATAATGTGCTCGATATGTTTTGCATGTTTGGAGGCTCCACTTTTATCGTGCCTTCAGACTGGGAGGTTAATGTGGATGTTACAGCTATTTTCGGCGGTTTTGCCGACAAAAGATATAAAAGTAAGGAGTTGGTTGCAGACAACACAAAACGATTGAATATTAAGGGCCTCGTGATTTTTGGCGGCGGAGAAATCAAGAGCTATTAAATAAATTAAACCCGGCTGGATTTAAATTCCTGCCGGGTTTTTATAATTCAAGCTATGCTCAATCCAATCATTACACAACGAAAAAACTTTCTTGTTTACGTTGCTTCATGGATTATGATCCTGTTGATTCATTTTGTAATCATGTATTTCTTTTTGAGTTTCGATATGGTAGTAGCCGCCACGGATGCTGTTGTGTATACTGTGATTTTGTTCCTTCTGGGAATAGGGGTATGGTACATCGTAAGAAATCTTACCCTGAGCGACCAGTCATATCATTTAATTTTGGCCGATCATTTGGTTACCGGGGGCATCATTGTTTTGATCTGGCTTTTTGGAGGGTATTTCCTGTTAAAAACACTTTTTGTTGATGACAGTATTTATATCGATTTCCTGAGCCAAACGCTACCCTGGCGATTTGTTTATGGCATTTTATTATATGCCCTCATTGTGCTGATCTACTATTTGATTAATTCATATAACAACTACCAGGAAAAACTCCTGAAAGAGGTTGAATTGAAGCAGGCTGTGCAGGAATCAGAGTTGAATTTACTAAAAGCACAGATCAACCCTCACTTTCTGTTTAACAGCCTGAACTCAATTAATTCACTCATTTTTACCGATCCCGAAAAGGCACATGAAATGGTTCTGGAGTTGTCCGATTTTCTTCGGTATACCGTAAGGCGTGACGAAGACGAACAGCTAAGCCTTAAAGACGAACTTGAAAATATCAGGAAATACCTGGCTATTGAAAAAATAAGGTTTGGCGATCGACTGGTAATAGAAGAAATGGTGGAGGATGAGTGCCTTGAAAGAAAGATACCTAACCTGATCCTTCAGCCCATTTATGAAAATGCCGTAAAACATGGGGTGAACGAAAGTACGGATACAGTAACAATAACCACCGATTGTTCTTTTGAAAACGATGAACTGATCATCATGATTAGCAATAACTATTCATCTGGCAACCTTTCAAAAAAGGGAAAAGGTATCGGTATTGATAATATCAGGAAACGTTTGCTGCTACATTACAAAAGAACCGACCTTGTAGAGATCGAGAAAAGCAGTTATCATTTTAAAGTAACTTTGAAGATTCCACAGCAACAAGCAGGCATAATTTCATAATAATGAAAGTAGAGAATAAAGTACGTGCGCTCATCATTGATGATGAAGAGTTGGCAAGAAAGGTAATTTATAAATACCTTGAGAAACACCCTGATATAGAAATCGTTCAGGAATGTGAAAACGGCTTTACCGGGTTGCAGGCCATCAACGAGTTAAAGCCAGACCTGGTTTTTCTGGATATTCAAATGCCCAAAATAAATGGCTTTGAAATGTTGGATGTGCTGGATGAGAAACCTTCAATCATTTTCTCAACCGCCCATGATGAGTTTGCTATCAAAGCATTTGAGCACAGTGCTGCCGATTATTTATTGAAGCCTTACAGCCAAAAACGATTTTCTGAGGCTGTAAATAAAGCAATCGAAAAAATCAAACTGGGTACTCAGACAAATTCTGAAATACAAAGTTTACAAAACAACCTTGCTAAACCACCAGATTATTTAAGACGGGTGGTGATAAAATCGGGTTCAAGCGTCGAAGTCCTTCCTGTTGATGATGTCCAATACCTGGCTGCTGCAGATGATTATGTTGAATTACATACTGCTAAGAAGAGCTATTTAAAACAGAAGACAATGAATTATTTTGACCAGCAACTGGACCCGGAGCAATTTATGCGGGTTCATCGCTCTTATATTGTCGCAATACATCAGATCGCTAAACTGGAGTCCTATTCGAAGGACAGTTATATACTTATCCTGAAAAATGGGAAAGAGATAAACGTGAGTAAAAATGGGTACAAAAACCTGAAGGACAGACTGGGATTTTAATCAACCTTTTCAGCAAAACTACAGTAAAAGTTGACCCGAAGGTATTGGGTGGGGTTCAGGAAATTACTTATGAGGCTCAGGAAAGATATTTGGATGCCTGTACTTTAAATATTGGTTACAAGTTTAAATCCTATCCCATGAACGTTAATCAACTCTACGGTTTTATCCTGTTTAAGGAATTTCCTCAGCTTGGTTATGTAAACATCCATGCTGCGCGCATTGAAATAACTGTCGTCATTCCATATTTCCTTAAGGGCAAAACTTCGGTCAAGCACTTCATTTAAATTCATAGCAAGCAAACGGAGCAAAGCGGCTTCTTTGGATGTAAGTTTTTGTTCTTTACCTTCTATCTTGAGTAATTGACGATTAAAGTCAAAAGTGTAATCTCCAATTTTGAATACATTACTACGAATTTCACCAGCAATTTTTTCGTTTGCACGGCGCAATATGGCTTGCATTCTAACCAGGAGTTCTTCCATGCTGAATGGTTTGGTGAGGTAATCATCTGCTCCTACCGAAAAGCCTTTTAGCTTATCTTCCTGCATCGATTTGGCAGTAAGAAATAATATGGGTATGGTTTTGTCCTTTTCTCTTATTTCTTTTACCAGCGTAAACCCATCCTTAATGGGCATCATTACGTCCACGATGCAAAAGCCATAACCGCCTTTTTCATAAGTATTGTAGGCTTCCTGGCCATTTACGCAAAGGGTTGTTTCATATCCCTTGACTTCAAGATATGATTTTAAGACGCTTCCAAGGTTTTTGTCGTCTTCGGCTAGTAAAACTTTCACTTTTTCATTGGACATAACTGCGAAAAATTTGGTTCCCGGATTTTTATTCAGGGGTAAAATTAACATTTTTTTAGAAATGAAAAATATTTTTCTTCGCCGAGTGTAATTTACCTTGCTGAAGTATTGTTAATTAGGAGTGTCTAACAGCAGGCCAATTAATTATCCATGGATTTCGAAGCAAATCCTCAATTCAGAAAACATCCCATAACACTGCAAATACTACACATGAGGTTCCGGAAAATTACTGCCTTCAATAGACTTAATTATAGCAGGGTTGAAGAGGGGAGATACACATAAAACCTGGAGCCCTTTTTTATTTCACTATCAACGGCTACCTTTCCTCCATGCCACTCAACGATGGCTTTAACATAACTCAGGCCAAGCCCAAAGCCTTTTACATTGTGAATGTTTCCGGTTGGCACCCGATAGAGTTTGTCGAATATTTTCTTTTGATTTTCTTTGCTTATGCCGATGCCATTATCCTCGATGGTAATTCTTACTCCATCATTTACATTTTCTGTAATAATTTTGATTTCCGGTTTCTTGGGGGTGTATTTATTGGCGTTGTCAACCAGGTTGGTAATCACACTTGTAAAACGCAGACGGTCCACATTGATCTCGCTCATTTTGGCCCTGAAATCCTTGATAATCCTGCCGTCTTTTACCTCCACATGAATCCCGATTGTATTGATAACATGATCAATAATTTCATGGATATCCACTTTCTCTTTTTTAAGCTTTAGATCGCCCGATTCGAGAGTGGCAGCCTGGAGTATTTTTTCAGCGATCCCACCAAGTCTTTTGTTTTCGTCGTTGATAACACCAAGGTAGTTTTCGGAAAGAATTTCATTTTTCTTAATATCCTCCTCGCCGAGGGCCTCGCAGGCAAGTGATATTGTTGAAATAGGTGTCTTTATTTCATGGGTCATATTATTGATAAAATCATTCTTCATTTCCGACAGTCGCCGTTGCCAAACGATGAGCCTGATCACATATATAAAAACCATCATTATGATGACAATCAGGATAAGGGAAATGAATATAATGGAAGCCATTTGTTTAAGAAGATACCTTATTTCATAAGGAAAATAAATCATCAGATAATCAGGTGGGCTATTTATTTTACTCGGATACAAAGTAAAAACAAAACTATTTTTAAGTAGTTGTGAACTGTGTTTACCAGAGTTATCGATGATCATTTTATTTTGAGTTGTACTGTAAACACCATAAACAAAACTGGTTAATATGCTCTTGTTTTTGAGTTCAAGCATCAATAGGGAGTCAAGCATATTTTTGGTTAGCATTCTTTCGATATCAAATGGTTTTTCACCACCTACCATATCGTTGAGCAACTCACTTGCCAGCATCGATTTTCTGACAAAATTATCAAGATCGTCTGGGCCTTTCATCCGGTGCATTTCGTTGTAGAGAATGCTGTTTATTGAGTCCATTGACTTGATGAAATTGGCAATAAGAACTTGTGAATTAATTGTTTGTTCCAGGTTTTCCATAGCCCTGGCTTTCTCAAGTTTATAAATTACATTTGAAACAGCCTCATTAACTTTACTTTCAAAATTAGAGCGCTCTACCGAGATGGCATTTTTCACCCAGTACAATTGAACTGCTGTCAGGCTTAAAAGCACAAAAGAAACCACCACAATGATTAAATTAATAAGACCTTTATTCATGAAATTTGTATAACTTCTGGCGAAGCCTCCAATCTTATTATCGCCCCACCCCAAGCCACAAAAATATTCCCGAAATCGCCTCAAACTCAATGATTAACTTTATTTAACTTTTGTTCATCACTTTTAACTTGACATCAGGTCTTTCGGGTTGTATATTTGCATCTTATATAAACCATTTCGTTCTTTACGCCAGATAATTTTGATGGTTTATATTTTGTGCTAAAGATTTCTGATTCATAAATTTTGGTTTTTGGTTTTGAGGTGCAGCCGTCCTGGCTGCACTTTTTTTTTGTACCCTCCGTCTTTTAAGTAATTTTGTGCCACGAGAAACAATAGCCTATTATGGATAAAATACAAGTTAACATTTCAAATATTTCGAAGTGGTGCACTGCCACCCAAATTGAAGAATACCAGAACATAATCGATAAAAGTTTTGATGCCACTATTCATAAAACCGAAAAAGGAAGTGACTTTCTTGGGTGGGTTGAATTACCCTCATCGATTGACGCCAAAATTCTGAATGACATACAAAAAACAGCAAACAAGTTGAAAAATCATTCCGAAATTTTTGTTGTGATCGGGATTGGTGGCTCTTACCTTGGAACACGTGCTGTTGTTGAGGCACTAAAGCATCAATTTGATTTTTTGCAAACTCAGCAGGATCGTCAAAAGCCATTTATTGTTTATGCGGGTCAAAATATTTCTGAGGATTATCTTTCAGACCTGCTCGACATTTTAAATGAAAAGGATTATTCGCTGGCAGTAATTTCAAAATCGGGTACAACCACAGAACCTGCTATTGCATTCAGGATTTTAAAAAACCACCTTGAGAGCAAATATGGGAAAGAAGCGGCAAAAGACAGGATTATAGCTATCACTGATAAGGCCAAAGGTGCGCTGAAGCAGCTTTCAAACACAGAGGGGTATAAAACCTGGGTTGTTCCTGATGATGTTGGAGGACGATATTCTGTGTTGACTCCCGTAGGGTTACTTCCCATCGCCGTTGCAGGATTTGATATCCACCAACTGGTTGAGGGGGCACAAAAAATGCAGGAATTGTTGCACCTGACTCCTTCCATTAAAGATAATCCGGCTGCACAATATGCAGCCTCACGAAATGCACTCTACGCTAAGGGACATAGCATTGAGATCATGGTGAATTATCTTCCCAATTTACACTATTTTACTGAATGGTGGAAACAGCTTTACGGCGAAAGCGAAGGAAAAGATGGAAAAGGCATTTTCCCGGCAGGAGTAAGCAATACTTCCGATTTACATTCGATGGGTCAGTATATCCAGGAAGGTGAAAGAAGAATCTTCGAGACGGTGCTTTCGGTTGAAAAAGCAAAACATAAAATTGAGGTGCCTTCGGATGATGCAGACCTTGACAAACTCAACTACATCTCAGGGAAACGCATCAATTATGTAAACCAAATGGCTGAGGCCGGTACCACACTTGCCCATGTTGACGGAGATGTGCCAAACATCCAAATTTCGATACCAGAACTAAATGAGTTTTATCTGGGCCAGCTAATATATTTCTTTGAGTTTGCCTGTGCCCTGAGTGGATACACGTTAGGGGTTAACCCGTTCGACCAACCAGGCGTTGAAGCCTATAAGAAGAATATGTTCGCTTTGCTTGGAAAACCGGGCTTTGAAAAGGAAACTGTGGCCATTCGGAAACGGCTTTAAAAAGCAATAATTTTTATTTACGAGAAATAAGCATTTATTCGGCTGGAATCTCAACTATTTGCAGGCTAGAATATGCTTTTTCGGCTGCAATTTTTTCGGCACCTTTTATGGAGAAATCCTGCCCTGTGGCGCAAACATTTTCATCAACCTTTACTTCAACCAGGTACTGTTTGTTGCAGCCTTGTCCTACCTCAGTAATTACCTTAAATTCGATGATCTTGCGTTCTTTTTGAGACCATTCGATCAGTTTACTTTTAAAGTTTACTTCGGTTCTCTCCAACTCATCAATATCAAAGTGAACATTGATAATTCTGTTTATAATTACCTTTTTGGTGAATGTGTATCCCTTATCAATATATAAAGCCCCAAGGAAGGCCTCAAAAGCATCGCCTTGCATCGAACGATAGAAGGACCTCGAGTCCTGATTGGACTGGATAAATTGATTTAATCCAAGTTTGCGTGATAATTTATTCAACTGTTCACGACTTACCAGTTTTGAGCGCATTTCAGTCAGAAATCCCTCATCTTTATAAGGAAATTTTTTAAAGAGAAAGTCGGCAACGATGGAACTTAACACGGCATCGCCAAGATATTCGAGCCTTTCGTTGGAAACTTTATGGCCGTTTTGTTCCTGGGCGACTGATTTGTGAAGAAACGCAAGCTTGTACAAGGAAACATTACCGGGACAAAACCCAAAAATATTTTTTATAGAAAGAATAAATTCTTTATCACGGGAAAAATAGACTTTGAGCAAACGGGTTAGCTTCAAAACCAGGTCAATTTATTCAACAATCTTTTTTACAGCGATGGAGGTATTGTGCCCACCAAAACCAAAAGCATTGGATAAGGCTACATTCACAACCCTTTCTTGTGCCTTGTTGAATGTAAAATTAAGTTTGTTATCAATTAGCGGGTCGTCAGTAAAATGATTTATAGTAGGAGGAACTACACTATTTGTTAATGCAAGAATTGTAGCAATTAACTCAACAGCTGCGGCAGCACCAAGTAGATGGCCATGCATTGATTTGGTTGCATTCAAATTCATTTTATAGGCATGATCTCCAAATAAACTCAGTATTGCCTTTGGTTCGGCAACATCACCTACCGGAGTAGATGTACCATGGGTATTGATATGATCAATATCCTCAGGTTTTAACCTGGCTTCTCTTAAAGCTTCTTCCATTGCCAGTTTGGCGCCAAGGCCATCCGGATGTGGAGAGGTAATATGGTGCGCATCTGCTGTACTTCCACCACCTACAATTTCAGCATATATTTTTGCGCCACGCTTTTTAGCATGTTCATATTCTTCAAGGATAACTGCACCACCACCTTCGCCTAAAACAAACCCGTCACGATCTTTGTCGAAGGGCCTTGAGGCTGATTTGGGGTCGTCATTCCTTGTTGAAATGGCATGCATGGAATTAAATCCGCCAATACCGGCAGGATTAATACCAGCTTCGGAGCCACCGCTTACAAAAGCATCAGCTTTGCCCAAACGGATATAGTTAAACGCATCAATAATGGCATGGCCTGCAGAAGCACAAGCAGAGGTAGTTGCATAATTGGCACCTCTAAATCCATGTTTTATTGAAATATGGCCGGCAGCTATATCGCCAATGATCTTAGGGATAAAAAACGGATTGAATCTTGGAGTTCCGTCTCCTCTGCCATATGCAACAGCTTCGTTAAGGAAGGAGGTAAAACCACCAATACCGGTTGCGTAAATTACACCAACCCGGTTTTTATCAATCCCATCGGTCAGGATGCCAGAATCAGCAATTGCCTGATCAGATGCAATCATTGCATATTGGGCATAAGGATCAAGTTTCCTTACTTCTTTTCTGTCAAAATATGCAAGGGCATCGTAATCTTTTACTTCACAGGCAAACCTGGTCTTGTGCAAGGAAGCATCAAAACGGGTAATCATGTCAGCACCGCTAACTCCATTAAGCAAACTGTTCCAAAATTCTTCAACAGTACTACCTAATGGAGTTATAGCACCAAGACCGGTTACAACTACTCGTCTCAAATTCATAGAAAAAAAGTTGATTAATTAGGAGTTGGTTTCGATGTAACTTATCGCTTCTCCTACAGTTCCGATTTTTTCCGCTTGGTCATCGGGGATAGCGATATTAAATTCTTTTTCAAATTCCATGATCAACTCAACTGTGTCAAGTGAATCGGCACCTAAGTCGTTGGTGAAACTTGCTTCAGGTGTTACTTCATTTTCGTCAACACCTAGTTTGTCAACGATGATTGATTTTACTCTTGTTGCAATATCAGACATAATTACTTCAATTTTAGTTAAACAGGGGGCAAAGGAAATAATTTTATCAATTACAAACAAGACTTTTTTATTAAATTTTCAAAAGTTCAAAGGATAAACCAAAGATTAACAGCGAATTATCAATTTACCTATGAATATAGTTACAAACTTAATTGGGTTTCTCCCATCGTTTTTTGTTATAATTGTTTGATTTGTACGAAAAGATGATTTCTTTTGAGGCAAGAAAGTCACTTGATAGCAGCAGAATTATGAAAAAAATTGCCATTTTTGCTTCTGGTAGCGGAACGAACGCACAAAACATTATAGAATTTTTTTTAGACAAGCCTGAAGTAAGTGTTTCATTGGTGCTGTCCAATAAGAAGGATGCATTGGTGTTGGAGAGGGCTGAGCGACTTAAAGTTCCAAGCTTTTCATTCGACCGTAAAATGTTTTACGAATCAAACGAAATTTTACATTTATTGAAAAAACACAAGATTGATTTAATAGTCCTGGCTGGATTCTTATGGCTGGTGCCGGATTATCTATTGAAAAATTACCCCCAACGAATCATTAATATTCACCCTGCATTGTTGCCCAAATATGGAGGAAAAGGAATGTATGGTGCACGGGTTCATGAATCAGTGATTCGTCAAGGAGACAGTGAAAGTGGTATTACTATTCATTATGTAAATGAAAAATATGATGAAGGTGCGACGATTTTTCAGGCCAAATGCAGTATTGATGTGGGAGAAAGTCCCGAATCGCTAGCCCGAAAAATACATAAACTCGAGTATGAGCATTTCCCAGAGGCTATCGAAAAACTTTTAGATGGGCTTTAATTTTTTGTGCAAGTTTATATGGAGAGCTACCTGGCCTTTCAATTTTCAATGGTGATTTTCAAAATCTACAGGAGAAACAAAAGGGTAATGATGAGTAATATTTCTATTATACGTAGTGCCCGTAATAATCGGTTTCCGGCCTGCGATTTTTAACATTTTCCAAAACCTCGAGCTTTTCCTTATCATTTAGCCGCCACCAACTCTTGGCTTCCGTTTTAGTTCTTCTACAACCAATGCAAATTTGATTATCATCATATTGGCACACTTCAATACATGGGTTTTTTATCTTCGACATAGGTAAAATCAGGTATAAGTTTTTTTTCGATTGGTTAATTCAACCATTCCTTTGTAACAGTGATTTTTAAACAAATGTTCAGCCACTCCGGATTATTCAATCAAATCAGTTTAACGTTTCAAACTGTTATAAGTTGCTACAAAAGTCGTCTCTATTTCATTAATAACAATAACGAAACATTGTTTTTCCTGGAATTTGTTTAGTTTTGTTGAGAAAGGTATTATTTTTTGATTTTCAGAGATTTTAATGATGGCCCAATTTTTTTTATGCTCTATCCGCAATGAAACAAAATTATAATCCGTTGATAAATGATGTTAATTGGGAAAACAAAACGATTTTAATTGTTGATGATGTTGAACCCAACTACCAATTGTTAAAGAACGCACTGCAAAAGACGAAAGCTAAGATATTGCAGGCAAGTACCGGTGACGAAGCAATACACCAATGTAAGAATAATGCTGAAATTGATGTTGTACTGATGGATATTCACCTACCCGACATCAGTGGACATCAGGCAACAAGAAGGATAAAGGAAATAAGAGAAGGAATAACCATTATTGCGCAAACGGCATTTGTATTTTCAGGTGAAAGACAAAAAAGTATTGATGCCGGCTGTGATGACTACATTGCAAAACCCATTCGCTCAAGCGAATTAATCTATAAAATCAGAAACTGTCTTATCAAAGCAGGGAAGGACGCATTATTGTAAAATTAATAAATGGGATTATAAGATGGCACACCAGAAACGAATTCCAAAATTTTATGGATTTCGAATTTACTTTTTTTCTTCGCTGCTTTACCTGTTGTTGGTGATGCCCTTTGCCGGCTTTTTGCTTTTACAAAATCTGCCCGACATCCTTGAAAAAAGCGGTGCTTTAATGAACAATGCACAAAAAATTGCTGGCACTGAGGTGGATAGTACTTTTTTGGAAAATCCTGAAGTGCCTGCAATTTCAGCTGATACAACGCTCTTGTTAAGCCCTACCGGCATTAAAATGAAAGTTGGCGATGAAAGCAAAGCCATTGATAAACAAAACGAATTATTGTCACAATCATTCAGTTTTTTGTTTAAGGCTTTATTGATAAGCTTTATACTGGGGTTTGTTTTTAACTTTCCTTTCAAAAGGTATTTCAGGCGAAAACGAAGGTTCAAAAAAGTTTCGGAAAAGTTATTTTCTTTTTGCAAAAAATACATCCTGATTTCGCCATGGATTAACTTTGGTATTCTGGGTATATCCTATGTTAGCACACTGGTTTATATGCTCTACCTTATCATCGTCACCCCTGATATTGATGGCCTGGGAACACCATTATTTACCCGCTTCTTTTACATCTCCTTCTTCTCCTCTCTTTTAACCCTGCTATTTGTGTATTTCTGGGAAAAACACCGGGTACATATCAAGTACATCGATTTTCTCTATTCAAAAGAAGAACTGCGTAGAAGGGTGTTTAAGGTAAAAATGGGAAAAATAAAAAACCGTTTTTGGATTTCAAGTGCAATGACCACTTTATTGCCTCTTTCTATTGTTATGGTATATCTCATGCTTAGCTTAACCAAAATTAGTGAACTCGAGATTACCCAGTTTACCGAAGAGCAAATAAGCATTTTATTTGGCAGGTACAGTGACATGCTTAAGATGGTTGTAGAAAACCCTGACCCCAGTGGTAGCATGGGAGGACTTGTGTTTGTTAATGTTATGGATGGCTTAATTATGTTTTTGGGTATCGGAGTTGGTATTTTTGTTTCGTTTATTTACATATTGATGTTTGTAAAATGGACTACAGTTGATATTGTGTATCCGCTCAAAGAGATGCTTTTCAATATGCAAAGAACCGGTGAAGGGAAAACGGTAAATTATACAGTTGTAAGGAATAATGATGAGATTGGCGAATTGGCCGAAGGTTTCAATGACATGTCTCTGAAAATTGAAAATTACATTGCTAACATTTCCAGGATGAACGAGGCTTATTACAGGTTCGTACCCAAGCAATTCCTGGAGTTTTTAGGTGTCGAAAGTATTGTTGATGTTAAACTGGGTGACCAGGTTCAAAAAGAGATGTCAGTTTTATTTACCGACATCCGCGAATTTACAACTCTTTCAGAAGAAATGACACCCAAAGAGACCTTCGACTTCCTCAATGAATACCTGAGTCTTATGGAGCCGGTGATTTCACGCAATCATGGATTTATCGATAAATATATAGGCGACTCTATCATGGCACTTTTTACAGGGAATGTTGAAAATGCTATTGATGCCGCCATTGAAATGCGTTCAGCACTTGCAGATTTAAATTTGCAAAGGAAACTCGAAAACAAATTAGCAGTCAATAGCGGGATTGGTATCCATACAGGTAACCTGATGCTGGGGGTAGTTGGCGGTCACGGTAGGATGGATGGTACTGTGGTATCGGATGCGGTGAACCTGGCATCAAGAGTTGAAGGCCTGACAAAAATTTATGGCACTTCCATCATCATCAGCCAGGACACGCTAATTAAATTGCAGGACCCGGGAAGATATAACTACCGCTTTCTTGATGTGGTAAAAGTGAAAGGTAAGAAAGAAGCAGTTTATATTTTTGAAGTTTTGGATGGAGAACCCGAGGAGGTTAAAAGACTCAAAATCGAAACCAAACCAGATTTTGGCCGGGCATTACAGATGTATAAAAATAAAGAGTTTGATGATGCGGTTACGATTTTCAAAAGAGTGTTAAAGAAAAACCCTCATGACAGGGGTGCCGAACTTTATATTGCCCGTTGCAAAAACATACTTGAGTTTGGTATTCCTGAAGATTGGGATGGTGTGGAAACTATAAGGGATAAATATTAATCTGAGTTCGCAAAAAAGAAATTCTCTTACCTCTAAGAAATTTCCCACTTGCATTTAATTTCCATTGGTTTTTTGTTTTATCGTAAACATTATGTAGGTTTGCTCTATGCAAAATGCCCGCTTCAATCAAATTAAAACTTTCTCGATCCAGTTTGTTTTGTCAGGTGTAATTACAGGTATCTTTTTGTATTTCTTTATCCAAAAAATGCCCATAGTTTTTTTGTTGGGGGTTTGCATCGGAAGCCTTGTTTATATCTTCATCAGGATATACGAAGCATTTATAAAGCCTTATCTTTATCAGAGGAATTTTTTTCTTGCCCTGATAACCAACACTGCTATTTATGTTGTCATTATTGCATTTTCCGCTCTTGTTGGTATGGGAATTATCAATGGTTTTCGGTTTGAATATTATTTTACAAATCTCCCCGAATTCATTTTAAGTCAACAAATGTTGTATGGTCTGCTTTTTGGGCTAAGCCTGAGTTTTATATTTAACCTCTACACAATGTTCGATACTTTGTTGGGCAAAAATTTTTTGATTAAACTCCTGGTTGGAACATATCATAAACCGTTTGAAGAACAACGCATCTTTATTTTCCTTGACCTAAAATCATCAACTGCCATTGCGGAAAAACTGGGGCATAAAAAGTTTTTGTCGCTGCTCAACGATTTTTTCTATGACCTTGCCGAAGCAGTTGTTGCAACCAAAGGCGAAATTTATAAATATGTTGGGGATGAAGCAATCATTACCTGGAAGATGAAACCGGGCCTCAAGGATAACCGTTGCCTGGAATGCTTTTTTAGGTTCAAAGATAAAATCGGGCATAATCAGCATAAATACATGAAGAAATATGGCCTGGTTCCTTTGTTTAAAGCAGGAATGCATGGTGGGGAAATCGTAACAGGCGAAATGGGTTTTATAAAAAAGGAGATTACTTTCCTGGGCGATGTACTCAACACTACCGCAAGGATAGAAGCCTCGTGTAATGATTTTGGTGAAGAGCTGATCGTTTCCGATTTTCTGTTATCCAGGTTGAATTTTGATGGGCAAAACAAGATCAAATCACTTGGCGAAATACAATTTCGTGGGAAGGAAACGAAAATAGGAGTATCTTCGGTATATCGTTAGAAATAGTTCTACAGCAATCAGCACAACTTAAAAACCCAAAGATGAATCCACTTAACCGGGAACGTTATCTCGGAGTCGCTTATCTTGTTATTGCCACTGGCCTGGTTACAGGTGCCTTTGTCTGGCTGGCCTTTGAGCAAAATTTCATGACATTTACTTTTGGCTTTATTCTTGGCTCCCTGGTGGCAGTTTTATTTGTCCTTTACAACGAAAACCTAAAACCACTCTTCAGTAAATTAAACCTGTTTTTGTCCCTTTTTATCAATTTTGTAATCTACTTGTTTATCATCCTGTTTGCGTCTTTTGGTGTAATGACTTTGCTTTATGGCATTGACTTTCATATGGTTTTCGACAACTTTATTATAATTCTGTTGCATGAAAATATGATTTACGGGTATGTTTTTGGGGTAACTATAAGTTTACTGTTTAACTTCAATTCCCTTTTCAATACCCTTCTTGGCAGGAATTTCCTGTTGAATATTCTTATTGGGAAATACAAAAAGCCATTCCAGGAGGAAAGGGCATTTATGTTTATAGATCTCAAATCGTCTACTACCATTGCCGAAGATATCGGTCATGAAAAATATTTATTATTGTTGAATGATTTTTTCCTTGACCTTGCCGAACCTGTGTTAAAATCAAAAGGCGAAATTTATAAATACGTTGGTGATGAAGCCATCATTACCTGGCGTTATTCGCGCATTAGAGGATCTGTTCGCCCATTAGATTGCTATTTTCAATTCGAAGAAAAAATTGATAAAAACGCCAAACATTACCTCAAAAATTACCATACCATACCCTCTTTTAAGGCTGGTTTGCATGGTGGCAAAGTTGTAGCAGGTGAAATGGGACAGATCAAAAAAGAGATTGCCTTTATCGGGGATGTATTAAATACCACTTCGCGTATAGAAGCCTCATGCAATGAATTTGGTGTGGATTTGTTGGTTTCAGGAGAAATTTTAGAAATACTGGATTTATCTGGTAAATATCAACCATCCGCTCTTGGAGAAGTGATATTCAGAGGAAAAAGTTCAAGCACCGAAATATTTACAATCAACAAAATTTAATCTGGTCTGTTAATGATTAAGACATATGGAATAAAATCCTGTATAGTCTTTTATCGTGATGTGGCCTTTGTCGACATTTCTATATCTAATAAAATTACTTTTGTATTCTTCAAACAAATATATTTTAACACCAATCTAATAGAACAATGAAATACATTAAACTCTTAATCCTGCTTTTTGTTTGTGCATTTTCAGGCAATGCACTTCTTGCCGAGAACCCATTATGGATGCGTTACCCCGCTATTTCCCCCAATGGAGAAACCATTGTGTTTTCTTACAAGGGAGATTTGTTTTCGGTTCCGGCCAAAGGTGGTACGGCTGTTCCGCTCACCATTCACCAGGCTTACGATTTTATGCCACTGTGGTCGCCCGATGGAAAATCTATTGCTTTTGCATCGGCCAGGTATGGGAATTTCGACATTTTTGTAATCCCTTCAACAGGTGGAAAGGCAAAACGCATCACTGATTTTTCAGGGAATGAATATCCAAATTGCTTCACTCCGGATGGAACAAGTATTCTATATTCAGCTTCCATCCAGGATATCCCCGATAATGTGATGTTCCCCTCAGGTATACTTTCTGAACTTTATCTGGTTGGCATTGAAGGTGGCCGGCCCCAACAGATTCTTTCCACACCAGCCGAAAAAGCACAAATGAGTAAGGATGGAAATCTCATTGTTTTTCAGGACCGAAAAGGCTATGAAAACATTTGGCGCAAGCATCATACCTCATCAGTTACCAGGGACATCTGGATTTATAATAAAGAATCAAACTCATTCACAAAATTTTCAGATTTTGATGGAGAAGATCAAAACCCGGTTTTTAGCAATGATGAAAATGAAATATACTTTTTAAGTGAAAAATCCGGGTCATTTAATATTTGGAAATATCCTGTAAATAGCCCAATACCCAGCCACCAACAGATAACACAATTCGAAAACCATCCGGTAAGGTTTCTTTCTATTGGTGCTAACGACAGGCTTTGTTTTGGTTATGATGGCGAAATTTATATCAAGGATAAAAACAGTAAAGCCCAAAAAGTAAAGATAAACATCAATATTGATGAAAGTTCAAACCCTGTCGATTTCGAAAAGAAAAATTCCGGAGCAAACGAAATGGCAATCTCACCCGATGGAAAGGAGATTGCATTTGTGCTTCGTGGTGAGGTTTTTGTTACTTCTGCGGACTTTAACACAACCAAACGGATTACCGAAACCCCGGAGCAGGAACGATCGGTGAGTTTTAGCCCCGATGGTAGAAAACTATTGTATGCTGGAGAAAGGGATGGTAGTTGGAATGTGTATGAAACGATTATTGTTAGGGATGAAGAAAAAGGATTTGCACGTTCAACCTTACTCGAAGAAAAGCCAATAATTGCCACTGAAGCTGAAGAATTTCAACCACTCTATTCACCCGATGGCAAAGAAGCAGCGTACATTAAGGACAGGGAGGAATTGATGGTGATTAATCTGGAAAGTAAAGCGACCCGCAACGTACTTGATGCAAAATACAACTATTCCTATTCCGATGGCGACCAGTGGTACCAATGGTCGCCCGACAGCAAATGGTTCCTTGTTTCGTATTCGCCCCATTCAGCTTTTATGAATGATGTCGGCCTGATTGCTGCTGATGGCTCCGGCGAAGTTACCAACCTTACCCTGAGCGGATACAACGACGGGCAGCCTAAATGGATGATGGATGGAGAAGTGATGATTTGGTTTTCGGATCGTCAAGGCTTGAGAAGCCATGGAAGTTGGGGTGCACAATACGATGTGTATGCTATGTATTTCGAACCCGAAGCCTGGGACAAATTCAAGCTAAGCGAAGAAGAAAAAGCCTTGCTTGAAGATGATGAAGATGACAAAGATACTGACGAAGAAAATGGCGATGAAAAGGAAGTGGAAAAAAATGATGAAAAGGAAAAGGAGATCAAGCCAGTAAAAATTGTTCTTGATGGAATCGAAGATAGAAAAGCAAAACTGACCATTAACTCGTCATCACTCGCAGATGCTATACTAACCAAGGACGGAAAGAAGCTTTATTACCTTAGCAAATTCGAAAAGGGTTATGACCTTTGGATGAAAGACATGGTAAAAAACGAAACCAAACTGGTACTTAAACTTGAAGGTGGGGGTGGAGCCATGCAAATGGATGAAAAGGGTAAAAACCTGTACATGATTTCAGGTAAAAAGTTTATCAAAGTCAGCACCAAGGACAATAAGAAAAAGGAGATTAGTTACAATGCCGAGTTCGATCTGAATTATCCGGATGAACGTGAATACATGTTTGAGCATGTTTGGCGTCAGGTACGCGAGAAGTTTTACGATCCAAACCTACAGGGTGTTGATTGGGATTTTTATAAAAAGGAATACCAAAAATTTCTCCCTTACATAAGTAATAACAATGATTTTGCCGAGATGCTTAGTGAGATGCTTGGCGAACTCAATGCTTCGCATACAGGTTCGGGCTACAGATTTAAAGATCCTGGCGGGGATAAAACAGCTTCGCTTGGAGCATTTTTCGATTGGGATTACGAAGGAGATGGATTGAAAATTCTTGAGCTTGTCGAAAAGGGCCCGCTTACTATTGCGAGTTCAAAAATAGTTCCGGGTACGATCATAGAAATGATTGATGGTAAAGAAATTCTTGCAGGTGAAAGCTATTTCGGAATGCTCAACCATAAAGAGAAAAAACCTACACTTCTTTCGCTGTACAACCCTCAAACCGGCGATCGCTGGGACGAATCAATTAAGCCGATTTCATATGGATTTTTTAACCAGTTGCTTTACGACCGTTGGGTGAAAACCCGTCGAGAGGCAACCGAAAAATTATCAAATGGCCGGCTTGGTTATGTGCATGTGAGAGGTATGAATAGTACAAGTTTCCGGGAGACCTATTCCGAAATACTTGGACGCAACCACGACAAAGAGGCGATTATTGTCGATACACGTTTCAATGGTGGCGGCTGGCTGCATAATGATCTGGCGATTTTACTCAGCGGCCAAAAGTATGTAGAACTCTGGCCCAATGGAGAATATTTTGGTATTGAACCCATGAATCAATGGACCAAGCCATCGGTAGTGTTGATGAGCGAAAGCAATTACTCTGATGCTCATTTTTTCCCATACACCTACACCACATTGGAAATTGGAAAAACGGTTGGAATGCCGGTTCCGGGTACTGCTACTGCTGTTTGGTGGGAAACCCTGCTCGACCCAACCCTGTATTTTGGGATACCTCAGGTTGGTACCAAAGACGCCAAAGGGAACTATCTCGAGAATCAACAACTTGAGCCGGATATCCCGCAAAACAATGAATATAACATCGTGGTTACTGGCAGCGACCAGCAGATAGAGCGGTCGGTTGATTACCTGCTAAACTTATTAAACGAGGACAAATAAATCTCGGATAGTTGAAATTCAATAGCCCCGGGTTTTAATCCTCCTTAACTAATTATGAATTCCGTTAAAAGCAAAAAAAAACACCTTCAGGCCACGACCTGAAGGTGTTTTTTGTTAGATGCTTATTTTAATTCCTGTCCATACCGTTTAAATCCTCATAAGCTTTCTCGAGTCGGTTTACTACGCTAACCCCGCCTTCGCGCAACCATTTGCGGGGGTCATAATATTTTTTATTGGGTTTATCTTCGCCATCGGGATTTCCGATTTGCCCCTGCAAATAGGCTTCATTTTTCTTATAATAATTCATTACACCTTCCCACATGGCCCATTGTGTATCTGTATCAATATTCATCTTGATTACGCCGTAACCAATGGCTTCACGAATTTTTTCCTGTGGTGAACCTGATCCGCCATGGAAAACAAAATTTACAGGATTTGGACCGGTTCCGAATTTCTCCTGGATAAAATCCTGTGAGTTTTTAAGAATGACCGGCTCAAGCTTCACATTGCCGGGCTTATATACACCATGTACATTTCCAAACGCAGCTGCAATGGTAAAGCGGTCACTTACTTTACTCAATTCTTCATATGCATAAGCCACTTCCGAAGGTTGGCTATAAAGTTTTGAGATGTCCACATCTGTGTTATCAACTCCGTCTTCCTCGCCACCTGTAATTCCGAGCTCTATTTCGAGGGTCATCCCCATTTTGCTCATCCGGGCAAGGTAATTCTTACAAATTTCAATATTTTCTTCCATTGGTTCCTCCGAAAGGTCAAGCATGTGAGAACTAAACAGTGGCTTACCATTTTGCTCGAAAAATTTCTCACCTTCATCAAGTAAGCCGTCAATCCATGGCAATAATTTTTTAGCAGCATGATCTGTATGAAGAATTACGGGAATACCATATAGCTCTGCTAATTTATGCACATGCAAAGCTCCACTTACTGATCCTGCAATGGCTGATTGCTGGTTATCGTTTGATAAACCTTTACCAGCATAAAATGAACCTCCCCCATTAGAGAATTGAATTATAACTGGTGAATTTACTTTTTTCGCAGCTTCAAGAACTGCATTAATAGAATCGGTACCTACCACATTTACAGCGGGAAGGGCATATTTATTATCTTTTGCGTTGGTAAATATTTTTTGAACATCATCGCCGGTTGCTACGCCAGGCTTTACAAAATCCAATACTTTATTGGGCATAATTTTCAGTTTTTAAGTTAGTTATGTCAAATTTGGGCGCAAAAGTAATCAAAATAGTTTGGAAATTTAACCTAAGGCAATCCTTTTGTTAGGTGGCAGGTTCAACTCATCGGAGTATGCCAACATCCTTTAAATATTTATCAATAAGCCTTGGTAGAGGGAGCTTTTGAATGTCATTTTCATCTACCAGTATAAAATCATTATCCTCCAAAATGATTTCACGCTCAACATCAATAACAAAAAAACGTGCGTTAATTTGGCGATGTGTTAATTGATGTATGTAACTCCTGGAAGAAGAAGAAATAACTGGTAAGGTTTCCATAAAAAGATTTTTCCAGGATTCAGTCTGCAGAACATCTTTTGCCGAAAACAATTTAGCAGATTCAATAAGTGGAAAGTCATATAGACCCTGCCAGATATCTTTTGCCTTTCGTTTATGGAAGTATATTAAACGCTGGTCCTCTCTGTAGAAGTTGATAAGGAAATAGTTGAAATACCTTTTTTTTTGTTTAACCTGATTTGATTTATGCGGGAGTTTGCTAACCAGGCCTATTGACCAGGCCTGGCAATTGGCTTGCAAAGGACAGCTTTTGCACGAGGGATTTTTAGGTTTGCAAAATAAGGCACCAAACTCCATAACTGCCTGGTTAAATGTACCAGGATTTGATTTATCGATCAGGGTAGTGAGCACTTCTTCTATTCTAGTTTTGCCCGCAGTTTCGTTTACCGGATCAGTAATGGCAAAAAGTCGGCTAATTACACGCAATACGTTTCCATCTACTACAGGACGAGGTTCTCCAAAACAAATTGAACTAATGGCTGCAGCAGTATAAGGTCCGACTCCTTTTAATTGTAATAACTCATTGTATGTATCCGGAAAAACACAATTAAATTTGGTGGCAACGATTTTTGCAGTATGGTGCAGGTTTCTGGCGCGTGAATAGTAACCCAGGCCCTGCCAAAGTTTCAAAACCTCCTCTTCATTTACTGCGGCCAGATCATTTACCTTGGCATATCGCTCAACAAATCTGGTATAATAATTTAAGCCCTGATCGACCCGGGTTTGCTGTAAAATGATTTCAGACAGCCAGATTTTATAAGGATCATGGGTGTTTCGCCATGGAAGATCCCGTTTGTTTCGTTCATACCATTGTATAAGGCTTTCCGTAATTCCCATAGAGTTGCCAAAAATAGCATATTATAAATTTCTCATAATTTAATGATTATTAATTTGTTCACGAAACAGGTTTTCCGGGTAAAATGACTATAAAATCGAATTTTCGACTCATAAATCCTTAAAGCTTAGTTTTTTTTAATTTTTTTACGATTTCTTTCCCGATTAAAAACTTTTTATATATTTGCAGCCCTAATTACAAATCTAATAATCAAAACTTTAAAACATAGTTCAATGACAAAAGCAGAAATTGTAGCGGAAATTGCAAACAAGACAGGTATCGAAAAAGTGGCAGTTCAAGCAACTGTAGAATCGTTTATGGAAACCATTAAGGGATCAATGGTTAATGGTGAAAACGTCTACCTTAGAGGATTTGGTAGTTTTACAATCAAGAAAAGAGCGGAAAAAACAGGTAGGAATATTTCCAAGAATACAACTATTATTATTCCAGCTCACAATATCCCGGCTTTTAAACCAGCTAAGACCTTTGTTAACGAGGTAAAGAACAAAGTAAACGTAAAATAATTTAGAAAGGAATCGACTATGCCAAGTGGAAAAAAGAGAAAAAGGCACAAGATGGCAACCCACAAGCGTAAAAAGCGTTTGAGGAAGAACAGGCATAAGAAGAAATAAATGTTCTACAGCTTAAAAAAATTATTATATGATGTTTTAGGTTAAAGCATTGTATAATAATTTTTTTTTATTGACTAATACAAACCTTAATAATGTATGACCAAACACCTGCATTATTTAATGGTATCCTAAAATATTAAAGTGTGGATAGGGAATTAATCATAGATTCAAATTCCTCTGGTGTTGATATCGCGTTGCTCGAGGATAAATACCTCGTTGAACTTCACAAAGAGAAAAATAATAAACAGTATTCGGTAGGTGACGTTTACCTGGGTAAGGTTAAAAAGCTTATGCCCGGACTTAACGCTGCTTTTGTAAATGTGGGTTACGAAAAAGATGCCTTTTTACATTATCTGGATTTAGGCCCACAGGTTCGATCCCTGAACAAGTACACTAAACTTGCCCTTTCAGGTAAAGCCAATCAACTTCCCATTGCAGAATTCAGGCTTGAGCCGGAAATTGAGAAAACCGGAAAAATATCCGATGTGCTTTCGGTGAATCAACAAATATTGGTGCAGATTGCCAAGGAGCCCATTTCAACCAAAGGCCCTCGTATTGCATCAGAAATTTCATTTGCCGGACGTTACCTGGTTCTGGTACCCTTTGCAGATCGTATTTCTGTTTCACAAAAAGTAAGAAGTCTTGATGAGCGCAAACGGCTGAAACGACTGATTAAAAGTATAAAGCCCAATAACTTTGGTGTTATCGTGCGCACTGCTGCCGAAAATAAAAGAGTAGCAGATCTTGATGCCGACCTGCGGGATCTCATCAATAAATGGGAATCGATTGCCAAAAAGCTTTATAAAGCGGAGGCCCCTCAAAAAATTGTCAGTGAGCTCGACAGAACCTCTGCCATGTTGCGCGACTTGCTTAATGCATCTTTCAACAGCATTCATATCAATGATGGCACCCTTGCCGACGAGATGAAAAGCTTCATTAAGCAAATTGCTCCTGAGAAATCAAATATAGTAAAGCATTATAGTGGCTCACGCCCTGTTTTTGAGCATTTTGGTGTTGACAAACAAATAAAAAATTCGTTTGGTAAAATTGTAACCATCAAAAGCGGTGTTTACCTTATTATTGAACATACAGAAGCCCTGCATTCCGTTGATGTAAATTCAGGCCACAGGGTAAACCGTGATAAAAACCAGGAAAGCAACTCATTGGAAGTAAACCTGGAAGCAGCTACTGAATTAGCACGACAACTCAGGTTACGAGATATGGGCGGGATTATCGTGGTTGATTTTATCGATATGACTGAGGCGAAACACCGCCGTCAATTATTTCAACACATTAAGGATGAAATGGCTAAAGACCATGCAAAGCATGCCATTCTTCCGCCCAGCAAGTTTGGCCTTGTGCAGATTACCCGGCAAAGGGTAAGGCCTGCAATGACAGTTGAAATACTCGAAAAATGCCCGGTTTGCAATGGTACGGGTGAATCGAAACCGACAATTTTACTTGTGGATGAAATTGAAAATAACCTTCGTTATCTGGCAAAGGAGCAAAACGAAAAACATCTCAGTATTTCAGTTCATCCTTTTGTTCATGCCTTCCTCAGGTCGGGATTCCCATCAATCCGACAAAAGTGGATGATGCAGTTCAGAACCCGTATTAAAATTAAACCTTCTTCATCACATCATTTTTTGGAATATCATTTCTTCAACAGGAACAATGATGAACTAAAGATGTAATATTTTGGGTTTGACCTCCTCAAACAACCTCTGTATTAAATTTTATACTTTTGCGCCTCAATTTTTTTGACTTTACAGGTTATTCGTTTTAAACAGAACATAAAATAAATCAAGATATGGAAACCGTTGTAAGCGGCATAAGACCAACCGGTAATTTGCATTTGGGCAACTACTTTGGTGCGATCAAGAATTTTTTAAAGATGCAGGAAGAAAACAATTGTTTTTTCTTCATTGCAGATTACCACTCTTTAACAACCCACCCAACTCCTGACGACCTTCATGGCAATGTAAAGCAGGTGCTGGTAGAATACCTGGCCACCGGAATTGATCCCGAAAAGGCTACGTTATATATACAGAGTGATTTGCCTGAAACAGCTGAATTGTACCTGCTACTTAACATGAATGCATACATGGGTGAGCTTGAACGGGTTACTACGTTTAAGGACAAGGCACGCAAGCAGCCTGAAAATGTCAATGCCGGATTATTGACCTATCCATCTCTTATGGCTGCCGACATAATTATTCATAAAGCCAACAAAGTTCCTGTTGGAAAGGATCAGGAGCAACACCTTGAAATGACCCGTACATTTGCACGTCGTTTTAACAGGATGTATCAGGAAGGTTTCTTCCCTGAGCCCACTGCCTTTAATTTTGGCAATGAATTGATAAAAATCCCCGGACTTGACGGGAGCGGAAAAATGGGAAAATCGGAAGCAGAAGGCAATGCAATTTTCCTTGCCGACGAGCCAAGGGTAATTAAGAAAAAGGTGATGCGTGCTGTTACCGATGCTGGGCCAACTGAACCCAATTCACCGAAACCAGACCCCATAAAAAACCTGTTTTCTTTAATGAAAGTGGTCTCGTCTACCGAAGCAGTTCAATATTTCGACGAGCAGTACAACGCGTGTACCATAAGATATGGAGACATGAAGAAACAAATTGCCGAAGACATTACCATTTTTACCGAGCCATTGCGTGAAAGCATAAAAGAACTTTCAGCCGACGAGGCTTACCTTGGCAAGGTTGCCAAAATGGGTGCTGAAAAAGCCCACGAGAGTGGTGCAAAAACCATAAAAGAAATACGGAATATCATTGGATTTAGAAAATTCTAATCCTTCTTAAACAGAAATATGCCCAAGGAAAAAAATACATCCGTAAGCAAAGAAAAAGTTGTTTTGGTAGGCCTGGTAAGTGGCCGAGAAAACGAGAGCAGGATTAAGGAATACCTTGATGAGCTGGCCTTTTTAGTGGATACTGCCGGAGGAAAGACCGTTAAAATGTTTACTCAAAAACTGATTCATCCGGACCATAGGACATTTATTGGATCGGGAAAGCTCCAGGAAGTAAAGGAATATGTAAAGGCTGCTGAAATTGACCTCGTTGTTTTTGATGATGAACTTAGCGGGTCGCAGGTAAAAAACATCGAAAAGGTACTTGATTGCAGAATCCTCGACCGAAACAATTTAATACTTGATATTTTTGCCAGCAGGGCCAGGACCTCTCATGCAAAAACCCAGGTAGAACTGGCCCAGTACGAATACTTGCTTCCACGCTTAACACGTATGTGGACACACCTTGAGCGGCAGCGCGGAGGTATTGGATTGCGTGGTCCCGGTGAAACGGAAATCGAAACGGACCGCCGTATTATCAGGGACAAAATCGCTTTGCTGAAAAAGAAACTTGAGCAAATCGATAAACAAATGGCAACCCAACGTAAAAATCGAGGGGCAATGATCAGGGTAGCTCTGGTGGGTTACACCAATGTCGGCAAGTCGACCATCATGAACCAGCTAAGCAAGTCCGAGGTATTTGCAGAGAATAAGTTGTTTGCTACTCTCGACACAACTGTAAGAAAAGTTGTTGTAGATAATCTGCCTTTTTTACTTTCGGATACTGTTGGGTTTATCAGGAAACTCCCCCACAGCCTGGTGGAATCGTTTAAATCTACATTGGATGAAGTTCGTGAAGCCGATTTGCTTTTACACGTTGTAGATATTTCTCATTCCGATTTCGAGGAGCAAATTAATGTGGTTAAGGAAACTCTGACTGAGATCAATGCCGGGGATAAACCCACTATTGTAGTTTTTAATAAAATTGATGCCTATACCTGGGTTGAGAAAGAAGAAGATGATCTGACCCCTCCAACCGAGGAAAACATCACCCTTGAGGAATTAAAAAAATCGTGGATGGGTAAGAGTGAGGATCCGGTGATCTTCATTTCGGCAAAACACAAAAATAATTGGGAGGAGCTGAGGAGAATGATGTACGAAAGAGTGAAGGAAATCCACACCAAACGTTATCCGTATAATAATTTCCTGTATTAATTTGAGAATACTCGAATGAGTGTATACCTGAATGCTGGAATGTTTGAACGATGGGAAAATGAAAGTTAAACACCTCTATCTTCTATCCGTTTTATCCGGGATAATACTGAGCCTGGGCTGGCCGATGAATGGCTTTCCGTTCCTTCTCTTTGTCGGTTTTGTTCCCTTGTTGTTTGTTGAAGACTTTATTGACAAAAGGAAGGAAATTTTTCATAAGTACAGTATCTTTAAGTTTGCCTATATTGCTTTTTTTACCTGGAACCTGATTACAGTCTATTGGATATGGAATTCGACGATAGCAGGTGGAATTATGGCCCTGTTTCTGAATTCGATGTTCATGACAGTGGCATTCACGATATTTCACCTGAGTAAACGTGTTTTTCTCAATCGCAAGCATGCTATTTATTTACTGCTCTTTTATTGGCTTGCCTTCGAATACCTGCACCTTGACTGGGATCTTTCATTTCCCTGGCTGAATTTGGGCAATGGATTTGCGATGTACACCCAATGGATACAATGGTATGAATTTACCGGTACTCTCGGTGGCACGTTTTGGATTGTGCTTATTAATATTCTTGTATTTAAGCTGATTCAATCTTTAAGAAATATTTCTAAATCCCGTATGCCGGTTGTGATCAACATTGTTGCTATATTGCTTTTTCTTTTTGTTCCGATGATTATTTCATGGATTATTTTCAGGAATTATGAAGAACAAGGCCAGGAGGCTGAGATCATCATTACCCAGCCTAATGTAAACCCATGGACAGAGCAATATACTCTTCCGCCCAGTGAAGTGATTAAGCGAAACCTTGGAATGGCCGCAGATCTTATTACAAATGAAACTGATTTTATCATTTGTCCTGAGTCGGCTATCCAGGAGGACATTTGGCATGTTTCGCTTAACAAATCCAGGAGCATTAAACAAATCCGTGAGTTTATCGAAGAAAACCCCAATGTTAATATTGTAATAGGGGCCTCCACTTTCAGGATGTTCGGTAATGATGAACCTTTAACCAGGTCGGCCAGAAAATTTCAGGACGTAGATAAATATTACGAAGCCTTCAATACCACTTTGTTTATCAATGCGAAGGATGAACTTGGGATTTATCATAAATCCAAACTTGTTCCAGGCCCCGAAAAAATGCCCTTCCAATGGCTACTTCGGCCGTTGCAAAATCTTGTTTTCGATTTGGGAGGAACAGTTGGCAGCCTGGGTTTGTCTACCGAAAGAACAGTTTTTACTTCTACGGATGGAAAATTTAAAGTGCCGGGCATTATCTGCTATGAATCGATTTATGGAGACTTTTGTGCTGAATTTGTCAGGAACGGGGCAAACCTGATTTTCATCATAACTAACGATGGATGGTGGGGCAACACTGGCGGACACCGCCAACATTTTACATTTGCCAGGTTGAGGGCAATCGAGACACGCCGAAGCGTTGCCAGGTCGGCCAACACGGGAATCACTGCTTTTATTAACCAGAGGGGCGATGTGCTTCAAAAAAGTGAATACTGGCAGCCGGATGTGTTAAAGGCCAAACTTAAGGCTAACGATGAATATACGGTGTATGTAAAGTATGGCGATTACTTTGGCAGGATCAGTGCTTTTTTGAGTGTGTTTTT
>Ga0209692_10000839_pt1 | contig 53817 bp, 35 predicted proteins | sample tdDd472_FD_187129 | JGI IMG/M metagenome (GOLD analysis project Ga0209692, IMG submission 187129) | Marine sediment microbial communities from the Atlantic coast under amendment with organic carbon and nitrate - tdDd47.2 (SPAdes)... | ecosystem: Environmental > Aquatic > Marine > Coastal >... | reverse complement strand
TCATTTTGGTATGCTTCGGCTGCACGCAAAATGCCGGACCATAGCCTGGAAGCAGAGTGGGAAGACATTGTGGTAAAGTTGCTTGAAATAGAATTCCTAAATGCACCCTAAGCCGGAATTTATTTAATGAAAGATCATGAACAAGGAATTTTCCATCAGGAATTTTAAAGATTTTGAGGCCGGTGAAATATTTGCCATAGTAAGACATATTTATCTCACTTCACCATTTATGAGCGATAATTTCGACCGTAAGTTTCCAACGATTGCTCACTTTAGTAATTATTATTCAAACATCCTCGAAATCAACGGATCGTTCTTACTTGTGGCCATTTACCAGAATAAGCCTGTCGGGTATCTGGTAATGAAAACAAATCCTGCAGAAAAGCTCAAACATACAGCTACATTAAACATGGGTGTGGTTGAAAATTTCAGGGGAATTGGTGTGGGAAAGCACCTCGTATATGAAGCATTAGACAAGGCACAAAATGAAGGTTTTATTGAAATCGTTTATTTAATGGTCAGGGCCGATCACATCAGTGCCATTCAATTGTATGAAAATACTGGTTTTGATACCTTAGCAACACTTGACAATGACACAAAAATTGATTCTGAATATTTCGATGGTGTTTTGATGCGGAAGTTTATTTAATGATTTCCTGTTAATTAAATTCTGATTTTATGTTTAAAAAAGCAATTGTAAGGAGACCTGGAAAATCGGTAATTGATGGAATTTCTACAGCAGGTTTGGGTCCTGTGGATTATGATAAAATGTGCCAACAACACAATGCGTATCTTACAGCATTAAAACAATGCGGTCTCGAATTAATCATCCTGAATGCCGATGAAAGCTTTCCTGATTCGGTTTTTATGGAAGATGTTGCTTTGCTAACTCCAAAATGTGCCATAATTACAAGGCCTGGTGCAAGCAGCAGAAGAGAAGAGATAAATAGTATGAGAATGGTTCTGGAGCCTTATTTTGAAATCATCGAACAGATAAAACCGGATGGTACCCTTGAGGCCGGGGACGTGATGATGGCAGGGGATCATTATTATGTTGGTTTATCAGAGCGAACAAATGAAGATGGGGCCAGGCAACTTATCGCTATGCTTCAACAACATGGTTTGTCTGCTTCTAAAGTTATCCTCGAAGATATGCTACACCTGAAAACAGGGGTTTCGTTTATTGAAAATAATACGGTAGTACTGGCTGGTACGTTGAAAACAAATAACTCCTTTTCAGCCTATAAAAAAATATTGGTTGATGATGATGAAATGTATGCTGCCAATTGTGTATGGATTAATGGAAAAGTCTTGCTCCCTGCCGGATATTCCAAAATTAAACAATCCATCGAAAAGAAAGGCTTTTCGGTTATAGAACTTGAAATGTCGGAATTCCAAAAACTGGATGGAGGATTGAGCTGTCTTTCATTGAGATTTTAAAATCTTTTTGCGGATCCTTTTGTAGGTCTCCCTTTTTCATCTTTTCACGTCTATACCAGCTCCTGCTTTTTCAGCCATTCAAGTATCTCCTCCGCCAGGCCAAACATCAAATCAATTTCATTAGGATTAAATATTGCTACCCCATTTACACTTATCGCCAGAACATGACTGCCAGGTTTTTCACCAGGTTTAATCTCATAGAATTCTTCCGACAATCTTATTTGTGTCTTGGGGTAAATATCAAACAAACCACAAATTGCTTTAATGATAGATGGCTCAATTAACATCATTTTCGCCTGATTATTATTATTGGATTTTACCAGTAAATCAACTCCCGAGAACTCATTTCTTAATAAAAATAAATTCCTGTAAAAGATGGAGGTGAAACGGTGGTAAATCTTGAGCCGCTGCAAATAAAAATTTGTGTTTCGTTTTAAATTCAAGGGGACAAAAACACCAGAGAAAAGCTGGTTCTGTTTAAAATGGGCAATCCTGTAATTCAATTCATAGTCATGACGGGCATCCTTAATTACAATCGCTTTCGGAGAAACCTCCACTGCAGGAACCGGGTAGCAAATCAGCTGATATTGTCGCTGCTTCGCATAAAATTTAAGTTCATTGATTTTTTCGGAACTAAAAATTCTTGTTTTACCTTTGCTTTCGGCTTCAAGGGCATTTTTTAAAATCGTTCGCTGATGGCAACTATTATACACGGCTAAAACAGGCCATGCAATTCGGCATTGATCCTATCGATAACATAACCTAAATCCTCAGGATTTGTGGTAAAATCCATTTTATCCACATTCACTATCAGTTTTTTACCAATAGTATAACCTTCTATCCAGGTTTCATAACGCTCGTTCAAACTTTTTAAATAATCAAGCCTGATAGATTCTTCGTAATCTCTTCCGCGTTTTTGAATTTGATTTACCAGGGTGGGCACATTTGCCCTGAGATAAACCAGCAGGTCGGGGGGTTGTATAAAGCTGCTCATCAATTCAAAAAGTGCCCTGTAATTGTCAAAGTCACGTGTGGTCATCAGGTTCATCTCGTGCAGGTTGGGGGCAAAAATGTTGGCATCTTCATAAATGGTGCGATCCTGTATAACTTTTTTTCCGCTTTCCCTGATCTTGATGATTTGTCTGAAGCGACTGTTCAGAAAATAAATTTGCAGGTTGAACGACCATCTGCGCATATCTTCATAAAAACTGTTCAAATAAGGGTTATCATCTACGGATTCGTAATGTGGCTCCCAAGTGAAGTGTTTGGCGAGAAGTGAAGTGAGGGTTGTTTTCCCTGATCCGATATTACCGGCTATTGCTACATGCATAATAAAAACGCTTTGAAATATTAATTGCAAATCCTGGATAAAAATACGAAAGAAATTGGAGTGGGCTTGCCGAAATGGCACGAATCGGGCAAGTATTTATCAACAATTTCGATGCTATACTCCCAACTTTTTTGATACCAGCTAAGTACAAAAAGCAGGATGGGTTTATGGTTAATCATTTTGCATCACCATCATGCATATCGAGCAACACAAAATATAAATCTCTATTTGTTACCGTCGATCATATTCAAAATTTCATCCACATACTTCCTGTCGTTGGATAACCTGGGAACTTTATGCTGGCCGCCTAATTTGTCGTGCTTTTTAAACCAATTGTAAAAAGTTTGCTGGGGTACTTTCCTGACCATGGGCTCACGTAAAACCATGTTCTTGTATCGTTTGGCCTCATAGTCTGAATTGAGTGACTTCAGTGCATTGTCAAAACTATCAATAAAAAAATCCAGGTTCTCCGGAGGGGTGTCAAATTCAATCAGCCACTCGTGGGCTGCGTTCTCATTGTTATTAAAGTATACAGGGGCTGCAGTATATTCGGTAATGATAGCAGCGCATTTCTCGCATGCAATTCCTAATGCTTTTTCAGCATTTTCAATTATAATTTCTTCGCCAAATGCGTTGATGAAGTTTTTGGTGCGGCCGGTTATCTGTATACGGTAAGGTTTGGTTGAAGTAAATTTAACGGTGTCACCAATCAGGTATCTCCATAAACCACCATTGGTCGAAATCACCACCGCATAATTTCTATCGGTTTCCACATCTTCGAGGCTCACAGTTTCAGGATATTCCTTATCCAACTCCTCCATGGGTAAAAACTCGTAAAAGATACCATAATCCAGCATCAATAACATATCATTATGGTCGGTTCGGTCCTGTATTCCGAAAAAGCCTTCGGATGCATTGTATGTTTCCACATAACTCACATCATCAGACTGTATCAATCTTTTAAACTGCTCACGATAAGGATTAAAGTTTACGCCACCATGAAAAAATGCCTCCAGGTTCGGCCACACCTCAATCAGGTTTCTTTTACCGGTAATTTCAAGAATCCTTTTGATCAACACCAGTGTCCATGAGGGTACGCCCGAAATACTTGTTACGTTATGTTCGGCAGTTACCCTGGCCATTTTTTCGATCTTGCTTTCCCACTCATCCATCAGAGCAATGGTTTGGCGGGGCGTTTTTTTCAATTGCACCCAGAGGGGAAGGTTTTGAATAAGGATGGCAGACAAATCTCCGGAATAATAGGATTCGTTGTTCACTTCGGTGATGCTACTGCTGCCCCCCATCGCCAGACCTCTCCCACCAAAAATGTTGGATTCAGGATGGTTGTGAAAATAAATGGACAACATATCTTTACCTCCCTTAAAATGACACTCTTCAAAAGCTTCACTGCTTACCGGGATAAACTTACTTTTATCGCCCGTGGTGCCCGAGGATTTGGCAAACCATTTAATATCAGTATTCCAAAGCAGGTTTTGTTCACCCTTTCTCACTCGATCGATGTAGGGCTTTAGTTTGTTGTAATCACTGATGGGAACCCGCTCCTTAAATTGCTGTAAGTTGGTGATGGAAGCATAATCATATTTCCTTCCCCATTCGGTATCATTGGCTGCACCAATCAACTTTTTAAACCACTCCATCTGCACATCATGCGGGTACTTGATGAATAAGTCAATCTGATGAATTCTTTTTTTCATCAACCAGGAAAGAAGTGAACTCAGGATGGGCATGGATACGGTTATTTATGTTTTGGGATTATTATTTTGTTTTCAAAACTACAATTAATCGTTGTCATGTATTAACTGAAATGAAGGATTTAATAAAAATTAGCTTCTCTGGTGGATTAAGTAACTTGTGATATAACGAATCAATAATTAAAGATACCTTTAGCCGCAGGTTGAATGATCGAATAAAACCTATCAACCATGCAACATGCATGCATTTAATCATTCATGCTCTCCATCATTTCTCAAGAGTAACTACCTTTGCTTTTAATATTAAAAGTTATGGTTGTTTTTCCAAACGCAAAAATCAATTTGGGATTATCTGTCACCCAAAAAAGAACCGACGGATTTCATGACATCGAAACAATAATGTATCCAATTCCACTAAAGGATGCCCTTGAATTGGTTCTTGCACCAGATGGTATATTTGAGTTTTCAGTTTCTGGCCTGGAAATTCCGGGTAATAAACAATCAAATCTTTGTTTCAGGGCATGGGAATTATTACAGCACAAGTTCAAACTTCCGGCCATCAAAATGCATTTACGTAAAGTTATACCATTGGGAGCCGGTCTGGGTGGTGGTAGCACCGATGGAGCTTTTATGATCAAACTGATAGATCACGTTTTTCAATTGAATTTACCTGCTGAAAAAATGGATAATTATGCCCGTCAATTGGGAAGCGATTGTCCCTTTTTTATCAACAATAACCCTGCATTTGCTTCCGGAAGAGGGGACAAATTAAGGCCAGTAGAATTTGATCTCTCCGGCTATTTCCTGGTTTTGGTAAAGCCGAATGTTCATGTTATTACAGCTGAGGCCTATGCCGGAATAAAACCAGAATTGCCGGAAATTTCTATAGCTAACATCATTCAACAACCGGTTGATGAATGGAAAGATAAGTTGAAGAACGATTTCGAAAAAAATCTTTTCCAAACCCATCCCGAACTATTAAAAATTAAAGATCACTTGTACGATGCTGGTGCAGTGTATGCCTCCTTGACAGGAAGTGGTTCGGCGATATATGGGTTGTTTAAGCAAGAGGTTGATCTGAAGCATCAATTCAAAGATTATTTCTATTGGTCGGTTAGGCTATAATGCGACAAGCTCAAAGCATAAAACTCTAATTTCAAAACAATGTTAAATATTCAATGATTAAAATCCAAAATTATATTTCTATGGTTTTAAACTTCAAATTCAAAATAAATGAAAACATATGATCTTGAAGATAGAACTTTTAATTTTGCTAACGATGTACGGGATTTTGTAAAAAAGCTTTCAAAAACAATAGCAAATATTGAAGATATTAAACAATTAGTCAGAGCATCAGGTTCAGTGGGTGCAAACTATATCGAGGCCAATGAAGCAATTAGTAAAAAGGATTTTCAATATAGAATTAAAATTTGCAGAAAAGAAGCAAAAGAAAGCAGGTTTTTCCTAAGACCATTAGATACAAAAAATGATGATGGGTTAAACAAAGAAAGAGTTGACTTAGCACAAGAAGCAATGGAATTGACAAAAATATTTGGAGCCATATTGAATAAATAGGGAGCCTTTTAAAATTTGGATTTGTTTTGATTTTTGTACTTAGGGTTTTGTGCTTTTTTTAAACCCCTTCCAACTATTTCTAATAAAATCTTGTCTTTAATAACAAAAGAAGAAAATTGCGAAAACACGATCTTGACATTCATCGTGCGTTGATTGAAAAGTGCCGCGCTGGAGACGCGCGGTCGCAGTACCGGCTGTATAAGTTGTATTCGAAAGCCATGTACAATATCGCCACCCGCCTGCTGGCCAACAGGATGGATGCCGAAGATGTCCTGCAGGAGGCTTTTGTTGCAGCATTTAAAAAGCTGGACTCGTTCAGGGAAGATTCAAGTTTTGGAGCTTGGCTCAAACGCATCGTGATCAACCATTGCATCAATTTTATGAAAGCACAAAAACACATATTTGATGATCTTGACAACCAATCAATAGCGGTTGCAGATGGTGCCTGGACAGATGTACATGCCGATCATGATCTTGAAGCCATTCATGAAGCGATAAAGTTACTACCCGATGGAGCAAGAGCCGTTTTTAACCTTTTTCTTCTCGAGGGATACAGGCATCAGGAAATAGCACAATTGCTAAATATTTCAGAGTCCACCTCAAAATCTCAGTATCAAAGGGCAAAATTTTTATTGAAAGAAAAACTGGTTCAACATGAAAAGCAAGTTTGAAGAATTTTTGGAAAACAACAGGCAAGGCCTGGATGTTGAAGAACCTGACGATCAGCTGATCTGGGAAGGGATCAACAGCGATTTGAGGGCCAAACCAAAATTGGTGTTCAGAAATCTCTGGAGAGTTGCAGCCATTTTACTGCTTCTTGTTTCTTCATCCTATATTGTTTACAACGAGTACTTCAAACCCGAACAAAAAGTTTATTCTGTTTCATTGAGCGACATTGATCCGGGTTTTGCTGTAATGGAAACCGATTACATGCTTGTGATCGATAACAAAATGCAGGAGCTTGGACAGGTATCGTCATCTGAGATAGAAAATATTGAGACCTACCGGGAGGAGTTGGAAAACCTTGACAAAATGTACAATGAGTACCAGAAGGATTTTCTTGAACTGGGTAAAAACGAAAGGCTGATCATGGCAATGATGGACTATTACGAAAAAAAGATGCGTATCCTCGACCGTATGTTAATGGAAATTCAAAAACAAAAAGACTATGAGAAACGACATGAACAAACAGAGCTTTAAACTTTGGGTATTATTGTTATTATTACTGACTTCTACCGGGCTTTTTGCCCAGGCTGAGTTTAACGAAACCATCAGGTTTGAAGCGGACATCAACGATGAGGGTACGTTGGAATTTATCAACCGCTCCTTCGACACAGAAATCAAAACATGGAATAATAACTATGTTGAACTTCAGATGAATGTCCAGATTAAAGCCAGCAAACAGGCCGATATTGACGAAACGCTGCGGGCAATTAGACAGATCGAAATTAAAGGTACTTCTGCAAAAAGATCGGTAAACACGGTGTTCTGGGAATCGATGAATTCAAATACAAACAGGCACAAGATTAAACTCAAAACCGGAGAAACAGTTGTGTTAAAAAAGTTTGATATTGAAACCACCCTTTTCATTCCAAAGACCATTTCGATGGATATTGATTGTAAATATGCAGATATCGAAATGGAAAGTATTTCAGGTGAGGCTGATTTTAAAGTTTATAGTGGAAAACTATACTGCCAATCTATTGGCGGCAGCACTTCGCTTGACCTGCGCTACTCCAAAGCGTATATGGAAACCATGCCGGAGGCAAGCATCAATTTATACGATTCGGATATTGAATTGACTACCTGTGGCAATTTTACCATCGAAAGTAAATACTCGAAAGTGGAAATAGAAAATGCCGGTGATATGCAATTCGAATCCTACGATGATAATTACACCATTGGTAAACTGGGCGACACTAAAGGAAATGCCAAATACAGTGAATTCGATTTCGGGCCTTCGATAAACCTGTTTTTTAATTTCTACGACAGCAACCTAAATGCAAAAGAAACCGGAACTGTTAAGGGTGAATGTAAATATTCTGATATAAACATCGTGTCGGCAAATAGCGTAACGATTGATAAATCTTATGATGATGCTTTTGTACTTGGCCCAATTGGTTCTTTTTCGTGTCGGGAAAGCAAATACACTGAATATGCTGTAGCCTCAATTGATGGTGATATTTTACTTAAGGGCTATGACGACACTTTCAAAGTGGAAAAAATATCGGATAACTTTAACCACATCAACCTTGAAGGTAAATATTCAGATTTCCTTCTAAACATTCCTGAGAATATTTCTTTCAAAATCCTGTTGGATCAGAAGTATGGGAAAATCGACTACCCGTCCGAAAATTTTGAGCGCAAAACCTACATCAAGGAAAACAGCAAATTGTTTATGGATGCTTCAACAAAAAATTACAAAGAGGGTGATGGAAGGCTGGTGGAAATTAAGGGTTATGATAATAAGGTTGTGATCGTTAATTAGGTTTATCCGAAAATCGTTCTACTATAGATAGGTCTGGATTGTTTCTAAATAGTTCAGGCTTTTCTCTTTATCGCCGAGATCGTTTTATCTTTAGGCTTTCTTTAAAAACTAATTATTCATTAACAAATTTAGAGATGGAAAGTTTAAAAGGATCACGCACCGAGCAAAACCTGCTGAAAGCATTTGCCGGAGAATCACAGGCACGGATGCGCTACAATTACTTTGCAAAGCAGGCTAAAAAAGAAGGTCTCGAACAAATAGCTGCCATATTCGAAGAAACAGCATTGAATGAAAAAGAGCACGCCAAACGCTTTTTCAAATTCCTTGAAGGAGGAATGGTAGAAATAACTGCATCTTATCCTGCTGGAATTATTGGTACCACCATGGAAAATCTGAAGGCTGCTGCTGATGGAGAAAATGAGGAATGGACAGATTTATATCCTGAATTTGCCCGCATTGCCGAAGAGGAAGGTTTCAGGGAAGTAGCTACAGCATTTAAAATGATTGCCCGTGTGGAGAAAGCCCACGAAGAGCGCTATCGTAAACTCTACGACAACCTGGATGCCGGAAAAGTTTTTGAAAGGGATGGAAAGTTGGTGTGGAAGTGCCGCAATTGTGGTTACCTGCACGAGGGTCCGAAGGCACCCAAGATGTGTCCGGCCTGTTTACATCCACAGTCGTATTTTGAGATTAAAGAGACGAACTATTAAAAACAAAAACCTAACAGGTTTTGAAAACCTGTTAGGTTTATTTTTTGAACTTATCTCATCAAAATCAGCTTTTTCGAAACCGCTGTATGCGAATTAGAAATCTTCACAAAATATATTCCATCGCAGACCTGATCTCCTGACTCACTTCTTCCATCCCACGACAAAGCATAGTTCCCTGCAGGGATTTCTGAGTTCAATAGTGTTGTTACCAAAGTTCCCTTTACATCAAAAATCATTACCTGGGTTGGCAATTGTTCATCGTTGCGAAAAGAAATTGTTGCCAAACCGGCAGTTGGGTTCGGATATACCTTAATTTCAGTTTCTAATTCCGGCATATCAATGCCCACCCAGGGATCAAATGTCACAATATCCGAAGGTTCCGACTCCTGCCCGGCCTTATCCACTGTGGCAATATAAAATTGAGCCGATGATAATGGGAAACTGGAATAGAATAATTGTGTTCCATATGTCAGGTCAAGTAACTGAAAGCCTGCACCGCTATTTACATATACCTTAAAATAATCGAAATCGTTGATGGCAGGCTGACTCCATTCGATATTGGCAAGCACAGTGCCTCCATAATATACGTTTGTAACGCTCAGGTTTTCGGGGGGAGGTGGTACCTCGTCATCCGCTCCAAAAGTCATTTCACCATAACCCGAAGGCTCGAAAATCTGCTGATTCTGACAGGGCCAATATCCATCAAAATTGCTGGGATCGTCGAGTACAAACAAAAACATGCCACTTTGATCCTGCTCATTGGGTTTGATTTTCCAGTCTTCATCGTCACCAATTGGAATCATAAATTCATACACAATATGGCCTGTTGCATCCGAAACTTCAAGTTGTGGATTTTCGAGGTAAACAACTGTTCCGGTGCCACCGTTGTTATAAATAGGGCGGTATTTCAACTCGTTGCCTGCTGCATAATATGCGGCCCAATAGTTTCCTTCAGAATTGTCATCTGAAGGAGGATAGCTTCCATCGCCATTATCATCAATATACAAGGCTACCTCGTCATGGTCTTCCAAAACCGCATCATTTTCATTGATACAGGCAACATACAATTCAGTCATATCCTGGTTTACTTTGTAGTACATCATCACACTACCCATCGGATTGGGCATGTTGTCGTATAATCCCAGGAAATCAGATGCATCCATCTCAAAGGCATCATCCCATTCTCCGGCAGAAATTGTTCCATCAATGATTGGTGTGGTGCCATAATAGACACTGATATTATCAATCACAAACCCGCTGGCTATCCATCCTTCTTCAACATTTGAATAAGGGCTTTCAACACCCACCTCGATAATTTGGGTAACAGCATAATAATAAGTTGTAAGCGGTAATACATCCATATCATCATAGGTGTATATTTCAGCGCCAAGTGTTGCAAGAGGTTCTTCCGGGAACAATGCCTCTTCAATTGTTTTGCGATAGATATTAAATCCAACACCTGATGTTTCGGTAGTCCATTCCTGGTGAATAAGATCAATATGTGTGCCGTGGCTGGTATAAATTAATTCCGGGGGATTTCCGGTTTCATCAAGGCCGATATTAAGGGTTGTTGTTTCCCCTTCTGTCACTTCAATGTTGGGTGCAACACCCGGATAATATCCCACTTTTGATGTTGTAACAGTGTAATTTCCGGCTGGCACATATTTTATTTCATACGCACCTTCTTCGTTCGAATAGGCATAATAATCATCAAGCCCTTCGACCTCCACTTTAGCATTGGCAATAGCCTCATCATTTGAAGTTGAGGTTATGATGCCAGCTATACTACCACCGCCAGGGTTTGAATTGATGTTATACAAAATGCCTCCACTACCCATTATGTTAGCATGCACAGCCTTTCCGGTTACGCTGCATAGTAAACCATCAGATGAAAGGTCTGTAGTTGAAAATGAGCCCTGGGTAGTAAGTGTAAAAATAGGATTATTGGTTTCTTTGCGGAACAGATAAAAGTCGGGCTTGCTGTGATCTAATGGGCCATATCCTGCTGCTGCGATCAATGAGCCGTCATCAGAAAGCGATATGGACATAATTCGGCCACCACAATGTTCAAATACCCATATAGGTTCGGGGGAGTAAGAATTGAATAGATAAATTTCGCCATCAAATCCTCCTCCTGAAACAAAGACCAAAGTTCCAACAGCAACGGTTGACCCATCAGGTGAAACGCCCATGCCCAATACCCAGGCTGAAGTTCCGCCACCACCTACCTTAAAATTCCATTTTTCGAAATAGGTTTCGTTTTCTTCATCATATTCATACAAGTAGGCATAGCCGCTGTAATCGCCGTTAAGTATAATCTTCCCGTCATAACTTAAGGCCGGAGGATTTTGATTTTTATAATATGTATTAAAAATCACATCACCATCAGTTGCTTTTAAAACCCAAAGGTTGTTATAGTTACCTCCATATTGACAATGAACCAGCGTTGACCGATCACCCGAAGCAGCAAAGGCAAGGGGAGAGCCTGGCCCTTCAAAATCAGTTTCCCAAACAGGATCATCTTCCCAAACTTCATAAGCTGCCACAGTGCTTCTTCCGTTTGGTGTATTAATCTGGATAAATACTTTGGTTCCGTCTTCGGTGATTTTCGCACCGAAGATAGCACCGTCAACAATCTTTTCCCATAGTAAGTTTTGTGTTTCTGCAGAAAACACCTGCACCACACTATCGAAGGCAACGGTAAGGAAATGTCCGTCCGGTGTCATATCAATGGGATATTCCCATTCAGTGGGTACCGGGCTCTCCCATAGAGGTGTTGGACTGTAATCATACAAAGAAACACGTTCGTTATTAAGCCACCATGAATTGAAAGTGGTGCCCACATCAGAAACAACTATTTTTGAACCTATCCCTACAGGATCGGTGAATTGCCAGTTTATTTCCACCTCTTTCCCACCATCGGTTTCGTAAGCTCCATAAACCTGTGGGAGATATGATACCTTTTCGTATTCGGTAGTGTACCCCTTATCGGGATTGGTAACTAGCCTGGATTGAAGATATCCGGAATTTTGTGCAAGTAGTCCAAAATGGACAAGTAAGGTGAGCGAAAGAATGTAAAGTTTTCTCATGTTTTTTGGTTTTTGAAATGAATAGAATTAGTTAAAATAATCAGGGCCTGACTTGAAGTCAAGCCCTGACATGTTAGCTTATTGTTTTACAAGTTTTCCAAATTTCTCCTGTCCGTTTACACGAATGGAATAAAAATAAAATCCTGATGGGAAGTTAGCTCCATCAAGTGTAAAACCGTGGTTTTTTTCTTGTTTGTTTTCCTGGATGATTTCAATCCTTTTTCCATGTATGTCGAATATCTCCAAAATGATTTCTCCATTTTCCGGAGTACCAATATTAAACGACACTTCACTAATAAATGGGTTTGGTTGCAAAGTTACCGAAATGTGGTCAGTAATTTCCGGAGTTTCAATGGATGTCATCACCATTCCTAATGTTCCATCGGGCTGGATATTTTGAGCGTAGATATCTCCACCATCATTGCGTTCATCTTCCCAGGCCACAACCCATTGGCCAAAACTATAGGCGGCCATCTCGGTGTGAAGCTTTGAACTCTGGTTGGTGCTCATATCGATGAATTCATCTTCCCAAACAAAATTTCCATAACCATCCAGCATAACAGCCTGTATTTTCGAATCGACAACGCCGCCAAATTCATAAGCCTGGTAAACACACATAGTGTTGAAGTTAACTCCACTGGCCATTGGTAAACTATAGTCGTTATCAGACAATGGGATTAGCTCCAGGCCTTCATCTGTCCACTGCCTCACACCTTGTTGAGTGAACTTCTGAGCATACAATCCTCTTTGGTTTTGGTTCAGATCCTGTTCACTAAAATAGACCACGATTTCCTGGGGCATCTCCAGGTATGTTGCCGTTGAGTACATGTGGTTTCTTTCCATCGATGTGGAAACCACCACACCATTTGCCGGCATCTGTAGGTTACCCATTCCATCCATATATTGCACCCAGCAATTAAAATGATTCCCATCATCATTGCCATACCAGGTGAATAAAATGCTGCTGTTATTGTATTGTGTGGCTTCAGTTGTAACCACCGCACCTGAAGGAACCGGGGCATAGATTTCCTTATCCTCCGCAAACATAAAAGAACCTGATTCATTAAGCTGGTTTAAATACAAGCCCCTGTTGGGTGCCCAGAACGGGCCGGTTTCCTCATGCCAGATGAAATAAACAAAGTCTAAACCATAAGGAAACAACCTGGGAGCAGTCAGGCTTATGCCCGGATTACTCATCACCAGTCCCTCTTCACCCCATAAAAACTCTCCTGCTGGAGATACTTTTTGCAAATGTATTTCTGCTTCGCTGGGCCAGGCAAATACGATATTGCCCCCGTGCAAGGCACAAACCACCGGGTTGGGCTCAAAGTTGGCATTGTTTGAAAGTTGGATTCCATCAGGGCCCCAGACAAAATCACCATTTGAAGAAATACGATAAGCCACAGGGTTATTATCCGTATTCCGGATATCCTGGAAAGTTACAATGGCATGGTTTTCTTTGTCGGCAGTAAGGTCCCAATCAGTGAGCCAGCTCATTTGTGGATGGTCGCTAACCAGCAGACCATTGTCATCCCACTGCGGATAACCGTCCTTATCAAGCCTTTGCAAACGCACATTGTAGTTGCCTGATTCACTCGAAAACCAGGAAACATAATACGAGCCATCATCACAAACAGCTATTTTAGGCAAAACCTGTTCACCGGTCATATTCGAAAGTTGTGAATTCATCATCGGGTCAGAAGCCCATTGTGCTATGGCCAGTTGCCAACAAAACAGGACTGTTGGAAGCAATAGAAGTAATTTGTTTTTCATGAGAGATCTTTTTTTGATAAAATAAAATATATTGAGGCCTGAAAGATATGAAAAAAAAATATGCAGAGGCAGGGTTCCGGGGAATTTATTTTTATCAACCTGCAATTTTGTGCTTACACTTCAAAGAAATAACGACATTTATCATTAAAATTATTGGGCTTATGTCAGAAGGATTATTCTAGCGGTTTGAAACTAAAATCTTTTGCCTCCATGTTCTTTGAATTGGCTATTGGTAGCGCTTCGATTTATTGAGGTGTTCAACCATCTTCTGATGAAAGTATTAAACTTAATTCTCATTACCTTTGCAAACCATTTATCTTTGAAAGTATTACAATGAATATTAAGTCATCAATATATCAGATTTTAAAATCACGAATCATGGTTCTCGATGGTGCAATGGGCACTATGATCCAGCGCTATCAACTTACTGAAGATGATTTTCGAGGGGAGCAGTTTAAAAACCACCTTTCCGACCTGAAAGGATGCAACGACCTGCTTTCTATCACCCGGCCGGATGTGATTAGAGAAATCCATGAGGAATACCTGGCTGCCGGTTCCGACATTATCGAGACCAATACTTTTAATGCCACCAGTGTTTCGATGGCTGATTATAACATGGAGGAACAGGTTTACCAGATGAATAAAGCCTCCGCAGAAATTGCAAAAAAAGCAGCTGAAAAATTTACACAGCAAAACCCCGATAAACCCCGTTTTGTAGCCGGTGCATTGGGACCCACCAGTAAAACAGCTTCCATGTCTCCTGATGTAAACGATCCGGGGTTTCGTGCGGTAAGTTATAACCAGTTGGTGGTAAGCTACCAGGAGCAGGCCGAAGGTCTAATTGACGGGGGTGTGGATATTCTTCTGATCGAAACCATTTTTGACACATTAAATGCCAGGGCAGCCATGTTTGCAGTGGAAAATGCCTTCAATAAAAAGAGAGCCCGTCTTCCATTGATGGTCTCCGGCACCATTACCGATGCCAGTGGCAGAACGCTCTCAGGCCAAACCACCGAGGCTTTCCTGATATCTGTTTCTCATATGGACTTGTTGAGTGTTGGGTTAAATTGTGCTTTGGGCGCAAAGGAAATGAGGCCTTATCTTGAAGAACTTTCAACAAAAGCACCATACAATGTCAGTGTGTACCCCAATGCCGGGCTTCCAAACCAGTTTGGAGAATACGAAGAGTCCCCGGAAGCCATGGCTGCCCAGTTAAAAGATTTTGTTGACAGTGGTTTTGCAAATATTATCGGTGGTTGTTGTGGCACCACTCCCGACCATATCCGGGAGTTTGTTAAGGTAGCCGAGGCTGGAAAGCCAAGAGGCATTTCAGTCGTCGACAAAAAAATGATGCTTAGTGGGCTGGAACCACTCACAATATTTCCGGGGAGCAACTTCATCAATGTTGGTGAACGTACAAACGTTAGCGGCTCACGCAAGTTTGCGCGACTAATCCGTGAAAAAAAATACGAAGAAGCATTATCGATAGCCAGAGACCAGGTGGAAGGCGGTGCACAGATCATTGATGTAAACCTGGATGAAGCCATGTTGGATTCAGAAAAGGAGATGGTGACCTTTCTGCACATGATGGTTTCGGAGCCGGATATTGCAAGGCTCCCGGTAATGATTGATTCCTCGAAATGGAGCGTGATCGAAGCTGGATTAAAATGCCTGCAGGGTAAACCTGTGGTTAATTCCATCAGCATGAAGGAGGGTGAAGACGTTTTTAAACGACAGGCCCGATTGGTGAAAAAATATGGTGCTGCAGTTATTGTAATGGCTTTTGATGAAGTGGGGCAGGCTGCAGGTTTTGAAAGAAAAATTGAAATCTGCCAGAGAGCCTATACTATCCTTACTCAGGAAGTGGATTTTCCGGCTGAGGATATTATTTTCGACCCCAATATTCTTACTGTGGCCACAGGCATCGAAGAACACAACAATTATGCAGTGGATTATATTAACTCCACTAAGTGGATAAAGGAATATCTTCCACATGCCAAGGTAAGTGGTGGTGTGAGCAATCTTTCGTTTTCATTTCGTGGAAACAATGTGGTTCGAGAGGCTATACATTCAGCCTTTTTGTATCACGCAATCAAAGCCGGAATGGATATAGGAATTGTAAATCCGGGCATGCTGCAAATTTATGATGAAATTCCAAAAGACCTGCTTCAACTGGTCGAAGATGTAATCCTCAATCGCCGCAAAGATGCCACCGACCGTCTGATTGCTTACGCGGATAAAGTAAAGGACAGTGGGAAGAAAGAAGAAAAACACGATGCCTGGCGCGATACAAGCGTTCAGGAACGATTGAAACATTCGCTGGTAAAAGGAATTGTCGACTTTATTGATGAAGATGTTGAAGAAGCCCGACAACAATACCCTTTTGCTTTAAACGTGATTGAAGGCCCATTGATGGCTGGGATGGATGTGGTCGGTGACCTGTTTGGCTCCGGAAAAATGTTTCTTCCACAGGTGGTTAAAAGTGCTCGGGTGATGAAAAAAGCTGTTGCAGTATTGCTCCCATATATTGAGGCTGAGAAGGCTGAATCAGGAGGAAGCAGTTCTGCTGGAAAGGTACTGTTGGCAACCGTAAAAGGTGATGTGCACGATATCGGGAAAAACATTGTGGGCGTGGTTCTGGCCTGTAACAATTTTGATGTGATTGATTTGGGTGTAATGGTTCCTGCTGCCAAAATATTGCAAACTGCAGTTGATGAAAATGTCGATATTATTGGTCTGAGTGGTTTAATCACCCCTTCACTTGAAGAAATGGTTCATGTGGCCAGTGAGATGACCCGGTTGGAAATGAATGTTCCATTATTGATAGGCGGAGCAACTACTTCCGAAATCCATACCGCTGTGAAAATCGATCCGAATTATGCTCCACCTGTAGTTCATGTTAAGGATGCTTCGAAAAGTGTAGGTGTTGTAGCCGCGCTCATTTCATCAGATCAAAAGGAAAAATATGCCCGGGATGTCAAGAAAAAATATTCTTCTGCGCGCCAGAAACATGAGAAGAGTAAACTGGAAGGAAAGTTTGTTTCACTGGAAGAAGCCCGTAATAATAAGATCGAAATTGACTGGGAAAATAGCCCGGTTTACAAACCTTTGTTCACCGGCAATAAAGTATTCACCGACTATGACCTGGCTGAAATCCACAGGTACATCGATTGGACCTTCTTTTTCCATTCCTGGCGTATTAACGGTAAATACCCTGCCATTTTTGATGATCCAGTAAAGGGCGAAGAAGCCAAAAAACTCTACGACGATGCCAACAGGATGTTGGATAATATTATCAATAAAAAAATGTTACAGGCCAATGGTGTGATTGGATTTTACCCTTCGGCCTCCATCCAAGATGACGTTGAATTGTCCCTTGATGGAAAGCGGGTGACAAACTTCCGGTTTTTAAGAAATCAGCAGGAAAAACCCGCCAATGTTCCCAACCTCAGCCTTGCTGATTTTATTGCTCCAAAGGACTCCGGTAAAGAAGACTACCTCGGTGGTTTTGCAGTTACTGCCGGCATTGGTCTCGAAAAATGGGTTAATCAATACGAAGCTGATAACGATGACTATTCAGCCATTATGATAAAAATACTTGCCGACCGCCTGGCCGAAGCCTTCGCTGAATTGATGCACCATAAAGTGCGAGAAGTGTATTGGGGCTATGACCAGGATGAAAAGCTTTCCACCGAAGAAATCCTTCGGGAAAAGTACCAGGGTATCCGTCCGGCACCCGGCTACCCGGCCTGTCCGGAGCATTCCGAAAAAAAGGTATTGTTTGACCTTCTTAAAGCTGAAAAAAACGCCGGAATTTCATTAACTGAGAATTTCGCCATGTATCCGGCAGCTTCGGTAAGTGGTTACTATTTTGCCCATCCTCAGGCGCAGTATTTTAACCTTGGAAGAATCTCGTTAGACCAGGTGGAGGATTATGCCAAACGCAAATCACTTTCGGTTGAAGAGGTGGAACGCTTGCTAAATGTGAATTTGAGGTATAAGTAGTTTGCAGAAACTTCATGCATGGTTCCTGACAAAACAATTTGTAATTGTGCAGCACAATTGGAACTCTTTCAGGAACTAAACCTTGAGCTGTCTGAAATAGTTATCTATCCTTCATTTTTTTAATGTCATCTTGTACATTATGACAAATATGATTAGAATCATGTTGTACATCATGACGTGAACACCTCTAATTACCTTGTACATTATTACAAATCATATCTAAATCATATTTGGTTTTATTACAAGATTCATTATCTTTACGCCTAAATTTATCAAAACTATCTTCATCATGATTAGCAGGGATATTATTAGAAACCTAAAGGAGTGGGCAAAAGAAAAAGACAGGAAGCCCTTAATTCTTCGAGGTGCCAGGCAAGTAGGAAAAACAACAGTAGTGAGGCAGTTTGCCAAAGACTTTGATCAATACATAGAATTCAACCTGGAGAAAAAAGAAGACCGGCAAATATTCGAGGAAGATTATCCTTTCCCAAAATTATTAGAGGCAATATTCTATTTGAAGGATGCCAGCAAAAATCTGAGCAAAACCTTATTGTTTATCGATGAAATACAAAGCTCGCCAAAAGCAGTAAGCAGCTTGCGCTATTTTTATGAAGAGGCAAAGGATATTTATGTAATAACTGCCGGTTCACTACTTGAATCCTTGATCAATAAAAAAATCACGTTTCCGGTTGGTCGTGTCGATTATTTTCCAGTGAGGCCTTGTTCGTTCAAGGAATACCTGGCTGCGTCGGGCGAACAGAAGAGTCTGGAAATGATTGATAGTTTGTTTGTGCCTGATTTTGCACATGATAAACTTATTGGGCTCTTTGGGCAATATACCATTATTGGTGGTTTGCCGGAAGTCCTAATGAATTATATTGAAAACCGTGATCTTTTTACATTAAAAAAAATATACGATCGTTTAATCGTGTCATATCAGGATGATGTTGAAAAATATGCTGGCACACAAATGCAGGAGGGTGCGATCCGGCATATCATTGGTTCGGCCTTTCAATATGCAGGTAAGCGGATCACTTTCGAGAGATTTGGCGGATCAACTTACCGGTCACGCGATATGGGTGACGCATTCAGAGTTCTTGAAAAAACAATGTTGCTGCAATTGTCATATCCAGTTACCGGGGTAAAACTTCCCGTAGAAGAAAAACGAAAACGATCACCTAAATTGATATTGCTTGACACCGGATTGATGAATTATTCGGCGGGAATTCAAAAAGATCTGTTGATTTCAAAAATCATAGATGATGTTTATCATGGAAGAGTGGCCGAGCAAATCACTGCTCAACTACTATTGGCCCAAAATCTTTCAGTACGTGCAAAGCTTAATTTTTGGACAAGGGAAGAAAGGAATGCGCAGGCGGAGGTGGATTTTGTGTTTCCGTTTCGCGATATGCTGATCCCGATTGAAGTGAAATCTGGCGCTACCGGTAGCCTCAAGTCCTTGCATCAGTTTATGAATATCGCCCCCCATGAGACCGCTGTTCGGGTTTACTCTGGAAAACTCAAAGTTGAAAACACACGAACAAACACCGGAAAAATATTCCAGTTGATCAACCTGCCTTTTTATTTGACCGGGCAAGTCGAATCTGTTTTAATCGATCATCTGGGGTAATATGTGTGGTTCAATGCATAAAACCCAGGAGGCCTTTTTACTAATTGCCAATTAACAAATTCCGCTATTGTTATTGTTTTAGGAATGTAAAATTTGGAAACATCAGGGCATAAAAAAAGCCGGAAACTCCAGCCAACTTTTAAAGGATCCTCTGTTCGGTGTCCTTCTTCGCGACGGTATGCTCTTTACTTGGCCACCACCGCTCTATTTCCGCAAAGATTATTCTCTTTGTTTTCTGGTGCAAAAGTAGGTTAACTTCTTCAAACCAATGTTAAGTAAAAGTTAAATGATTGAAATGTAAGGTTGTGTAAGGAAAGCGAAAGGGTATGGAGGAAATAGGATGTATAAGTGGAATAAGGTATATAGGGTGTCTTTGGAAAAATAATTGTTTTGATGTTGAATCATTGTTCTCCACTTAAAGGCGTTAATTTTCAAATTTGCTTATCGCCAAATTTTCCAATTAAATAAGATATTTTTCTACTTTTATCGAAAATCTCTGTTATGACTAAATGGATTGTATTGCTTCTTGTTTCTACTACTTTCGGCTTCTCCGCATTTACCCAAACCAAAGATGCGGATCAAATCAAACAAATCTTCGATAATGTACTTACAAACCATGAGGCCTACGAAAACCTTCGTTATTTATGTACAAGCGCCCCGGGTAGGTTGATTGGATCAGAGGAATCCATCATAGCTCAAAAATACATGAAGGAATATTTTGAAAAGTCAGGTGCAGATAAAGTGTATTTCCAGGAATTTAATTCACCTGCCTGGAAATGTGATTCGGCTTCTGTATTTATATTATCAGAGAATGGTCAACAAACACTTCTGGCAACAGATGCCCTAGGGCCGTCACCGGCAACTTCTAAAGATGGAATAAAAGCTGAGGTTATTGAAGTTATGGGGCTAAAAGATGTTGAGGCATTGGGCAGGGACAAAATTGAAGGTAAGATCGTTTTTTATAACCGGCCCTGGGACCCTACCTTTATACGAACTTTTGGCGGATACAGTGATGCCGTTGATCAGCGCGCACAAGGCCCAGCCAAAGCCGCTGAATTTGGTGCCGTTGGAGCCATCGTCAGGTCGGTTACCAACGCTATGGATCACTATCCACACACTGGGTCAACCCATTACGCTGACCAAAAAATTCCGGCAGTAGCCATTGCTACTTTGGATGCGGATTTGCTGAGTCAATCACTGAAGAACAATCCAAATTTAAAAGTACACTTGTTTATTGATGCGGAAGATATTGAACAAACAAATACATATAATCTCATTGCAGAAATCACCGGCACTGAGAAACCAGAGGAAATCATAGTGGTTGCAGGCCATATAGATGCATGGCATAATACGCCCGGGGCACATGATGATGGAGCCGGCTGTGTACAGGCTGCAGATGTATTGCGCGTTTTTAAAGAATTGAAAATTGAGAACAAACGAACTATCCGCGCAGTAATGTATATGGATGAAGAGTTGTATCAATCGGGTGGAAATGCTTACGCTGATGAGGTTGGAAAATCGGGAGAAAAGCACCTGTTTGCCATGGAAGCAGATGGTGGTGGATTTACTCCAAGAATGTTTACTATAAAAGCTTCCAATGGGGTTGTTGAACAAATTTCCTCGTTTCAACCCCTGCTTCAGGCTTATGGAATTGATGAAATAAAAGCCGGTTGGGGAGGTGTAGATATCGGCCCTCTGCACGAATATGGAATTCCCCTGATCGGTTACGGAACCGACTCACAACGCTATTTTGATATGCATCACTCGCCAAATGACACATTCGACCAGATTAATTTTCGTGAACTTCAACTGGGTAGCGGTTGTATGGCAAGTTTGATTTATTTGATTGATAAATATGGATTGGAATAAATTGATTATTCGTAACCCTTTTTTTCAGACACACACAATTATAGCTAAAACCAAAAAATTAATCTGTTGTTTTGGAGAGAAGATGGGCCTTTCAATCCTGGCATATTCAATATGATTGTGATGAGTGAGGCCCTGGAAATCATCTTGATATGTGGTAGTAACTCTGCCTGCTACGATATATTCTCTAACTTTTGTAACACTCTTTCTTTATAACTTCTACTAATCGGGATCTCGTTGCCCTTGATTTCGATATCCTCACTGGTAAATGAATCGATGCCAGCCAGAGAAACGATAAAAGATCGATGAACCCTTATGAAATTTTTTTGTGGAAGCTTGGCTTCGATGCCGGAAATGGTTTCCCGTGTTACCACAACCTGGTCTTCCTGATGTATTTTTACATAATCGCTCAAACTCTCGATGAAAAGGATTTCATCAAAATTAATTTTAACCATTTTTCTGTCTGAACGCACGAAAATAAAATCCTGCTTTTCAACTACTATTTTTTCGGTTTGAAGTGCTTTCAGGTTTATATTTTCGTCATGGAATTTTTGAATGGATTGAAGCAAACGCTCAAAAGAAATCGGTTTAACCAGATAATCCACCGCCTGCAAATCAAATCCATCGACGGCGTAGTCGCGATAAGCAGTTGTAAAGATTATTTTTATGTTTTTATTGATGGATTTTGCAAACGACAGGCCTGAAATTTCAGGCATTTTAATATCCAGGAAAATTAGGTCGATACTTTGATTGTTAATGTTGCTAAATGCCTCGATGGCATTTTTGCAAGAGGCAACCACTTTAATTGAATCGATCTTCGCCAGATGACGCATCAATACATCACGTGCTATCGGTTCATCATCAACAATCAAACATTTAATCATTTCCTTCATTTTTAAAATCGTTTAGATTAAAAATTGTGAGCTTTACCTCATACAGTTGTCCTTTTGTTTCGTGTTGTAATTGATAGTTATTGTTGTAGTGCAGATCAAGCCTTTTCCTGATATTGGCCAGTCCAATTCCACCACGATCCCTATCTTTATCTTGATCAACCAATGTATTACGAATGGTGAAATCAAGCCTGTTCTCGTTAAGTTCAATATTTACTTCGATCTCCAAAAATCCATTGATGATGCTTCCGTGTTTAAAAGCATTTTCGACGAAGGGAATGAGTAGCATGGGGGCGATCTGAATGTCATCAAAAATGTCTCCCGAAATAAATCTTACCTTCAGGGTATCCTGAAATCTGATTTTTTCCAGGTCGATGTATTCTTTAATATGCAGCACCTCCTCTTTTAGGCTAACCCCCGGTTTTTCGACCTGGTATAAAATATAATCAAGCAAATTGGAAAGCTTCAGGATGATATCCGGTGTATGCTTTGATTGTGCCATGGCCATGCCATAAATGGTATTGAGTGTATTAAACAAAAAGTGCGGATGTATCTGCTTTTTAAGGTAATGGAGCTCCTGTTCTTTCAGCCTTAGCTGGGCAGATAAAATTTTATTCTGGAGTTCTTTGTTTTGAGAAATCGTTCGGAAGTTATGATTTAAAATACTCACAAAAGAAACCATACCCACAATCATATAAACCAGTATAAGCACCGAAACAACATTTTTGGCCATCGGTGGTACTGCATGTATATCAAATCCAGTTAAAAAAACATAGCTGCCTATGATGATCAACACCAGGAGGTAGGACGAAAACACAAAGGTATAAAAGGTGTAAAGTGCCAGCTGCCCGAATTTACGTTCTAGCAGATATTTGGGTATGAGGTTGTAAACAACATAATAGGTGATCACCAACGTTAGAGGTAATAGAAAGCTTGCAAACCAAAGCACATACTGACGGTTTTCGGAGTTGTAGCTAAAAAAGTAAACATAAAAAGCCCAGACAGCCGCCCAAAGAATTATGTGGGTAAGTATTGTTCTGGTTTTTATAAAATGCAAAACATTCATTAAAGCAATATTAGATAAAATCTGTTTACTACCGCTATTTTATAGACCAATTACCAGAATAGTTCCTGATTTTACAAAATGAATGGTCAAAACAATTACAAAGTGCTAATTTTGTTGAAAACGATGGTAAAGCATTCATTCGTCTCATTTAATTTTGTTCAGCTTCAAAGCACCTTATATTTGAATCATTATTCATTAAAAACTAAAAACAATGAACGGATTTATTTCAAAATTAAACGATGGTGCTCCTTTTACTTATTTCATCTTTTTACTGATTCTGGTAATTATTGCACTCTTTGTAAAAGGATTAATGGAAAAAGGTGAAAATAAGAAAACAATATCATTGCTTACCTCGGTGGGATGGTTTGCAATTGCAGTTGGGTTTTTAGGCCAGACCTTTGGCCTAATCGTGGCATTTGATAGTGTGGGTGCTTCAGGTGAATTAACACCACGTGTTGTTGCCGAAGGCCTGAAAATGACAATTCTTTCATCACTGTTTGGGGTAATCTCCTTTTTAATTGCCCGCCTTGAAATTATTATCCTGGTATGGATGGGGAAGGAAAAGCACTGATGATGAACTAAGGTTCAATAAAACCCCCGGCCACATCAGTTGATGTGCCGGGGTAAATCTAACAAGTAATCCTCCACAAGAAAAAAAGTTGTTCAATGTTTAGGAAGACCTTCAAGGGCATTTTTAGTACAATCCTGAAAGGTTACCGAAACTGAATTGGTGGTCAGTACAAAATAAGCTTTCCCCGGATTGAGTGTGCCCAGGTTATTTATTCCCATCCATGGCCAATAAAGGCCATAGCCTGCCACTTCTTTCACAATTTCAAGTTCTGCCATTACCGGGGCAAACAAATCCTCCACATCCACCGGGCATTCCGATACTACGGGCATCAGGTTCCATCCATCAACCAGATCCACGGTACGGTTTGTTTCCATAATACCAATTATATCAAGGCTAACAGGTCCTGTTGTTTTCACTTTGTAAGCCGAATGTTTCCCCCAATTTCCGATGGTATTTGTATTGTAAATTGGGTAGTAATATCCATCCATAGTCATGGCAATAAGCAGTTCATTCTCTATTGAGCTGAAAATATTTTCGATGTCTGTATCGGCCGGCATAATGTAAGCAGACAGGCCTGACCAACCTTCCGGAATAATTACGGTTTGCACCAGGGCGTTTTCCTGTATCACACCGATGACCACTGATGGTGAGATCCCTTCAGCGGCAACTGTTATTGAACCCGTCCGAACCAAGCCACTACTATTTTGTTCGTAGTCCACGTTCAGCACATAGTTTCCACTGCCATTTGCCACATCAACAGTCAACCAGGGAACCGTTTCAGATATTGTCCATGAAGTGTTGGAGGTGACGTCAAAGGTGGTTGATCCGGAAATACCCGATACATTCTGATTGGCCGGTAGTACTGTTAATTCAGGTATAAACCAATGGATGCGGCCGTATTGGTCATTTTCGTGGGCTTTGTCGGCAAAATCACCACCGAAATTGGTAAAGGTGATTTCTCCCGCATTCACAGTTTTGGCAACATTATAATTCTCACTTCCACCGGTGTAGAACTCAGCCCCGTCAATTGTCAGAGTCTGACTGTTGTTGATGGTTAATAATGTGCCGCCCGCCTTACCATATCTGAAAGTACAGTTGTTTAAAGGATGGACGGGATCAATGGTTGCGCCGGACATAATTTGCACACCATTGGCACCTGTGTATTCAAAAATAGAGTGACTTGCGGATAAGGTTCCTCCTGATGCAATATTAATTGAATAGTTGCCTGCATTTCTGGTAAATAACACTTCATTACCCAACTCGCCTTCACACTGAAGTGTTCCGCCCGAGTTTACATTTATAGCATCAAAATTATCAAGGCTTACCTGGCTTGGTGATGTTACAGAAAATAATCCTCCATCATAAATCTCAACATCTCCATAAAACTCAATATCATAACCCATGCTATGCAACTCTCCCATTAAAATTGAAGTGGTTCCATGCACCAGAAGGTCACTAGCAAGGTTAACCTTTGGAGAAGAATCTGTTTGAAGCATCTCCGGATCTTTGGTCTTTTGAGGCCCGGGAAAAGTAACGATTCCTGCTTTATTGATGGTCAAATCCCAAAATCTGCCACCGTTTATAGTTCTAATATTGGCATCTTCACTTCCATACATTTCAAAAATTCCGGCATTGGGGGTAAAATCTGCTCTATCGTTATATAAATAGCCTGCACATTTAATTCTTCCCCCGGTAATATTATCATTTAAAGCATAGCTGGTGCTGTTGTAAATATGTATGCCCTGTTCCTTAATGTCGAGCACACCGCCACTCATGGTAATGGAAGCATCCTCCTGATAGGGCCAGTAGCTTGCTATGGAGCCGCCATAAACATTAAATTCGCCTCCATATATGTACAGATCACCTTTAAGGTTGATATATCCGCCATCATTGTGAAGGTTGATGATTCCACCAGTGTTCACATAAAATATACCCTGGATGGCATTGTCAAGCAAATCGTTGGCAGTAAATGAGCCACTCATTACATTCACTGCTCCTGAAGTCCAGTCGTACTCAGCACAAACTACATCAGTACCATTTGTTAAAAGCGCTCCGAGACTTTTATTTACCTCGAGTGTGTAAAATGTTTCATCTGAGCAGTATTGATGGGTACCTCCACTAAAAGTCACTTTCCTGTCTCTTTCGTTAAAACTTGCTTCACCCACATTATTGCTCCAATTTCCGCCAACAATCAAATCCATACTGTTTACGTCAAGGCTGCCGGAGTTAATGGTAATGTTATTCTCTATTACAAAAACAGTGGTATTGGTTGTGGTCATATTCAGTTCGCAGCTGCCTGTATTTACCGTGAGGTTGTTGAAATAATCGCCAGGCTGAGGTCGGATAAAACAAGGGCTTGTGTTACCTGTAAATTCAATGGTGCCATTGGCCAGCGCAATATTGATGGAAGGATCATTACTGTGCAGGAAACCTCCTACTTGGATTATTTGGCCTGATGGACTGTTGAAATCATAGTTGCTACCATAAAAATTCAGGTTGCCTTTTATTTTGCAGGTTGTTGTTGACTGGCTGCTAAGCCCAAGAAGGCCCGCGGATTTATTTACCCATACGTCATTGAAATAGCAATCTGCATCTTTGCTCCGGATATACTGGTTGCTAGTACCATAAAATCCCGCATAACCACTATCCAGTTGTACATCTGCGCCTGCCTTAAACTCCCAGGTCCCATAACAATAAATTTCACAGGTGCCTGTGGTTAGGGCAGTGGAGCCGCTGTGCCAGATAATGTCATTGCTGCAAAAAATCCGGGAATCATCATCGTATAGCCGCAATGAGCCATACACATTTATATCATCATAAACAATAATGTCTGTAACACCTACTCCGACATATGCACCACTTTGAATGGTCAGAGATTTGATCTCAACGTTGGTAGTTGTGCCGGGATAACGCGACAGACCGCTTGGGATCACAACATCTTCCCCTCCTCTAGGTACATGGTTCAAGGACCAGTTGTTGGGATTGCTCCAGAAATAGTTGGAACTACCATCCCAGGTGTTGGTAAATTTCTGCGAAAAGCCCGAAAGGGCTACAATCATAAATAAGAGAAAAGTAAGTTTTTTCATGTTGCTGTTTTTTTGTGTCAAAATCCCACCACAAAATTCCGCATTGGAAAAAGGTAGCTGTCAGACAGTTTTGGAAGAGTTTGCAAAAAGGGAATATTAACCTCTTATTCTCTTTTTGAAATCCGGATAACTGTCTGACAGCTTTATTACCTATCTCAAGATAAGTTTATGGTAGGTGGTTATATTTTTTTGTTTAATGGTCATCAGGTAGATACCAGCCTTCTTGCCGTCCAAATCAATCCTGAAAACATCATCAATCAATGCATTGTAAATAAAAACACTTTGCCCATGAACATCGGTAACTTCAATCTTAGCTCCTGGTAGAACTCCAGAAACATTAAATACACTATTCGATGGATTTGGATAGATATGAATGTCTTTGTCAACAAATCCATTTATGCCAGTACTACCCACTTTAAATCCAATAATGGCCGAAAGTCCGTTCTCTTCGAACAGTCCATTGGCATTTGGCATCATCAGGTTAAATTCAGGCAACAACTCAAACTCTTCTTCTGTTGAAGTTTTGAAATACCTGAAGTTGATTATCTCTCCTTCGGCAAACCCCTGATTGGTGCTTGCATATGGGTCATTACCAAATATTACTATTGCGGTTTGCTCAAGATTCTTATCAATCATCACCTGACCGGAACAGAGGCCTTGCTGTGTGAAAGCTCCAATATAATCACCCTGTTCAAAATCATCCTGGGCATTATTTTCTATTGCAATGACATGTGTGGTAGGCGTTTGGTTCATAATATTCCATTCAGGATTAGGGATATATTCAACTTTTTGCCCGATGGGTGTATTCATAGCAGGGGGCATAAAAGTAACCGATGAGGTTGCCGACATCAACACATAATAAGCTTCTCCCGGGTTAAGCGATAAAAGAGAGTTAATGCCCATTCCTGGCCAATAGATTCCTGGTCCGGCAATCTCTTTAACAATAACCAGATCGCCAACCACCGGAGAAAATAAATCTTCTACATTTTTCGGGGATTGCTGAACTACTGGCAAAAGCTCCCATTCGGCATCAAGCATTACCGTTTGGTTCATTTCAAATGTGCCGATTATTAGCAATTCAGCCGGCATGTCAAACTTCACCCTGAAAGCTGCATGTTGATCCCATGTCCCAATGGTATTCACGCCATAGAACGGATAATAGTATTCATCCATAGTTTGAGCTATAGTAAGTTTATCCACTACCGAACCGAAAACATTCTCGATATCATTATCTGCCGGAGTGATATAGCTGGACAATCCAGACCATCCTTCAGAAATATTTATGGTATGAACATTATAAGATTCCTGGATTACAGTCACAGTCTGTTCCGGAGCACCCCCTGTAGCAGTAATCGTAATACTTCCACTGCGCACTATACCTGTGCTGTTTTGATCGTAATTTACCGTTAATAATCCATTTCCTGATCCACTACCCGGATCTACCGACAACCACGGTACAGTTTCAGAAACTGTCCAACCTGTATTAGAACTGATGTTGAAGGTTGTACTTCCTGCAGGTGGATTAACCATTCTGTTGTCGGGCAGCACAGTTAAAACTGGATCTGTTCCAGCCTGGCTAACTGTTACAATCACATCGGGAACACCAGCAGCTGAAACGGTGATGCTTCCCACCCGTCCACTGGTGGAGGAGTTTTCGTTGTAGTTAACCGTAACAGTGTTAAAGTTATTGCCGCTCATAGGATTCACCGTAAACCAGCCAACACTTTCACTTATTGTCCAGTCTGTATTGGAAATGATCGTAAATGTAGTCGTTCCGGCCTCAAAAGAAACATCCCGATTGGCAGGGTCAACTGCCAACTCAGGATCTGCGGCACCCTGGCTAACTGTCACCACTACATCCGGGACGCCATCAGCAGAAACGGTGATCTCTCCAACCCTGGGGGTTGTAGAATTGTTGGGATGGAAGCCAACATTTATTGGCCCGTTACCATTTCCGACAGTAGAACCAAGTGTTAGCCACGCTACATTTTTACTCACTGTCCAGGCAGTGTTTGAAATCACATCAAAAGATGTTGAACCGGCAAGATAAGGAACATTGCGGTTGGCTGGTGTCACCGCCAATTCAGGATCGGCTCCGGCCTGGCTAACAGTTACTTCTACATCCGGTACACCGGAAGCTGATACAGTTATGCTACCTACACGTCCGCTGGTAGATGTGTTTTCGGTGTAGTTTACCGTCAGTGTTTCATTATGGTCACCACTCATAGGTGCTACCATAAGCCAGTAAACACTTTCGCTGACCGTCCAGGAAGTATTGGAGCTAACATCAAAGCTGGTCGAGCCAGCAGCAGCAGATACATCGCGATTGGCAGGAAGTACTGCCAGTTCTGGGGCTGCCCCAGCCTGCGAAACGGTGACCACTACATCCGAAACTCCGTCGGCTGAAACTGTGATTTCTCCAACACGTCCACTTACGGATGTGTTTTCACTGTAATTGACAGTGAGCGTACCATTGTTGTTACCGCTCATCGGAGTTACTGTTAACCAGCCAACGCCTTCACTTATTGTCCACGAGGTATTGGAGGTCACTCCAAAGCTTGTCGTTCCGGCTGCAGATGATACATCACGGTTTGTTGGGGCAACTGCCAGTGCAGGATCAGCTCCTGCCTGGGTAATCGTTACAACCACATCTGGAACACCAGTAGCTGAAACAGTAATCTCCCCTACCCTGGGGCTGGCCGACCAATTTGAATGGAAATTGACTGTGAGCGTTCCGTTATTACTTCCACCTGTGGTTACAAGGGTCAACCATGCTACATTCTTGCTTACTGTCCAGGAAGTGTTAGAAACAACATTAAAGTTCGTGCTGCCAGCGAGGTATGGAACATTTCGGTTAGCTGGATTTACTGCCAGTTCAGGATCAGCTCCGGCCTGGGTTACGGTTACATTGACATTTGGGACACCAGCAGCAGAAATTGTGATGGTTCCAATTCGGCTCAGGATGGTAAGATTCTCATCATAGTTCACCGTAAGCGTGCCATTACCACTACCACCTATCGGGCTAACACTAAGCCAGTCCATGCCTTCAACTACCGTCCATGAAGTATTGGAACTTACACCAAAGGTAGTCGTCCCGGCAGCTGAAGAAACATCCCGGTTTGCGGGGAGTACTGTCAGTTCCGGTGCAGCGCCAGCCTGATTTACTGTAACGACCACATCGGGAACATCATCACCTGAGATCGTAATAATTCCAGAGCGTGGTGTTAATAAAAGGTTTTCGTCATACGTTACTGTAAGCATACCGTTGTAGTTTCCACTCCCCGGGCTAACAGTGAACCACGCAGTGCTTTCCGATACAGTCCAATTCGTATTGGAAGTAATGCCGAATGTTGTTGTGCCTGCAGCTGCGCCAACATTTCGAACTGAGGGAGAAACCGAAAGCTCGGGAACAAACCAATGAATCCTGCCGTATTGGTCTTTTTCATGGGCCGGGCCGGCAAAATCACCACCAAAGTTGGTGAAGGTGATATTTCCTGAATTAACTGTTTTGGCAACGTTATAGTTTTCGCTACCACCGGTATAAAACTCAGCACCATCGATAGTCAGGGTTTGATTATTGTTAATATGGAATAATGTGCTTCCTGCCTTGCCATACCTGAAGGTACAATAGTCAAATGGATTAGAAGGATCAATAACTGCTCCCGACATAACATTTACACCTCCTGCAGCCATATATTCAAAAATGGTATGTTCTGCTGAAATGGTGCCACCTGATTGAACATTGAGATTATAGTACCCTGTGTTTCTGGTAAACACGACTTCATTACCAAACATTCCCTCCGCATCAAGGATACCACCTGAGTTGACATTTAAAGCGTTGAAATTATCCAAACTTATCTGGCTTAGTTCGGTAACTGTGAGGGTTCCTCCGTCATTGATTTCCACATCGTCATAACAGCTCATATCAAAACCCATGGTAACCAGCTGGCCTGATTCAATTGTGGTGATACCATTTACCAGCAGGTCTTCATTGAGATTAACCCTTGTAAAATCGGCCGGGCCCGTAATCTCACCTTTTTTTGCTCTATGTGGATTCACCATATTGTCGGTTTCCACCTTGTCTAAAACAAAATTGTGCAAATGTCCCTCTTCGGTGGATATGCTCGCTAAAGTGCTACCGTAAAGTTCCACCGTACCTCCCAAAGGGGTAAATTCCGGACGAGCAGAAATAAAATCTCCATTGGTGCGAATTACTCCTCCGGTAATGTTTTCAGTAAGTGTATAGGAAAGACGTTCATCAATTTTAACCCCATTGTCGATAAAATTAAACTCACCACCGCTCATGGTAACTGATGTATTTGCAGCCCAACCCCACCAGCACCAACGAACACCTCCTTCTATTGTAAAGGTTCCATCTACAATGGTAACGTTTGCATTTAAATCAGGAAGCTGACCATCACCTTGTATTAAATGGATTACTCCATCATACAGGTTGTATGTTCCGAATAAACCGTTGGCATCAAATAAATCGTAGGCGGTGAATGAACCACCGTTAACAGATAATGTGCCTGAAGTCCAGTCGTAGCTTTGACAAATTACCGTTGAGCTGGCCGGGATGATCAATGCTCCTGAGGGTTTATCAAGATCTATTGTGCCAAAGGTGGCATCATCGTAATTGTAGAGGTTTTGATCGCCGGTCCCAACAAAAGAAAATGTTTGGTCTGCTTCGATGTTATACATTACGCCGTCTTCGATGGTGCAATCACCGAAAATATTGATCCTGCCCTTGTTATTAGAGTATAATGAAGCATCGGATTTCCAAATAATTTCATCTGTGGGATCATTCCCTGCATTTAGAACATCTGAAGTTTCTTCCATTCTAAGATACCCATCATAAATCGTTGTATTCCCTTGAACAGTAGCAATAAAACCCTTAAACCACAATCCCCCCAATAGAATGTCTAAATCGTTAATTACCAGCAAATTTGCATCAAGATAAGCTCCGCCCGAAGATCCTTCACGGTTAATGTTCAAATCATACAGGTAATTTCCATTTGTACAATCGATAGGACCAGAACCACCATTCAAGGTTTGAATTTCAACCACACCACCAATGGGTTCAAAGGTTCCCGGTGTATCGGCCCTAAAGCCACCTGCCCTTAGCATCCCTTCTGAAACATTGGTTGTAGCTGTGGACTTCATTACCAGGTTATTTCTTACCTGTAACAATCCATCCGTCATTGTTAGGGTTCCGTAATTGTCGGTATAAGAGTCGGTGTGGTTTTCCACAATAAACTCGCCGCCACCAATGATTAGCTCTCCGGTAGAAGCAATTTCAAAATTGCCATCAACATAACCATTGCCCAGTGAGCCAAGATTAAGGGTGCCGTTTAAGGTAAAATCAGAGTAGGTTGAAATGGTATTTGTGCTGTTAATCGTCTGTGATGCACCATCCATGATATCTAATGTACCCTGTACAATAATATCAACAGAAGATGACCAATTTGCACCCGGAAGATAAGTGCAATAACCTTCCACACGACGGGGATAGTAAGCCTTTCCATCCATCTGATTTTCTTGTGTTGACCCATCACTATCAACACCGTATGTACTACCATCTGCAAAAAGGTTTTCATTATTTGTTTGGCTTGATATTAGATTTTCTTTGTTCGCCAAGGATTTATTCCAATCTCCAATAATCAGGTTACCAAATTCAGCATCTGCATCTAAATTATCAATACCACTAATAACGTGTGCTGTGTTTCCTGTACCAAGTTGTGCATTTGTGCCGTCTTCAAAAGCCCAGTACTTTGTATAAATGTTTCCTGCCGATACGTCATCAACTGATCCGGGCCTCCAGTAAATCCACCATAAGCTTTCCAACACCCCGGCCGATTGGGTCATTTGAAGGCTGCCGTATATATTTACAAAATGACCTATTTCAACAGTTTGGTCCTCTACGCTAAATTTTCCTGAATTAATATTCAAATCATGCTCAACCAGTAAATCAGAACCGGCCGAAACATAAGTGTTTATTTCCAGATCATAAAAAGAGTTGCCGTTTGTACAGTTAATTGTACCACCCAGATGCCCGTCCGACATATCTACAATACCTCCTGTGGGCAGAAAGGTGCCAGCCTGTGTGGCAACAAAGTTGCCCCCAACACGGAAAATTCCATCAGTTATATTGCAGTTTGCGGTGGAATAGATTTGTACCGAGTTATTGGTGATTTCAAAAAGCCCGTCACCGGTAAAGTTCAGGGTACCCCTGATCTCCTTATAGGCGCCATTATAAACATGATCACAAATAAAGCTTCCATCGGTAATACTTAAGGTTCCAATAGAGTAAAGTGTAAAATTCCCATTCACTGTGGCTTCGCCCCCATCAACATCCAGCGTACCGTATAAATCTACGTAACCCCCACTTTCCAGGCTTCCGTTACTCAACATATCCAACAGGGCGTTGTTGTTGATAAAGATGCCCAGGTCAACGATCAGTACTTCGTGTTGGATGTGCATATTGTTGCTTAATCCAACTGATAATCCACCTGTACAATGGATGGGGTAAGTACTGAGCCCATTGCAATATGTGTTTTTCCCGGCATCTTTATTCAGAGCTATACTTCCGAATGAAGCATCGGCATCATAATTATAAATACTTGTTGAGCCAGATCCAATAAACCGTACTACATTTCCAACTCCCAATTGCGCATTCGTGCCGTTTTCAAAAGTCCAGTTGCCGTTTACATGGATTTCACCATCAGTATCAACCGTGATAAATGAACCGGGTTTCCAAAATATGTCATTCCCTACAATAAGTTCATCACCGGATTCATCCATAGACAAACCCCCGTAAATGGTCACATCATTGTCTACTGTAACCGTGAACTCACCAAATGATAAATGTCCTGCATCAATGGTTAGGTCGTTGCTGACATGAACATCAGCATATGCAATTCCTCCCCCACCTGCTGTTGGATTAATTTTCAGGTCATGAAAATAATTAGTCGAATGCAGACTATATGCACCGCTGGTGCCAGTAGTTGTCTGGCATTCATATACACCATCGGAAGGTTGGAAGGTACTCGCTGTAAGCGCTATTATAGACCCTCCTCTGATGGTGCCTCCACTTACGTTGATATCTGCTGATGCTTGAATTCTAATTGTTTCATCAACGAAAAACAATCCATCCGATAAATTTAGCGCTCCATAGATGTCGCAATATTGAACCCCTGTATCATAGCCAAAGCTTCCGCCATCAATCGTAAGTTCGCCGGTTGATGCAATATCAAAGGTCCCGTGAATCAAAACATCTCCTTCGCCCAAGTTTAGTTCTCCGTTTAAGTTGAAGTTAGAGTTGTTGGTGAGTAAGCCATTAACATACAAACTCATGTACCCACCATTTTTAATATCAAGGATTCCATTTACCAACAGATCCTCATTTTGAATGTAAAACTGGGCTCCGTTATTAACGGTCATGTTACCGGTCACATGCATTTGTTGTGTGCTCGTACTATGCAACCAGGCCGATGAGATTGTATTTTCGATGATTACGCTACCATATTCCGCATCGGCATCATTGCAATAGAAAAACTGCAAGTCACTACCTTTAAAACGCAGTGTGTTACCGGGGCCTATTTGGGCGTTGCTTCCATTATAAAAGTACCAGTGGCGGTATACATGAAAATTACCAGCTGTTACATTTGCTGTTGAGCCGGACGCCCATTGCATGTCCCACCCAACGCTGAAATCATTGCTGGAGCTGGTCATTTTTAAATTCCCGTAAATTACTGCCGAACCATTGGTGGTGAAATCAAAAGTACCCAAATCGAAAGTACCACCATCAATATACAGGTGTGAATAATTTTCGATGTTACTTAAAGCAACCGCTGAATTTCCACGAGAGCCATCATAAAAGGTTCCATCCCTGTCGGTAAACGGTTTTACTTCGTGACCATCCTTGTCAGTAGTTTTATTGATGGCCAAATTCCAAAATCGACCGCCATTAATAGTTTTGATATTGGCATCGGTGGGGCCATACATTTCAAAGATACCTGCATTTGGGGTAAAGTCTGCGCGCTCGTTAAACAAATAACCTGCACACATAATTCTTCCTCCGGTAATATTGTCAGTTAAAGCATATACGTTGTCATCGATTTTAATACCCTGTTCTTTGAAGTCGAGCACTCCATCACTCATGGTTATTGAAGCATCTTCCTGGTATGGCCAGTAGCTTGCGAGGCTACCACCATATACATTAAACTCTCCCCCATAGATATACAAATCCCCTTTCAGGTCGATATATCCGCCATCGTTATGCAAATTTATGATTCCTCCCGCATTTACATAAAAGCTCCCCTGGATTGCATTATCGAGCAAATCGTTGGCAGTAAATGAGCCGCTTAATACATCAACAGCGCCGGCAATCCAATCGTACTCATCGCATTCAACATCAGTTCCACTCGTTCGTAATGCACCACTGCTTTTATCGATCTCCAAGGTATAAAATGATTCATCGGAGCAGTATTGATGGCCACTCCCATTGAAGGTTACCTTTTCATCTCTTTCAACAAAGCCTGAAGCACCTACGTTATTATTCCAATCTCCACCTACGATCAAATCCATACTATTTACATCCAGGCGGCCAGAGTTTATGGTAACATCTCCTTTTATTTCTAATGAGGTGGCATTGGTTGTGCTCAAGTCCAAATCAAAACTTCCGGTATTTACAATAAGGTTATTGAAATAATCACCAGGACGGGGACGGAAATAAACACTTGATAAATTACCGGTGAATTCAATAGCTCCGTTGGCGAGGTAGATACCGATTGAAGCGTCACCATTATAGAAGTTACCACCGATTTGAATAGTGTTGGTGTCCCAACTAAAAAAGTCGTAATTGCTACCATACAGATAAAGATATCCTTTGATTTTGCAAACCGTTGTTGATGCGGAATTATGGGAAAAAGTGGCGCCGGTTTTGTTCACCCAAATGTTGTTAAAATAGCAATCTACATCCTGTGATATTATATAGCTGGACCCACTACCCAGGAAGTAAACAGTCCCATTATCCATCTGTACATCAGCGCCCGGGTCAAACTCCCATTTTGTTGATACATAAAATACACAAGCGCCGGTGGTCTGCACCTCGGAACCACTTTTCCAGGTGATATTATTACAAGAGAGTTCTGCAGCACTATTGTCCATATCTATCTCTCCATAAACATCCACATTCCCGGAAACACTCAATTGGTAGGCACCAATTTTCACATAGGCATTACTATAGATGGTGAGCGATTTTATCTCTTCGTCAGAGCTACCAACAAAAGGATAGCGAGGCATACCATTCGGAATTACCACATCTTCTGTTGATGTTGGGATGTGGTTGAGAGACCAATTGCTGCCATTATGCCAGTATGCATTCCAACTACCATCCCAGGTGTTGGTAACTTTTTGCGAAAAGCCCGTGAGGCCAATCGTGATCAGTAAGAGTGTAAGAATTTTTTTCATTTTGTTGATGTTTTAATTAAGGTGACTGTTTTATTTATTGAATTGTGAATTCGTCGTAATAAGCCAGGGGACGTTTTTCGATAATCAGCTCATCTATTTTATCCCCATTCATTTCCTTTTTACATGCCGTAATAAATGCCTCAAGTTTTGATTCTTCCCCTTCAGCTTCAATCTCCAGTACATTATTGCCTTCTGAAACATTGCCATGAATACTGTATTTATTGGCTAGTATCATGGCTTGCAATTTATACCCAAGCCTGTTTAATTTTCCTTTTATTTCGATGTGATAATGGTTAAGCATGGGGAGCTGGATTTTTTTGTTCTACAAATATCGGAACTAAAAGGAGGGCTTGTCAAGTTTTTAGTATAGACAAAGTATGAACATCAACAATTTATTCTTTTTGTAAAGAGCTGATAATGTGTTCGTAAATAAATGTTCATTGTTTGTCTATATGGACAGGACTTGGAAATGGGTGGTTTTGTGCAATCCGGGAGATTGGGAAATGGAATTCAGGCTTTAACGAATGCTTAGAGAAACTTCCTGTGCCTGAATAAGTGATGGTGTTCCTCAAACTTTATGGATAAACTTAACAACACATTCCACGAAATCCTTAGGGTTCTCTATAAATAATGCATGGGCAGCATGTTCAACAATGGCAACGGAGGAGTTAAATATCTTTGATAGCACCTGTATTGATTCGAATGGATTGTACAAAATATCTTCCCTGCCACACAAAATCAACGTTTCATTCTTGATTTCTTCGAGCCGTTGCTCTGAATCAAAAGTAATGATGGCTTTAACCTGCTGTTTGAATCCTTCGGCGCTCTGCAAATAAGGATATTCAGCAGCTATCTCCAGGCTCTCGTCAAGTGTTTTTGGGTTCTCGAAAAAATGCCTCGAAAAGATCCAGAAAAACAAACTGCGGAACCATTCCTCTAATTCCATTCCATTTTCGCGATATGAAACGAGGTCATTGAGTAAGACTTTGTTTCGTTTATTAGTGTATGCAGAAGTATCAGCAAGAATGAATTTGCTGACCCGATCGGGATGATCAAGACAAAGTTGTTGTGCAACATATCCGCCCATGGAATGGCCGAGCACATTGGTTTTTTCAATTTGAAGATGGTCGAGCAGAGCCAATGCATCACCAGCCATTCCTTCTATCGATATCTGATTTTCGGGGCAATTAGTCCGTCCACAACCACGGTTGTCAAAAACGATTACTTTAAATTCTTTTGATAATTCATATAAAACAGTTGCCCAACTTTGTGAATCGGATGCAAGGCCAGCGATAAGGAGTAAGGGCTTTCCCCGGCCATGTACTTCATAAAAGATTTCTGTATGCCCATTTTGGATGATCGCCATATTGCAATATTAATCTAGTATTCCCCTATAAATCCCACCAGGTTTTCCTCATTGCCAAGCTGCAGTTTTTTCCTCAGGCGGTAGCGTTTTGTAGTAACCGATTCGCTGCTAATATGCAGCATCTGGGCAATCTCTTTGGTGGAAAGGTTCATGCGCAAGTAAGCACAAAGCTTCAGCTCGTTTTGTGTAAGGTTGGGACAAGTCTGTGTTAGTTTTTTGAAAAACCCTTTGTGCACCGATTCGAAATGCAGCTTAAACTGGTCCCACTGTTCGTCGAGATTGGTGTTGCTGTCGATTTCACGGATAAGGTTAACAAAGCAGGCATTTTTATCCAGCGCATCATCCTCAACAGTTTGTTCGGCCATTTTACGATATTGCCAAGTACTTCATTTTTGTTAAGGATGTGTAGGGTAGCTGTTGATAATTCACGGTTCTTTTGCTGAAGTTTGTCCTGTTGAAGTTTATTTATCTGCTCCTCGGCAAACAAAACCTGTTGAAGGTGTTCATTTTCCTTTTCCTGTTTTTCCAGATCCATCCTGTGTAACTCATTTTCCCTTTCGTGTAATTTTTTATTTTGGATCAATGATTTACGCTTGGTTGTAAACAAAAAGATGAACAATGCGGCCAGCATCAACAAAGCCAGCCCTGAGATGATAAATATGATCTTCTGGTTACGTTGAATTTTCGCCTCCTGTTTCAGAAAAGCATTCTCCTTTTCCTTTTTCTCAGTTTCGTACCTGGTTTCAAATTCAGCTATCTGGCGATGTTTTTCTTCATCAAAAATGCTGTCCTTTAAGCCAGAATATTGTTTGAAATAATTAAGTGATCCACTAAATTCACCAAGGTTTTGATATACATCAGAGATGCTTTTCAAACTGCGCAACTGCTGGGCTTTCATGCCCCTGGATTTTGAAATTTCCAAACTCCTGTTAAAATAATCAAGCGCCTGCTGATATTTCTTTTCTTTTGACTTCAGGTCACCAATATGGTTGAGGGTAATGGCCTGTGAACTGATTTGTCCGGATTCCTCAAAAATACTTAATGCTTTACTCAGGTTTATAAGTGATTCGTTATATTTACCCTGCTTAAGATACACCATCCCGATGTGGCTCAGCCGAATCCCAATTTTCCCCCTGTTTCCCAGTTTCCTGTCGATTTCCAATGCACGGTTCAGGTAGTCAAGTGCTGCGTCAAAATTGTTCATCGCTTCGTAAGCCTGGCCAATGTTACTCAGGCGGATGGCCTGCATGGGCTCATTGTTAGCTGCAATTGCCTTTTCAAGTGATTCATTATAATATTCGATGGCCCTTTCAAATTTTTTCCAGGAAAAATAAACTTTTCCAATGTTATTGAGGTCGACAGAAATATATTCGTCAATTTGTCTTTCCTGGTCAAGCACCAAAGCCTGGCTGAAAGAAGATATGGCTTTATCGTATTCGCCCCAGGCAAAATATACCTGTCCAAGGTTATTCAAATTGTTGGCGATTTCCTCGGTGTCATTAATTTCCCTGGCGATATTGAGGGCCTTACCATAATACTCCTGTGCATAATCATACTGGGTAAGTGCATAGTAACAATATCCAATATCTCCATTTCGCTCGCCATATCTTTTGGACAATGGTCCATTTGCCTCATTTTCGGCTGATGCCGAAAGCTTATAAAATTCAATAGCTTTATAAAGATCGTTTTTGTAAAACCAGGCATCGGCAAGTGTACGGGTGGCTTTGGCCAGTTCATCAAAGTTTCCCAGGCTTTCTGCCAGTTGATGGGCCATTGTTGCGGTATTAATGGCTTTATCCAAATCAAAATCCAGGAATACCAGGGCCAGGGTGTTGAAGTGTTTGGCTTTTTCTATTCCCCTCGTTTTGTCTATTAAACGTTGAAGACTATCAATTTTATTTTGAGCTGATAATTCCGGAACCAGGAATACCGCGAAAAATGTTAGGATCAAAACATGAAAAATCCAGCTTTTTTTCATTTCAGGATATTGGTTTCATACAAAAATATGAAAATATCCCGATATGAGTGTGTGTTATTTATGCAATTCTATTCGCTTCATCCATATTTTTATAGGTTCCGACATGGTTTGCATCGCTGCTTTTTGCCGGGCATGGTCAACATCATCCTGAGGCCTTCCACCACCACCCGGGTGCTGACTTCTCCCGGACGACGGCCCCAAAGAAGCATTGAAATCACTTAAAGCATTGTCGGAAGGCAGGTCTATTTTACCGGATTCAAAACCCACTGAGAACAGGTTTTGTTTCAGATAATTTATCTCTGCCAAATCTTCAAGTGGGATTTTCAGTTCATAATACATTTTTGCGCCGGGCTTTAAGTCAATCCAGGCAGTAATTCCATCTCCAACCCTCGATTTCAGTACAGTTCTGTTTAGAGCCTCCTGATTAAATCCCATAAGTTCGATACTGTTAAGTGAAGCTTCTGCCCTATGTATAAATTCATCCCACTCGCTTCCCGAACCTGCCTTTGGTTCATGCCCAGGTCCATTTCCCGGGTCTCCCATTTTTTGCCTTCCATGGGCCATTGGATAGTTTATACCCAAATGGTGCTTTTTCCCTCCGGTCGTATCAATCCAAACTGTGAATCCTGTCATAAACATTTTCATAATTGTTGCCTTGTCGTTGGCCATCACCCGTATAACTAACTCGTCTTCATTGTTAAATAAACCATAAGCAATTTTGTGCTTGGTGTCGTAATAAAGCCTGTTAATCCATTCGATTGATTCGGCTGAGATCAATATATCATTGTTTTCAAGCTGTCGGCTTGTATGCAAAGGTTTTTTAGAGCATGATGCAAGTACGATGAATAAACTAAAGGCAAGCAATATCCTGTGATTTTTTCCCATGGCTATACAAAGTTAGTTGTTTGACAAAATGTTCGGGTTAAATATTCCGATCCGGTATATTTTTTTATTATATAACTAAAATTTTTTGTAAAATTGCATCTCTAAATCAATTTCTCTAAAATCAAAAATTAAGTTATGAAAAAATCAATTTCTCTAGTGATCCTTGCTGTTTTATTAATAGCTCTTTCCGGCACAAGCCAAAACCTTTCATTTGAAAATGAAAACCCTGAATCATTTAAAGCATTTAAATCCCAATTGCTTTCCGATGAAAATCCCATGAAAGGACAAAACAAATTCTACAAAAATGCCAATGCTCCCACAGCAGATTACGGCAACGCTCCCGAATGGGACTGGGCTGCGAAATTTGATGGGTCTGGTAGCGACATTGCAAGAGATGCAGTTGTGGATCCTGATGGTAACATGTACATAACAGGTAGTTTTTCGGGAACCATGGAACTAGCCGGGACAAGCAAGACCAGTGTGGGTAGTCGTGACCTTTTTATTACTAAACTTGATGCCGACGGAAATTTGCTCTGGTTCAAGCAGGGAAGTTGTGGAGAATTTAAAACCTGTGAAGGTTATGATATCAAGTTGGTCAATGAAAAGATATTAATCACCGGGTATTTTGATGGGCCTTTTTTGAACATTGACGATACTTCAGTTGACCTGATCGGCTTATCTGATGCTTATATCCTGCAACTATCGACAACTGGTACCGTTGAAATGTTAAAAAATTACGGCTTTGAAGGATTAATGTACCAGGGGATGGCCCTTGACCAGGATAATGGACAAAACATTTACCTCACCGGAACCACTGATGGAAACACCACATTATATCATCCATCCTTCTTAATGAAAATTTCAGCAGAGGGGGATGTAGTTTGGATGCAGGAACACAACATTGCTTTTAACGATCTGGCTGTTTCCGGCGATCAGCTTTATGTTACTGGTTCGGCATATATGGAATCTTATCTTGATACAATTCTTCTTGATCCCACAAGTTATTATGCCGACGCCTTTGTTGCACAGGCAAACCTCAACGGGCAATACACATGGGCTGTATTGGGTAACCACCCCGAATTACCCAATGGAGACAGTTATTATCCTCGTGTCGAAATTTCAGGAGATGGCAATATTTTTATAGCCGGGAGTTTTAGAAGAAATGTTGAATTTGGGGAGTATTTACTTACTTCTACCGCGTACTTGGATACCTTTATAGCTAAAATAAGTGCCTCGGGAATAGTGCTTTGGGCAAAAGCTACTAGTGGATCCGAAAACTATCTTGATGGTTTTACAACCCTTAGTAATGGGAATATTTGCATCTCAGGTGACATGGAATCCAGTGTTATGTTTGATGATATTCTATTAGAAAACCCAAATCCTAAAGCAGGCTATTATGCAGCAATTTATAATAGCGAAGGTGTAGCCCAAAATGCCTTTCTTTTAGAAAATTCACCCACCAATCTTGCGGCTTTACCTGGCGATGGTATACTTCAATTGGGTTCTAATTCACTTCATGTTTTATTAACAAAATATAACTATTCGGGGAATGCCAGCATGAGATTGTACAGTTCTGGGAATTCAGGTTCAGCATCACTAACAGGTCAGGAAGTTGATGAGTCAGGAAGCCTCTTTTCGTTATGTAATTTCTATGGCCAAATTGATTATTTTGGAGTGAATTTAATTACGAACAAACACTCCATGGTGCTGGCCAGGCAAAAAGCCGATGGAACACCAATTTGGACAAATACCATTAAAGGAGGACGATCGTGGTATGATTATACCGAAACCACACTAAAACTTGATGAAGAAGGAGGTCGGCTTTATCTCCATGGTATCTTTGCTGATACCCTCATCATAGATAGTCAGGAATTTGTCAATGCACAAGGGGGTTCTTTTATAGCATGTTACAACACCGATGGTATGTTTGAATGGGCAAAAGAATTGTCACACCAGGTAGAAGTTCAATCGGTGGATGTTGATGAGATTGGAGATGTATATATCAGTTCTATATTTAGTGGTACAATCGAAATTGAAGGCTCATCCTTTACTTCCAGGGATATGGGAGATTTGCTCATTCTTAAATACAGTGCTCAAGGAAGTTTGCTGTGTACAAATCACCTTGAAACTGATGCCTTTTTCTATTCCACCGGAATAGCCATCGCCCAGGGAAACGAATATTATGTTACCATGGAACCAGCCGGAGACACCATATTTTTCAACAACGGATCCAACACCATGACCTTTACTCCCAACGATGGGCGTATTGTTGTGGCAAAGTATGATGATTGTGGTAACTACCTCTGGGCAAAATCATATGGCTCAAGTCCTGTAAATTTTGGTGGCTATTATTGCTGGCCCACACATTCGGTAACTGATACCGACGGAAATTTATACCTGACAGGTACCCATGCAGATTCATCATTCTTTGATGATGTAATGTTAAAAAGCCCCTACAACAGGTACAGTCATTTTGTAGCAAAGATTGGTATTTACGGAAACACCATCTGGGCAAATTCAATACAAGTGCACCGATGGGGGTCAAACTATAGTGAAGCAGAAATTGATGATGAAGGTAATTTTTATTGCATGGCCAGTATGAGAGATACTGTACATTTTGATGAACTACAGATAGTGCCTTCAGGTAACAGGGACAGTTGGATCGCCAGATATGATAACAACGGCGAATTAAACTGGGTGAAAACCATTGACAGTTTTTCAGGTGGCGCTTTAATGTACGCAATGGCCGTATACGACATAAACAATCTTTTTGTTGGTGGTCTTCTTAATAAAGATTTGAACGCCGGAAACCTGGAATTATATACCCCATCAAGCGCTGGATGTGTACTACATATTGGAGATTCAATTGAATATGCATCTATTAATGAAAATAATCTTTCCGAAATATTTGTTGTCGCTTATCCCAACCCAGCCACCGATCTGATTTACCTCGACTTCAAAACTCCAATTAAGATGGTTGTTATTGAGCTGATGGATATAAATGGCCGGCTCATAAAAACCACAACTTTTGCAAATCCATCCGGAACTGAAAAACTGGATGTTAGTGGTTTACCCAGAGGTGTGTGTTTGATAAAGATTACAGCTGATGGACAGATTGCAACCAGGAAAGTGATGATTCAGTAAATCTTTAAAAGGATCGTTTATATATAAAATGGAATGATCATTTTTCTTTTGCGGGTTTTTGTTTCTTGACATGTTTGAGTAGCCTCAAGCTTCAATAATCAGGGTTGAGAATATTTTTATTTGTCAACCATTATAATAATTGCATTTTTGCGTGATGAACAAAAAAGTACTTGTTTACAACATCATGCAATTCCCCGAAAAGATTAAATTCTTTAACGAGGGAATACAAAGAGAGGTGGAAGCAACTGGTATTGAAGTGAAGTATGTATTGCCATTTCAAAAAGATTTATTCGAGGAAGTCGATGTTTTCACCCACCTCATCATTTCCGGTTCGGAGGCTTCAGCCAGGGATGATCTGGTATGGACGGAAGAGTTAATAAAGTTGATTAAAGTCTTTGTTGAAAAGGAAAAGAAAATTCTGGCCATTTGTTACGGGCATCAATTTTTAGCAAGGGCTCTGTGTAGTAAAGATTGCGTTTACAAACTCCCTGTTCCGGAATATGGTTACACCAAAGTGAGGTTGAAAAAGCACAAGCTATTCAAAAATATTTCCAATCCTATTTGCTTGCAATTGCATTATGATGCTGTGCAAAACCTTTCGGACGATTTTGAAATTATTGCCGATAATGATACTTCCATTCAAGCAATCCAATACAAAGGAATGGATGTTTATGGGGTGCAATTCCATCCCGAATTTGACCGCGAGGCAGCCCGGTACTTCTTTAATCTGGCAAAAGAATCAGATCCTGATTTCACTGGCTTTTACAGAAATGAGCTGACAAATGAAAGTGTGCTGGAGCAGAATGGTTTATTTATCAGGAATTTTTTGGAGATGTGAAACATTGTTAAAGATTACAACGGTTTACACATAGATAAGATGGGAGCCGGGATAATCAATCTTGCATATTCTCATCTTTGAGATTAACAGCTTCTTTGACGCTAAAGTTTTCTTTACCCGGCTCTTCAATTGTTGTTGTTTCTTCACCATCATTACTCTCTTCTTTAACGGCAGGCTTTGCAAAAAACTTCCTCTGGAAGATAATCAGCAAAAACACTCCAACGGTTATTGAAGAATCGGCAATATTAAAAACCGGCCTGAAGAAAATAAAATCATTTCCGCCCCATATCGGAACCCATTCAGGATAGTGTCCTTCAATCAAAGGAAAATACAGCATGTCGACCACTTTGCCGTGAAGAAACGTACCATATCCCCCGGCTTCGGGGAACAGTTGTGCAACACTATGATACGAAGAAAAACTAAACATCAGACCGTAGAATGCACTATCGAGCATATTTCCCACAGCACCAGCCAGGATCAAAGAAATACTAACAACTATGCCTGTATTGGCTTTCTTCTTTATAAGATCAGATAAATACCAGGCAATGGCAACTATGGCAACTATGCGGAATAAACTCAGGGCAAGTTTACCAAACTCACCGCCAAAACTCAGGCCAAAAGCCATGCCTTCGTTTTCGGTAAAATGAATGATAAACCAGTTGTCAAAAATGTGGAATTCCTGACCAATGGTCATGTTCAATTTGATCCAGAATTTAAGTGCCTGGTCAATAATCAATATCAGGAAAATTATCAGAAGGGATTTTTTCAAAATTTATGGCTGCCTTATAAAACTGTTTAACATGGAATTTGACACAGGGCTTCCAATCCGGATTTCCCGAATGCGTTCTGGCCTAAATATTTCTTAACGGAACCCAAATTTACCGGCGCTGTTGATTTTGCTGCAACTTGGCTTCAATGCTTAGCGTAGCATGGGGCACGCTTCTCAGGCGTTCTTTAGAAATAAGTTTCCCCGTAACCCTGCATATGCCATAGGTGCCGTTTTCGATACGTATGAGTGCATTTTCGAGGTTGGTGATAAACTTTTGCTGACGAGCAGCAAGCCGGCTGTTCTCTTCTTTCGAAAGAACGCTGTACCCTTCTTCAAGAACTTTAAAGGTAGGTGAAGTATCGTTGGTATCGTTTTCGTTATTGTTTGTATATGCTTCAGTGAGCAATTCCAAATCGGATTTGGATTTTTCCAACTTCTCCATTATGATCAACTTGAACTCCTCGAGCTCCTCTTTGCTGTACCTGTTCTTGTTGGTTTTTACAGCATCTTGTTCTATATTGTTTGCCATATCTCGTATGATTAAATGTTATTTTTTCAAAGTGTGTTTTTCAATTTAAAGGGCTTTTTCAATCCTGATATTGGTTATAATTCCTTCCCCTAGATCAACTTCAACGCTTTCACTGGTATTGATATTATGCTCAACAAGATCAAGTTTTTGGGCCAGCGTTTCCGAACAAATATACGCTAAATTTTTAGATATGGCCTTTTTTAGTTCCGGCCGCTCTTCGACAAGTAAATTTATTTGATCCGTTACTTCCAGTCCAATGTCTTTTCTAAGGTTCTGAATCCTGTTTACCAGGTCCCTGGCAATTCCTTCATCACGCAGTTCGTCGGTAATGGTAATATCAAGCGCAGCAGTCAGGCTACCTTCTGAGGAAATCAGCCATCCCGGAATATCCTGGGTTAAAATTTCTACATCGGTGAGCAATATTTCAACCTGCTCACCTTCAAGTTCAAGAACGTATTTGCCATTTGCCTCCAACTCCCTGATCTGTTCTTTGGTAAAGTTCATAACCACAGGAGCCAGCTTTTTCATCATTTTACCGTAGCGCGGGCCCAAAGCTTTAAAGTTTGGCTTTAATTTTTTAACAAGCATATCTGCATCATCGGCCATAAATTCAATTTCCTTGACGTTAACCTCCGAAAGTATCAGTTTTTCGACGGCCAGTACCTGGTCTTTAAAGTGCTTACCAAGTACAGGGATCATAATCCTGGCAAGGGGCTGACGTACTTTAATCTTTGTTCTTTTACGCAACGATAAAACCATGGAAGATATTTTCTGGGCAAGTTGCATTTTTTCTTCCAACTCTTTATCAACCATCGATTCGTCGGCCACCGGCATATCCATCATATGGATGGATTCTATCTTGTGCTTTCCGGTTACATTGTTCAAATCAAGGAACAGTCTTTCGGCGATAAAAGGAGCTATGGGCGATGTTAAAACTGCCAAGGTTTCCAGGCACTGGTACAAGGTTTGATAGGCTGAAATCTTATCCTCAGAAAAATCTCCTTTCCAGAATCTTCTTCTCGACAACCGTACATACCAGTTGCTCAATTTATCGTCAACAAATTGAGCAATTGCTCTTCCAGCCTTTGTTGGCTCGTAATCATCAAAATTCTCATCAACTTTTTTCACAAGGGTGTTGAGTTCTGATAAAATCCAACGGTCAAGTTCTGGCCTTTTGTGGCCGGGAATATCCTCTTCGCTGTATGTAAATCCATCGATGTTTGCGTACAAAGCAAAGAAAGCATAAGTGTTATATATTGTACCGAAAAACTTACGCCTCACTTCAGCAATTCCTTCCACATCAAATTTCAGGTTGTCCCAGGGCTGTGCATTGGTGATCATATACCACCGGGTTGCATCAGGGCCGTATTTGTCGATTGTTTTGAATGGATCGACTGCGTTCCCCAGGCGTTTCGACATTTTATTTCCTTCTTTGTCGAGCACAAGGCCATTAGATACACAGGTTTTATATGCAACATTGTCGAACACCATGGTTGCAATGGCATGCAATGTGAAAAACCATCCACGGGTTTGATCAACTCCTTCAGCGATAAAATCGGCCGGGAAGTAGTTTCCTAACTGATTTTTACCTTCAAAGGGATAATGAAACTGTGCATAAGGCATCGCTCCCGAATCAAACCAAACATCAATCAGGTCGGGTTCGCGGAACAGTTTTTTGCCGCTGGCTGATACCAGGAAAATTTCATCAATATAAGGCCGGTGCAAATCAAAAGTCTCGTAATTTTCTGTGGTAGTATCCCCCGGAATATAGTCGGCAAAAGGGTTCTCCTTCATAAATCCGGCTTCGACTGCTTTCTCAATTTCTTCCTTAAGCTGTGCTGCCGAGCCAATACAAATTTGTTCTTTTTTGTCTTCGGTAGTCCAGATTGGCAAGCCAACACCCCAGAAACGTGAACGCGATAAATTCCAATCCACAAGATTTTCGAGCCAATTTCCAAAACGGCCAGAGCCGGTTGATGGTGGCTTCCAGTTAATGGTCTTGTTTAGCTCGATCATCCGGTCTTTGAAAGCTGTTGTTTTGATGAACCAGGAATCAAGAGGGTAATATAATATCGGTTTATCGGTGCGCCAGCAATGTGGATAATTGTGGACGTATTTTTCGATTTTGAACGCCTTGTTTTGAAGCTTCAGCATCACCGAAAGATCGATATCTAAAACAGGAGTCTGTTCATCTGCATCTTTATCATAATCATTCTTTACATACCTTCCGGCATATTCACCATAAACATCCTGGTTAACAAAAACCTTTACAAATTCCTCACCCAAATCTTCTATCCTGAAAAACCGGCCAGACAAATCAACCATTGGCCTGCGCTCACCAACTTTATCAATCAAAACCAGGGGAACAATTCCTGATGCTTTAGCTACGCGGTCGTCATCAGCACCAAAAGTAGGCGCAATATGAACAATACCGGTTCCATCTTCGGTGGTAACAAAATCACCCAAAATCACCCTAAAAGCTTCACCCATGGGTTTTACAAAGGGGATTAGTTGCTCATATCGAACACCATCCAGGTCGGTGCCTTTTAGTTCATCGAGTATTTCAAAGGGAACTTGCTTGTCTCCTTTTTTATAGTCTTCAATTTTCAGGTCATTGGCTTTATCGCTGAAATAGCTCTTCACCAAATCCTTTGCAAGGATAACAGTGATCGGCTCACCAGAATACAAGTTAAATGTTCTGACTTTTACATATGAAATTTTTTTGCCAACTGCAAGAGCCGTGTTTGAAGGAAGTGTCCACGGTGTTGTGGTCCAGGCCATAAAAAACAGCTCTGTTTCCACACCTGCAAAAAGTTTTTCTGATTTATCATCCCTGACCACTTTAAACTGGGCGGTAATCGTGGTGTCTTTCACATCGCGGTAGCAACCTGGCTGATTTATTTCATGGGTGCTCAATCCGGTTCCGGCAGCGGGAGAGTATGGTTGAATGGAATAGCCTTTATAAAGCAGATTTTTTTTGTACAGTTTAGACAAAAGATACCAAACCGTTTCAATGTATTTATTTTCGAAAGTGATGTACGGATCATCCAGGTCAACCCAATAGCCCATTTTCACGGTAAGCTCATCCCACTTGTCTTTATATTTCATTACCTCAGTACGGCAAGCCTGGTTGTAATCTTCAACGGAGATCTTTTTCCCAATATCCTCTTTGGTGATACCCAGGGTTTTCTCGACAGCAATTTCAATAGGTAGACCATGAGTATCCCAGCCTGCTTTGCGGGCAACGTATTTGCCTTTCAAAGTCTTGTACCTGCAAAAAATATCTTTAATGGATCTTGAAATCATGTGGTGAATACCCGGCATTCCATTGGCTGAAGGGGGGCCTTCATAGAAAATATAAGGCTCCTGGCCTTCACGGTTCTTCAGGCTTTTGTGGAAGATGTCGTTGTTCTCCCAAAAATCACCGATTTCATTGGCAATCTGAGTAAGGTTTAATCCTTTATATTCTTTATACTTCGAATTCATTTAAATATGAAAGTTTACGCGCCGTTTCTAAAATTGCGCAAAAGTATAAAAAATATGATAACCTAATTAGAAATTTATCAAAAACATCAATTGGAAATTATTGAATATCAGCAGGTGATGGGAATGATCGAATAGCTTTTTAAGAGAACCTCCTTCGGGAAGAAAGGAGTAAACTTTTTGAAGCAACTAATCCGCAAGACCCGCAACGAAACCTTTATTCAATAAAATGGATTCCAAAATTGTTTGGTTGGTTGCCGGGCTAAGCTCTTTGATGATCTCGTGTAGTTGTCTTTTTTTCTCTTTTGGGCTAATATCCGCCTTCAATAAAATCATCAGGATTTTGTATTGTGAGCCTTTGAGTTCATCTTCTAGGGCCGATAAGATAATGTTGACGTCTATGGTATTTTCTTCTGATTTAACTTGTTCAGGAATACCAAAGTTCTCAATCTCGTTAATGGATGCTTCAAGAATCTCGCGGCCAAGTTTTTTGCATGTCTGAAGGTAAGACGAATAACCTGAAGTATCTCGCAGGGACCAACTGTTGTATTCGTAATCCAGGTTTTCGATCATTTTGATCTTTTGATTGTTCTCACCAAACAACCTGGCCAGTAAAACAATCGTATAATTTTTCCAGGCTTCAAGGTCAAAATCTTTGCTTTCAAGTTTATCAATTTGCTCCTGCAAAAGTTCTATTTGTTTTCCTTTCATGATGAGGTGGATTTATGAGGGGATAAAATTAGTGAAAATTAACATGGAAATAATAATCATGTTCGGGCAAGAATAATTTTAGTGAATATAATCATCGAAATAATTTTTTCCCATGTAAAAGTTGTGTGGAATATAAAAAAGCCTGTTGAAAAAACAGTTTTCAACAGGCTTTAGTTTGAGGTACCGAGCGTACTCATTTTATATCTTGCTTTATAGGTTCTTTATCTGTTTGTTATATCATTTTTTGAAAGGGTATTTGACTAAATTTTGACTAAACTTTTATTTTCATTTTAATGAACCGGGCTGGTATTAGTAGGCTATTCTTCAGGGTGTTGATTAGCATTTTCCCTGATGGTTTTGATTTGTTGAACATCCATATTAGTAATCAATCCTCTATCAAGTAAAGTGTTCAAGTAAATATCATCAAATATTTTAGTTTTTGTTACCCTATCAAGATTATCAATTAAGCTATCAGTATCATAAAGATCCTCTGCCAGCTTGGCAATTAACTTTACTACTTCAGCGTAGGACACAAAGTTTTCTCGCCTAATAAAATCAATTATTTCTTTTTTATCCTGTATTTCAGTCCGGACGTTTATTATTTCTGTTTGATCTGACTCATATCTCTCTTGGAGTCTTTTATGTGCTTCGATTAAGTTTTTTGGTTGATCTTTTCCAAATTGTTGCTCGTAATTATATTTCACGTTTAAAAGACACTCATTGTCAAATGCTTTTATCTTTTCCGCCTCAACAAAACCACCAGACCAATAAATGTTCACCCAGGGGGATTCCCCCTTCCCCACTTCTTGTTGAATATGGATTTCATCTGCCAATAAAACAATCATAGGCACCTTCAATGAGGTGGCGATCTTTTCAAGATTTTCCAACTTGAAAGCCCCTGTATCTAACATTTTTTTAATGCCTGTTAAAGAAACTCCGGTTTCTCGGGCTAAATCATTAACTGATAACCGCCAGAACTTCAGCAGTTTATTAATATTAACAATAACCTGTTGATATTTCATTTCTAATTATTATAACTTTTGTTTGTTTATGCGACACTTTTGTTGTTGCTTTGCAAACTATAGTTACAAAACATTTTACAAACTTACATAAAATATTTTACTTATGGAAACTATTCTGATAACTTCTAAAACAGAACTGGCAAAAACAATCAACCAGGTAATGGATGAACGTGAACTCAAAAGGTCAAAAAAAGCCAATTTGAATTCTTTGACGATACATCAGGTAGCAAAACGATTGGGCAGGGCTCACGCAACAATAAAAAAATATGCTGATGCTGGCTTACTAAAAACAACTAAAGATGGTAGAATCCCGGAAGTAGAGCTGGAAAGGTTCTTGGATTCAAAATAATACTATAAAATATACTCATGAGATTTTTCAGGAATCCATTGTCTCTGACAAAATCATTTTTCAATATGTCCGCCGATGATGTTGATTTGTTGTGAGTTGAAACCAAAAAAACGAAAGCAACCTTATGATTCGGTAAAAGCCCCAGTTGTATAAGAAATAACAAACCAAATGCCTAAAAAAAACAGCAATGTCGATGTAAGCAACGACCTTAAAGTTGCAGAATATATTCTAAAGGAAAATGATCTTTTTTTCTGTAATCAGTTTTTCTATGAATACACTGGTACTTATTGGAGCATTACAGATGAAAGAAATGTAAAAAGGATAATCCTTGATGTGTTAAAAGACAAATACAAACAGACAGCAGTTAGGAACATTCTTGATATTATTCAAGTAAAATCATACGTGGATGATATCGATATAAACTTAAACGAATCCAAGGGATTAGTAAATTGCTTGAACGGATTTTTTAACATCCATACCGGGAAACACATCCCCCATTCTGAAGAAACGAAATCTTTTTTTTCAACAAACCAGTTCCAGGTTAATTATTCACCTGGCGCTAAATACTCAAGGTGGATCCAGTTTCTTGATGAAATATTTAGCGGGGATCCGGATAAAAATGAAAAGAAGCTTTTGCTCCAAGAAATGATGGGGCTATGTCTTACAAGGGAGACTAAGTTTGAGAAAGCGTTTTTTCTGCTTGGTAATGGGAGTAATGGCAAGTCTTTAGTCCTAACAATACTTGAAACAATTTTAGGCCGGTCAAATTTATCATCCCTCGAATTTGACCAAATAGGAAAACAGTTTTTAACCTACCAATTGATAGGGAAGCTCGTGAATCTTTGTACTGACATCGACTCGAAAAACAAAACATCATATGGTGCCTTTAAAAGAATTGTCACAGGAGAAACCATGCTAGCGGATATAAAAAGAAAGGCCCCTGTTAATTTCAAACCGCATTGCAAATTGATTTTTGCGGCAAATAAACTTCCGCAAACTACTGATACATCAAAGGGTTACTTCCGAAGAATCATGATTGTCGGGTTCAACCAATCATTTGAAGGCTCCAGAAAAGACAAGGATCTAAGAAATAAGCTCATTGCTGAAATAGACGGCGTGTTTCTCTGGATGATCGATGGTTTGAACAGGCTCTTGAGAAATCAGAAGTTTACGGTTCCGGTTAGTTCAGAAGATGAAATGGAAAAGTATTTAGAAAATTCAAATAGTGTAGTTGCCTTTGTAAATGAACGATGCGAAATTAAGATTCAGAATGATTACTATGAAACATATGAGAGCCTTTTCTCAGCATATAAGAAATTCTGTGAGGAATCTGGTTTACATCATTTCAAGAAAACTGAACTAAAACAGGAAATTTCCGATAGACAATATAAAGGTCGGGTTCTGTTTGTGCGTCACGGACTTCCCAAGGGTAACCACTTCCAAAATATAAAAATAAATTCACCCTAATTAATTTACACTTCTTACACTGTTCCTTTTATAGCAGTGATTATCTGCACATTAAGATGAACTATGTTGTGTAAAAGCCAGTGTAATATTAGTGTAAAGAGTGCAAACTTTCGTCTGTGTAATTTTCACCTCTGCGCTTGTAATAATTACACCATTTGCACCATGGATAACACAATGTATCTTATTGTTTTAATGAACATTAATAGCTTTAGTGTAAATAGTGCAATTTTCCCCAACTGTGTTTTTTGATTTGACAGCATTACCCATAAATTTCATTGCCCTCGAAAAAAAAATAAAATGAACTGTGCAAAAGCAAACGAAATTTCTATTGTTGACTACCTCTCAACATCAGGCATTAGTCCAAAAAGAAAATATACCAATTACTGGTGGTACTTGGCGCCACACCGGCAGGAAAATAACCCTTCATTTAAAGTAAATATAAAAACTAACCGATGGTATGATGTAGCTGAAGACACAAAGGGGAGCCTGGTTGATCTGGTAGCTGCACTTCATCACACCAATATTTCTGGTGCTTTGAGGCTACTCTCCAGGAATGAAATTAAACCTTTTCCTT
>Ga0209692_10000838_pt1 | contig 53876 bp, 54 predicted proteins | sample tdDd472_FD_187129 | JGI IMG/M metagenome (GOLD analysis project Ga0209692, IMG submission 187129) | Marine sediment microbial communities from the Atlantic coast under amendment with organic carbon and nitrate - tdDd47.2 (SPAdes)... | ecosystem: Environmental > Aquatic > Marine > Coastal >... | reverse complement strand
TACATGCTTGAACACGCCATCTACAGCGTGATCTCGCCCGAGGGCGGCGCGTCGATCCTGTGGCGTGACGCCGCCCGCGCCCGCGACGCCGCGACCGCGATGAAGGTCACCGCGCAGGATTTGCTGGCGCTCAAGGTCATCGACGGCATCATCGGCGAGCCGCTTGGCGGCGCGCACAGGGACCGCGAAGCGGTCATCCAGGAAACCCGCAAGACGGTCGAGGGTGCGCTGGCCGATCTCGCCGGGCTCGACGGTCCGGCGCTGAAAAAGGCCCGGCGCGAGAAATTCCTCGCCATAGGCCGCGACCTGGGCTGATTGCCTGACCGCACGGAAAATGTCATACGGACGCCGCATTTTCGGCCGATTCGTGACGCTGACATTTGCGTGACCGGGGCCCCTGAAACCTTGCGGTAAGCAATGGTCAACTATAAGCGGGGATCGATGATTTTTCCGAGGCAGTCAGGGATGATGTTCCGACGGACCATGCTCGCGATGACGCTGGCCTGCGCCACCGCGCTTGCCGGGTGCGAGACCAGCGACGTGCTCGACCTGAAGGCCAACGCGCCTATCCCCGAAGACGTGAAGAGCTTCATGGCGGCCAATGGCATGACCAAGTCGTCGCCGATCATGGTCCGCCTGTTCAAGGACGAGGCCGTCCTCGAGGTATGGAAGCAGCGCGATACGGGCCGCTACGCCTTGGTGAAGAGCTACGAGATCTGCGCCTATTCCGGAAAGCCCGGACCGAAGATCCGCGAGGGCGACCGGCAGGCGCCGGAAGGGTTCTACTCGATCTCCTTCAACCTCCTGAACCCGAAATCCAGCTATCATCTCGCCTTCAACATGGGCTTTCCGAACCGTTACGACCGCGCCAATGGCCGCACCGGTTCGAACCTGATGATCCACGGCGCCTGCTCGTCCGCCGGCTGCTACTCGATGACCGACGAGAACATCGCCGAGATCTACGCCTTCGCCCGCGAGGCGCTGCGCGGCGGCAAGCAGGACGCGTTTCAGGTCCAGGCCTTCCCCTTCCGCATGACGCCGGAAAATATGGCGAAGCATCGCGGCGACCCGAACTTCGAGTTCTGGAAGATGCTGAAGGAAGGCTACGACCATTTCGAACTGACCAAGGTGCCGCCGAAGGTCGATGTCTGCGACCGGCGCTACGTCTTCAACTCGGTGCCCGAGGAAGGCGAGTTCAACGCCACCGCCTCCTGCCCGCCGATGAGCATGCCGACCAATCTGCAGATGGCCTATCAGACCATGCAGACCCAGCAGGCGCTGGCCTTCGACAAGGCCGTCGCGAAGCTGCAGGGCGGCGGCCAGTCCAGCCCGGCTGCGCCGCTTTCCAGCCTGTTCGGCTCCTCCAACAACTGATCGCATGGCCGAGACCTACGACCTGCGCGGCCTGAAATGCCCGATGCCGGTTCTCAAGACGCGCAAGCGCATGCTCGGTCTTCGGCCGGGCGAACGGCTTTGGGTTCACACCAGCGACCCGCTCGCCGTCATCGACATCCCGCATTTCTGCCGCGAGAACGGCCATGCGCTGATCGAGAGCGAGACGGCCGAAAACGGCCACCGCTTCCTGATCGAGCGCGGCGTGTGACAGGTGTCACAGATGCGGCGAGCGGCCACCGGTTACGGCTGCCCTGCATGACAGTTCCGGGAGCCTCGGAGCCGGTTGACTTCTTGCTATCGGGCAGGACAATTCGGATTCCGTGATGTCAGGCCCTGAACTGGCGCCGTCGATGTGCCCTCTCACGAGACCCTGATTGAAAACGATCTCTTCCCCATCTCCCGTCAGTTTTATCGACGACAAGGCTCCCGACGTGGCCAATGTCGGGCGGCTGCTGAAGGCTTGCGAGGCGGCGGGGCGCTGGGCGAACCGCGGTCCCCTCTATCGGGAGATGCAGGCCGCATTCGCATCCTTCATGGCGCTTCGTGCCGATGTGCAACTGACGCCGGTCGCAAATGGCGGAATCGCACTCGAGGCGATGGCGCGGCTTCATCAACGCCAATTGGGCAGGCCCCTGCGCTGGGTCGGCTGCAGCTACGGCTTCCGCAATCTCGGGCGCGGCTATTTCTCGGATATCGTTTTCGTCGATTGCGACGAGAGGGGGCTTCTCGATCTCGATGCGCTGCGCTTGCTGGATCCGGCGAGTTATGACGGGGTGATCGTCACGAATCCGCTCGGCCTCTATTCGGATTTCTCGGCCTATTTCGATTTTGCCCGGGAGAGGCAGGTGCCTCTGCTTCTCGACAACGCGGCGGGTATCGCGAAGTCGATGCCGGACTGGCCGTGGCAGGCCTTCAGCCTGCATCACACCAAACCCTTCGGAATGGGCGAGGGCGGCATGGCGCTGACGCCGGCCGACCACGCCGAGGCGCTTTACGAGCTCATCGATTATTCGGACCTGACCGGTGCGCCCGATGACTGGATGACGAACGGCAAATTGTCGGATCTTTCCTGCGCATTCATCCTCGACAGGCTCGAACGCGCGGATGAATGGATGGCGCAATATGCTGTCCAACGAGAGCGGATCACCGCGCTCGCCCGCATGGCGGGCTTGCGTCCGCTGGCGGAGGCGCCTTCGACGGCCCCGCTGATGAGCGTGGCCTTCCTTTGCGAGGCGCCGCTTCCCGTGTCGGCGCTGGCCGCGATGGAGCACGTTCCGGCCGCGAAATATTACGAGCCGCTTTGCGAGACGAAGAATGCGCGGCAGGTTTACGATCACGTGATATGCCTGTCGGCTCATGCGGAGATGGCGCGTGTCTCCGACACTCAGATTAGTGCCGATCTTGATCGGCTGATGTCTCCCGAAGGCATCGGGCGCGCGGCGGCCGGCCATTAGCCGATGAACAATTCAAACCGGCAGGAAATGATGGGAACACCCCAGGACACCTTCATCATCAACACGGCTTTCACCGGCGCCGTCTCAGACAAGCGGCGCAATCCGGCGGTTCCCTATACGCCCGAGGACGTCGCGGAGGACGTGCGGACCTGCATGGGGCACGGGGCCTCGATGGGGCACTTCCATGTCCGTGGCGACCAGGGCGAGGCGACCAACGATCCGGATCGTTACGCCGCGCTCTTCGACCGCATCCGGTCGCAGCCGGATACGGCGTCCATTATCGCCGTGGCGTCGACGAGCGGCCGGCACGGGCAGACCCGGGAAGAACGGGCGGCGGTCCTGCGCCTGCCGCGGGACGTGCGGCCCGACATGGCAAGCCTGACCCTTTCCTCGCTGAATTTCCCGGGTGGCGCCAGCATCAACCAGCCGGACGACATCCGGTTTCTTGCCGCGGAAATGCGCGAGCACGGTGTACGGCCCGAACTGGAGGTTTTCGATCTCGGCATGATTTCATTTGCCGAGAAACTTATCGCCGAGGACCTGATCGAGCCGCCCTTCTATTTCAACGTCATCTTCGGAAACGTGGCGGGCATGCAGGCGAACCCCGCGACGATCGCGGCGGTTCTCGCGCAGATACCTCACCAGTCCGTGGTTTGTTTCGGCGGTATCGGCAAGGTGCAGATCCCGGCGCATCTTTACGCCCTGGCGGGCGCCGACGGGGTGCGGACGGGACTGGAAGACAATATCTGGGCGGACGCAAACAGGACGCCGGCGACAAATGGCGGCCTGGTCGCGAAGATCGAGGGGCTGTGCAGTCTCGCCGGGCGGCCGATCGCCGGCACGGAGGCCGTGCGCAGCCGTCTCGGCCTGCCTCCCGCCATTGTCTAGCAGGAACGGGGTTGCCGACCCGATGGAGGGGACTTCCCGCAATTCGACTTCGCGCTCAAGACCCGGCGATATCGCCGTGGTGGCGGGGCAAGAACCTTTCGTTCCGTATTATGCAATGGATGTGCTCAAAGCGCTGGCCGACAAGGGTGTCAGCTTGCATGTCCTCGCCGATGGCGAAAGGGCCTTGCTCGACTTCGACTGTGTTCTGGTTCTCAGCATATTTCCCCGTCTCGTCGAGACAGAGAAGCTGCTGCGCGCCAATCCGGATCCGCGCCGACAGGTTGTAGCCTGGGCCGTCGAGCCGCTCCTGCCGGCTGACCTGACCGGACTTTCGCGACGACTGGGCATGGCCTTGACCTCCGTTCGTCTGGGATACCCGGCGTCGGTGTCCGCGTTGCGCCGTCTGGTGAGATTGCCCTATCACCTGATCGCACGGTTCGGGCTGGGCCGCTATTCCGGCCAGATCGGGGGCAACGAGGCCCAGTTCGTCTTCGATCAGACCGCTTGGGTGGAGCGTGGCCTCGCGGAGGGCTGGCTGACGGGGCTGCTGGTCAGCACCGAACAGAAGAAATCCGCCATGCGCGCCGCAGGTCATGACGCAGCGTTCGCGCCGGTCGGCCAGAATGCCGATTATGGGCGTGATTTGGGCCGGGCGAGAGATATCGACGTGCTCTTTCTCGGCAGGGCCGTGGGCCGGTGGCGGCGCTGGGCCCTGCTGCGCATCGTGCGTGATCTGAGACGCCGCGGCGTCTCCGTGGAAATTCGCACACGGGGGGTGAGAGGCGATGACCGGACGGAGCTGCTGAACCGGACACGCGTGATACTGCATCTTCACAAGTATCCCTGGGACACGCCGTGGATGCGGTGGTATCTCGCCTGTGCGAATGGCGCGGTCGTCTGCAGCCAGCCGCTGGTCAACCCGTCGCCGCTGAGACCGGGGATCGACTATCTGTCCGCAGAGCCGGATGTGCTGGGCGACGAGATCACGCGGCTGCTCGCCGACGAACCGGCGCGTCTTTCGATGCTCGACAGTTGCCGGCGCCGCATGGCGGAGGAGATGAGTATGGAAATGACGGTGGATCGCATGCTCGATGCGTTCGGCCTGCCGGGTGAACGGAAGGAAGCCGGAACCGATGAAGCGTAAGATACTGGTCCTCGGCGCGCGGCCGCACTCGCTGGCCCTTATCGACATGTTCGAGAGTTGCGAAGACCTCGAATTCGTCGGCGCAGTCGAGAACATGAACCGCGAACGATGCGGCGAAAGGCTCGGCGATCTGCCGATCTACTGGACCGACGACATCGCCGATTTCGTGGGCAGCCACGAACTCGTCTGCGGCCTCGGCACAACGCTTCGCGATCGCTGGATCGGGGAATGCGCAAGCGCGGGCTTCCGGTTTGCCTCGCTCGTCCATCCGTCCAGCGTCCTGTCGAAACGGACAAGCGCCGGGACCGGGCTCATCGTCGATGCCGGCTGCGTTGTCGCCGGCTATTCCGAAATCCATAACCATGTTCGGATCGGCCGGCGCGCCAGCATCGGCCATCACACTGAAATCGGGCCTTTCTCGACCGTACATCCCGGCGCCGTCATCTCCGGCAATTGCACCATTGGCCGGCAGGTCACCATCGGCACGGGCGCCGTCGTCATCGATGGCCGGACGATCGGGGACGGAGCGGTGGTCGCGGCGGGCGCCGTCGTCAACCGCGACGTGCCACCCGGCGTCATGGTCGCAGGCAATCCGGCCCAGGTGAAGCGCACGGATTACGGTCCGGTCTGACACCATCGCCGTTCAGGCAGGCAGCGGCCTGTCGACCGTGTTGAGCGGCGTGACGATCTCGGCAATCAATTCGCGTAGCCAGCGATGCTCCGGCGTCGCCGTCGAGCGCCTGTGCCAGATCATGGTGAGCAGCGCCGGTTCGACGCGCATAGGCGGCTCGTAGACGTCTATGTCCAGTTTCGCGGCGATCCGTTCCGCCAGTTGGGTCGGGATAAGGGCGATCAGGTCGGACTCGCTCACCGCGCGATAGACGCCCGAGAAGACCGGCATGGTCATCACCACCCTGCGGCTGCGTCCGACACGGGCCAGCGCCGCGTCGCCCTTCGCCTTCAGCTTGCCTTCCGGCGAGAACAGCACGTGGCCGAGATCGCAGAAGAGATCGATCGGGATCGTGTCGCCGGGTTTCAGGCCGGCATTCTTCAGGCGCGGATGGTCCTTGCGGGCGATGGCCGAGAAGCTCGACCAGAAAACCGGCTTGTGATCGACCCAGTCGGGAAAATCGGTCGCCGGTATCAGCGCGATATCGACCTCGTAGCGTTCCAGCGTGTCGACATAGGAATCCGGCACGAGATCGACGAGCTGCACGCGCATGCCGGGAGCGCGCTTCGAGACCTCGTCGGCGAGCCGGGGCATCAGCATTTCGGCGAAGAAGTCGCTGCCGGACAGCTTGAAGGTTGCGTCGCTGGTCGCCGGATCGAAGCTCTCCGGACCGGACAGCAGCGCCTCGAGATCGTCGAGGATCCGGCGCAGCGGCATCGCGAGCGACCGCGCATAGTCGGTCGGCTCCAGCCCCTGGCCGCGCCGGAAGAACAGTTCGTCGCGGAGTGCGTGGCGCAGGCGGCCGAGTGCCGCGGAGACCGCGGGCTGGGACAGGCCGACGCGGCGGCCGGCTTTCACGGTCGATTGCTCCCGCAGCAGGGCGTCCAACACCCGCAGCAGATTGAGATCGAAGCTCGCCATATTCGTCATGTGAATATCCTCGATACAATCAATCGATTTATCATATCTATCATCTTTCGCTAAGGTCCGCCTCCACGAGAGCGCTTTCGTTTCCTTCCTTTCTTGAAACGGAGAAAACGATGAAAGACCCCATCCTCGGACCCGACGCCATCGAGTGGCGCGGCGTTCACTACAAGACCATCCTGTCGACCGCCGACACCGGCGGCGCAATGTCCGTCACCGACAGCGTGTCGCCACCGCATGAGGGCCCGCCCCGCCACGTCCATCACGACGCCGACGAGACCTTCATTGTCCTGTCGGGCGACGTCGAGTTCTATCTCGACGGCGAGACCTTCCTGCGCGGTCCGGGCGAAACCGCCTTCGTGCCGCGCGGCAAGGAGCACACCTATCGGGTCGCCAGCGACACACCTGCGCGCCATCTCGTGATCCTGACGCCGGGCGGTTTCGAGGGGTTCTTCGCCGAAATGGCGGAGGGCAGGTTTCGCATTCCCGAGGATATGCCGGCGATCGAGCAAAGCGCAGCGCGTTTCCACCTGACCTTCACCGGCCCGCCGCTCGGCGTTCAGTGAGGGAGGAGCAGCTATCATGAGAAATCCGGCAACCTTCTTCTTCGCCACCGGCGCGATCTTCGTCCTGATCGGCATGGGCTGGGGCATCCAGATGTCCGCGACGCAGGATCACAGCCTGTCGGCGGCCCACGCCCATCTCAACCTGATTGGCTTCGTCGTGATGTCGGTCTACGGAACCTATTATGCCCTGACGCCGTCTGCCGCGGCGGCGCGGCTGGCATGGATCCACTATGCGCTGGCGACGCTTTCGGTCGTCGTCATGATCCCCGGCATCGTCATGGCGATCCGGGAAGTCGACGAGACGGCCGTGAAACTCGGCTCGCTGCTCGTCGTCGCGTCGATGGCGCTTTTCCTCTACACGGTCTTGCGCAAGGGCGTCGGCAGGCCCGAAACCGCCTGAATCGTATCGCGGAAATCGCCAATGCGCCCGGTCCAGGCCGGGCGTTTCCGCGTTACATACCGGGAATTGCCAGCGGATTGTCGGTCAGCGCCTGCGCGTCCGGCCGGTCCGGGGCGATCTGGCCTGTAAGGGCGGCGAATAGGCCCTCTATATGGGCGCGATTGCCGTTCCTTGCGATGACGACGAGCCGTGTTTCGGGTTTCCGCCCGCGCCAGCCGTCGAGCCGCACCGGCGGGTGGAAGACCGATTGAACGCCGTGGACGACCAGCGGCTTGTCCGGCCGCTCCACCGTCTCGACCACGCCCTTCATGCGCAGCATTTCGCGCGGCATGGAGGAGCGGATGAGGTCGATGAACATCTCCACCGTCGCTACCGGGATCGGCCTGTCATGGGTCAGCGTGAAGGCCTCGATCGATGCATCGTGGCGGTTGACGTCATGATGATGGTGGTGATGGCCGTGCTCTTCCGCCGGAACATCGGCGGCGGTCAGTGCCGCGTCGTCCAGCGCCAGCACGAAATCCGCCGCCTGCGCATCGACGGGCGCGACCAGCGGATTGAGCGCGGACATCCTTGCCCGCAAGTCGTCGCTAAGCGGCGCGATGTCCGTCTTGGTCAGCACGATGCGGTCGGCGAGCGCCACCTGCTTTCGCGCCTCCTCGTGGTTTTGGAGGCTGGCCAGCCCGGTCGCTGCGCAGACCACGGTGACGACGCTGGCGACATGGAAGCGCTCGTTCAGCCCCGGCGTGGCGATGACCGCCTGCAGCACGGGGGCGGGATCGGCGAGGCCGGTCGTCTCGATGACGACACGGTCGAGCGCCGCGCCGGCATCGATGCGCTCGGCGATCTGGAACAGCGTGTCGACGAGGTCGCTGCGTACCGTGCAGCACAGGCACCCGTCGGAGAGTTCGATCATCGGCTCGCCGCCCTCGGCCGCCTCGACCAACAGGTGATCGATGCCGACATCGCCGAACTCGTTGATGATGACCGCCGTGTTGGCGAAGCCGCCCGAACGGATCAGCCGGTTCAGAAGCGTCGTCTTGCCGGCGCCGAGAAAGCCGGTCAGCACATGAACGGGAAGCGACTTCACCTCTTGCCTCAAGCCCCGCTGTCTTCCGGCCGGAATTCGGGGATCGGGATCGCCCGGTCGCCCGTCAGGTCGAGCCCCGCGGCCTGGCGCGATTCCGCCACCTCGTCGGAGAGCCGGACCGGGCGGATGACCGGCACCGGAATCTCGTCGACATATTGGCCGGCCAGCAGGATCGCCGACATGGAGGCGCCCTGCGCGCCGCCGGTGAAGATCGTTGCCGGGGTCGGGTCGCGCGTCAGCGGATGCAGGTTGGGCGAGGCGAACTGGTCGAGCGAACGGTCCGCCCAGCGCGCGTCGTTTGCTTCCTGCGAACAGACGGTGGCGCGGACATTGGTGATGTCTTTCGAACGGTCCTCCGGCGGCGGCATCGAGGCGAGCACCGGCTCGAAGCTCTCGTTTCCCGCCTTGGCGAAGGCAGCCTCCAGAAGGTCGGCGGCCTTTTCGGCGCGGAGCTTCGAGCTCATCTCGCCGAGCACCACGGCGATCAGCGTCGTGCCGTTGCGGGTCGCCGAGCCGATGATGTTGAAGCCGGAATCGCAGATATAGCCGGTCTTCATGCCGTCGGCGCCGTCGAAGCGCCCGAGCAGCAGGTTGTAGCCGGTGAAGGTGTGGTCGCCGTCCTTCAGCGCCTCGGTCGAGAAATAATGGTCATATTGCGGGAACTGCTTGCGGATCGTGCGCGCCAGAATGGCGAGATCGTAGGCGGTCGAATATTGCGCCGGATCGTGCAGGCCGTGCGGATTGACGAAATGCGAATCCTGCATGCCGAGGCTCTTTGCCGTGGCATTCATGCGCGTGGCGAAGTCCTCGACCGAGCCGGAGACGGATTCGGCAATTGCCGTGGCGATATCGTTGGCCGACTTGACCAGCATCATCTTCAGGGCATTGTCGAGCGTGACGATCGTGCCGATCGGATAGGCCATGTGGCTCGGCGGCTTGCGTGCCGCCTCGAGCGAAATGCGCACCGGCGATTTCAGGGTCAGCCGGCCGGCCTCGATCTCCTGGAAGGCGATCAGCGCGGTCATCAGCTTGGTCAGCGAGGCGGGATGCCAGCGCTCATACTGGCGCTCGGCCTGCAGCACGCGGCCGGTCTGAACGTCCACGACCATGGACGGATTGGCCGACGCCGCGCCCGTAACGAGTGCGAACAGGAGGACGAATGCAAAACGAAGCATGGGCGATCGTTGTCCGGCGAACATTGATATTCCCTTGGCGGTAAGGCGGCCCCGCCTCTGTCTAGGCGAAGGCGGGACCGGCGTGCAAGCCGTCGACGGCCTGCCTGCAAGAACTTGTCTTGCACTGTGGGAGAAATGTGCCACTGACATGGCGGATCAAGATGTAGTTGTTCAAGGCGGGGCTTGTTCTCTGCGCCGCCCGCCGCCATGTTCGTTTCAAGGCTTCAACGAAGGACAGATTCATGCCGATTCTCAATCGTGCCCACGAAATGGCGGAGGAAGTGACAGGCTGGCGCCGCCATCTGCACAGCCATCCCGAACTGCTGTTCGATGTGCACGAGACGGCGGCTTTCGTGGAAGAAAAGCTGAAGAGCTTCGGCTGCGACGAGGTGGTCACCGGTCTGGGGCGCACCGGCGTTGTCGCCGTGATCAAGGGCAACAAGGGCCCGGGCGAGACGCTTGGGTTCCGCGCCGACATGGATGCGCTGCCGATCCGCGAGATGACCGGCAAGGACTATGCCTCGCAAAATCCCGGCAAGATGCATGCCTGCGGGCATGACGGCCACACCTCGATGCTGCTCGGCGCGGCGCAATATCTCGCCGAGACGCGCAATTTCGCCGGTACGGTAGTGGTCATCTTCCAGCCGGCCGAGGAGGGCGGCGGCGGCGGCCGCGAGATGGTCGAGGACGGGCTGATGGACCGTTTCGGCATCGACCGTGTCTATGGCATGCACAACATGCCGGGCGTGCCGGTCGGCCGGTTCACAATCCGCAGCGGCGCGCTCTGGGCCTCGACCGACGAGTTCAAGATCACCATCACCGGACGCGGCGGCCACGCAGCATGGCCGAACCAGACGATCGACCCGATCGTCATCGGTTCCCAGATCGTCCAGGCCCTGCAGACGATCGCCTCGCGCAATGCCGATCCGGTCTCGGCGATCGTCGTCTCGGTCACGCAGTTCCACGCCGGCACGGCGCATAACATCATTCCGGAGGACGCCCAGATCGGCGGCACGATTCGGGCGCTTTCGCCGGAAAACCGGGAGCTTGGGGAAGCCCGTCTTCGCATGCTCGCCGAAAACATCGCAGCCGCCCATGGCGCGACGGCAGAGATCGAGTGGCGCAAGGGCTATCCGGTGATGATCAACCACAGCGGCGAGGCGGATGTCTGCGCGCAGGTCGCCAGCCGGCTGGTGGGCGACAACGCGGTCGAAACCGAGGCCGCGCCGATGATGGGAGGCGAGGATTTCGCCTATATGACGGAAGCCCGGCCCGGCGCGATGATCCTGATCGGCAATGGCGACACGGCCGGTCTCCACCATCCGGCCTACGACTTCAACGACGAGATCATCCCGCTCGGCATCTCCTATTGGGCGGCGCTCGCCGAGGGCAACGGGAAGGCCGCCTGAAGGCGGCCTTTACGAGTTTTCAAACCCGGCGTGCTCTGGTATCAGCATCGCGGCGGTCCCGTAGCTCAGCAGGATAGAGCATCAGATTCCTAATCTGAGGGTCACAGGTTCGAATCCTGTCGGGATCACCAGTTCTTCGATATATCGGATATTTTCGGAAGTTGCCGGCGGACGCTGTGTCATATGGCGGCTACACCACCCTATCCGCCGCAGCGCTCACCCGGCATTCCGGATCGCCGGATCGGCCTCTATCGGGTGGTCACGTCCGGTGGCGGCTTTGCGCAGCCTGGCGAGATAGAGAAGATAAAGAAACTTCTTGCCGGCGGTGACCGCCTCGTTCTCGCTCTCGAAGGGGCCGAGGCGGCGGCGGCGATACCGGAAAAACCAGGCGCCGTGGCGACTTTCGACGTCTAGCTCCTGTTCGTGGGCGGTACGCATGGACAACTCCGCAATACTCTTCAAGTACGGAGAAAATGCACGCGCGGCGGGATCGGTTCCCGTTTAGATTGAATAAGGTAGCGAATTGCGCCCTTCAGGCAAATTTCACGACCGCTCGAAGGTCGTGCCGCTGAAGCTCTCGGCGGCGAAGTCTGCGCCGACCTGGTTCATCTTGACGGTGTAGCCGACGGCGACGATCGACAGGAACATCAGTGCCAGCATCAAACGGGGAAGTTGATTTGTAGCCATTTTGCCTCTCCTGGATGCGGCGTCTTGTTGCGCCGTTATCTGGGAATGATCGGAGAGTACCCCTTCCAAATGGTTGCCGGCGTGCATTTCGTCACAGGGGATCCGTGTCAAAAATGTGGCGTGGCTAATATTGACTTAAGCCTGGGTGGAAATTCGGCCCTTGCGGGCGTCAGGAACCGGTCCGGCGGTTTGGTCCCGGCCGATCGCGATTGCCGGCCAGAAATTTCAGGCCCTGTTTCACCATTTCGCTCATCCGCGGTCCCGGCGTCTTCTTGCCGAGAATACGCGTCCGGCTGAGGAACTCGACCGGCAGATGGGCGACGACGTCGCCTCCGGCGCGAAGCTTGCCGGCGAGTGGGGCGAGATCCTGGTGCCTGCCATGCAGGATCTTTACGTCATGCGTCAGCGATTGCGGAAATTCGAGCTTGAAATTGTAGCGGGCGGGAAGGGGCAGGCAGCGCAGGCCGCTTTGATAGATGGCCTTGCGCAGGGGCGGCTGGTCCTGGCCGTTGTCGTCGCCATGCAACTCCAGCCAGGCGTCGAACAATTCGAGGACGGGGGCGGAGCGGAGATAGGCGACGACACCGGAATTCCAGGTGGGCGCGCAATCGGGCACGCCGCCATACCGGTCGCTCAGCCTTTGCCGCGCCGACAGCGCCATGGCGATATCGTAGTCGTCGAGTGCATCGAAGAGTTCGGGGACCGGCGCGGCCATGAATGTGTCCGTGTCCAGATAGACCGTCTTTTCGAACGGGCTGTGCTTCAGGGCCGCCATTTTCTGTGCCTTGAAACCGAGGCCGTCTGCCGGGGGCAGCACGATGTCGAAAAGGCTCTCGGGCGGAACCCGGTCGGTGACAAGGGCAAGCGGCAAACCGGGCATGCAGGCGCGCACGCTGCGGGCCGATGTCACGCATTCGTCGAGATATTGCGCGCCGATGGCGTAATAGAGGATACCGGCATCGCGCCGGCCGGTCAGCCTGTCATCTGGCATGCTTGTTTCCGTTCGGAAAAAACGCGCTCCAGCCGCCGGCTAAGCAATTGCGTTTTCGATGTTTTCTAATATCATGAGAGTAGTTATCAAGTTTTATCAAAGATAAGGTGCGGTTTTGGAGGTCTTTTCGCCCCGGCAAACCAATATGGGTCTTTTCGTGCAGATGCACGAAAAGGGATTCTCCACCGCCGATATTCGCCGGCTGCAGCAATGCTATTCCACGGCCTGCGGGATGTTCAACGGGCGGTACCGCAAGACTGGCCGGCCGTTCATATGCCATTCCGTCGGCGTCGCATCCTCGGTCGCCCGGTTCAGCCGCGATCCGGACATGGTGATCGCCGGCATGTTCCACGCCGCCTATGACAGCGGCCAGTTTCCCGACGGGCGCAATGGAAAGGCGACCAGGGCGCATCGCGACTGGCTTGCCGGCAAGATCGGATCGAAGGCCGAGGCGATCGCGGCGCGCTATCTCGAATTCGATTTCGACACCGGCTGGCCGGAAAGGCTGTTGACCGAAGGGGTTCAAGACGGGGACCGGAACTTGCTGTTGATCGCGCTTGCGCATGAGGTCGACGATCTCGCCGATGGCGGTCTTGCGCTGGCGCCCAAATACGGCGAGTCGATCGCCTCGCGTGTGACATCCTGCACAGAGCTGGCACGGCAAATCGGCGAGTACGGGCTCGCTGAGTGCCTGGCCGCGCATTGGAAGCGCCACGAAGACCTTGTCTGGATGCGGGAACTGCAACCGGACAGGCTTCGCGGCTTTCGGATCGTTTCGGGTCTTGGCGCCTATTTTCGCCTGCGCCGCGCCGCCTCGCGCGGCAAGGATGTCAGGGTTTTCTAGGGTCAGGAGGGGTTTTGACCGCGCTTTCACTCATTGTCGAAATGGACAACGCCGCACTCCTGGACTGGGAGGAGGTGCGCGAATGCCTCGAGGGGCTGCGCCGGGAACTGGAGCGCTGGACGTCGAGCCGTCCGGACGCCGGCGCCGAAGTCATTTTCGTTCAGCCGGGCAATGCAGCGGATGCGCAGGCACTCCGCGAAAAAATTGTGACGCAGCTTCCTGTGCTTGGAACGCTCGCCGAGATGAAGTTCCGCTGGGTTCCCGATGGCCGCTATTACGATCTGAAGAATGAGGGCATCAGGGCCGCCGGGGGAGATATCGTCGTCTTCTACGATTCCGACACCTCGCCGGAACCCGGATGGCTGTCCGCCATGGTCGAGCCTTTCGGCGATCCCGCCATCATTGGCGCCTGCGGAATGACGGCGCTGACCTACGATGATTTCCTGTCCCGCGTCTACGCCTTGTTCTGGTTCTTTCCATTGCGGGAAAACGATGACCGCAAGGCATCGAAACGTTCGTTGAACGCCAACAATTGCGCATTCCGCCGCGAATGGATCGCGGCCAATCCGTTTCCGTACCATCCGGGTTTCAAGGTCTCGTGCAGCATGCTTTGGCGCCGCATTCTCGACGAGAATGTTGCCATGGCCCGTGTCAATGTCTGGGTGCTCCACAAGCCGCCGCGCGGGCTGGATTTCTTTGTCTGGCGCGCGCTGGTTACCGGACGCGACCAGGACCGGCGCTATGCGGAATTCAGGTCGCCGCATCGCGGCAAGCGGCTGGGTCATGCCTTTTCGCGGCTTATCTCGCAATTGTGGGAGACGGCGCGCCGGACGGTCCTGCATCACGGCGATGTGGGGATCCCGGCCTGGCAAGCGCCGGCCGCCTTCCTGCTGTGGTCCGGTTTCGTCCTCCTGACCTTCGCCGGCCATGTCAGTCACGTCTTTCAGGGCCGCGATGATGTCGTCGAGACCGTCCCCGACACGATCAAGGTCAGCTGATGACGGAGACTCCGCTGATTTCGGTCATCACGCCGACCTACAACCGCGCCCATGTTCTGGGCCGTGCCATTCGAAGTCTCCGCCGCCAGACACTGGGCAATTACGAACACATCATCGTCGATGACGGTTCGTCCGACGACACGAAGAAAATCGTCGCCGCCTTCGGGGACGACCGCATCCGGTATCTGGCCCTGCCCGAGAGGCGCGGCGCCAATACGGCGCGCAATGTTGGGCTCGACATGGCGCGCGCGCCGCTCGTCACCTTTCTGGATTCCGATGACGAGTTTCGGGCCCATCGTCTCCAAAGCACGGTGGAGCTGTTTGCGCGGCATCCCGAGATCGGCCTGTTGTCGACCTCCTTCATCACCGAAAAAGGCGGCATGGCGCTCAAAAGCGTCAATACCGACGCCGTCCTTACGTCCGACGGCTTCGAGCGCGCGCTGATTTCCCACGCCATCTTCATCGCCGGGTCGGCGATTACCGCGCGGCTGGCGGCCATCCGCGACGCAGGCGATTTCGATCCGACTCTGTGGCGCATGCAGGACCGCGAACTGCTCCTCAGAATGGCGCGGGGCGGCGGCGTGCTGTTGTCCTCGGATATCGACTGGATCAAGCATGAAAGCCCGGATTCGATCTCCCGGCCGATCGGAGGCTATGTCCAGGCATTTTCGGAACTGGCGCACCGGCATCCGCATCTGCGGGAGAAATATCCCCGCGTCGTCGCCTATATCGTGGCGCGCCACATCCTCCGCGCGTTGCTGCGCCGCCGTTTCGGCATCGCCCTGTCCGAATACCGAGCCAATCGCAGCAGCCCGGCGCTGCGCTTCCTGCCTGCGGGACTGGCCGTCGGCTATGTCGAGGGAAAGAAGTTCCGCCGGCGGATACGCGAGGAAGTGCGGCAGGCGCCGGCCCCTGCGCCGCGTCCTTCGCCGGCCGGAGGCGACGTCCCCGGTGTCATCCCAGCGTGCTGAGAAACCGCCAGAACGGCAGCAGCTTTTCGAAATGACCGAGGCAGCTCCGCATGAGGCCGGGCTCGGTCGCCGATTGCGGACCTTCGAAATCGCGCCACAGGGCAAGCCCTTTGTGCAGCGCCAGCGCCGCATGCGGGTGATCGACGGGAAAGCCGGCGGGCACGCGCTTCAGCGCCGGCTCGCTCAGCCGGTAGCCGTCGGCGACGAGGCCGTCGATCATCTGCCCGAGCTCCGCGCCGCGCGCGCCTGCGATCGTCTCGCGATAGCGCTCCAGCTTCGGCTTGGGGAACTCGAACGTGCCGCATCCCACGGTGCAGTAGTCCGTCGACACGCCGAACATGAAGGCTGGCGCGCCCTCGCCGCCGCCGACAGGCATCCAGGAAATATGGATGTGGGCGTTATAGGGCGACTTGTCCTTCGAAAATCGGATATCGCGGTTGATGCGGAAGATCTTCGGTTTCTGGGCCGTGCCGGTCAGCCGCTCCAGTTCGCCGGCCATGATGTCGGAAAAGGCCTTGGCCGGGGCCTTCACCGCCGCCTCGTAGGTCTTACGGTTGGCGTCGAACCAGTCGCGGCTGTTATTGGCCTTCAGCCCGGTGAGGAAGGCAAGCGTCTCGTCGCTGAAGCCGGAAAAATCGGTCGCAGCCATGGCGTATCCTCCTATTTCGGCGGCAGCGTCGTCACGAAGGAGACAGACAGCGAGGTCAGCGCGCGCATCGCCTCCGGTGTCGCGGCGTCCTCGTCGAGCCAGATGAAACCACCCATCCTGCGCCCGCCATGCTCCATCGGCCTTGTGCCGGGCTCCCGCAGCGCTTCTTCCTCATTGTCCTTGCCGACGCGGAACATGAAATGCGCATTGCCGGACTTCTCGCGCCGTGCCGCGCCGATCATGTTGCCGTCGATGAGAAAGCACAGGCCGCCCATCATCTTCTTTTCCGAGAGGCCGGGCAGGCCTTCCAGCAGCTCGCGCATGCGCTGGTTCAGATATTCGTCTTGCGCCATATGGCCATGCTAGCCGAAAATCCGCGACGGCAAAGCCGATTTGCATCCGCTCCGCAAACCTCCTGACACTTCCGGACGTGACAGGGCGATATTTGCATTGCAATAAGGCGCAAACGGAAAAGGGTGTGAAAAAGGGATCATGGCCGGGATCGAAGACTTGAAACAGGACGCCCTCGCCATCTTCCTCGCCGGTGTCGCGGCGGCGGACCCGCATGACGCGGTGGTCCACGCGCTCGAAATCCATAACGGCGAATGGTCGAAGGCGAGCCGGATCTTCGTGATCGCGGCGGGCAAGGCGGCGGTTCCGATGATGCGCGCCGCGCTCGAAACCTTGCCGGAAGGCAAGATCGCGGAGGCGCTCGCCGTCACCAATTACGAGAATGTCGCCGAGATCGACGGCGTCACGGTCATCGGCGCGTCGCATCCGCTGCCCGACGAGAATGGCGCGAAAGGCGCGCGCGAAGCCGAGCGTATCGCCCATGCGACCAAGGCTTCCGACCTCGTCCTCTGCCTGATCTCCGGTGGCGCGTCGGCGCTGATGCCCGCGCCGGTCGAGGGCGTGTCGCTCGCCGAGAAGATCGCCACCAACGATCTGCTGCTCAAATCCGGCGCCGACATCGTCGCCATGAACACGGTGCGCAAGGCGCTGTCGCGGCTGAAGGGCGGCGGGCTGGCGCGCGCCATTTCGCCGGCGCAGGGCCTCGCTTTGATCCTCTCCGACGTGCCGGACGACGACCTCGCCATCATCGCCTCGGGCCCGACGGTCGCCGACCCCGCGCCGCCGGAAAAGGCGCTGGCGATCGTCCGCGACCTCGGCCTGGCAGAACGCCTGCCGCAAAGCGTCATGGCGCATCTGCAAGCCCGCGCCTCGCAGCCGGCGGAGGATTTCGTCCACACGACGGAGAACATGCTGATCGGCTCCAACCGGATCAGCCTGCATGCCACCGAAAACGCCGCGCATCATCGCGGTTACACGGTGATCGTGCTGTCGGAATGGCTGGAAGGCGATGTGCAGGCCGCGGCCGAAGCCTTCTTCGAAGCCGCGCGCGCAGCGCCGGCCGGCGAAAAGATCGCCATTCTCGCCGGCGGCGAGACCTCCGTGCAGGTCACGGGCTCCGGCAAGGGCGGCCGAAACCAGGAGATGGCGCTTCGCTTCGCCAAACTCTGCGAGGAGAGCCCGCTGCCGCGCGAATGGGCCTTCCTGTCAGGCGGCACCGACGGCCGCGACGGCCCGACCGACGCGGCGGGCGGGCTGGTCACGCCGGAGACGGTCCAGGCGATGGATGCCAAGGGCCTTTCGGTCGACGCATATCTCGCGAACAACGACGCCTATCACGCGCTGGAGCAAACCGGCGCGCTGGTCATGACCGGCGGCACCGGCACCAATGTGGCGGATCTGCAGGTGCTGCTGCTGGGGTGAGGAGCGGCCGGCAACGCCGGCCAATCGACAACGATTTGTCGATTGGAGCGACGAACGCGCGGAGCGAAAGCGTAGCGCCGGGTTACCGCGACAATTCCCGCGTAGCCTCTTCGAGCCCTTTCAGCGTCAGCGGATACATGCGCCCGCCCATGATCTCGCCCAGCATCTGGGTCGACTGGGTGAAGCGCCAGCGGTCCTCGCGTTCCGGGTTCAGCCAGATCGTCTTGGGGAATTTCTCCAGCACGCGTTGCATCCACACCGCGCCGGCCTCCTCGTTCCAGTGCTCCACCGAGCCGCCGGCCATGGCGATCTCGTAGGGGCTCATCGTCGCGTCGCCGACGAAGACGACCCGGTAGTCCGGCCCGTAGGTGTGCAGCACGTCGAAGGTCGGGATCCGCTCTGCATGGCGGCGGCGATTGTCCTTCCACACGCTCTCGTAGAGGCAATTGTGGAAGTAGTAATATTCCATGTGCTTGAACTCGGCGCGCGCCGCCGAGAACAGCTCCTCGACGACGCGGATATGGTCGTCCATCGAGCCGCCGACATCGAAGAACATGACCAGCTTTACGGCGTTGCGCCGCTCGGGCCGCATCTTCACGTCCAGATAGCCGTGCTCGGCGGTCGACTTAATCGTGCCGTCGAGATCGAATTCGTCATGCGCGCCCTGCCGCGCCCAGCGGCGCAGCCTTTTGAGCGCCACCTTGATGTTGCGCGTGCCGAGCTCGACCGAATCGTCGAAATTCCTGAATTCGCGCTTGTCCCAGACCTTCACGGCGCGACGATGCCGGCTTTCGTGCTGGCCGATGCGCACGCCCTCGGGGTTGTAGCCATAGGCGCCGAAGGGCGACGTGCCGGCGGTGCCGATCCATTTCGAACCGCCCTGGTGGCGGCCCTGCTGTTCCTTCAGCCGCTCCTTCAGCGTCTCCATCAGCTTGTCGAACCCGCCCAGCGCCTCGACCAGCTTCTTTTCCTCTTCCGAAAGGTGTTTTTCGGCCAGCCGGCGCAGCCATTCCTCCGGCAGCGCCATCGGGTCGATCCCGGTTTCGCCGGAGACCGCCTCCAGCCCCTTGAAGACATGGGCGAAGACCTGGTCGAACCGGTCGATATGGCGCTCGTCCTTCACCAATGCGGCGCGGGCGAGGAAATAGAACCCCTCGACGTCATAGGTGACGAGCCCGGCGTCCATCCCTTCCAGCAGCGAGAGATATTCGCGCAGCGAGACGGGAACCTTGGCGGCCTTCAGTTCGAGGAAGAACGGTATGAACATGGCCGCCTTCTATCACGATTTTCGCCCCGCCTGAAAAGCCCCGCCCGGCATACGGGGCCGGGAGCGGAACATTTTTTCAATCCGCGGCGCGGCGGATGCGTTAGCCTTTTTGAAAAGGAGATACGCCATGACCTGGAAACCCGAAAACTATACCAGCCTCTCGCCCTATCTGATCGTGCCCGACGCGCAGAAAACGCTCGATTTCGTCGCGCAGGTGTTCGGTGGCGAGCCGCTCCGGCTGCATCGCCGCGACGACGGCTCGATCATGCATGCGGAAGCCCGGATCGACGACACGGTGATCATGATGGGCGAGATGCCGGAGGGGCCGAAAAGCAATGTGCATGTCTATTGCGCCGATGTGGAGGAAGCGTTCCAGCGGGCGCTCGATGCCGGCGGCACGGTCGTCCAGCCGCTGGAACTGAAACCCGACGGAGACCGGCGCGGCGGCGTCGACGACGGCAACAACACGACATGGTGGCTGGCGCGGCAGGAAAGTTGATTTGGGCTAGTTCATCGCCCGCGCCCACAGGATCACGCCGGCCAGGGCGAGCAGCAGCGCGGTGGCGAGCGCCAGCGGCAGCCGGGTCGCCCAGCGCATGGCCGAGCCGCGCGCCTGTTCACGGCCGACCATGTAGGTCGGTACCGCAACGATGCCCGCGGCGAACTGCCAGAGCAGGAAGGTCGAGATCCGGTTGAAGCCGCGCGTGAAGCCATCGCCGGTCGGTTCGGTTGCCGAAAAGCCGATGAAAGACCACACGAAAAGCCCCGCCCAGATGGCGAGCAGCAAGGCGACGAGCTGGTTCTCGCGCGACGCGAACATCGATGTCTCCTCCCGCGAGGAGATTAGCGCAAATATCGGCGCGAAACCATCCAGGCAAACCCAAGTGCCTGTCAGGCCCTCAGCTTTGCCGTTTCGCCAGAACCGCCTCGCGCCGGTCGAGACTTTCTTTCGGCCAGTGTTCGGAGCGCCGGTAATATTGCGCCATGGCCGGCACGTGCTGCGGCAGCACCACCCAGGGCTGCTTGCTTTCCGTGTAGATATGGATGTCGGGCGGGCAGGCGTCGGGGTCGTCCAGCGTGCCGACGCGGATGAAGCGGAAATCCGGTCCGGCGCCGGAATAGACGCTCCACACCGCCACCTGGCAGGTCGGGCAGCGATGGATGATCTGGCCCTTGCCGCTTTCGCTCGGCGCCATCACGCCGACGGGCTCGCCGGTAAGCGTCTCCACCGCCTCGGCCTCGATCAGCGCGTTCAGCGCAAAGGCCGACCCGGTCTCGCGCTGGCACCAGCGGCAATGGCAGCAATGAACGAAGAGCGGCTTCGCCTTCAACCGGTAGCGGACCTCGCCGCAGGTGCATCGGCCCTCGAGCATCGCATCCTCCCTCGCTTGCCGATGCCGAGCTTCCGACACTTTCCGGCACAGATCAATCTCGGCGAGAGCGACCCGGTGTCACGGCTTGGGCTGCCTCATAAGGCGAGTGGGCCGACTACAAAGCGTTCTGGAGTACCCCCACCCTTCATCCCTCCCCACAAGGGGGAGGGAGGCCACCCACATTTCGCCTCAACCTGGCCCGATGACGCAGGTGGAAGCGCGATGCTTAACGTCTCCCTCCCCCTTGTGGGGAGGGATGAAGGGTGGGGGTCGTCGCGAAGCGACAAGCAAGGAATCCTGGCAGATTCAGTGCCTTGCGGCCAAGTAGGCCAATAGCCGCAAACCAATTTTATCCACCGCCCGCAAACCTCCCCGACACTGTCCCGGCATAACCGGAGGCAGGGCATGGAGTTCGACTGGCGCAGGGCGATTGATCTCAATTGCGAGAAACTGTGCGACATCGCATTCCGGCTGCTGGTCATGGCCGGGATCCAGGCGGGACGGTCGAACCCGTTCCTGCCGCGCCATCTCTATCTGCGCATACTCTCCATCCTCCGCCCCGCCGAATTCGCCGCCCGCCGCCTCATCGCCATGGCCGCCTGCAAGCTGGACCTGAAGATCGGGCCAGTGCGTCCGAGCAGCGCCACCGATCCGTCTTCGCCCCCTCGGGGAGAGGATATGAAGGCTTGTGAGCGAAGCGAGCCAGCCGAAGTTGGTGAGGGGCCAGGCGATGAGGCAAGCACGGCCCCGCGCATCCCCGCCTTCGCCCTGTTCGATCCCTTCAAGCCCTTCCCCGAACCATGGCTGACGGAGGCGGAAATCGCCGCGCTCGACAATCCTGCTATCCGGTTTTTCGTCCCGGCTTCGCCGCGCAACGACCCCGTCGACGCGCGCGCACTTGGCCGCCGCATCCGCGCGCTCGCCAATGCGCTCTCCGATCTCGACGGGCAGGCGCTGCGGCTCGCCCGCTGGCGCGCCCGCCGCGCCGCCGGGTTAGGCAAACCCATACGCCTCAGCCCCTTCCGCCCCGGCCTGCCGCCGGGATGGACCAAGCGGCCCAAAACGGAAGTCGAGCAGGTGCTGAAGGAATGCAACTATCTCGGGCTCGAGGCCTGGGACACGACTTGATAGGGCCCCCCCCCCAGCGAGGAGCCGCAGGCGAGGAGCTTACATGCGGGACAAAGATCAATCCGGTTTCGCAAGCGAAGCGCGGAGGCTTTCGCACGCGCCATATCCCTCCCCTCAAGGGGGAGGGAAGACCCCTCATCCGGCCCTTCGGACCATCTTCTCCCACAAGGGGAGAAGGCAAACGCGCTCAGAACCGGTTGTATTTGATGAAAGGGGTTACCTTGCCGATGCGGTCGTAGAGCTTGCGCGCCGTGGCGTTGAAGTCCTGGGTCAGCCAGTAGACGGTCGGGCAGCCCTCGGCGTCGGCCGCCGCATAGACCGCCTCGATCAGCGCCCGGCCGATGCCCTTTCCGCGGACTTCCGGGTCGGCATAGAGATCCTGCAGGTAGCAGACATTCTCGATCTTCCAGCCATGCCGGTGGAACAGGTAATGGACAAGGCCGACCGGCCTGTCGCCGAGAAGCGCGATCGACCCGCGGAACTCGTTCGGCGCGCCATCATTGCCGGCCAGCATCCGGTCGAAGGAGGAGCGGTAGACCTCCTCCGGCACCGAGGACTCGTAGAATTCCAGATAGGCGGTCCACAGCCGCCGCCACTCCGTTTCATCGCCGGCTTGCAGCGGGCGAATGACCAGTTCCTCAGCCATGGCGGTGCTTCCCGATTTCCGACAGGTCGTATTCGGTGGTCTGGTAGACCTGGTTGATCCAGTTGCCGAACAGCAGGAAGGCGTGGCTGCGCCAGCGGTTGAGCGGCACGCGCTGCGGATCGTCGCCGGGAAAGTAATTCACCGGCACCCCGATGGGCGTACCATTGGCGACATCGCGGAAATATTCCTCAGCCAAAGTCGTGGAATCATATTCGACATGATTGAAAATATAGAGCCGGTTGCATTTCTGTTCGGCGATCAGGCAGAGGCCGGTGTCGTCGGATTCCATCAGCACTTCCAGCCCCATGTCGGGCGTGATGTCGCCGCGGCGCACCTCGGTCCAGCGCGACACGGAGATCTGGAAGTCGTCCGAAAAGCCCATCAGATAGGGCGAGGCCGGGTTGAGATTGCGGTGGCGATAGACGCCGAAAGCCTTCTTCGGCAGCGTGTATTTCGGCACGCCGTGGAAGTGCCAGATCGCCGCCATCGCGCCCCAGCAGATGTTGAAGGTCGAATGGACATTGGTCTCCGTCCAGTCGAGGATCTGCTGCAACTCGTCCCAATAGGTGACTTCCTCGAAGGGCAGGGTCTCGATCGGCGCGCCGGTGATGATGAAACCGTCGAACTTGCGGTGCTTCACCTCCTCCCAGGTGTGGTAGAAGGACAGCAGGTGCTCTTCGGGCGTGTTCTTGGGCTGATGGCCTCCGACGCGGACCAAGGTCATTTCCACCTGCAGCGGCGTCGAGCCGACAAGGCGCGCGATCTGCGTCTCGGTCTTGATCTTGTTGGGCATCAGGTTGAGCAGGCCGATCTGCAGCGGCCTTATGTCCTGGCGCAGCGCCGTCGTGTCGTCCATAACCATGACGCCCTCGCGGACGAGAATGTCGCGGGCGGGAAGCTGGTCTGGAATACGGATCGGCATGGCAGTCGTCTTTCACTCAAACAAAAAAACCGGCCGCGAATCTCGCTACCGGTCGGGACGTTTTCAATATTTCGTCTCGGCCCTTTAGCGAGTTTTTTTACGTGGCTGCAAGCCGGCCGGCCAAATCACCACGATCCTGCATTTAGGCCTCCGTCGCCGAAACGTCAATCTTCAGGCAATTCGGCGCCGGGACCGGTGGTCCCCGTCGCCTGCGACGCAATGCCTCGTGGGCCGAAGCTTTCCAGAACCGGAATGGCGGATCAAAGTCCTCGCGGGATGACGTCACGTCAAAATTATGGTGGAGAATTCATGGTCGACTATCGAAAAATGGCGCTCGCGCTCGGCACGCTCGGCGTCCTGACGCAGGCCGTCCAGGCAGGCCCCGTGGCGGATTTCGAGGCTTCGCTTCGTCAGGCCTATGGCGAGTACCGCGTGGCGCTCTTTGCAACCAATTCCGGCGACGCGGAGAAATCGAAAGCCGCCATCAAAGGGTTTGAGGCGAAATGGACCGAGCTTGCCGAGGCCAACATGACGCCGCCGCCGCAATATGCGGACGATCCCGCCTACAAGGCGACGCTGGAAAAGGTCGGCGAAATCCTCGGCGAAGCGGGTGCGCAGGCCGGCGAAGGGCAGTTGACCGAGGCGCATGAGACACTGGAAGCGATCCGCGACCAGATCGGCTCGCTGCATGAGCGAAACGGCATTGTCGGCTTCTCGGACAGGATGAATGCCTATCATGCCAGGATGGAGGAGATCCTCGCACGCGACTATGGCGGTTTCGACGAAGCGGGCATGGGCATGCTTCGCGAAGATGCGGCGGTCCTCTCTTATCTCGCGGAGCAGATCGCGGATCACCCGCCGGCCGAGGCCTCCGATCCGGCCTATGGCCCTTTGCTGGCCGCGATGCGGGACAGCGCCACGGCCCTCGAAGAAGCCGCGCGGGACGGAAACTCCGACGATGCCGCCAAGGCGGTCTCGGGCCTCAAGGTTCCCTATTCGAAACTGTTCCTGAAATTCGGCTGACCGGCGGGAGACCGCTTGGCCTCGACCGGTCGCGGCGGCTATTGAGTGTGGCGGCAGGCGCGCGCCTGCCCGCTGCGCGCCATCGCGTAGCGAGATCGGGACCGGAGCGGATTGTCGGTACATGAGTGAAACGATCGTCATCGGCGGCGGGATCGCCGGCCTTTCGGCGGCCTGGCAGCTTTGCCGGCGAGGCCATGCCTGCAAGGTGGTCGAGGCGGGCAAGGCCGGAGGCGGAGCGAGCCGCGTCGCCGCCGGATATTGCGAGCCGGGGCTGCAGCCGGGCGATGTCTCGGCGATGGAGTGGGAGAGCCTGCGCCTGTGGCCGCAAATGGCGAAGGATCTCGAGGCCGAGACCGGCCTGGAGATCGATTTTCGCACCGAAGGCCAACTGCGGATCGCCTATCCCGATACTGAGGCCGAGGTGCTGGCCGATGCCGCGCGCCGTCGCGATGATGGATGGCAGGTCAGCGTGCTCGGCGGCGACGCGGCGCGGGCGCTCGAACCGGGCCTGTCCGGGGAGGTGAGCGCCGCCGTTTTCCTGCCGCTGGTGTCGTGGGTCGACGGCCGCAAGGTCTGTGCCGCTCTGGTCGCCGCGATCACGGGGCGCGGCGGCCGGATCCTGGAGGGCGTCCATGTGGAGCGCGTGACCATTCGCGACGGCAAGGTCACGGGGGTCGAGACATCGGTCGGTCCGATGCCTGCGGATCGGGTCCTGGTCGCCTCGGGTTACCAGACGGATGAAATTGCCGGCCTGCCGGCGGACCTGCCCGCCTCCTATTGCGTCAAGGGCGTCATCCTGACGCTTGGCGCAGACCGGCCTGTCGTCGGTCGGCTGATCAAGATCCCGCAAGGCGTGATCTGTCCGCGCAATGACGGGCGGCTGATCGTCGGCGTGACCCGCCATGACCGCGACACCACGCCGCTTCCGACGGCGGGCGCGGTGCGGACGATCCTCGCCGACGCCGCGCGGGCGGTCCCTGCATTGGAGACACTCCCCCTGACCGAGGTCAATGTCGGGTTCCGGCCCTATCTGGAAGGCGATGTCATCGTCACGGGTGCGTCGTCGACCGTCGAAGGGCTGTTCTACTCGCTCGGTCACATGTCGGACGGGTATCTTCGCGCGCCGGTCCTGTCGCAGCGCGTCGCCGAGGCAATGCTGGCGTAAGTCCAGCGAGTGCTCAGCCGCCCCTCTGCCGCGCCAGGAAGGCCAGCCGCTCGAAGAGATGCACGTCCTGCTCGTTCTTGAGCAGGGCGCCATGCAGTTTCGGCAGGGCGTTCTTCGCGTCGCCGCGCAGCGTCTCGGGTTCCACGTCGTCGGCGACGAGAAGACGGATCCAGTCCAGCACTTCCGAGGTCGACGGCTTCTTCTTGAGGCCCGCGACATCGCGGATTTCGTAGAACTGGGTCAGCGCGGCATGGACAAGATTTTGCTTGATGCCGGGATAGTGCACGTCGACGATCGCCTTGAGCGTCTCGAAATCCGGAAACTTGATGTAGTGGAAGAAACAGCGGCGCAGGAAGGCGTCCGGCAATTCCTTCTCGTTGTTCGAGGTGATGATGATGATCGGGCGATGGTTGGCCCGGATCGTCTCGCCGGTCTCGTAGACGAAGAACTCCATGCGGTCGAGTTCCTGCAGCAGGTCGTTGGGGAACTCGATATCGGCCTTGTCGATCTCGTCGATCAGCAGCACGGTGCGCTTGTCGGCGGTGAACGCCTCCCACAATTTGCCGCGCTTGATATAGTTGGTGATGTCCTCGAAGCGCGGGTCGCCGAGCTGGGAATCGCGCAGCCGCGAGACCGCGTCATATTCGTAGAGGCCCTGCTGCGCCTTGGTGGTCGACTTGACGTGCCATTCGATCAAATCGAGGTCGAGCGCGGCTGCGACCTGCTTGGCCAGTTCGGTCTTGCCGGTGCCCGGTTCGCCCTTGACCAGGAGCGGACGTTCCAGCCGGATCGCCGCGTTGACGGCGACGGTCAGATCCTTCTCGGCGACATAGGCATCGGTGCCTTCGAACAGCATGCGATCGTTCCTTTTCTACCCGGCCCTGTCTTAGGCATCGGGGCCCGGCCGGGCAAGCGTGCGCGTTGGAGATTCGCCCCCGTCTCGTCTGTGACATATCGCACATCCCATCGCTTCCGGGATTGATAGTTGGTCAAAGCCGGAGGGCGGGGGCGCACCCACCTTCCGGTGGCGGGAGGCCTCGAGCGGTCCAAGATTGCCCCAAGGACCGAACGGGGCCTCCCTTTCCTTTATCGCGCGTCAGCGTGTGGGAACCGGCGTCTCGCCGCGGTAGTCGTAGAAGCCTCGGCCCGTCTTGCGGCCGAGCCAGCCGGCCTCGACATATTTCACCAGCAGCGGACAAGGCCGGTATTTCGAATCCGAAAGCCCGTCATGCAGCACCTGCATGATCGACAGGCAGGTATCGAGGCCGATGAAATCGGCCAGTTCCAGCGGACCCATCGGGTGGTTCGCGCCGAGCTTCATCGCCGTGTCGATCGCCTCGACCGACCCGACACCTTCATAGAGCGTATAAATCGCCTCGTTGATCATCGGCAGCAGGATGCGATTGACGATGAAGGCGGGGAAGTCTTCGGAAACGGTGGTCGTCTTGCCGAGCGTGGCCACATAGGCCTTCGAGGCTTCGAAGGTGACGTCCTCGGTGGCTATGCCGCGCACCAGTTCGACCAGCTTCATGCGCGGCACCGGGTTCATGAAATGAATGCCCATGAAGCGCTCGGGCCGGTCTGTCGACGCGGCGAGGCGGGTGATCGAGATCGACGAGGTGTTGGAGGCGAGCATCGCCTCCGGCTTCAGCACCGGGCAGAGCTTGGAGAAGATGCCGCGCTTGACCTCTTCCTTCTCGCTGGCCGCCTCGATGACGAGGTCGCAATCCGACAGGCCCTCGAGCGTACCGACCGGGATGATCCGCGCAGCGGCCTCGTCGGCCTCGGCCCTGTCCATCTTGCCGCCGCTCACGGCGCGATCCATCGCCTCGACGATCTTCGCCTTGCCGGCTTCGGCATTTTCGAGCGAGACGTCGTTGAGTTTCACGTCATAGCCGGCGGTTGCGCTGACTTGCGCAATGCCACAGCCCATCTGGCCGGCGCCGATCACGCCGAGTGTCTTGATGCTTCCCGTCATGTCTTCTTTTCTCGCAGGTTCGTAACCGCTGTTTCCCGGTATTCTGCGATTGCTGCGCTGCAATGTAAACCGGGAATATCGTTGCGCGGGGACAAGGCCCGGACGTTACCTGGCAGTATCGAGGCCGAGTTCGTGACGAAGCTTGCGGGTCAGCTTCGCGGCGATCAGGCGGTGGCTTTCCGCGAGATAGTCCTTCAGCGCCGCGTCATCCATGCTTTCGCCGGACGTCCGCTGGATCCAGGTCATGCCGCGCGAGGCGAGATAGGGCGCCGGGCGCAGGCCGGGCTGCTGTTTCAGTATGTCGAAACCGAGATCGGACACCTTGAAGGTGACTGCAAGCTCCTCGCCGGCGCTCCAGCCGGCAATGGCGAAGACCTTGCCGCCGACCTTCCAGACATGCGCGCCGCCCCACTGGACGACGTGGGTCGTCCGGGGAAGGGAGGCGCAGTAGGAATTGTATTCCTCAAGCAACATGGCCGCAGGCTATCCCAACGATAAGGGAAACCCTAGTCGATGAATTCGACCGTAACTCCTTTGCTGACAAGCCTTGCCAGCTCGGCGGCATCCCAGTTGGTCAGGCGCACGCAGCCATGCGAGTTCGTCTTGCCGATACGGTCCGGTTCCGGCGTGCCGTGGATGCCATAGGTCGGCTTCGACAGGGCGATCCAGATCGAACCGACCGGGCCGTTGGGGCCCGGCGGAATGGTCAGAACCTTGGTATTGGAGCCCTGCACGAAATTGATCTTCGGATTGTAGGTGTAGTTCGGATCGAAGGCGACGCGCTCGACCTGCACCGTGCCCGATGGCGACGGCGTGTCGGACGAGCCGATGGTCGCCGGATAGGCAGCGACCAGCTGCCCCGCCTCGTCATAGGCGCGCACCTGCTCATTGGCCTTGTCGGCCTCGATCCGGGCGACGGGCCGGTCGATGTTGCGGCCGACGGCGGCGATGCGGATGACGGTGCCGGCCTGGTAGAAATTCACGTCCGGATTGAGCTGTTCCAGGTAGCTTTGCGCCATGTGGAACCGTTCCGCCAGCATCTCCGCCGGGGAGGTGTAGGACAGCGCCGACATCTGTGCCTTTTCGGCATAGTCCTCGGGAATGCGGTCTGCGAAGGGGCCGGCGACGTCCTCGGGCGAAATGACATAGTCGCTGAAGGCGGGTCCGCCGGTGCGTTCCAGCTCCGCATCGATCGTCGCCTCGTCGCCGGCGGTATAGGCGACGCCGGTGACATTGCTCGCGGCGGCGACGGCCTTGCGGACATTGGAGCCCATCTTCCCGTCAATCACGCCCGGCGAAAAGCCGAGGCGATCGAGCAGGATCTGCAACCTCGCAACCGCCGGTCCCTTGGTGGGTATGGCCGGTTCGGGGCGCGGCATGGCGGCGGTTTCGGTGCCGGGCTGTTCTTCGATGCCGGGCGTCGAGCCGTTGTCCGGCACCGGAATGATTTGCGGCTGCGGCGCTTCGCCATTGGGCGGAATGATGCGCACCGGCCTGTCGGGATCGCGCTCCGTCAACAACTCGTCGAGGCTGCGGATTTCCGGCTCGTTTCCATCCGGAGACGCGCCGGGGATGGGCGCACGCTCGACCGCGCCGGGCGCGGGGACCGGATCGGCGGTCTCGGGCGCAATGCGCGCTGGCTGTGCGGGTTCGGGCGCCGGCGGGAAGGCGTTGGGATCCATGTCCGGCGACGCGGCCAAGGGCGGCAGGACGCGCTCGAAGAGGTTCTTCAGCGGTTGCGGCTCTTCCACCGCGATAATGCGATTGGTGCGGCGGTCGTAATAGACGCGCCGCCCGTGATTGTCGATGAAGACGCCGACATCTTCCTGCGCGACGGAATAGGACGGGCCTGCCTGCTGCGCCTGCGCGGAGGGGGCGGACGCCACCGTCATGGACGGGGCGAGAAGGGAGATCAGGCCGATTGCAAGGAAGCTCTTCATGCGGGGAATCCAGGGAACACAGTGATTCGTGCGAGATATAACGGCTCGCATGCGATTTCGTCCCTTCGAAACGCAGGATTTTTCACAATAGCGGCATCAAAAAGGCTGACCCGGCCAATGGCCGGGTCAATTGTCGTTCTTCAGGCGTGTTTATGCGGCTTCGGACTGTGCGGCCTCGCCCGGCACGAAGTTCAGCCGGTCGGAGCCCTCGATCACCCGGACGGTCGAACCGTCGAGGATTTCGCCGCCGAGGATGCGTTCGGCGAGCGGATCCTGGACCTCCTTCTGGATCACGCGCTTCAAGGGGCGTGCGCCATAGGCGGGATCGTAGCCCTTGTCGGCGAGCCATTTCAGCGCACCGTCGTCGAACTGCAGCACGATCTTGCGATCGGCCAGCAGGTTCTCCAGGCGCTTCAGCTGAATCAGGACGATGCCGCCCATCTCGGCCTTCTTCAGGCGATGGAAGAGGATGACCTCGTCCACGCGGTTGAGGAATTCCGGCCGGAAGGAGGCGCGGACCACCGTCATCACCTCGTCGCGAACGCTGTCGACATCCTGTCCCTCGCCGAGATTGACGAGATATTCGGCGCCGAGGTTCGAGGTCATGATGATCAGCGTGTTCTTGAAGTCCACGGTGCGGCCTTGACCGTCGGTCAGGCGGCCGTCATCGAGCACCTGCAGGAGCACGTTGAACACGTCCGGATGGGCCTTTTCGATCTCGTCGAAGAGGATCACCTGGTAGGGCCTGCGGCGAACGGCCTCGGTCAGGACGCCGCCTTCCTCGTAGCCGACATAGCCGGGAGGCGCGCCGATCAGCCGGGAGACGGAGTGTTTCTCCATGAATTCCGACATGTCGATGCGCACCATCGCCTGCTCGTCGTCGAACAGGAAGTCGGCGAGCGCCTTGGTCAGTTCCGTCTTGCCGACGCCGGTGGGGCCGAGGAAGATGAACGAACCGATCGGACGGTTCGGATCCTGCAGCCCGGCGCGGGCGCGCCGCACGGCCCTGGAGACAGCCTGCACCGCTTCCGCCTGGCCGACAACCCGCTCGGCGAGTTCGTCTTCCATACGCAGAAGCTTGTCGCGCTCGCCCTCGAGCATCTTGTCGACGGGCACGCCCGTCCAGCGCGAGACGATATGCGCGACATGTTCCGGCGTGACCGTTTCCTCTACCAGCGAGCCGGTCGGCGTGTCGCCGCGCTGCTCGGCTTCTGCGAGTTTCTTCTCCAGGTCCGGGATGCGGCCATAAGCCAGTTCGCCGGCCTTCTGGAACTCGCCCTTGCGCTGCGCGATCGCCAGTTCGTTGCGCGCCTCGTCGAGCTGACCCTTGAGGTCCGCGGCGGTGCCGAGCTTTTCCTTTTCGGACTGCCAGGCCGCCGTCATGCTGTCGGATTCCTCCTCGAGGCCCGTCAATTCCTTTTCGAGCTTCGACAGGCGATCACGGGAGGCGTCGTCCTTCTCGAGTTTCAGCGCCTCGCGCTCGATCTTGAGCTGCATGATGCGGCGGTCGATCTCGTCGAGGGCTTCCGGTTTTGAATCGACCTGCATGCGCAGGCGCGACGCGGCCTCGTCGACGAGGTCGATCGCCTTGTCGGGCAGGAAGCGGTCGGTGATGTAACGGTTCGACAAGGTCGCCGCCGAGACCAGCGCGGAGTCGGAAACCCGCACCTTGTGGTGCTGTTCGTATTTCTCCTTCAGGCCGCGCAGGATCGAGATCGTGTCCTCAACGGTCGGCTCATCGACGAAGACAGGCTGGAAGCGGCGTGCAAGCGCGGCGTCCTTCTCGACATGCTTGCGATACTCGTCCAGCGTGGTCGCGCCGACGCAGTGCAGTTCGCCACGCGCAAGCGCAGGCTTCAGCAGGTTGGACGCGTCCATCGCGCCGTCGGCCTTTCCGGCGCCGACCAGCGTGTGCATCTCGTCGATGAAGAGAATGATCGAGCCGGCTGCGGACTGCACCTCGTTGAGGACGGCCTTGAGGCGTTCCTCGAACTCGCCGCGATATTTCGCACCGGCAATCAGCGCGCCCATGTCGAGCGCCATCAGCTGCTTGTCCTTGAGGCTCTCCGGCACGTCCTCGTTGACGATGCGGAGCGCAAGGCCCTCGGCGATGGCGGTCTTGCCGACGCCGGGCTCGCCGATCAGGACGGGGTTGTTCTTGGTGCGGCGCGACAGGACCTGGATCGTGCGGCGGATCTCGTCGTCGCGGCCAATGACCGGATCAAGTTTGCCGTCGCGGGCGTCGGCGGTCAGATCGCGCGCATATTTCTTCAGCGCGTCGTAGGATTCCTCGGCGCTGGCGCTGTCGGCGGTGCGGCCCTTGCGGATGTCGTTGATCGCCTGGTTGAGGGCGGTCGCGGTGACGCCGGCCTTGGACAGGATCTCGGAGGTCTTGGCGGATTTCTCCATCGCCATGGCGAGCAGCAGGCGCTCGACGGTGACGTAGCTGTCGCCGGCTTTCTTGGCGATTTCCTCCGCCGTATTGAAAACCTTGGCGAGGGGCTGGGCCATGTAAAGCTGGCCGTTCCCGCCCTGCACCTTCGGCTGGGCGTTCAACGCGGCTTCGACGCCGAGACGGACATCCTTCGCCTTGCCGCCGGCCCGCTCGATGAGCGATGCGGCCAGGCCCTCGGTGTCGTCAACGAGGACTTTCAGAAGATGTTCGGGGGTGAATTGCTGGTGGTCCTGGCCAAGCGCATAGGTCTGGGCAGACTGGATGAAACCGCGGACGCGGTCGGAATATTTCTCAAGATTCATATCGGTCTCCAATCGTCCGGGCAGCCTCGTTCGAGCGCTGCCGGATCATCGATGACGGGTTCCCGCAAGCGGCAAACCACTGTTCGGACAGCATATGGGAACTGGCGATCACGAAAAAAAGAGGGGACGGGTGCGACAAGAAGAAACCCGCATCGCCGGGCGATGCGGGTTCGATATTTCACCGGTTGTCAGTGTTCGGCTCAGGCTTCGGCGGCGACCGCCTTGCTGTCGCCCGAGGACGAGCTGTCGCCCCCCTCGGAACCGCTGTCGCCATCGGACGTCGGCTGTTCCTTGGCCGCGCGAGGCTTGCGCGGACGGCGCGCGGGAGCGCGGCGCGGCGCGCTTGCGGCAGCCTGTTCCTGCTCCTCGAGAGCAACTTCCGCCGGCGTTTCGCCGATTACAGGCTGCGGCGCTTCGGAAGCGTCTTCGCTGTTCGGACGAGCATCGCCATTGGCAGCCTTGCGGTCGTTGCGTTCCTTGCGGTCCTGCCGATCCGACCGGGTTTGCCGGTCCTGCCGGTCCTGGCGATCCTGCCGGTCTTGACGGTCCTGCCGGTCGCGCTGCGAGCGCTCCTCGTCATCGCCGCCGGAAGCGTCCTGCGCGTTGTTGTCGTCGCTATCATCGTCATTGTCGTCGTCGGACTGCTGACGTTCCTCACGCTGCGCCTGCATCTGCGACTGCGCGGCCATTATGATGCGGTTGTAGTGTTCGGCGTGCTGGAGATAGTTCTCCGCCATCACGTTGTCGCCGGACGAAAGCGCATCCCGCGCCAGCGTAGCGTATTTGTCGGCGATCACCTGGGCGTTGCCGCGGATCTTAACATCCGGGCCGTTGCTTTCGTAATTGCGGGAAAGCGGATTTTGGTTACGCCTGTTGTTGCCCCCGCCGCTGTTGCGATTGCGCTGGCGGCGACCTTGCTGTTGTGGTCTCATCAGACTCTCATGTTGTCATTACAGTGCATACAGAGTGCGCATAGCGCCTGTCCGTTCCGGGCCAAGGTTTCCCCCTACCTCGCCCAGGATAATGAATTTGCTTGTGTGCGTGCCTCTTCACCGATCTAGCACAATTTGATCGACGGGAAGGCGGGTGTCCGCACGGTCACATTCGGGTTTTCCGTTGGGTGCCGGACCAGCGGCCTGATTAGTAAGCCGCCACCAACTAGGTAGCCTTCCGATGCTGCATTGCCAAGTGATTTTTTCACGACAGCATGCAAGTTTTTGTCATTTCACAAAAAAAAGTGCCCGATCGTGCCCCGAATAGTCCTTTCGTATGCCGATTCTGCGAAATCCGAGGTCTTCGAAAAGAATCGTCACGTCTTCTTTTTGATCATGACCGATTTCGACTGCGAGCGCGCCCCTGCCGGACATATATGCCGGCGCCTGCTCGGCGAGGATACGGTAGGCGGCCAGTCCGTCCGCCCCGCCATCGAGCGCGGCGAGCGGATCGTAATCGCGTACGTCGGTGTCGAGCCCCGCGATATCGCCGCTGCGGATATAGGGCGGGTTCGACAGGATCAGATCGAATTCGCCGGCGATCGCCTCGAACCAGTCCGAGCGGACCGGGGCGAAGCGGTCCTGCAGATGAAGCGCGGCGGCGTTCTGTTCGGCGGCGTCGAGGGCTTCCTCGGAAATATCGCTGCCGATCGCGACCGTGCCCGGCACGGTCGCAAGAAGGGCAAGCGCGATCGCGCCTGTTCCGGTGCCGAGATCGAGGATGCGGCAGGTGCCGGTCTGACGGACCGTATCTTTGACGAAGGGCAGCACGAGATCGACCAGCGTCTCGGTATCGGGGCGCGGCACCAGGGTCGAGGCGTTCAGCTTCAGCGGCAGGCCGTAGAATTCGCGCTCGCCGATGATGCGATGGACGGGTTCGCGCTTGAGTCGGCGGGCAAGGCATTCCTCGAAACGCTCGATCAGATGCGGCGGTACGATCCGTCCCGAATCGGTGATGCGCGTCAGCACGGTGAACCCGGTCGCATGTTCGAGAAGCAGGCTGGTGTCGAGATCGGGCGTAAGGCTGCCGGCCTCGGCGAGCCGCCGTCTTGCATCCTGGAACAGGCCCTCGATCGATTGCGGTGCGATCTCGGCGCTCATGCGGGCTCCTCCGAGAGCAGTTTCGCCTGGTGATCGGCGATGAGCGGGTCGATCACGTCGTCGAGTTCGCCCTCCATGACGCGGTCGAGCTTGTAGAGCGTCAGGTTGATGCGATGGTCGGTGAGCCGGCCCTGCGGGAAATTATAGGTGCGGATGCGCTCGGAGCGGTCGCCCGACCCGACCTGGAGGCGGCGCGATTCGGCGCGTTCGTCGGCGGCCTTCTGGCGCTCCATATCATAGAGGCGGGCGCGCAGAACTTCCATGGCGCGGGCGCGGTTCTGGTGCTGAGATTTCTCGGCCTGGACCACCACGATGCCGCTCGGAATATGGGTGATGCGCACTGCCGAGTCGGTCGTGTTGACATGCTGGCCGCCGGCGCCGGAAGCGCGCATCGTATCGATGCGGATGTCCTGGTCGCGGATATCGACATCGACCTCCTCGGCCTGCGGCAGCACGGCGACGGTCGCGGCGGAGGTGTGGATGCGCCCGCCGGCCTCGGTTTCTGGCACGCGCTGGACGCGGTGGACGCCGGATTCGAACTTCAGCCGCGAGAAGACGCCGCGCCCCGACACCTTGGCGATGATTTCCTTGTAGCCGCCGGCATCGCCTTCGGACGCGGAGATGATCTCGATCTTCCAGCCGCGGCTGGCCGCGTAGCGCTCATACATTCGGAAAAGATCGCCGGCGAACAAGGCGGCTTCGAGGCCGCCCGTGCCGGCGCGGATTTCGAGAATGGCGTCCTTGGTGTCGGCGGCGTCCTTGGGAAGAAGCAGGAGCTGGATATCCTTCTCCAGCCCTTCGATCTTTTCCTCGACCTCGGGCAGCTCCAGCTCGGCGAGCATGCGCATGTCGCCATCGGTCGCCTTGTCGGCGAGCAGGGTTTTCAGGTCGTCACGTTCGGAGAGTGCGGCGCGATAGGCATTGATCCGGCCGACAATGTCTTCCAGCTCGGCATATTCCGAGGCGAGCTTCACATAGGTCTCGCTGTCGGGACCGTTCGCCAGTTGGCTTTCCAGCATGGCGAAGCGCTTGACCATCAGGTCCATCTTGTCGGCGGGAAGTTCAATCATGCGTTGGTGCGCCGGTCATGCTCTCAGGTGAGGGGGATATCGTGTTTTTCCGCGAAGTCGCGGATTATCTTTCGCATATCGGTGGCGCCGCGGTCATTTTCAATCGCCTCGTTCAGCGCCGCCGACAGCGCGGCGAGATCGGTTGCGAGAAGCGCCGCCTTGACCGGGCCGATGCCAGCCGCCGACATGGACAGATCGCGGATGCCGATCGCGGCGAGCGCCAGCGCGGAAACCGGCGCGCCCGCGAGTTCGCCGCAAAGCGTCACCGACGTTCCGTTTCTTTCCGCCGCGCTCACGACATTGCGCAATGCGCGCAGGAACGGTCGCGACACCGGTTCGAAGCGGGACGCGATCTGCGGATTGCCCCGGTCGGTGGCCGTCATGAACTGGAACAGGTCGTTCGAGCCGATCGAGACGAAATCGACGGCGCGCATCAGCGCCTCGAGGTCGAAGAGAAGCGCCGGGACCTCCAGCATCGCGCCGAGCCGCAGCCGTGTCGGCAGGCCGTGGCCGAAACGCGAGAGGTGCTGGACCTCCCGGTTGATGATCGCGCGCGCCTGCTCGATCTCGCCGATATCGGTGACCATCGGCAGCATGATTCGCAATTCGCGCCCGGAGGCGGCTTTCAGCAGCGCCCGCAGCTGGGTCCGGAACAGGCCGGGCCGGTCGAGCGACAGGCGGATGGCGCGCCAGCCAAGCGCCGGGTTCTCCTCCTGCGGCGCGCCGCGGAAATAGGGCAGCACCTTGTCGCCGCCGATATCGAGCGAGCGGAAGGTGACCGGCTTCTTGCCGGCGGCCTCCAGCACGCTTCGGTAAAGCGCCTCCTGCGCCTCGGCGCGCGGAAAGGTTTCGGCGATCATGAACTGCAGTTCGGTTCGGAACAGGCCGATGCCCACCGCGCCGGATTCATCGAGCTGCGGCAGGTCGACGAGGAGGCCGGCATTCATGTGCAGGCTGAAGCTCTGGCCGTCCTTGGTCACCGACGGCTTGTCGCGCAGATCGCGATATTCCTGCTGCCGGCGGGCGCGGAAGCGGACCTTTTCCGCATAGGCCGTCTCGACATCGGGCTGCGGGCGCAGATGCACGTCGCCGGACAGGCCGTCTACAATGATCGCATCGGCGTTTTCAGAGAGCGCCACGATGCCCTTGGCCTGCCCGACCACGGGAATGCCCATGGCGCGAGCGACGATGACAACATGGCTGGTCGCCGCTCCGTCCTCAAGCACGAGACCGCGCAGGTTCTTGCGCGGATAGTCGAGCAGTTCGGCGGCCCCCATGGAGCGGGCGACGATGATCGTGTCGGGCGGCAGCTTTTCGTCGCGGCTGGCAGTGTCCTCGCCCATGAGTTCGCGCAGCAAGCGGTTGGCGAGATCGTCGAAATCGCTCATACGCTCGCGCAGATAGGGGTCGGAGACGACCGACATGCGGGCGCGCATGTCGCTTTGCACTTTTTCGACGCTCGCCTCGGCGGTCAGGCCGTTGCGGATCGCTTCTTCCAGCCGGCGCACCCAGCCCTTGTCATGGGCGAACATGCGATAGCTTTCCAGCACGTCGCGGTGCTCGCCCTCGAAGGCGATCTCGCGGCGCGCCAGCATGTCGTCGATCGTCAGGCGCAGCGAAGAAAGCGCGGAGGCGAGGCGCTCGATTTCCGTGTCGCTGTCCTCGTTGAACAGGTTGGTGACGACGATGCGCGGCTCGTGCAGGACGACATGGCCGAGGCCGATGCCTTCGGCGAGCGCCTGTCCGCTGGAGGTGACCGGGCGGGTCAGGTCGAGCTCGATGCCGGCGGTCGACAGGCGTTTCAGATCGCCGGCGGCGATCAGCTCGCCGAGCACCATGGCCGTGGTTTCGAGCGCCTCGACCTCGTCTTCGCCATAGACGCGATGGGCCTCGTTCTGGACGACGAGAACGCCGAGCGTACGGCCGGCGCGCAGGATCGGCACGCCGAGGAAGGAGTTGTAAACCTCTTCGCCCGTCTCCGGCAGATATTCGAAGGCGGGGTGTTTCTGGGCTTCGGCGAGATTCAGCGGCCGCGCCGACGAGGCGATGGTGCCGACAAGGCCCTGGCCGAGACGCAGGGCGGAGAGGTGCACGGCGTTCGGGTTGAGGCCGACCGTGGCATAGAGTTCGAGCACGCCGTCGGCGCGCAACACATAGGCCGAGCAGACTTCCGCGACCATGTTCTGGGCGATCTGGCGGACAATCCGGTCGAGCCGCTCCTGCGGCTCCATCGGCTCCGCCATGATCTCGCGCAGCCGCTTCAGCAGAACCCGTGGTCCGGCATCCGCCTCACGTAACACATGCATCTCCCGGCAATTCCATGCCCCGCAATTACTTGCCACAGCGACCGGCGAAGCTCGCCGGCGCTTCCATCCCTATGGCATAGCCGTACGGACTAAAGCTTGTCGAGACCGTAGACGTCGTGCAGCGTGCGCACGGCGAGTTCGCAATAGGGCCCGTCGATCAGAATCGAGATCTTGATTTCGGACGTGGTGATGGCCCGGATATTGATCCCCTTGCCCGCCATCGCCTTGAACGCCGTGGCAGCGACACCGGCATGGCTGCGCATGCCGACGCCGATCACGGAGACCTTGGCGAGCCCGGTTTCCGACTGGACCGCGTCATAGCCGACATCGTCCTTGGCGCTTTCGAGGGCGCGTAGCGCCTTGTCCATGTCGTTGCTGGGAACCGTGAAGGTCATGTCGGTGAACTGGCCGTCGCCCGACACGTTCTGGACGATCATGTCCACATTGATGCCGGCCTCGGCGAGCGGGCCGAAAATGGCGGCGGAGACGCCCGGCCGGTCCTGGACACGGCGCAGCGAAATCTGCGCCTCGTCGCGCGTATAGGCGATACCGGTCACATTCTGCTTTTCCACGATCTCATCCTCATCACAGATCAACGTGCCCGGCGGATTGTCGAAGTCATCCATGCCGGGAGCGTCCGGAGCCTCGAAGCTCGAGCGCACGAAGGTGCGCACATTATGCACCATGGCCAGTTCCACCGAACGGACCTGCAGCACCTTGGCGCCGAGCGAGGCCATTTCGAGCATTTCCTCGAACGATACCTTGCCGAGCCGCTTGGCCTTCGGCTCGATGCGCGGGTCGGTCGTGTAGACGCCGTCCACATCGGTATAGATGTCGCAGCGGTCGGCGTGAACCGCAGCGGCGATGGCCACCGCGCTCGTATCGGAACCGCCGCGGCCGAGCGTCGAGACGCGATTGTCGGGCGCGACGCCCTGGAACCCGGCGACAACGGCGACCTGGCCGATCTTGAAGCGCTCGATCAGCCGTTCGCCATTGATCTCCTGGATGCGCGCCGCGCCATGGGCGTTGTCGGTCTTGATCGGGATCTGCCAGCCCTGCCAGGAGCGGGCGTCGACGCCCATCGACTGAAGGACGATCGCCAAAAGGCCGGCGGTCACGAGTTCGCCGGAAGCGACAATCGCGTCATATTCGCGTGCATCGTGCATCGGCGAGGCCGCGCGGGTCAGATCGACCAGCTCATTGGTCTTGCCGGCCATGGCGGAGACGACGACGGCGACCTCATGGCCACTGTCGACTTCCCGTTTCACATGCCGCGCGACATTGCGGATGCGGTCGATATCGGCGACGGAAGTGCCGCCAAATTTCATGACGATACGGGCCATGGCGGATTGAATGCTCGGCTTCAGGTTCGGATTACGGGCGCGTTGCGCCCGACAGGTCGGAGCGCTCCTTATCCAATTGCGGCAACCGCCGCAAGTTTGGCTTTGGTCGATCCTCCATGTGGACCTCTTGACTTGCCGGCCCCCGGGCCCGAGTTGAGGGGCTGGAGTATGAAGGAAGCGATGGCATGGAGAGCGCAGCAACGACGATAGACGCAGCGGAAGTCGAACGGTTTTCCCGGATGGCCGCGGAATGGTGGAGCCCGACCGGCAAGTTCAAGCCGCTTCACAAGTTCAACCCGGTTCGCCTGAGCTATATCCGCGAGACGGTTATCGCCCATTTCGGGCTCGATCCGAAATCCGCGAAACCGTTCGAAGGCCTGCGGTTCCTCGATATCGGCTGCGGCGGCGGTTTGCTGTCGGAACCGATGGCGCGGCTCGGCGCCGAAGTGGTCGGTGCGGATGCGTCGGAAGTGAATATCGAGGTCGCGAAGATCCATGCGGAGCAGTCGGGACTGGCGATCGATTATCGCGCCACCACATCCGAGGACTTGCAGGCGGCCGGCGAGACATTCGATGTCGTGCTGAACATGGAAGTCGTCGAGCATGTCGCCGATGTCGATCTCTACATGAAGTCCTGCGCGGCGATGGTGCGGCCGGGCGGGCTGATGTTCGTCGCGACGATCAACCGCACCATGAAAGCCTACGGGCTGGCGATCATCGGCGCGGAACACATCCTGCGCTGGCTGCCACGCGGTACCCATCAGTACGAAAAGCTTGTCACGCCGGGCGAGGTGGATGCCGCCCTTCAGGGAACGGGCGTGCAGGTGACGCGGCGCAGCGGCGTCAGCTACAACCCGCTCGCTGACCAGTGGCGGCTGTCGCGCGACATGGACGTCAACTACATGGTGGTGGCCGAGCGGCCGAAAGTCTGAGCGGTGCTCAGTTCATGTCCTCGGGCAGGTCGGGCAGCGGCATGATCTCGACGCCTTCGTCGAGAAGCCTGGTGACTTCTTCGGGCGACGCCTTGCCGTAGATGCCGCGCGCGTCGCTCTCGCCATAGTGGATCTTACGGGCTTCCTCGGGAAAGCGCGTGCCGACATCCTCGCCGGTCTTGCGGACCTCGCGGGCCATTGCCTGCAATTTCGCGACGACCTCGCGCTGGGCGGCGTTGCCGATGGCGACGGCCATTTCCTCGCGCTTGCGCGCTGTCGCCACATTCGGCGCCATCAGCGCCTTGGACACATGGCTGGAGCCGCAGGTCGGGCATTCGAGAAAGCCGCGCTTGTTCTGCGTTTCATAGTCGCCGCTGTCGCGGAACCAGGCCTCGAAGCCATGGCCGTTGTCACATTTAAGCGAAAACTTGATCACCTTGCCGCTCCGTTCGAGCCCTCATTGTGGGCCGACGAGATTAAACTGCCGTATATTCTTAAGATTGGGGATTTTCTGCCGTGCTTCAAGCACGGCGTCGAGATCGATCTCTGCGGTAATGACGCCGGGCTCGTCGTCATCCTTCTCGGCGAGGATGCGGCCCCAGGGATCGATGATCAGCGAATGGCCGTAGGTTTCACGGGTGTCCTCATGGGTGCCGCCCTGGGCGGCGGCGATCATGAAGGCGCCGTTCTCAATGGCGCGGGCGCGCAGCAGGACATGCCAGTGTGCCTCGCCGGTCTGCCGCGTGAAGGCTGCCGGAGAAGTCAGGATTTCAGCGCCGGCGAGCGCCTGCTTGCGGAAGATGTCAGGGAAGCGCACGTCGTAGCATATGGCGAGGCCAAGAAGCGCGTCGTCCATTTGCACGGTCACCGCGCTGTCGCCCGGCTGATAGACCGCCGATTCGCGCCAGCTCTCGCCATTGTCGAGATCGACATCGAACATGTGGATCTTGTCGTAGGAAACGCGCTTTCCGCCGTCCGGCGCGAACAGGAAAGCGCGATTGGCGACCTTGCCGTCGCCGAGCGCGATGGGTGTCGAACCGACATGGAGCCAGATGCCCAGTTCCTTCGCCAGCGACGACGCCGTCGCGGCGATCGGATCGTCGGCTTCGGGCGAGATTTCTTCCAGCAGCGCCCTGCGGTTCTTCTGGATCAGGCCTGTCATCTCCGGCGTCTGGACATAGGTCGCGCCCCGGCCGGCCGCCTCGCGCACTAGCCGGTCGAAATCGTCGCGGTTGGCGGCGATGTCGGTTGTCGACCGCATCTGGACGGCGGCGCAGGTGAGCGGACGGGCCATGGTCAGGCTGCGGCCAGAAGCGGGTCGAGCTTGCCGGCGCGTTCCAGCGCGTGAAGGTCGTCGCAGCCGCCGACATGGAATTCGCCGATGAAGATCTGCGGGAATGTCGAGCCGCCATGCGACCGCTGGATCATTTCGCGCTTCAGGTCCGGATTGAAGGTGGCGTCATGCTCGACATAGGCGACGCCTTTCTTGTCGAGAAGCCGCTTGGCGGCGCTGCAGAAGCCGCAGAACTGCCGCGTGTAGATGGTGACATTGGCCATAGAGGGCATCCTTTCCGAAGCAGCTATATATGTGCACTGCATCATCGTGAAAAGATCGTCTTATCCGAAGGTCCGATGGTGGAGCGGTCCGGAGAAATGCGCAACGACGCGTGAGAAGGTCAGCACATTGACCTCGGCGGCGCCCGCGCGCTTTAGCGCCCTGGTGGCGGCAATGATCGTCGCCCCGGTCGTGTAGACGTCGTCGACCAGCAACACCGTTCGTCCGGCGACAGCGATCTCGCGCTCCGGCGGGACGCTGAAGGCGCCGCGGACATTCAGCTTTCGTTCATTCGCCGAGAGGCCCACCTGCTGGCGGGTCGGTTTGACCCGGCGGAGCGCGCCCGGTTCGAAGGCAAGCCCCGTTTCATGTGCAATGGCGCGGCCGAGTTCGGCCGACTGGTTGTATCGGCGGGCGAGAAACCGCCTCTTGTGGAGCGGCACCGCGACGATGACGTCGCTCTCGGCGACGAGGTTGCTGCCGGCCCGCAGCATCCAGCGCGCCATCCAGGGCGCCAGTTCGGTCTGGTCGCCATATTTGAGGCGCTGCACGAGCTGGCGGGCGATGCCTGAATGGATGACGGCGGCGCGGGCGCGGCGATAGGGCGGCGGGTCTGCCAGCGCCTCGGCGCTGACCATGCGCTCGCCGAATTCGTGCTGGAAGGGCGTTCCGGTGACATCGCAAACCGGTTCGGCGATGAAATGCAATTGCGACCAGCAGTCCGGGCACAACGTGCCGCGCTCGGCGACATGCGTGCGGCAGGCAAGGCAGGTGTCCGGAAACAGGACCGAGGCGACGGCGCGGCTCGCCATATGCATCAGTTGCGGCATGTGAACGCCCGAGGCTGGCAGCAGATCAATTTACTGTTACAGAAGCGGCCATGGCCGTCAAAACAATCATCGATCTCGACCAGGTCCGCAGGAACCGCCGCCGCGCTGCCAATATCGGTGCGGAAGGGGCGGATTTCCTGTTTCGCGCCATGGCGGAGGATCTCGACTTCAGGCTGTCGACCGTGAAGCGCGACTTCGAACGCGGGGTGCTGTTCGTCCCGGACGGCGCGCCGCGATTGCCGATGGAGGAAAGCGGCCTTCTTGAACGCCATGCAGAACGCGATCCCCGCGGCGACGAGGCGCTCGGCCTTGGTGAGGCGGAATACGATCTGGCTGTCAGCCTGCTGACCCTGCACGAAACCAATGACACGCCGGGCGTGCTGGCGCAGATTCGTCGTGCGCTGAAGCCGGACGGGCTGTTCCTTGCCTGTGTTCCTGCTGCTGGCACGCTCGGCGAATTGCGCGACTGCCTGATCGCCGCGGAAGCGGAACTGACCGGCGCGGCGAATGCGCGCGTGCTGCCCTTCCTCGACGTGCGCGATGCCGGCGCCCTGCTGCAACGGGCGGGCTTTGCCCTGCCGGTCACCGACAGCGAGACGCTGACGGTGCGCTACGACACGCTGTTCAATCTGATGCTCGATCTTCGGGCCATGGGCGCCACCAATACGCTGGCTTCGCGCAGCCGGTCATTTTCCCGGCGCGGCCTGTTCGGCAAGGCGGCGGAACTCTATGCCGCGCGCCATAGCGATCCGGACGGGCGGGTGCGCGCGTCGTTCAATTTCGTCTGGATGTCGGGATGGGCGCCGCATGAGTCGCAGCAAAAGCCGCTGAAGCCGGGAAGCGCGACGGCGCGGCTTGCGGATGTCCTGAAGGACAGGTCCGGCGGCGAGAAGGGGTAGACCCCGGAAGGCGGATCAGCAGTCGCCCGTGCGGGCGCCGTTGGAATGGATGACGCAGGTGGATGTGGGGGACATCTGAAGAACGCTGCGGCGCAGCGTGTATTGCCGCTCGCCGGGCCTGACCGTTCCGGTCGCCATGCGATCGACCCCGGCATAGAACTGCCCGCCGGCAACCGAGGTGCCTTCCGAGCGGTCCAGCAAGGGCGTCAGGAACAGGGCGATGGCGATTGCAAAGGACCCGAAAAGCAAGGTGATCCGCACCATTCCGAAGCCTGCTTCGGTGAATGTGGACGCATTTTGAGGCCGCAGATCGGCCCAATCGCGGTCATTTTGCATTTCAACTACCCCCTCTTGACGACGAGACAAACGCACCGCCGAGACGCTGTAAAGCCCGGCTTGTTCATATCGAATCGCACATTGTAATAAATGTTTGATTAACGACGTTTGTTAGGGGTTGCCAAGGGGGCGATCACAGAAGTTCCTGAATCACAGGGATCAGCGGAATATCGGCCGGGGGCATGGGATAATCGCGCAGGGCCGAGGCCCGGACCCATTTCAGTTGCTGGCCTTCGCGCGATGCCGGAATGCCCTGATATTTGCGGCAGACGTAAAGCGGCATCAACAGGTGGAAATCGTCATAGGCGTGGCTGGCGAAAGTCAGCGGCGCGAGGCATGGCTCTTCCGTCTCGATGCCCAGTTCCTCGTGCAGTTCGCGCACCAGCGTCTGCTCCGGCGTCTCGCCCGCCTCGATCTTGCCGCCGGGAAACTCCCATAGGCCGGCCATGGATTTGCCCTCGGGCCGGCGCGCCAGCAGGACGCGGTTGTCGGTATCGAGCAGCGCGCAGGCGGCGACGAGGAGGACCCGTTTCGGCGACGGTTCGGTCACGGCGCGGTCACTCGCCCTTCTGGCGATAGTAATAGGAATAGGCTTCCTCGAAGCCCAGCCTCGTATAGAGATCGACCGCGGACTTGTTGGCGACCATCACCTGCAACCACGCGCGCTGCGCGCCTTGCGCGGCAGCCCAGCGCAAGGCGGCGCGAACGATCGAACGAGCATAGCCCTTGCCGCGCTGGTCCTCCCGGACAGCGACGTCGAACAGGCCGGCAAGGTCGTTGTCATGCACGCACAGGGCCGACGCCACCGGCCCGTCATCGTCTTCCAGTACGAACATGCCGCTCGGCGGGCGGATCGACTCCACCACCTCGGTCAGGCCGGGCTTTCTTTCGCCCTCCATGGCGCGGATCGCGATGGAGGCATCGACGTAGCGCCCGATGTCCTGCAACGGGATCTGGTCGATGCCGCTGTCCAGATCGATGTCCTTGAGCTGCGCGATCATTACCCTGGTTTCGTCGAAGCGCCGCCAGCCATTGGCGTCGAAATGCGCATTGAGCTGCATCGGCGCCAGCGGCGACAGGCGGAAGACCAGCGGTCGGCCATAGGAACTGAAGCGCTTGGCGGCGCGGGCGATCCGCTGGTCGATATCGCGGTAATCGGACGGATCGAGCGGATTGACGGAGTTCAGGCGCTTTGAGGGATGGCCGGCGGTGAGGCGCACCGCCCAGCTTCCGTCGTAATGCACGGAGGCCGCCGGCCATGCCCGGAATCCTACGGCTTCCAACCGCCGAACGAGGGCGAGCCCGGACATCTTGTTAACTCCTGTAATCGCCATTGATCGCGACATATTCCTTCGTGAGGTTGCAGGTCCAGGCTGTGAACGTGCCGTCGCCAAGGCCGATATCGGCGCGTATGACGATCTCCTCATTCGCCATATAGGCGCTGGCAGCCTCCTCGGAATAGTCCTCGCGGCGTTCGCCCTCGCTGGCGAGCAGGAGATCGCCGAACCAGATGGCGAGCCGGTCGCGGTCGGCGGGCTCACCGGCCTTTCCGACGGCCATGACGACGCGGCCCCAATTGGCGTCCTCGCCGGTGATCGCGGTCTTGACCAGCGGCGAATTGGCGATTGCCATCGCGATACGCTTGGCCGAGTCGTCCGAAACCGCGCCGGTGACGTCGACGCGCACCAGTTTGGTCGCCCCCTCGCCGTCCTTGACGATCATCAGCGCCAGTTCGTGCAGGCACTCGCCGAAAGCAGCGGCGAAATCGGCAAGGCGCGGATCGTCCGGGTTGTCGATCGCCGGTGCGCCCTCGGCCTTGCCGGTCGCAAAAGCGAGTAGCGTATCCGAGGTCGAGGTGTCGGAATCGACCGTCACGGCATTGAAGGTTGTCGGCGTGAACCGGCCGAGCAGGGATTGCAGTACCGCTGCCGAGACCGGCGCATCGGTGGCGATGTAGGAAAGCATGGTCGCCATGTCGGGCGCGATCATGCCGGCGCCCTTGGCGATGCCGTTCATCGTCACCTCCGTGTCGCCGAGACGGACGGTGCGGGTCACCATTTTCGGGAAGGTGTCCGTCGTCATGATCGCGTGGGCGGCGTCATTCCAGCGGCCCTCTTGCGCATCCGCGACCATGTCGGCGAGGTGGCGCTCAAAATGCGAGGGATCGAGCGGTTCGCCGATCACGCCCGTCGAGGACAGGAACACCTCGTCTTCGGCGCAGCCTGCGGCGCCAGCGGCAGCGCTGGCGGCGACGGCGGTGGTGTGGCGGCCCTTCTTGCCGGTGAAGGCATTGGCGTTGCCGGCATTGACAACCAGGATACGGGCCTTGCCGCCTGGCAGGTTTTCGCGGCACAGTTCGACCGGCGCCGACGGGCATTTCGACCGGGTGAAGACGCCGGCGACAGCCGTGCCTTCGTCGAAGACCATGGCCATCAGGTCGACGCGGTTCTTGTATTTGATGCCGGCCTTGGCCGTGGCGATGCGGACGCCGGAGATTGCCGGCATGTCCGGCAAGGATTTCGGCGCGAGCGGAGAAACGCTGGTCATGTTGGCTCCCGTCGCGGCGTTATTGCTGGGGCTGTTGCGCGCTCATCGCCTTGTCATAGGCTTCCTTGAGCGCCGGATCGCTGACTTCGACCTTCGCCTCGTCGCGCAGGCCGTTGAGGAGTTCGAAATAGCGTTCGCGCAGCATGACGGAACGGATCTGGTTCTCGACTTCGGCGAAGGCCGGCGGCTGCACCGCGCGCTTGTCCTCGACCTTGATGACATGCCAGCCGAACTGTGTCTGGACCGGTTCCTTGGTGTAGGCGCCGACATCGAGGGCGAAGGCGGCTTCCTCGAATTCCGGAACCATGCGGCCACGGGAGAAATAACCCAGATCGCCGCCGGCCGGTCCGGACGGGCCTGTCGATTTTTCCTTGGCGAGGGTCTCGAAATCCGCGCCCTTGTCGAGTTCGGCGATGATCGCCTTCGCTTCATCCTCGGTTTCGACGAGGATGTGACGGGCGCGGAGCTCGTTTTCGGGCGGCGTCGCCGCGACTTCCTTGTCGTAGCGGGCGCGTACGTCCTCGTCGGTGATCTTGTCGAGCACTTCGGCCTTGAAATAGGCGTTGTGCAGGGCGCGCTGGCGCAGGAAATCGAGACGGCTCTTGAAATCTTCGGTCTCGTCGAGGCCAGCTTCCTTCGCCTTTTTGGCGAGCGAGCGGATATCGACAAGCGCCGTAAGGGCGGCTGCGTCACGGCCTTCGGCCGGCACCTGGCCGAGCTGGTCCTGCAGATCGTTCAGGGTCATGTCGAGGTCGCGGCGCGTGATTGGCTCGCCGTTCAGTGTGGCCAGAACCTCGTCCTGATCCTGCGCCGAAGCGGCCGGCAGGCTGCCGGCAAGCGCCAGCGATGTCACGGCCAGAGCGGCGAAGGCGCGGCGCAGGGAAGCGGCTGACAGGAGGTTGAACGAACGGAAATACTGCATTGATCACTCGCCTGGTTACGAAAAGAGGTTTACCCGGATGGTGCCGGAACGCTCGGCGCGGCATCGGGTTTCTTGGTCCGCGGCGACGTTGACATCACAATTTGCCCCTCTTATCTGTCCTTCGCTATCGCGTCCACCTCCGAATAGCCGGATTCCGGGGCGAACTAGCAGCGCACAACCGACGCAAACACGAAGAATTCAAGCCGCCATGTGATGCGGCCAATCCTTGGGAAAGGACCATTTTCATGGTCAATTTCGGCGGCATTGCCCGCAAGATTTTCGGTTCTGTCAACGACCGCCGCCTCAAGTCGCTGAACCCCAAAGTCGCCGCCATCAACGCGCTCGAAGACGAGATCGCGGCACTCAGCGACGAACAGCTTCGCGGCAAGACGGAAGAATTCAAGGCCCAGGTCCGGGATGGCAAATCCCTCGACGACATCCTGATCCCCGCCTTCGCGGTCGCCCGCGAAGGCGCCAAGCGCGCGCTCGGGATGCGGCCCTTCGATGTCCAGCTGATCGGCGGCATGGTGCTTCACGAGGGCGCCATCGCGGAGATGCGGACGGGCGAGGGCAAGACCCTGGTCGCGACGCTGCCGGTCTATCTCAACGCTCTGGCCGGCCGCGGCGTGCATGTCGTCACGGTGAACGATTACCTGGCCTCGCGCGATGCCGAGTGGATGGGCAAGCTCTACAATTTCCTCGGCCTGTCGGTGGGCGTCATCGTCCACGGTCTCGACGACAATCAGCGCAAGATCGCCTATGATTGCGACGTCACCTACGCGACAAACAACGAGCTCGGCTTCGACTATCTGCGCGACAACATGAAATATGAGCGCGCCCAGATGGTGCAGCGCGACCATGCCTTCGCAATCGTCGACGAAGTGGACTCGATCCTGATCGACGAGGCGCGCACGCCGCTGATCATTTCCGGGCCGCTCGACGACAAGTCCGAACTCTACATCGCCATCGACAAGTTCGTGCCGATGCTGAGCGAGGAAGATTACGAGATCGACGAGAAGCAGCGCTCCGCGACCTTCACCGAGGGCGGTACGGAGAAACTGGAGCGGATGCTCGAGGAAGCCGGCCTGCTGAAGGGCGAAAACCTCTACGACATCGAGAATGTCGCGATCGTTCACCACGTCAACAATGCGCTGAAGGCCCACAAGCTGTTCCAGCGCGACAAGGACTACATCGTCAAGGGCGGCGAGATCATCATTATCGATGAGTTCACCGGCCGCCAGATGCCCGGCCGGCGTTTCTCCGAAGGGTTGCACCAGGCGCTGGAAGCCAAGGAAGGCGCGAACATCCAGCCGGAGAACCAGACGCTCGCCTCGGTGACCTTCCAGAACTATTTCCGCATGTATGACAAGCTGGCCGGCATGACCGGCACGGCGTCCACGGAAGCCGAGGAATTCGGCAATATCTATGACCTCGGCGTCGTCGAGATTCCGACCAATCTGCCGATCCAGCGCATCGACGAGGACGACGAGGTTTATCGCACCGTCGACGAGAAATATGCGGCGGTGGTTCTGGACATCATCGCGAGCCAGAAAAAGGGCCAGCCGGTTCTCGTCGGTACGACCTCGATCGAGAAGTCGGAAATGCTGTCGGCAATTCTGAGCAATCCGAAGGGGCTCAAGCATATCCGTGACACGATCAAGGGCCGGCTCGACGCCATCAAGGAAGGCAAGGAGCCCGAGCTTCGCGAGTATCTGCAGACATCGCTCGACAATCTCGACACGGTGATCAAGGACGGCGGCGTGAAGCACGAGGTGCTCAATGCGCGCCAGCACGAGCGCGAGGCTTTCATCGTCGCGCAGGCCGGCGTGCCGGGAGCGGTGACCATCGCCACCAATATGGCCGGTCGCGGCACGGACATCCAGCTTGGCGGCAATGCCCAGATGCGCATCGAGCAGGAACTGGCCGACATTCCCGAGGGCGAGGAGCGTGAGAAGCGCATCGCCGAGATCGTCGAGGACATCAAGCGCCTCAAGAGCCTGGCGCTGGAAGCCGGCGGCCTCTACGTACTGGCGACCGAACGCCATGAAAGCCGCCGCATCGACAACCAGCTGCGCGGCCGTTCCGGCCGTCAGGGCGACCCTGGCCGTTCGAAATTCTTCCTGTCGTTGCAGGACGATCTGATGCGCATCTTTGGCTCCGACCGCATGGACGGGATGCTGCAGAAGCTCGGCCTCAAGGAAGGCGAGGCGATCATCCATCCGTGGATCAACAAGGCGCTCGAAAAGGCCCAGAAAAAGGTCGAGGCGCGCAACTTCGACATCCGGAAGAACCTGCTGAAATATGACGACGTCATGAACGACCAGCGCAAGGTCGTGTTCGAGCAGCGCAAGGAACTTATGGACGGTACGGGCCTCTCCGATACGGTCGAGGAAATGCGCCGCGAAGTGGTCGAAGGGATCGTCGACAAGCACATCCCCGAAAAGGCCTATGCGGAGCAGTGGGACGTCAAGGGCCTGAAGGAAGAGACCGTCCGGCTGCTGAATATCGATGTGCCGGTCGACGAATGGGCGCGAGAGGAAGGCATTGCCGAGGACGATATCCTCGAAAGGCTGATGGACGCAGCCAACAAGGCCGCCGCCGAGCGGGCCGAGCGCTTCGGACCGGAAATCACCGAATATGTCGAAAAGTCGATCGTCCTGCAGACGCTCGACACGCTGTGGCGCGAACACCTGATGAGCCTGGATCACCTTCGTTCGGTGATCGGTTTCCGCGGCTACGCCCAGCGCGATCCGCTGCAGGAATACAAGCAGGAAAGCTTCGAACTGTTCCAGGCGATGCTGGCCAATCTGCGCCAGGCGGTCACGGCCCAGCTGATGCGTGTCGAGATCGTGCGCGAGCAGGCGGAAGCACCGCCGCCGGAAATGCCGGAAATGGCGGCGCATCACACCGACGCGACAACCGGCGAGGACGAGTTTTCCGCGTTCGCGGCGGCTGCCGATTACGGCACCGCGATCGGAGCCGGACAGGTCGCCGCCGAGGATCGCGATCCGAACGATCCGTCGACCTGGGGCAAGGTCGGGCGCAACGAGGCATGTCCCTGCGGTTCGGGCAAGAAATACAAGCACTGCCACGGCGCTTTCGTGACTACGGCCTGACCGCCGGCCCTGGCCCGCACCAATCGCAATAATCTCGCCCGGCCTCGCGCCGGGCGAACGCTTTCTTAAGCCAGATGCGTTATCCGGAATCCGGTTTGAAGCAATTCGGAACGTGCCCGTGCGGTTTTCGGCAGTCGAGACAGCAGAACAATACCTGTCGGGTCCGCTCTCGGAGCGGATAATGCCGCTGGCGCGTCGGTTCGACACGATCTGGAACGGTTCGGACGAAGCCGCCAAGGCGCAGCGCATGTCGCTGGTCGCCTTTGCCATCCGTGTCTCCAGCGCCGGCCTCGCCTTCCTCTCGCAGGTCGTCATGGCCCGCTGGACCGGCAGCCACGAATACGGGATCTACGTCTTCGTGTGGACCGCGGTCCTGATGCTCAGCGACCTCTCCTGCCTCGGCTTCACCACGGTGATGATCCGGTTCCTGCCGCAATATGTGAAAGAGGGAGATCTGGACCGGCTGCGCGGCCTGCTTCTGGGCAGTCGCCTGTTCTCGTTACTGTTTTCCAGCGCGTTCGCGGCCGTTGCGATCGCCGCCGTCTGGCTCCTGTCGGAGCAGATGGAAGCCTATTACGTCGTCCCCTTCATCCTGATCTTCACCAGCATCCCGATGGTGGCGCTCGGCGGCGTGCTCGAGGGGGCCGCCAGAGCCCAGTCCTGGCCGGTTCGCGCCCTTGCGCCGACCTATATCATCCGGCCGCTGATGGTTCTTGGCTACATGGCCACCGCGCATGCGCTCGGATATGAGGCCAATGCGATCACCGCGGTGATTTCGGCCGTGCTGGCGACCTACACCACGACGATCCTGCAGCTTCTCGTAATGACCCACGATCTCGACGCGACGATCCCGAGCGGCCCGCGCCGCATGGAGTTCGGCGTCTGGATCAAATATGCGCTGCCGGTGCTGCTGGTCGAGAGCTTCTTCTTTCTCCTGACCAACGCCGACGTCATGATGGTTGGCATCTACCTGCCGCCATCCGATGTCGCGGTCTATTTCGCCACGGTGAAAACGCTGGCGCTGGTGCATTTCGTCTTCTTTGCGGTCCGGGCCGGCGCGGCGCCCCAATTCGCCAGTCTGGCGGGTGCCGAAGACAAGGAGGCGCTGCGGAGTTTCGCGCGCAGGTCGGCCAACTGGACCTTCTTTCCCTCGCTCGCGATGGCGCTGGCCGTCCTGGCCGGAGGTCATCTGCTTCTGTCGATGTTTGGCGCCGAGTTCAGCGAGGGCTATCCGCTGCTGTTCATTCTCGTCATCGGCGTGGTGCTGCGCTCGGGCGTCGGGCCGGCCGAAAGCCTCCTGAACATGACCGGTCACCAGAATATCTGCGCCGGTATTTTCGGCGCGGCGCTGGCTGTGAATATCGCGCTCAATCTCGTGCTCATCCCGACCTACGGGCTTATGGGCGCGGCCTATGCCTCGGCCATCGCCATAGGCACCGAAGCGCTGCTGCTGGTTCTGATCGTTTACCGCCGCGTTGGCGTTCTGATGTTCGTCCTGGCCCCGCAACCGAAGGAGCCCGCCGCATAATGCTACCCCAACCGATGATCGAACAGGCGGTGCCGCAGGCCGGATCCTTCATGATGTCCGGTCTCGAAGGCGATATGCCGCGCGAAATCCGCCCGGAGATCAGCCGGTTGTCCCGGGGGGACCGCCGGCTCGTCATCTATCCTTCCGACAGCGGCTTCGACATTCTGGAAGACATCGATCGGGTGACCGATTACGCGCTGGAGCCGAACATCTTCTTCTCGCCGCGCTTCCTTGTGCCGGCGATGCCGCGGCTCGACGAGCGGGACGTTCGCCTGATGCTGCTGCAGGACGGGCCTGCCGGCGAAGCCGAGACCCGCTTCCTGATGCCGTTCTCGATCGAGCGTTCGGGCTTCCCGCTCGGCCCCGAGGTGATCCGAGCCTGGTCGAACAGCTACAGTCCCTATGGCATTCCGATCGTCGAGCGGCGCGAGGCCTCGCGCATCCTCGACGACCTTCTCTCGACGCTGGGCGATCCGAATCTCGGCATGCCGAAAGTGCTTGTCCTGCCGGACATCATGATGGAGAGCCCGGCGATCGCGACGCTGCGCGGCGTTGCCATCGGCCGCGGCCTGCCGGTGCTGACCACGGCGTCCGTGCAGCGGCCGTTCCTGCAGAGCGACAAGGACGCCGTCGACTATTTCAAGGACACGCTTTCGTCGAGCACCCGCCGCAATTACCGCCGCCTGCGCCGCAATCTCGAGGCGATGGGGGAATTCGAGTACGAGGTCGCGCGCAACCCGACGGATGTCCGCTTCGCGATGGAGGAATTCCTGCTGCTGGAAAATGCCGGCTGGAAGGGGCGTCAGAAGACGTCGCTTGCCGCCGAGCGGTTCCGCGCGGCCTTCGCGCGCGAAGCGATCAACAATCTCGCCGAACGCGACCTTGTGCGCATCCATGCCTTCAAGCTCGACGGTCGCGTCGTCGCCTCGCTGATCGTGCTCGTCCAGTCCGGCCATGCCTGGACCTGGAAGACGACCTATGACGAGGCGCTGGCGCAATATTCGATCGGCACGATGCTGATGATGGAAACGACGGAATCGCATCTCGATGATCCGAACATCCAGATCACCGATTCCTGCGCGGTCGAAGATCATCCGGTGATGACGCGGCTCTGGTCGGAACGGCGCGAATTCGCCACGATGATCATCGGCCTGCGCCCGAACAGCGACCGGGACGCGCGCATGGTCGCCGCCCAGCTCGATCTCTATCGCAACACCCGCAATGCCGCCAAGCAGATGCGCGACCGGCTGCGCCAGATGGTGAAGCGCTAGTTCTCCAACTCGGCTTCGGCCCTTTCGCGGAAGATCCGGCGGATGACCTTGCCGGTGGTGGTCAGCGGCATCTCGTCGACGAATTCGATCTCGCGCGGATATTCATGCGCCGAGAGGCGCTGCTTGACGAAGGCGCCGATGGCCTCCTTCAGTTCCTCGGCCGGGGCGACACCCTCGTTGAGAACCAGATAGGCCTTGACCAGCTGGCCGCGGATCGGGTCGGGCTTCCCGATGACGGCGGCCAGTGCGACGTCCGGATGGCCGATGAGGCAATCCTCGATCTCGCCCGGGCCGATCCGGTAGCCCGCCGAGGAAATCACGTCGTCGTCGCGTCCGACGAAGAAGAAATAACCGTCTTCGTCGCGCATGCCCTGATCGCCGGTGGTCATCCAGTCACCGATGAAGTTCGCCTCGGTCGCGTCCGGATTGCCCCAATATTCGAGGAACATCACCGGGTCCGGGCGGCGAATGGCGACCTGACCCTGCTCGCCGGGCGGAAGCTCGTTGCCGTCGTCGTCGATGACCGCGACGCGGTGGCCGGCGACCGGCTTGCCCATCGAGCCCGGGCGGACGACATCGAGCGAGGCGCATGCCGACAGGACCAGATTGCATTCCGTCTGTCCGTAGAACTCGTTGACCGTCAGACCGAGATAGTCGCGGCACCAGGCAAGCGTCTCGCGGCCGAGCGCCTCGCCGCCGGAGCCGAGGGTCCGCAGCTTCAGGTCGAATTCGCGGGCACGGTCCCCGAGCGTTGCCAGCATGCGAAGTGCCGTCGGCGGCAGGAAGGCGTTGCGCACACCGGCCTTTTCCATCAGCGACAGCGCCCATTCGGCGCTGAAGCGGGGGGCGCGCGCCGCGATCACGGGAACGCCGTGATAGAGGCCGGGAAGCAGGACGTTGAGAA
>Ga0209692_10000832_pt1 | contig 54089 bp, 48 predicted proteins | sample tdDd472_FD_187129 | JGI IMG/M metagenome (GOLD analysis project Ga0209692, IMG submission 187129) | Marine sediment microbial communities from the Atlantic coast under amendment with organic carbon and nitrate - tdDd47.2 (SPAdes)... | ecosystem: Environmental > Aquatic > Marine > Coastal >... | reverse complement strand
TTTATTCTGTTGTGGAAAATGATGGCGTTACCGGCCGCTCGGGCTGCCGCATACACTTTGGCGCTGTTTGTTTTCGATGTTGCTATCACCTACGTTGTGCTCAAATCATTATCAAACGCTGGCATCATCGGTTAAATCTGATTGGCATAAATAAAAAAGGCCGGCATTTGCCGGCCTTTTTTATTTGATACATCTCAGCGGATTCAATCAGCCGGCGCTTTGAGCCGCCTCCTCTTTCGCAACAGCTTCACGGAATGGCTTCCAGGTAATCAGAAGAATAATGCCACCCAGAATAACCGACACGGTATTCACACTCGCAATGGATTGACCAACAGCCATCGGATCCTGAAAGATTTCTTCGGTGATCCAGCCCACTGCTGTCGGACCCAGTCCTGCTGTAATCAAATTCAGGAATAGCATCCAGGCTGCCGACACCTGCGCACGCAGGCGGTTAGGAGTAACCAACTGCAAGGCAGTGGGAGCAAGCCCCATCGAAATACTTGCACCGAAGGCAAATGGACATGCCAGCAACAAAGCAGTAGCCGGGTCACTGACTGTAGTGGCGAAGATGCTGAAGGGGATCATAAATATCGCAGCGGCCACCCCTACCCGCAAAGCGGCATCGTTATAGCCTTTCTTTAGCAAGGTATCTGCCAGCCAGCCGCCTGTAATCACACCTATCGGGGAAAAAATCAGCACGATTAGCCCTAACTTCATACCCGTCTCGGGAGGCGTCAAACCGACAACACGCATGAAATATGCCGGCACCCAGGTCGCCAGCGTTGTCATCGGCAAAGCCAGCAGCGCAAAGCCCGTGTAATGCGCCAGGTAAACCCGCCAGCCCTTTAACACATAGGCCAATGTTTGCTTGAGGCTGATTTCCTCAGCGCCAGACGGCGCAACACCCTGACGAATCGGTTCACGTACCGTAAACATCAATGCGGCAACCAACACGCCTGGCAAACCAATGGCAATAAAAGCCAACTGCCATGGAGCGACAACACCAACCAAGGGTAATGAGACATCGTCGGCCGTAGCTGCAAAACGAATCGCCAAACCACCAAAGATTAATGCCAGTCCGACACCGAAAAATGCACCGGATTGGTAAACAGCCAATGCCCGGCCCAACTTCTCTCTGGGAAACATATCAGCGATCATCGAATAGGCCGCTGGTGACAATGTTGCCTCACCGACACCGACACCGACACGAGCCAGAAATAACTGCGTAAAGTTCTTTGCCAAGCCGCAAAGCGCGGTCATGATGCTCCAAAGAAAGATACCAACACCGATGATCATGCGTCTGCTGTGCTTATCAGCAATACGCCCGATAGGCAGTCCCATCAGCGCATAAAAGATTGCGAATGCCAGCCCCATCATCAGGCCCATATCCGTGTCATCAAGATTAAGGTCAGCTTTAATGGGATCGACCAGCAAACTGATAATGATGCGGTCCGCAATTGAGAAAATGAACGCTAACACCAGTACCGCAACCGCCCACCAGGCTATTGCGGGTTTAGGCCAGACAGGTGCATTAGACGTATTACTTGAAGTCATATTGTTTTCAGACATCGATTGGCTCTCCACTCTATGCGCCTATCCTATTGAAGCTATCGCCAAATAGGAATCTCACTGAAATCGCGACCAAGCAGCGGCAAAGAACAGCCTGAGCATCCAATAAATATCGGAGACACAAAAAAGCCGGCATAAATGCCGGCCTTTTCAACTATCGGGGAACCGCCTTAGTTCTGAGCTTTCAGCAGATCAGCCAGTTCACTTAACTGAGCCTCTTCCATCCACGAAAAGCCGGGCATAACGCGCTGCTTCACGCTGTCGGGATCGCCAGGTAGACGTCCGACCTTCAGCATCGCTACCAACTCGTCCGCACTCTTGCTCTTAACAAACGGTGAATTCACCAAGGTGACACCCAAAGGTTCAACACCCTGCCCATCTGCACCGTGGCACGACTGACAATGTGTAGCAAAAGTCGCACTCTGATCTGCAAGCAGGCCGGCAGCGGCCGCATCTGAAGCACCTGCCGTATCAACCACAGCATCAGGAACGGCAACCGGCTTACGACTCACCATACCAAAAGGCGCGACACCCTCTTTATTGTATGAGCCGCCAACATCACGGGAAGTGTCACTACCCGCAGCAGCGCTGTGATGCGCATCCTCACTGTGAGGCACATCAGCAGTGTCGGGAGACTCCGCACACCCCGGGGCCACAACAACAGCCAATACCGCGGCACCTATTAAAACCAGACGTTTTGCATTCATAGCGATCTTCGAAATAATTTAACTGATTTGATTAACATTCACTGAGTAACAGGATACCTGCACACAGTAAGACTTAAAACCCTCACACAACCTGCTCAGGAAGCAACTCCCGAATAACTAATGGTGCCGCTTTGCCACTGGTAGTCAGCTGTCAAAAAACTATTTAACGTACTAACTACCCTGCAATAAAGGGAATCCGGGCCTTGCGCCTGCACTTCGTGCTGCAGCTTTGGCACCCAATTAACCAGATGACGCTCAATAAAGTCTGCCTGTGCCAATTGGAAGGAAACCGGATCTCCGCCGTCCTCACTTACCGCTAGCGCTTCACCATAAGTAAGGTAGTGCATAAACTCGAGCTCAACAGACAGGTGATCTGGTGCCCAGGCAAATTTCTCACCAAGCGTATAGCCAAAGTACTCGTAAAAACGAACCAATTCTTCACGCACGCCGGCTTTCTGCCCGAGCTGCAGGTCTTCACGCACCGGCACCGGAGGGCCGTCACTACCCACCTCAAACATCGAACTGTAAGCACGTTTCAGATCATCAACTGGCGTAGCCCTGAAGTCGGCAATGAGCTCCTGAAGACCCGGCACGTCGTAAGGCAGACTGCCGAAATCGATAACCTGATCAGAGGTGTGAATAGTGGATTCCACATCATGCGGAGATGCCATCAAATCAGACATGACAGCAAATGCCAGACAACGGGCTTCCGCTACTGCCGGATCCCGCGATGCAATCGTTCGGTCAGCCGTTTGCTCCGAGGAAACGTTATAGGCTTCGATACTCATGCTGCCGGCCTAACGCTGGCAACAACCCGGCTGCCAATGAAATTAGTAATACGTATTGTTAGATTCATAGTTAATTCAGTTCTAGTGACAGAGCACTCCGATAGACTGATAATTATCCTTCACGAGGCCCGCAGGGACAAAGTGAAGCATAAAGCGAGGCTGTGATTTACACTGAGCGCCCGAACAGTGAACAGCATACAACCACACAGCCACTGAACATACCGTCAAACCGATGATTTATCCTTACAGCCGACCTTCAAGATAAGCTCATGATCACCTTCAGCGAAGCACTGACACTCATTTCCGCAAACACCCGCCCGGGTGAGATTGTCTCTGAACGCCCTGAAACCGGACGTTACAGCGCCTCAGCGGTAAGAAGCCCGGTTAATGTGCCGGGGTTTGCCAATTCGGCAATGGATGGCTTCGCAGTAAAAAGCCACGACTGCCAAGGTGATGCAAAACTAAAAGTCGCAGGAACCATCATCGCCGGCTCAGGTAAACCCGCGGCTGATGCCGGAGCAGGCAGCGCCTACGAGATCATGACCGGAGCAGTCATGCCGGACGGTTATGACAGCGTTGTGCCGGTAGAACGCACCCGACAATCAGATACCGGTGAGAATGCGGTGGTTGTCGTTGGCGAGCAAGTATCTGCAGGACTGAACGTACGTCTTCCCGGTGAAGACTTCAGTGAGAATGATCCGGTCCTGGAAGCGGGCGGTGTCATTACACCCGAAGTTCTCATGGGATTAGCTGCAGTGGGCGCAAACAAAATTCCACAGTACGCACGACCGCGTGTGAGCATAATCACCACCGGCAACGAACTTGCCGAAGTGGATAACGAAAGCGAGAGCTTAGATAGCGGCATGATTCATGATGCCAACCGGCCTTTTCTTGAGGCCGCTATAGAACGCAGTGGAGCAGTACTTGCTAGCAGCGTTGCTGTCGGGGATGAGGCCACAGAATTACAGAACAGCATTAAAGAAGCAGCAAGCTGCTCCAATATTATTCTCACTACGGGCGGCGTATCTGCCGGCCGCATGGATTTTGTACCCGGCTCGCTGACGGATACCGGAGCAGAAATAATCTTTCATAAAGTCGCGATCCGACCAGGCAAACCTTTGCTGTTCGCCAAGCTCAGCGATGGCACACTGGTATTCGGACTACCGGGTAACCCGGTGGCCGTAGCAGCCTGCTTCAGGTTCTTCGTTACCGCAGCCATCCGGCAAATGCTGGGTCAAACGGCAGAACAGTTCAGCACTGCTCTGCTTAGCAATGATGTTAAGAAAAAACCCGGCTTGTGCTTCTTTGGCAAAGCCCGCAGCAACATCACCGCTGATGGCGTGCAACAAGTTGAATTACTGCCGGGTCAGCAGTCTTTCAAAATCCGGCCACTCACAAATGCTAACTGCTGGCTCATCCTTGATGAGAAATGCAGCTCGGCAGAAACAGGTGAAACGGTAAAAATTGCTGCGCTGTAAACGTTATCACGGCTAAACGTTCAGGCCGGTCTCACGCAGAATAAAATCGGCTATCGCATCAACGTTACTGCGCATCAAAACCGGTACCGGAGCATCGGGTATTTCTTCATCACTAACGATGGCACATATACCATTCCCGGAATCTCCTGCGTCACCACCTACCAGCTCGGGCGCATCAATCGCAGAACGGCGCAGTTCCAATCGTGGGTGGCTACCGTATTTGTAGCCTTCTACTAACACCAGGTCCACATCACCTATCCGGCCTAAGGCGGCCTCAAAATCAGGTTCTCCGCCATCATCAAACTCACAGATATGAGCCATACGACGAGCCGAAACGACCAGCACTTCACTGGCACCGGCTTCACGGTGCAAATAGCTGTCTTTCCCGGGGTGGTCAATATCAAACGCGTGATGAGCATGCTTCAGTGTGGCCACCTTCAAATCTCTGGCGGTCAAGACCCTGATCAGATCAACAACAAGAGTCGTTTTCCCTGAATTCTTAAACCCGGCAATACCAAAAACACGCGTCATAATAAAATCCCGTATATTGTTACCAAACCCTGCGGTCCGGAGTAAACTGCCGAATCAGCTTCAACAATTCAATAACGGGGACCACTCGTGGACGATACAGCACTCTTTACATTACTGAAATCTTTGCACCTGATTACAGTAACCATAACGCTCATTGGTTTTCTTTTGAGAGCTTGGTGGATGCTTAAGGACTCACCTTTGCTTTTCGCAAAGCCGGTCAAAATATTTCCTCACGTAAACGATACGGTTCTGCTCCTGACAGCTCTGAGCGCAGGTTACGTTAGCGGACAACTGCCCTTTGCAGATGCATGGCTTACAGCCAAGCTGGCTGGTGTTATTGCCTACATCGTATTCGGAGCATTTGGACTCCATTACGGCAAAACCAAAGCAAAACGTTGCATCTTCCTTCTTGCTGCCCTGGCTTCGTTCGGTTATGTCATTGCCGTCGCCGCGACCCGGAACCCTCTGGTCATTTTTTAAACAGCTTTTATCAGCCACAAAAAAGCCGGTCTCTCAGGACCGGCTTTTTTGTGCACGCTCGTATTGTTGTCACTACGCCGGCTTAGCAACCCAAACAGAACACCAGCCTTTAGCGGCAACGGTTTTACCCGGGAAAATAGCGCAAGGACGATCGGCATCACCATCATTGCCCTGAATTTGTAAGCAATTCGCGCAGTCGCTACCGGATTTAAAGATCGGCCACTTGGCTGCATCTACTGTAGATGCATCTTCGGTATAACCCAAAGCCATTGCGGTCGGATCATCTGTCGTCAATTTTGGTAAACCCTGCGCATGGGCAACACCTTGCATCACTACAGCACCTGCCGGCACCGACATAGCAACATTGCGCAAAAACAACCGGCGACTGATTTTTGATTCGCTCATTTTGAATTCCTTCAACAATAAATATCTAAATGAGAAACACTCTCATTTAGTTAGAACCTTTCTAAAAAAGCATTCTAAGCTTCTTGCTCTGCCGATACTATTGCGACGTCTACCTAGTCAAAAAACCATGCAATATATTGTTTTTAAAGATGTTTGAATTCTTATTCAACACGGTACCGAACAAAATCGCGCAGCACCTTACCGCTGCGCCCTATATCAGCTCTTATGTATCGGTTTGATGTGTTACAAAATGTTACAAGGTGTTACCCGACAGAGGTTACTTAGAGGCACCGTGCAAATACATTTGCCATTCAAAGAGTTAGACCTCCCACACGACTAAACAGGCACGACAAGGCGAATGCCGGGTTGATTTGTGTCACAGAAAGTAGGGGGTCGCCCCTTTAACCTTTTGTTTGAGCTCTCCGGCATATCAGCCGGGCAGCAGTACATTACTGAAGAGATTACGACCATGGATGTAAAAACACTTTGTCTGGGCTTATTAAATCATCAGGAAGCTTGCGGTTACGAACTCAAGAAAACTTTTGAGTCGCTGTTTAAGCATTTCTTTCCTGCAGGCTACGGTTCGATCTATCCCGCTCTTGCCGATTTGGCCGCCGCTGGTTTGGTCGAATGCGAAGAGATACCGCAAACAGGCAAACCAGACCGCAAGGTATACAGCATCACTGAAAAAGGTCGCAAAGCGTTCGAAGACGCACTGATGCATACCGAACCAAGACACAAACTGCGCTCTGACTTTCTTGCGATGATGTATTTCGCAGAGCTTATCGATGATGATCGCATGACTTCACTGCTCGATGACCGGGTTGAAGCGTTTGAAGATGCTGTGCAACACATTGCCAGCATTGAAACAGCAATGGGCAATGAAGCATCAGCGGGAGCACGATTTGTCGCAGGCTTCGGTGCAGTAGTGGCAAAAGCTGCTGCTGAGTACATCGAAACAAACCGGCACCTTCTTACTGAGCACGAAGCTCACGAATCGATTTTGCGCTCCGGCACCGGTCAGCACGCCTGAATAACGGCGAGCTACTAAGGAATTCATCCAAATGATCCAATCAATCAAACAACTTATTGCCCGCCAACCTTGGCTGCTGGCTATGGCTGCCTTTGCCATCGTCGCACTGTGGATGGCCAGTGGCCTGCTGGACAGCTCTGTAGAGCTAAAAACCGAATCGGGCGCGACGCTGGGCGCTGCCGGTGGTCCTGTGGCTGTGCAAGTCGCCAAACAGCAAGCTACGCCCGTTGCAAGATTCGTCAGTGTTTATGGCTATTCTGCACCGGCCCGTGAAGTAAACATGGGCGCTGAAACCAATGGCCGGGTCGAGAAAATCTACGCCCGACGCGGACAACAGCTCAAAGCAGGCGAGCCCATTTTAAAACTCGACCTGCGTGATCGCCAGGCAAAAATCATGCAGGCGCAGGCGTCCGTAAATGAACATCTCGCTCGCCACAACGCACAGATGAAACTTAAAGAAGACGGCTACGTGTCTGAAACACAGATTGCTGAAACAGTCGCAAAACTTGAATCTGCAAGAGCCGACTTGAAAATCGCCGAATTGGATCTTGACAACATGACTATCCGCGCCCCCTTCGACGGCGTGTTACAGGAACGTGAAGTCGAGATTGGCGATTTTGTGCGTACCGGCGACCAAATCGCAAACTTTGTCGATAACACCAAGATCATTATTACCGGCACCATTGCTGAACAAGAAGCCAGTAACATCGAGCAAGGTGCAACCGCTAGTGCGAAACTCGTTACAGGTGAAAACGTTACCGGCGTTATTCGCTACATATCTCCGGTTGCCAAAAGAGAAACACGCACCTTTACCGTGGAAATGGAAGTGCCTAACCCGGATGGCTCATTGCCTGCGGGTGTAACGGCCGAGCTAGTGCTTCGTACCGGCGAAATCATGGCCCATAAAATGTCACCTGCCCTGCTCTCATTGGATGCCGACGGTGAACTGGGCGTAAACACCGTAGATGAATTCGACCGCGTAGAGTTCCATAAGATCGAAATCGTTCAGTCTGGTAATGACGGCATCTGGGTTTCAGGATTGCCGACTGTTGCTCAGGTTGTAGTTGTAGGTCAGGGATACGTGTCCCAAGGTCAGCAGGTATTGCCATCAGCTGTGTCCGCTGATACCGCCCTTGCGGTTGAAGGCAACATTGATACGGAACAAATGAAATGATGAACGCGATCGATGCGATCGTCGGTCGCAGCCGTACAATGATGATTGCGTTTATCGCAATCGTCATCGCCGGCGTTGGCTCGTACTTCGCTATACCAAAAGAGGCTGAGCCTGATGTCGCCTTTCCATACGTCTACGTGCAGATATTCCTTGATGGCGTGTCGCCGGAGGATGCCGAGCGATTGCTGGTGCGTCCCATGGAGCAGGAACTCCGGGATGTCGACGGCCTGAAAGAAATGGTCAGCTCTGCCGGCGAGAACAGCGGCAGCGTTACCCTGGAATTCAATCCGGATGTTGACATCGTCAAAGCACTTGCTGATGTTCGTGAACGCGTGGACCTCGCAAAGTCTAAGCTGCCTGATGATGCCGAAGAGCCCCGCGTCTTCGAAGTAAAATTCTCCAAATTCGATCCAATGATGGTGCTCATCCTCAATGGTGACGCTCCGGAAAGAGTGTTGACCATGGTCGCTCTGAAGATTAAGGAGCAAGTTGAAGGACTTACCGGCGTGATGGAAGTCAACTTAGTGGGCCTCCGTGAAGAGCTTCTTGAAGTCACCATTGATCCGCTGATCATGGAAAGTTACGACCTGTCGCCACAGGACGTCCTCAATTTTGTTCAGAATAACAACCGTCTGGTTGCAGCTGGTTCACTGCAGAATGAGCAGGGTCGCTTTTCAGTCAAAGTACCGGGCATTATCGAATCAGCTGAAGATCTGCTCAATCTGCCCATCAAGGTAGACCAGGGACAGGTTGTTCTGTTCAAAGATATTGCAGAGGTAAAACGAACCTTTAAGGACCGTGACAGCTACGCGCGGCTCAACGGTAATCGTGCGGTAGCGCTTGAGATCGTTGCCCGCAACGGCGACAACATGTTGAACACTGCAACCGAAGTGAGAAACATGGTGACAGCTATGTCACCCGCCTGGCCTCCAGGTGTTGAAGCCACCTTTACCCGTGACAAAAGCTATTACATCGAAAAAAACATTTCGACGCTGATGAACAATGTGGCCACGGCTATTGTGCTGGTGTTCATCGTGCTTATCGGCATTCTCGGAATTCAGAACGCCCTGCTGGTCGGACTCGCCATTCCCGGTTCCTTCTGCGCTGCCTTTATCCTGCTAAACGGTACAGGACAGACCATTAATATGGTGGTGTTGTTCTCGATGATCATCGCTGTCGGCATGCTTGTAGACGGAGCCATTGTTGTAACAGAGCTGGCGGACAGGAAGATGTCCGAAGGACAGCACCGTAGAACCGCCTATTCTGAAGCGGCAAAACGCATGGGCTGGCCGATCATCGCTTCTACTGCCACTACTTTGGCGGCCTTCCTGCCACTCGTATTCTGGCCGGGCTTAACAGGTAGCTTCCTCAAGTACATGCCGATCACATTGATCTTCGTACTCACGGCTTCGCTGGTTATGGCACTACTATTCGTGCCCACAATGGGATCAATCTTTGGTCGCGCAGGTGCTTTCAACGATCAAATCCGGTCCAATCTATTGGCTGCCGAATCGGGTGACATGCGCTCAATTACCGGTTTCACCGGGCGTTACCTGGGCTTCCTGGACAAGAGTCTGAATCGTCCCGGCATTAGCCTGCTGACACTGACTGCAATACTTATAACAATATATTTGGCATACGGCGCGTTTGGCAATGGCGTAAACATGTTCCCGTATATCGAACCCAATAACGGCAGTATCGATATCCGCGCCCGGGGTGATTTATCGCCCGCGGAAAAAGACAAGCTTGTCAGGCAAGTTGAAGAAAGAGTCTATGGCATAGACGGCATTGATTTCTTTTACGTTAAATCCGGCGCAATGGCACGGGGTTCAGCACCTGACTTAATTGGTGCAATTCGACTCAATTTCGCGAACTGGCGCGGCAGACGCAACGCCTCGGATATTGCTGATGAGATTCGTGAACGGACCAAAGATATCGCAGGGATAATGATCGAAGTACGGCTGGAAGGCCGTGCGCCGAATACGGGCAAACCCATCGACCTTGAAGTTGCGTCTGAAGATATGGATCTGTTGAAGGACACTGCTAATCGTATACGTCAGGAGCTCGAGCAGATTGACGGAGTGGTTAACGCCGAAGACACACGGCCGCTGCCGGGCATCGAATGGAATCTTAAAGTAAACCGTGCTGAAGCTGCCAAGTTCAACGCAGATGTCACACTGGTTGGCAGCATCATTCAACTGGTCACCAACGGTATCAAGGTCGGTGAATACCGACCCGACGATGCCGATGAAGAAATGGACATTCGCGTCCGCTTTCCGGTTGACGATCGCAGCCTGCAGCGTTTGGGCGAACTGCGCATCCCGACCGGCTCCGGCAACGTACCTATCGGCACCTTTGTTGACTATGAAGCACAACAGGCGACACGTACCATCATGCGTACCGACCGTCGCCGCACGCTACTGGTTCAGGCAGACTTAGAAGACGGTGTGCTCGTAGCCCCAATTCAAAAGGAGCTCACACAGCGAATCGAAAGCCTCAATCTGGATCCCGCCAAAGTGCAGCTGCGCTTCAAAGGTGGCGTCCAGGATGAAGCTGAAACAATCGACTTCCTGATGAATGCATTCCTGATGGCGATGACTCTTATGGCTATCATTCTGGTTACCCAGTTCAATAGTATCTTCCAGTCGTTGCTGATTCTGACCGCGGTAGTTTTCTCAACCGGCGGTGTGCTACTGGGACTATTAGTAACCGATCAGGTGTTTAGCCTTGTGAACTGTGGCATTGGTGCTATTGCACTCGCAGGTATCGTGGTGAACAACAATATTGTGCTGATCGACACATTCAATCAGGTCAGAAAGCACACTACCGATACGAAAGAAGCCATCATGCGAACCTGCGCACAGCGAATGCGCCCGGTCATGCTGACCACCATCACGACCATACTAGGCTTAGCACCAATGGCCATAGCCTTGAATGTTGATCTGCTGAACCGCGATATTTATTTCGGCGGACCAAGCACACAGTGGTGGAAACAAATGGCATCTTCTATTGTCGGCGGTCTGTTCTTTGCGACACTGCTAACCCTTCTGCTAACGCCATGCATGCTAATGATCCAGGCTAATATCGCCCGGCGCTGGCGTGAACGCCGCAGCAAAAAGGATGATGAGTCGCCTGCAATAGCCTGATAAGCTCACCTCAGGGGTAACTCCCATACCCCTGAGGACTTCTTATGCTCCCGGACTACCTACAGTCTTTGTTTGCAAGTAATCAGGAACTACTCTGGTTAGTAACCTTATGTCTGGACCTCGGCTTTACCGTGCTGATGTTCAGGCTATTCGGCAAAGAAGGCTTGCTTGCCTGTATTGTTCTCGCGATCCTGCTTGCCAATTTACAAGGGCCCAAGCTCACCACCATCTTCGGCTTTGAAACCAGCCTCGGTGTTATTTTCTACTCGGGTATCTTCTTCGCAACCGATCTTCTTAGTGAAAAGTGGGGCAGAAAAGAGGCCAGCAGGGCAGTACATATCGGTTTTCTGGTCAGTGTAATTACTGTTGTCATGCTCAGCGTATCGCTGTTGTATGCACCGTCGACAAGACCGGCAACCGCCGAATTTTCTGCAAATATTCATAATGCCTTTGCCAGCATTATCGACTTCACGCCGCGTTTTGTTTTCGGCTCACTGTTTGCGTATCTGATTAGTCAGCAGCTCGACGTTTATATTTTTCACCGGATTAAACAGGCTACTCAGGGTAAACACCTGTGGCTCAGAAACAATCTTTCCACGATGGCATCGCAGACCGTGGACACATTGATATACTCGCTGGTGGTCTGGTGGGGTGTGGTCGATCTGCATACTGCACTGGCTCTGGGAGCGGTAAAATTCTTCTTCAAAATTGGCATCGCACTCATTGATACGCCATTTATCTACTGGGCACGTAGTTGGGATAAGCACAAAGAGACAGTCACATGACTGAGTCAACACCCATCATCACGCTAACTACTGATTTCGGCCATAAAGGCAGCTTTATCGGCGTAATGAAGGGCGTCATTCTCGGCAAGTTACCCAATGCCCGCATCGTTGACCTGACTCATGAGATTCACGCTCACTGGCCCGCAGAAGGCGGTTTCTGGCTGAGTCGCTCCCGGCAGTACTTCCCACCCGGCACCATTCACGTTGCCGTCGTCGACCCCGGTGTAGGCACTGCACGCGACATTCTGGCCGTAGAATTTGATAAGCAAATATTCTTAGCCCCGGACAACGGCATATTGCCCCACATCATTGGCGAACAACCGGCCACACCTGTTTACAAACTTGATGAAGCTTGTCGTAAGCAACTGGGCATAAAAACGATCAGCGCAACATTCCACGGACGCGATGTTTTCGCGCCACTGGCTGCAGCCATCGGCAACGGTGACATCAAGATTGAAGATATAGGGCCGCAGGCACCCGAGATTGTGCCGTCTCTGGTCGAGGACCCCGTCATGGAGGGCCGGCGTATCCGGGGTACTGTAGTTGCAGTGGACAGCTTCGGGAATCTGATTAGTAATATTGATGCCGAGCAACTAAAGGATCTACCAGGCCTCGAGGTTCAGTGCGGCGGACGCAGTTCAAACTACAGCGCACCTATGGCCTGAGCCAACCGGGAGAACTACTGGCGCTGGTCAACTCTTTTAACGTCGTGGAAATAGCCAGAGCCGAAAGCAGCGCTGCAGACTATCTGGGCCTCGGCCTGGGCGCACCCATCACCATCATATGCAGTTAATAAACTAGCTACCTGCGCTGTCTGCTTTTTCCTGCTTAGCCCATGAGTCACGCAAAGTTATTACCCGGTTGATAACCCGCTGCTCAGATGTGCTGTGTTTCGCGTCCGCAATAAAATAACCGGTACGTTCAAACTGCACGGGCTTGTCTGAACCCAGACTCTCCAATGAAGCTTCCAGCCTGCAGCCATCAAGGACCTCAAGCGATTCAGGATTAACATCATCCAGCCAGTTATCCTTATCGGCGCCAGGCTTAGCCACCGAAAACAAGCGGTCATACAAACGAACCTGTGCAGGTATCGAATGTTCTGCACTGACCCAATGAATAGTGCCTTTTACTTTGCGGTTGGCATCCGGCATGCCGCTGCGGGTTGCCGGATCATAACTGCAGCGCAACTCAACTACCTCACCGCTGTCATCCTTGATTACTTCATCACACTGAATGATATACGCGTTGCGAAGACGCACCTCACCACCCGGCTTCAAACGGAAAAACTTACGCGGTGCCTCTTCCATAAAATCGCCACGCTCAATGTAAATCTCGCGGGAGAAATGTAACTGCCGTTCGCCACGTTCTTCCTTCTGCGGGTGATTTGCAGCCGGCAATATCTCGGACTCACCTTCAGGGTAATTCGTGATAACCAGTTTAAGCGGCCGCAATACTGCCATAGCCCTATCGGCCTCTTCGCCCAGATACTCGCGCACTGAGTTTTCCAGCACACCCATCTGTATGACGTTCTCTTTCTTGGTCACGCCGATTCGGGAGCAAAAATCACGTAACGCCTCTGCCGGGTAACCTCTGCGGCGCATACCTGCAATCGTCGGCATCCGCGGATCATCCCAACCATCTACCAACCGGCCTTCAACCAATTCAGCCAACTTGCGCTTACTCGTTACCGTGTACGCCAGATTCAGACGTGAAAACTCGTACTGATGCGGGCGTGACGGCAGCTCAAGGTTCTCCACAACCCAGTCATACAAAGGTCTGTGATCTTCAAACTCAAGCGTGCACAGTGAGTGCGTAATTGATTCCAATGCGTCAGTCGCCGCGTGCGCAAAATCGTACATTGGGTAAATGCACCAGGCATCACCGGTGCGCTGATGACTGACATGCCGAATACGATAAAGTGCGGGGTCCCGCAAATTCATATTGGGCGATGCCATATCGATTTTTGCACGTAGCAGCTTTTCGCCATCAGCGAACTCGCCGGCTTTCATACGTGCAAACAAATCGAGGTTCTCTTCGACACTGCGACTGCGGAAGGGACTGTCTGTACCCGGTTCTGTCAGCGTGCCACGTTGTGTGCGAATGTCATCTGCGGACAGATCACAAACATACGCTTTGCCTTGTTCAATAAGACTGACCGCACAAGCATGAAACTTGTCAAAATAATCAGAGGCATGAGTCAGACGGGATTCCCAGTCAAAGCCGAGCCAGCGCACGTCCTCAATAATCGCGTCAGCGTACTCTTGATCTTCTTTTACAGGGTTAGTGTCATCAAACCGTAAATAGCACTGACCGTCATACTCACTGGCAATGCCAAAATTAAGGCAGATCGATTTCGCATGACCAATATGCAGAAACCCGTTGGGCTCCGGCGGAAATCGTGTAACTACACCGGAATGACGCCCCTCGGCAAGATCGGCATCAATAATGTGGCGGATAAAATCCTTACCGGCAGTTTTAGCTGTTTCACTCATGGGTATTACGGCGTAGAGACTCGGGAGCGGCAGTATATACCAAAGCCTGCCATCCTTTAACGCACTCAGGACTGCTCGTTGACGGAACCGCCCTCACCCCGCTGTGTCAGCAAGACACCGCCGATAATCAGTAGCAACGCCAGAACCATGGCAATACTCAGGGGCTCGTCCAGGATGATCATGCCCAAAAACACCGCCCAAAGTGGCACCAGGTAGTTAAATAACGATGCAAAACGGGGCCCGGCGGCGCGCACCAGCCAAAAATACAACACCGTCGTGATAGCCGTGCCCATAACACCCAGCAAAGCAACTGCTGCGAGCGCCTCCGCAGGAATACTGGCTAGTTCCGGAAACTGCTCCGCTGAGATGGGCAACATCACCGCCGATGACAACAGCAACACCGACGTGGTGGTCACCACAGGCGGGGTCTCGGGCAACTTGGCCGTCAAAATACTGGATAGCGCGTAACAAAACGCACTCAGCAAGATCGCCAGCTGCGCTATCAACCGGGTGAAATCCCCGCCAAGTGCCATCAGGGATTCCGGTCCGAGCAAGACAACAACACCTGCAAAGGCCAACAAAAACCCAACGAACTGGTTTCGACTGACACGACCCTCCGGCAACACGAAATGAGCAATTGCCACAACCAGCAACGGTGTCAGGGCGACCAGAATACCGGCCAGACCGGACTCCACTTCCTGCTGCCCCCATGCGATCAAACTGAATGGAATGCAGTTACCTACGACGGCAATAATAATTAGCAGGCCCCAGCGATGACGGTCACGCGGGAAGCGAAAGCCTCCCGCCAGCATAAACACCAACATCACTGCCGCACCAAACATCAGGCGCACAGCCGCCACACCTACAGGGGTAAACCCACGCAGGCTCAGAGCGATAAGCAAATAGGAAGAGCCCCACATTATTGTCAGTGCGGCAAGCACCAACCAATGTGACGGTCTGACAGACATAGCGCTTACTTAATACCCAGTGCGCCCGGGTTCATCAGATTATCCGGATCCAGCAGAGCTTTCAGGTCTGAAACAAACTTACGAACCTCAGGCTTGCGGGTCTCAAAATACGGATAATCTTTACCCACCTGCATATGGCTCGCGCCGTTTTGCACACACAAGTCAATCAAACGACCTTTGATTTCCTTAACGAGCTTGCGCCCTTCGGGGTTATCAGGATGTGTCGGAACGTTGGGCAACAGAGCATTAGGGTACACACGCTTGTGATAAATACTCTGCGCATCCTTCCAAAGGAAAGTCGGCTCATAAATAAAGGCATTGGTACTGAAGAACATCAACATGCGGGTAAGCTGCACGCCGTTCTGATCCATTCGCTCCTGATACTCGGCTACCAGCGCTTCGTATTCACTATGATGCTTAAGCACCTTAGAGAACGGCATAACACCGTGCGTAGGCTTCCACAGTTCACCTTCCGGACCGAGGATCGGCAACATCTGCATGAAGGGCTCGGCATTGAAAAATGTCGGTATAGAGTTCGCAACCTCGGCACCGTACTGCGATGCAATCTTGCGCACCTCAGCCAATTTAGACTTCGCCTCCGAGTCGTTTACACCTTCCGTACTAAAGTGAGCCGAATACACCGCATTTTTAAGAAAATTACGACCTGCCAATCCCATTTTGGCTAACTGCAAGACACCTTCAACCGGGTTTCTGGCCGACGTCAGCACAGTCTTCGCCGCCTCAATCTGGCTGGTCGACTGCATACGCGTAAGCGCTGTTTCCTGTTGGCGGGGATCAAGCCCAAAGTTCTGGGATACGACACCCAGCTTGGCAATTTCCATCATGGCCTGCAGCGCGCTTTCTCCATCCGGGAACCCGTAAGAAGCTGCGGCAAAACCCATAGGACGTTTCATGATGCGCAAACTCATTCGGGCTTTAATCCCGAAAGCACCCGCATCACCAATAAACAAACCTGCAAGATCAGGCCCATAGAAACGGAAAAATGAATTAGCGCCCTCACCACCGGCAGACCCGGTCGAAATCATCTCACCACTCGCCAGAATGACATCCATACTGGTAAGCGATTCTCCAGAGACACCGTAAGTGCCGGAGCCGTAATTCACCGCGTAATGCGACATAGAACCACCAACGGTAGCTGCCAGCCCGGAAAACGGTCCCCACATAGGCGCACGCAAACCGCGTTCTTTTAACGCGTCAAACATTTCCGCCCAGGTTACACCCGGCTCAACGGTGACATACATGTCGTCTTCATTAATCTCTATGCGTTTCAGGCGCGAGCTATCGATGCTGACCATATTGGCCTGCCCGGGAAGAAAGCCATCGGTGTATGAAGCGCCGCCGCCACGAATCACCATGGGTGTCTTATGCGCCGCACACAGCTGCACTACTTTCTGCAGTTCGTCGACGGTACCGGGGCGCACCACGACATCTGCCAGAAAATCAGCCTGTCGATAGACGTCCGTAGAATAAAAACGTATTGATTCCTCGTCCTGCAGCAGGTTTTCCTTACCCAGCGAGGCTTCAAGCTGCCCCAGCAGTTCAGACGATTGTGATGTGCTCATGCTCTTAATCCTGTAAATAACTGGCGCACATTGTAGGACAAGTACAAAAAAGCCGCCGAACCATAAGGTCGGCGGCTCACTCTTTGGCTAAAGCCTCAGATTATTGGAGATTTTCGGGTATTACTGACCGCTTTTTAGCTCTTCCAAAGCCCTACGGGCATCATCAATGCCGGTAAAATCATCTTTCGCAGTACTAATGGCTATACCCAGCTCTTCCTGGGCCCGGTAGTTATTACCCAGCGCTTTATAGGCCATCCCAAGGTGATAATGGAGAATTGGCACCTGCTTGGCACCCTCCACGGCTTTTTCCAGCTGCTCGACAGCAATTTCAAAATTACCCAAACGGTAGTTAACCCAGCCAACGGTATCAAGAAACGCCGGGTTATCGGATTCAGCAATATTCTGCTGCTCCAACAACGTCATCGCCTTACGAAGGCTCGCATCATCAATACGATAATCCGCGATCAATGCGGCCAGATTATTCACGACCGCCGGCATATCGGGGTTCTGCTCAAGCAAACCCTCGTACATTTCAATAGCGTCATCGATACGACCTTCACGCTCATAGGCAGTACCAAGCAATAGCCCTAACTGCTGGTTACCGGGGATCGCCTGAATGCCCTGCTCATAGATTTCAATCTGGGCACCGATGTCGTCTGATTGCATACTTGCGAGACCGGTATAAGCAGGCAACCATGCTTCGTTCTTAGCAAGCGCATCTTTTAGTGTCTGTTCAGCACCTGTCATGTCGCCGGTGCCAGCCTGAACCCGGCTCAATAATGCCTGTGCATGCAACTGGTCCGGATACTTTCTGACGTGTTGCTCCAGATAACGTCTGGCAGCAGCCTCACCATCAATTTTGGCTGTGGCAGCCACATAACCCTGCAGTGCTTCAGGTGATGCCGGAGCAACCTCAAGCGCCTTACCAAACCATTTTCTGGCATCGGCGTCCTTATTCTGAACCTGTAAAACGCCACCCAGAAGATAATAAGCAAGACCCGTACTTTCACCGGTATCAATCAAACGGCGGGCTTCTGATGCCGCGACGCTATAACGCTTCTGGTTAACCAGCAAACCAATCAACATTTGCGATGCACGCACATCATCAGGAGCCGATTCAAGGCGACCTTCGAGTACTTTTTCCGCCTCGTTAAACTGTTCATCCGCATAAAGAATCTGGGTCAACTCCATTGCCGCAACGCCATTAGCGGGATTGACCTCAATAACACGACGATACGCATCTTTTGCCAGCACCTTATCGCCGGCAGATAAATGTGTCCGGGCTAATAAATACAAGGCTCGCTCGTTCTCAGCGTCTTTACGCAACACGTTACGGAAGTCGGTAACTGCCTGACGGTGATCCTGATCCACCAACGCCAATCCACCACGCATCATGAGCGCTTCAACATTGGCTGAATCAATGGCAAGTACGTCATCTATATAAACGCGCCCCTCATCAATTTTCTCTTCGCGCAGCAACAAGCGGGCGATCTGGTTTTTTGCGGTTAATGCTTCATCGCTATTGCCGGCTTTATCGGCAACATCTCTATACAGAGTCATTGCCTCATCAGTTCGTTCTGTAGCCTCCAGCAAGCGACCTTTGGCCAATAGCAAACCATAGTCATCAGGTGTTGCCGCTACGAACTCATCCAGGGTTGCTTCAGCTGCTTCAGCCCCGCGAACATTTGCCAGAAACTGAACCAGTGCGATTCTTGCCGACAAACTATCAGGCTCTGCCTCAACTATTTCCCGCAGAGTCTGCTCTACATCGTCCAGACGACCATCGCTCAGCAAGAACTGCGCCAGACGGTAGCGGAAAGCACGTTCTTCGGGGTATTCGGCTATCAAAGCACGGTATTCCGCCTCCACATCAGCTTTGCGGTCGAGACGTTGCAGAATCTCTATCTTCACAAGGCGCAATGTACGCTTATCGTCCACCTGCCCCATGCCGTCGTTCAGCAGTACCAGCGCATCTTCGGGGCGATCAGCAGCGACCACACCTACCAACAGAATCAGAGCATCAACTTTAGCCGGGTCCTGCTTGAGGATGGCACGCAGTTCTTTCTCGGCTCCCGTCAAATCACCCGTCTGTGCGGTCAAACGTGCAGACAAAGTACGTGCGTCAAGGTTACCGGCATTGTCGACAAGCACGGCATCAATTTCTGTTTTCGCTTCAGCGGTCATACCCGCTGAAACATACAGAGCTGCGAGCTTGATTCTGGCCTCGGTTAACGAGGGGTCTGCATCAACTGCAATACGAAGATTCTCAAAAACCCCTTGAAAGTCTCCCTGCTTCTCAAGTATCTGAGCTAACAGCCAGCGCGCTTCGGGGTTGTTCGGTTCGATCTGAATAGCATTCTTTGCTTCAAGCTCAGCCTTAACGAAGTCCTCAGCCGCAAAATGCTCCGCCGCTGTTGCCGTATAAGCTGCCGCCCTCTCTTCCGGGGAAGTACAGGCCGCCACAAACATAACTGCGCCTAAAACCAAAATGCGTAACAGAATCTGAAAACGATTCATTCGAAATACCCCTGATGTGTATTTAAAATAGCTAACTTAACGATCCTGAAGCCGGTCGGAACCCACTTTAATGCAGGCGCGCAAACTCTCTAAGCAACGCCCTGCGGTTTTACCATCCCAAAGGTCCGGTCGTTGTCCTGTCGGCCAGTCACCTGACAAAGCCTTGCCCACTTGTTCCGACAGGTTTTCCGGCTTCACAAGCTTGTTAGTCCCCTCGGTAATTGTAGCAGGACGTTCTGTATTCGGGCGCAACGTCAGACAAGGTATACCCAGATAGGTTGTTTCTTCCTGCAGACCACCGGAGTCAGTTATTGCCAGAGCCGATGAACGGACCAGATTCATAAATTGAATATAACCAAGCGGATCGATCAGCTTAACGCCGGGTATGGCCGCAAGCTCATCCATAAGATCGAACTTCTCAAGGTTGCCACGGGTACGCGGGTGAATCGGAAACACCAGCCCTACCGACTTGGCTGCCTTTGCGATTTCACCTATAAGCATTTGCAGCGCTTCTTTGGTGTCTACGTTGGACGGCCTGTGCAAAGTCACGACCGCATATCCCTTGGACTCCAGCCCCAAGTCTGACATGGTAGTGTCGGCTTCAATCCGGTCCCGCATCAACTCATATGAATCGAGCATGATGTTTCCAACGCGCTCTACACGCCAGGACGGCACACCTTCATGGGCAAGGTGCTCATCACCATCGGGAGATGGCGTCCAGAGCAGATCACTGATGGAATCAGTTACTAAACGATTGATCTCTTCGGGCATTGTCCGGTCGCCACTACGCAGCCCGGCTTCCAAATGAACGACCGGGATGTGCAACTTGGCGCAAACCATGGCAACTGCAGCAGTCGAGTTCACATCGCCAACTACCACAACCCAATCGGGTTTGGCTTCCATAGCGACTTCTTCATACTTAATCATCACGTTGCCGGTTTGCTGGGCATGAGTGCCACTACCAACTTCGAGATAATAATCGGGCTTCGGCAGGCGAAGGTCTTCAAAGAACGCATCCGACATATTGGCATCGTAATGCTGCCCGGTATGTACAAGCTTTACTTCAAAGTCGTCAGCCGCACTTAGCTCATGATAAAGAGGCGCCACTTTCATAAAGTTCGGGCGCGCTGCGGCGATCAAATGCACTAGAGATGCCATATTCCTGTTCCTGCCTAGTCAGTTACTGCCCGCATAGGGGTGTTTTCCTGCGGGATGAAATAATTAATTTTCGGATACATTTCACGCAGGAATTCCTGCATTTGCTCATCCGCCTGATCAATATCGGCTACGTCGGGCAGTCCGGTAGTCACACGAACTAAAGCACCGTCAGTGCGATTGATCGTTAAGGCGTCCCAGAACATATACCACTTAACCAGATACTCATTAGTGAGATTGCGTCCGCGCTGCTCAAACCAGTAGTACACAACCTGACGCTCATCGCCCATGGCGATCACAACACGATTCACCGCAAGCGACTCACCATCCGGGCCTACGTTCTCAACGATATAAATACCATCACTCTCTGTCGTCCAGCCACCACCCGGCAAACAGGCTTTGGGCGAATGAATCGAAGCGCCTTTACGCTGAGAATCATAGTACGCCACATACAGATTAATCGCTGATCGATCAGCAGGGCGCCAATAGTTAGCCAGAAGGTAATCATCGAATTTAAGTTCGTCGACAAACTGCTGCTCCATTGCAGTTTCACTGCCGCGCCATTCGCCTGACAACAGCGGGAACGAACTCAGTGAAGAGCGCTCCGGAACCAACTCGTTCTCAGAATTGAGTGTCAGCGAATAAATAGAACCACCGACCAGCATAACGGCGATTACCCAGGCCTGAACCGGCACTGAGCCATGGGGCAGATATACTTTGAAATCAGATAGCGGGGGCACATCAACTGCAAACACATCGATCAGCTTGCGCTTACTAAATGCGGCAAACGCGGTCATTTCAAGAAAAAGAATCCCCACGCAGGCCATAAAGATCACCCAGCCCTCGAAGTCATGTAGAAAACCACGGGCCATCGAAATACCGTAATGCTCCACCAGAATACCGATCACTCCGATACGAAAACTATTCATAAGAATAGTAAGAGGGATACTGGACAGGAAGATAAATACTTTGTGCCAAACCTTGCCGTTGTATATAGCCGCACAGAGATAACCAAAACTCATCAACGGGAAGAGATAGCGCAAACCACTGCAGGCCTCAACAACCTGCAATTGAAAATCACCAAGGTCAATTACATTGCCCTCGAGATAAACGCTGATTCCTGCCGAGCGCACCAGAAACACACCTATCTCAGACGATATCAGCTGTAGTTCGCTCGACAAATTGTTGTACAGAAAGTTGGGCAATGGGATCATGAATACCAGATACAGCAACGGCACCCAGAGCACCTTCATAGCCCGCCAACCGGAAACAGTTAGCACAACACCCCAAAGGCCGAGCAAAAAACCATATTGAATAATGGTGTAGACGGCACTCAATTCACCTAACAGATAGGCGAACAAACTCATGCCGACCACAAAAACGCCGAACCAGGATGCCTGCAAACCGGCTTTGGAAAAGTCGTCTGCTTTCAGCAGGAACAAATACGCCGCTACAAAAGGAATCAGGTAACCGTGATTGTATTCTTCCTTCTCGGACCACCAGTTTTCCATGAGCCAGAGGCCATCACGAAACAAAAAGAACAGGCCTGCAAAAATGACTGCAGCAGCCACCCAGGGCAATACAGGAAAAGCCTCCCTGTCACCCGTTCTAATTTCTGCACTCTCTGTCATTTAATCGACCTTTTCCCCATTAAGTCCGAGTAAAATATTTTCCAGGCGTTTCGCCAGTTCCCTGCGATTAAAGTTTGCCTCCACAAAACTTCTGCCGGCAACGCCGTATCCTGATCCCAGATCACTGTCATCCGCCAGTTTAACCACCGCATCGGCCAGTTCCCTGGCATTCTCAGGCTCAATACAAATGCCCGCATCTGCCGATTCAACCATCGCCTGAGCTTCCCCTCTTACACCCAGAACAATAGGACGACGCATCGCCATACTCTCAACGATCTTTGACGGCAATACGGTACGGAATAAATCGGCGTTCTTCAGCAATACAAGACTGGCATCGGTTACAGCCCAAATTGCCGGCATAGCGTCCTTCGGCATTTGATCAAGCATTACGACGTTATCCAACCCCATTTCAGCATGCATCTTGGTAAGCTTTTCTTTCTCGGCACCATCACCAACCATCAGAAACACAATGTCATCGCGTCCCTGCAGCAACTCAGCCGCCTCAAGGATCGTGTGCAAGGCATGAGCCATGCCATGAGTACCCACATAGGCCGCAATAAACTTGCCCTTTAATCGCGGATCCACTGCCTCTTCATCACGAGGGACATCCGGATCATAGAAATCGAGATCCACACCGTTCTTTATGACATGAATACGGCTGGCAGGAACATCACGCCCCGCAATATGAGGCACAAACGAATCGGTTACCGATACAACAGCATCGGCCTTGCGATACATAAATGACTCAAGGCCTTCAGTGGCCTTAACCAGCCTTTTGTTACTAATAGCACCTACGGCAATAGCCGACTCAGGCCAAAGATCACGTATTTCCAGCACCCAGCGGGCTCGCTTCAAGCGACTCACAAAATATCCGGCAAGACCGGCAAAAAATTGCGGGGAAGTCGACACAACCACATCTGCTTTCGGCAAAAATGGAGCGGCGAAAATACTCATAAACATATAAGTCAGAAAATTGGCTACACGCTTTGCAAAACCAGCGTTCGGTGCCAACCAGGTAAACAACCGGTAAACCTTAATACCGTCCTTCACTTCCGATTGATACAGCGCATTCTTATATCCCGGGTAAATCTTCCCTTTCGGATGGTTAGGCACACAGGTCACCACGGTAACCTCGTGACCGGCCTCCACCCATACCCTGCAATGCTCGAGCGTACGGGCTGCCGGAGCGTTAACTTCCGGATAAAAATAATGAGTTAAAAACAGTATCTTCAAACTTCACCTGTAAAGTACAAAACACACTTAAAATTATGCTGACTTACTGATCGTATAAGCCATGCGTGCCGGCAAATCTTTGGTTTGCCTCAACACTACTACTTTGTTGCCGTGCTTCACCCCGAATTCGGGGCACCAGAACGACTCTTCAATAAATACATCACTGCCTTCTTCAATGGTCAGCGACGCAATCGTTGAGCCGTCAACACGCAGCTCAAATTCTAACTCACCGGTCTTTTCAGGCGTTACATCCGGATGAAGATGTATATAGCTTTCCAGCTCATGACACCCCTGGCCCGTAATGCTGTCGACAATCTGCCACGACCCGGATTCAGCGACAATGACCTCCCGCTTATGCAGCGGAGCACCTGGCAACCTGAGATAACCATCATGGGCGCCGCTGAAACACAGAGTCCCATTCTCCCAGTCACTTAGACGTGCATCCTGAGGATATGCTCTCCGGCCAACCCGCCAGCTGTCCCAAACTTCGGTTTGTTCTTCTTTATCTATCCGCACAGTGTTGTGCGCGGCGGTCTGACGGTTTTCATACCGCCTTTCACAAAGTTCATAGGTGTATGTTCCGGTATCAACTACAAGCCGCTGACCCCCAATACACAATTCATAGCTCAGAGTATCACTATGAGCATGACCCGGCTGATAATCCGGACCTACCGGTCCGCAATCTATCAAAAAGCTGTCACCGCCTTTGCGATAGCCGAAATAGCCTGCCTCGGGTTTATACACTCTATTGGCCTGGCCTGTCGCGCAAGGACTTACATAATCAAACAGGGTTTTTCCATAATCAGCAAATTGCTGCAAACCGGGCGCTATACCAAAAGCCGAGTCGTTAAACAGGGCAATTCGGTCATCCCCGGCGCTGGTATCAAACATGTATTGCAAGGCACCTGCCACGCGCTTTTCTGCATCCCTCGCATCGGCCTCAGAAACGGGTAGGTGCTGGTGCTGCAGCAGATTAATGAAGTCCAGATAGTCTTCCAGAACGATAAGGTGGTACATGGGACTGCGTTCGAAATGCGCACCATCATCAAGAAACTGCTCACGCAGTTGATCCAGCATGACACGGCAACCCAACTGCAAGAAATCTGCTGCCGCAGAACCTTTAAAAAACAAACCGGCAAATACCATGGCTTTGCCATTCTTAACCAAATGATTGGCAAGAATTTGGTACTCCATGGTTTGGGACAGCCAGGTTGCCTGACTAAACAAGCTGTCCAACCAGTGTTGCGGCACCGGCTCTTTACTGTCTCTGGCAAGAAAGTACTTAATCCAGTTAACCAGACGGAGTGACGTTGTATACGGATCCCATGATATTGGCTGCTTAGGCGGACAAGCATCTATCCAGCTATCAATCAAAGCATCCTTGGTGCTATCCGGAAAAGCATCCCAGTGCAGATAGTCAAAGTAGTGAAGGTTATAACGCCACAGTTTTTTCTCATCAGCAGCCACCCAGTCGAGGGCCCCGATGTCGTCAGGATCAAATGACTTAGATTCATTCAGAAAACGAAACTCGTCCGGTTTATCGACCGGCTGAGGTACACCAAGCCACTTCCCGTGACTAAGTTCAAATTCTGCCGAAACACCTTCCGCAGCAACAAACTTCGGCGACGGCAATAAACGCCGGACAACCAACCAATATATCTGTGACAGCTTCAGGTGACGAACCGTACGAAAGTACAGTCCGGGATTGCGTTTCAAGCTGTATGGAGGAACCCCGTTCACGATGTTGCGGCAACTCTACAGGTCGCTGCTGCCGTCCTTACTAAACTGCTCCACAATATCAAAGCATCGCTCAGTCACTTCGAACACTTCATCAACAGGAATAGGTGATGCTTCTCCCGACTTCACTGCCGAAATAAATGCCGCAGCACATTCGCCATTACCTTTATTCTGTTTCGACAGCTTCATCTTGCTGAACCCGGGCCAGCCGAATCCCTTCATGCTGCGATAGTTGTCAATTTGCAGAATTCCGTTCCCACAGAATACTTCGACACGCTCTTTCGGAAACGATTGATGACCATTGGCAAGATAATGAATTGTGCCGAAAGACCCATCTTCGAAGCTTAACGTAATGGTGGCTTTATCTTCGCGAATCACAACTCCCGGAGCGGCACCCATCTGGGTAGCCTGCACACCGGTAATACGCGCCCCGACAAGGAATCGCAAAAGATCTACATAGTGACAGGCTTCACCGATAATCCGGCCACCACCTTCAACAGGATCATGGACCCAATGGTCTTCGGGAATAGCGCCGGCATTCATTGTGACAACGAATACCTTCGGATCAGGCTTGGCATCCAGCAGACTCTTCATCTTGGTAATTAAAGGAGAAAAACGCCGGTTATAGCCGACCATCAGAGCCGGCACTATGCCCCGCTCTTTTGCTTCCGCATAGGCGTCGGTCACCTCAGTCATTTGCTCGCGCTGAATAGCCAGAGGTTTCTCAACAAAAACGTGCTTACCCTGACGGATAGCACTGGCAGCATAAGCCGCGTGGGAGTCGTGACGGGATGCAATAACGACAGTATCGACCGACTCATCAGAGATTAATGCTTCAGGATCAGTCGTAGCATTCTGAAAGCCGAATTTGTTACCGGCATGAACGCTGCTCACGCCGCCTGAACTGCAAAGACTCACCAGACCCGCGCCGGCACTCTTAAAAGCCGGGATAAGTATTTGTGATGCGTAGTTTCCGGAACCGATCATGCCGATATTACCGGCAGATGCTGTCAATGCTTCCGCGCCGGCAAGAGCAACTGTGCGTTCTTCAACGGTAACCGGCTTTGTAACATCATCAGCCTGAGGAAACTCCAACACGATACCCATCGGGTTGCCGTTTGCCAGCACATCATAAGCCTGCTTGGCATCTTCAACCGCATAACGATGCGACACCATGCCGTCGATATCTAAACTGCCACTGGACAGCAACTGCAATACGGCCTCAAAGTTTCTTTGCTCGGTCCATCGGACAAACCCGATTGGATAATCATTGCCCTGTTCTTCGTAACTCGAGTCATATCGCCCGGGTCCGTATGAACAAGAAACCTGGAAGCTCAATTCTTTCTCATAAAAGTCATCGCGGGACAGGTTTAAACCGGTAACGCCAACCAGCACGATGCGGCCACGCTGCCTGCAGGCCTGGGCTGCTTGATGCACAGGCTCATTACTCTTGGTCGCCGCTGTAAGCAAAACACCATCTACGCCGCGACCATTGGAAAAGCTGTTAGCTGCGGCCATCAGGTCTTCGCCCTTAGACAGGTCAACGCCAACTGCTCCCATTTTACGAGCGAGTTCGACGCGTTCAGAACTAAAGTCCACGCCCAATACATTGCATCCGTTAGCCCGCAGAATTTGCACCGCAATCAGTCCGATAAGACCCAAGCCGGTAACAATAATATTTTCGCCAATGGTCGGGTTCAGCAGACGTATGCCTTGCAGAGCAATAGCACTGACGACAGTAAAGCTCGCTGACTCATCATCGACGTTGTCGGGAATTTTGGCGCAGAGGTTTCTGGGCACACAGACGATTTCGGCATGATTACCGTTGGACAGCACGCGATCGCCTACTTCAAGATCGGTAACGCCCGCCCCCACCGCAATCACGGTACCGACGTTGCTGTAACCCAGCGGTAAAGGCTGATCAAGTTTATTCTTAACAGCTCTGATCGTGGGTGCCAGCCCGTCGGTTTTAACCTTATCCAGTACCTGACGTACCTTATCCGGCTGCGAACGCGCTTTATCAATAAAATTGGAACGCCCGAACTCAACCAACATACGTTCAGTACCGGCCGATATCAGGGTCATGCTGGTACGAATCAACACATGACCGGGCAATAACCGGGGTGGAGGCACATCAACTACGTTGGTATCACCCTTACTCAGATCTTGAAGAATTTGCTTCATATCGTTCCAATTTCCCGACATATTTAATGTTTTATGATCGACGGATTGTATAGCAATCCGCAGGACCTAATCGTTAATCCCATCGCAATTCAGATGCTGAAAAAGACCAAATATACGGGTTTCAGCGTGTTATGCGACAGGCTTCAAACTTTTACGGCCGGCAAGCCAGATCAACTAGATTCGCACCAATTTTCTGGGCGATGCAACCCCACTAACGGACTCGCTGGCATCTGCATCAAGCCGCTCAGCCGCATCTTTACCAAAGCGCTTCGCGAACAGACCAACCAACAAAGCCGTCGAATAGAACAACAGATAATCCACGGACCCCCGGGTTGTACCGAAGTTGTCTTCAAAAGCCCCTTCAAGAAACAGCGTTACAAGGATCGCAAGAGGCATCGCCAGCGCCACTTTATATTCCTGTGGAATACGTCTTTCGGTATCAAGCACAATATCTTTGGCATGCCAGAAAGCGTACACAAAAATAGACAAAAATAACCCCAGTCCGACCAAGCCGTAGCTCACCGCCTGAGCCAGAATCGCGTTATGCACTGCAGGTGCGAACGCCATTCCGGTGTAGATATCGGCAAACTCCTGAACCTTTGCCCCGAAGAACGCACCGCTATGCCCACCCGGACCGTAACCGATAAAAGGGTGATCCCAAATAGAGAAAAAGTATGCGGTCCACACATCCAGCCGGGTATTCGTAATAGTCCCGAGACGACCGGCTTCGGAGGTCACTTCAGTTGTGCTACTACTCAACACAAGAAAAATAACTGCACCTAAAAAACCGCCGATGCCCAAGGCATACCAAATCAGTTTCGAACGGAAGGTGATACTTAATAGGATAATGGCGCACACTACAGCCGCAGATGCATTACGCGTGCCCGACAACAGCACCATGCCGAAGCCGGCGATGGCAAACACCGTAGCCACATTTCTCATGACCTTGGTGGGGTGCGCAAGAGCCAGCCATATAAGGCAAACCACGAACAGCGCGTAGGTTGTCGAATAACCTGTGGCGTTTCTAAACATCGAAATAAAGCGACCATCTGCAAAAACAGTCACTCCGGTAAGCGGACTGATTGCGTGCAGGCAGGTCACAGCGATAGCCACATAGGCCAATGTAAAATTAAAGTCCATCAGCTTTTTGTAATTGTCGATCCTGCTCATCCAACCGATACAAAAGGCCACAATGATTGCAAACTGAATAGCTACATGGACGTTGCCGTTAGTGCGCATACCGTACAAATAGACGACAAACGCCATCCAAAGCAGATAGAAAATCATTAGCCAGTGAATACGCTGCCGTATGCGGTTCCAGTTCCGGTAGACAAAGAAAACGCCGAACGAACCGAGATAAGCAATTGCCATATACTTAAAGTACATAGCCACATAGTGCAGTGGAACCCAGGTGCAATCACCAAAGGCAAAGGCCAGAAAAACAACCGAGATAAACCATTTGTCAGAACGGGACAGAACCCAGAAGGCAAAACCGATACCGGCCAGTCCGCCAACCACTAACACAGGCAGGACTGTAACCAGGTCGATATCACTGATGAGGTTAGCCACGACTGAACTAAAACGCATAATGCGTAGCATGATGCGGTCGCTGGCAACCATCAGCATAAAGCAGGCGCCCGCCCAACCAGCCGCCACCAACAGAAAGACTTCAATCGGGCTGGGAATAAGAAACGCAGGGTTATCATTAAAGTCGCTTAAAGACGCGACTTCGACTTGATCCGGTGCGGTTTCCGTAGCGGCAGACATCAGGCTTTAAACCGGATCGGGAAGATCTGTCTCTGCTGCAGCCGGCACCGGAACACTCATATCGCTGCCTGGCACCAGACTCATCTTACTGCGATCTTTCAGAACTTCCTGGACCGTTTCAACACCAATACGCTCACGACCGGCAGAAAAACCGTAAACCATCGCGAGGTCTGCAATGGTATTAATGATGCGGGGAACGCCGTGGGCTTCCTGCCATATCATAGAAATAGCTGCCTCATCGAACAGCTCAGGATTGCCGCCAACAACCTGCAAACGATGATGCATATAAGCTTTGGCCTCTACTTCAGACAGTTCACCGATATGGTAGTAAACGGAGATACGCTGGGTTAACTGCCGCAGCTCTGGTTTCTGCAAAATACTGCGCAGTTCTGGCTGGCCAACCAGAATGAGATGTAACAGATAATCTTTCTGAGCATTCACATTGGACAACATCCGGACTTCTTCAAGCATCCGGGGCTCCATGTTCTGAGCCTCATCGATAACCAGCACAACCCGGCGGCCCTGACGATACTCTTCGATCAGGAAATTGACGAAATCATCATAGATCTCAACTTTGCTTTTATTGCGGTACTCAAGGCCAAAAGCCATCAGCACCCACTCGGACAATTCACCGAAAGCATTGTGAGTGAAATTGATTAACCCAACGGTGACATCCTCTGCCATTTCATCAAGAAGATGGTTGATCAGCGTTGTCTTTCCGGCTCCGACTTCACCGGTAATAACCGTAAAGCCCTGCTTGTTAACCAGACTGTAACGCAACAGAGTAAGTGCCATTCCGTGATCCTGAGACAGGTACAGAAAAGCAGGATCCGGCAGCAAAGCAAACGGCCGCTCGGTCACTCCATAGAATTGCTCATACATATCAGCAGGTTCGCCTTTTACGTGTTAGTAACGGGCTTTGAATTTTCTTTTCGGAATCTTATTCAGCACGGTTCCCATAACCGGGATGTCTTTCAAAACACGGAACGCTTCAGTAAGTTCCGCACGTTTAGTAACACCCGCTTCAGCAACCATCAGTACACAATCAATATACTGGTCACTCATTGTGACATCATCCGAAGACAAAATCGGTGGCAAATCCAGCACGATCAGGCGATCGTCGTAACGGGTTTTCAGTTCCCGTGCCAGATCTGCCGCCTGGGGTGAACCAAGCAATTCGGCTGAATTATCTACACGCTCACGACCGGGCAATACTGTCAGCCGGTCAATTGGCGGATGAAACAGCATATCCTTCACAGGAGCGCCATTTTGCAAATGATCACTCAGGCCGGTTTCGGGCTGATAATCAAAGTATTCGTGAATGCTGGGTCGACGTAAGTCAGCATCGACCAATAACACTGTATGCGACACGTCCATCGATAATGCTATCGCCAGATTGATTGCTGTCGTTGTCTTACCTGCCCCCTGATGCGGGCCGGTCACAGCAATCATATTCCAGTTGTTAGCACGCATTTCTTTCATGATCTGCGTGCGCAAAATACGATACGTATCCTGCAATTCATGGCCTTGAATACCGGCAACCAAATTGTTATCAATCAGGGTCTGGCGCGACACTTCTATACTACGGGTCTCGGAATACACCACATCGCTGGGGTGCACTTTTGTGGAACGCCGCTGATGCGACACAGGCTCAGCCGGAACAACACCGGCTTGAATGCCGGGCGGCGGGGTGACAGCAGGCTTCTTAACGCCGGCCTTTTCCCGGTCGATAGTTGCCTGTTCCAAAGCTTGTCGAATTCGTTCCATGAAAAACGTTCCTTAGAGTCCCACTGCCCGCAAGGCAGAGAAAAACAGTACATCGAGCGGCTTAACGACGAAGTGAACCACTAGCAGCAGCACAACGAGGCTTGCCGGAACAGCCACAACCCATAACGAGGGCAACCTGGCCATGAGTCCATGCAAAGCACCACCCTGGTTCGGCACATCCATAACCGGAACCTCTATAAGTGGCGGTGCGCCTTGAATCGATATGATGGCGCCGGAGCCGTATATAGAGTCGTCGAGAGCGTCAGCAACCTGCGTAACAGCAACACCAAACACCAACCCCACGAGGACTGACAGCAAAATAATTGACAAACGATCAGGTGCAAACGGACGTAACGGCACATCAGCAGGCTCGACCAAAGTAAAGCGCTCACCTTTCGACTGCATCTCCAATTCCTGGCCCATTTCTGCGCCAAACTGCTTATCGCGCAGCACCCAGTAACGGTTGGAAACCGAGTTCAATTCACGTGACAACGCAGCCATCTCACGCTCGACCTGCGGAGTCCGCATCAGGCGACGTTCATAATCAAGCAGCTGAGCACGCAAAGCATTGCGCTCACTGACTAACGCTTGTTCATCAACATCCAAAGATTCAAGCTGTGACTGCAGCTGAATATAGGCAGGGTTGTCAGGGTCGGTGAAGTCGGCAGATGTCAGCTCCTGATAAAACTGCCGACTGGCTTCAAGTTCAGCCAGTTCATTTTGCGCAGTCAGAACATCAGGATGAGAGCTGCCATAATTTTCTTTAGCCACTGCAAGTCGGGCGCGTGCAGCGACAATTTGATCGTCCAGTTTGGCCGGCTCCATATTCAGACCAAATCGCTCCTGAAGTGCCGCCATATCAGCACGAACCTTAACTACATCAGGGTGACTATCGCTGTAACGACCTTCCATCATCGTAAGCTGGGTTTGCAGCGCTTTGAGCTGATCGGCCGGTCCCACAACCATCTGGCCATCCGGCAGCATTAAAGGCTGATTCCGGTCAACGGTGGCCAGCTGAGCCTCAATGTTGATGCGGTTTTCTTCAATACTGAAGATACGGCGTTCAACTTCCATAAGACTGGCATCAATACGCTGCATCATCTGCAGGTTAAGCATATTCAATGAAGGCAGGCTGTCAGCATTGTCTTCTTTAAAGCGGGCTAACTGTTGTTCCAACTCGGCAACCACCGAGTCCAGTTTCTCAACCTCGGAATCGATAAAATCTTTAGTTTCTGCGGTCTGCTCGGTACGAGCTTTCAGATTCTCTGCCATGTAAAGAGAAACGAGTTCGTTTACAACCTGCTGAGCTTTCTCCGGTTCTTCATCTTCAAACGAAATCATGAAGGCCGCAACGAATGGCCTCGAAGCACCCTGGGGTGTCATAGCTTCGGAGTTAATGAAATTAATTTTGATGCGTTGACGCACCTGACGAGCCAACAAACGTGTAGGCGTATCTTCACGCTCGCGCGGATAGAGATCGAACTTTTCGATAATACCTACCAGGTTGCTCGTAGTCATAATGCGCTCATTCAGAGCACTAATTTGTTTAGTCGCATATACCGTTACAGTAGTGCGGACCAGAGCCTCGGGAATCTCCGGCTCTTCGATCATGATCATTGCCGAAGACTTGTACATATCCGGCAACGACATAGCCACAACTACACCGATAACAGTGATAGCTGCGAACGTCGCTATAGCGAGCTTGATATGTCGCAGAAAACCTGCAACGTGATCACCAAAACTTTTAATTTCCTGTGCCATGTTTCGAAACTCTGTTTCAGACTGACGTCTGTTCCCTGTAAAAATCGCCTGCAATAATAGTGTGTCCGCGTACCGTTTTTACTGCTCTTCTGACATAACGAGTATAGGACTTTCGCAGGCTAAGAAATGTGACCAACAACGCAATACTGAACGCTGTGCAGCATTTTATTTTGCCTCACATCCTTGTATGACAAGCAAGCCGCGCATTCTATCACTTTGGCCTAAAAATAATTAATTTTTAACTAACTTCAAAGACTTACAACCAGCACCATTGCTGTATAGCAACGCAAGAGCGCTGGAATCACTGCTAACATTTCGCTGAAACGGGGTAAGTGGATGTAATTAATACTAAAAATTATTCAGTAAACGCTGCAAATGAGCGCGTTGCCCGGAGTCTGCAACCCCACGATGTTGCAAGAGCAAATACCATAAAGCGAGCAAAGCATCATAATACCGGCCCCAGAGCACCACTTTTGCCTCTGTATTGGCCGCTCCGGTTCGGTCAGACCAGCGATTAATGAGCAGAGTGACCAGCTCATCGGGCAAAACAGCATGACGGCAGACCACCGCCAGATCGAAGCACGGGTTCCCTGCCGCGCCGAACTCCCAGTCTATCAACTGCAAACCATTGTCGGTCTCGATAATGTTGTGCGCCAAAAGGTCGTTGTGACACAAAGCAAAGCCTCCGTCGCTACCGGCAGCATCCAAAGCATCGAGCTCTCTGAGCGCCGTATCCGCAATACTGCCGGCCAACGGGGTATCGATCTGCCCGGCATAATCTCTCACGGCACTACGCGGCGACCAGGGCGGAGCCTCCGGATTCAGACGATGCAGTGTCGCCAGAGTATCTGCCAACTTACGCAATTGTTCTTTGCTACGAAGATCAGCTTCGCTCCAAACACTCCCCTCTGCATACTGCCTCACAGAAACACATTGATCGGCATCAGTAAAAACCAATGGCGGGGCAAGTCCCGCAGCAGCTGCCTGACCGACCGCCGCTGCCTCATTTGCAAGATAAGCCTTTGCTTCAGGAAAATCAGCACGAGCCTGACGCAAAACAAACCGCTGCCCGCCCTTCTCAATCAGGTAAGTCCTGCTTGATGCACCTACCGCCAACGGCTCCAGTACTGCTGCATCAGTAAATTCAGGAACACCCGCTAACACCTGCTCCGGGGTTAAGTGTCCGTAATCTGCAGACTCAGAAGGCATCAGGAAGTTGCCAAGTCAGTCCGGGTTTCACGATAACTATCGCGCCACTTCATGAACCCGAAAACGATCATCACGAGATAGACCAGATACAAAGCGGCTGTCAAAGTCAGCCCACGCTCGAAATAAAGCCATGCAGACACCGCATCAATGACAAACCAGTAGTACCAGTTCTCAAGTATCTTGCGGGTCACCATCCAGGTGGTAATCATGGCCGCCCAGGTTGTAAAAGAATCCCAGTAAGGCAGGGCAGCGTCAGTGTAGGCGCTCAGCAAGTACCCGCTGACTGCCACTAAAACGGTAATAGCTACCAGCGTTATCAAATGCTTACGGACTGCCCAAACCTGCACAGCAAGGTCTTTACCCTGTTTGCCGTGGCGCCATGAATACCAGCCGTAGGCAGCCATACCCAGATAGAAGATGCGCAGCGCACTCTCCATATAGAGCCTGGCCTCAAACATCACGAACAGGAAGATCACCTCACTCACTGCCGCGGCCGCCCAGCACCAGATATTCTGACGAATAGCCAACACCAGATACACAAAAGCCAGCAGCACGCCGGTCGCTTCCCAGCCCGACATAGCGGTCAGACCGGCAAGCAAGCTATCAACCAGCGAATTGATCGACTCAGTCAAGTTCGGGCGGGCTCGCAATATCCAGATCAGCACTCAGGTACTTCACCACCAGCACCTGCTTGTCGCACACTTCCATCGAACGCCGCAAACACTGTTGCACCGCTCCTGTCACAAGCTCAAATTCACCGCGTAGCTGTGTACTGAGCTGATTCACAACAACCTCAAGCCCTTCTACCGACTGAAGCTCTTTAATAAACGCAATGATGGTGGGTTTGTAGTCATCGGTTAACGGATACAAACTCATGTCTGCAGTAATACGCATAATTAATTCCTAGCGAACACGGTAGTTAATTGTAAAGCCAACGGTACGAGGGTCGCCAAAACGGGTATAGCGTGCTTTATCAAAAGCAGGTGGCTCATTGCCGAAGTAGAACCCACGGGTGTAATACGTTTCATCCGTGAGATTACGACCCCAGATATACGCCGCAAAACTGCCCCACTCTTTACCCAGCTTCGCATTCAGCAACTGATAGGCTTTCGATTTCTCGTTGTGACTGTAGTCAAAGTAGAACGAGTCCTTGGCGTTTAAGTCGACACGACCAAACCATCCCTGATCATTCCTGTAAGAAGCACCGATATTGGCGTTGTAAGTCGGCGCATGTGCAAATTCACGCCCGGTTATCGGTGCAGCCGGGTCATCAAATTTGTATTCCTGAACACTTGATTCAAGCACACCCAGGCTGCCGAACAGCTGCCAGCTTTCAGTAGCCTGCCAACGGGTACTTGCTTCTACACCGTAGGCGTAGCCTTTACCGTTGCTGGTTACAAAAATAAATGTATTCGGGTTATTCGCATCGAGCTGAGTGGAATTCCGTATCTGCATATCTTCACGGTCCATCCGGAAAACAACAAAATCGGCGAGCACGCGACCATCGGCCCAGCGGCCTTTAACACCCAGTTCGTAATTCATGATGTACTCGGGGTCATACGGGATATCCTCCGACGTAACCAACTGGTCGGGATCATTGTCATCCAGAGGCAAGCGCGCAAGGCTCGGATTAAAACCGCCTGCTTTGTAACCACGTGATATCAAACCGTACAAACGGGCATTGTCTGTCACCTGATAACTGAGGTTCACGTCGCCACCCCACATAGTTTCACTGGGATTAGCCTCCCTCTCGATCACGTTACCCGGGTCATAAACAGTATCTTCAAACGCATCTCTGTAATCCGCTTCCCAGCGCTCTACTCGCAAGCCCGCAGATAGATTCCAGCGTTCATTCAACTGCGAATCAAGGCGGCCAAACAAAGACAAATTCGTTGACTTAAATGTGCTATCGGTGAGCTCCTGAAACGGGAATACATACTGATAGACAGTGTTCTCTTCGATACCAAACGAATCGATAGAGTTGTCTTCTTTCAACACCGAACCGTACGCGCCGACAAGCCAGTCTGTGGTATCACCGAAGATCTTGCCGTCTTCACCGGATATGAGCCGGAACTCCTGTGTGAAAGATGTGCGTTGACGCTTATTCAGATACTCAAAATCATAGACGTAGCCGGGGTACGGCTGGCCCTGACTCTCTTCTACCACTTCGTTCCAGTACGGATCATTTCCCCAGTCCCCATCGAACGAAAAGAAAATATCGGACTTGGCATAGCCGGTAATACTGACAAAGTCGACAGCGCCGGACATAGGGCCGGAAAACTTCAAAGAAGTGCCGTATGTTTTTTGCTCATCCTTGCCAGGATTATCTGAGTAAGTAGTTGAGCCGTTATCGATGGCCCAGGCGTCATAGCCGTTCTTATAATCGGCCACCAAGCCGCTTAACTTCGCGGTCCAGTCCCCCGCAAAATTCCATTCCAACTTGCCGCGAGCTGTTAACTCATCACGCTCATTAGTGCTGTCCTTACTCAGGTATGAGTTGTCACGGAAACCGTTGTTACCGTACTTGTAAACCGACAGTCGACCGCCAAACGTATCGGTAAGCGCGCCGCCTACAGCACCGCCCAGCCCATAGGTGTCTTCAGTACCCACCATCAACTCGGAATTGATATCCAGTTGATCGGTTGGGTTGGCAGACTGCATATAGACCACACCAGCCAAAGCGCTTGCTCCAAAACGGGTCGCCTGCGGGCCTCGCAATACTTCGGTTTGCTCAACATCAAACAACGAACTAATGCCGCCGACACCTGACAGATCGATATCATCAATAATGAAACCTACGGAAGGATTGGGTGCACCTTCGTATTGCTCCAACTCGCCAACACCACGCATCTGGAAATAGCGACCACGGGAGCCCTCGCCGGACCAGTTCATATTGGGTACCAGTGGGATCAACTCTTCAAAGTTAGACTGTGCGGCATCCTCAATAGTCCCCTGACTGAACTGGGTAATACTGCTGTTCAGGTCTGTCGCGAGTGACGGCCTGAACTCAGAGACCACTATCTCTTCCAAAGGAGAATCGGATGTTGTATTAGCCAGTGCAACGCACGGCATGGCGCTGACAACAATTGCCAGCAATTTGGGATTAAATGTCATTACGGATCTCATATAGTAAATAGTCAAAATGAGACCCGGTTAAAGCAGCGGGAAATGCCTGTTCCTGAACGAAGGATTGCTCAGGATATCCTTTTCCTACGCCGGTGCTAACCGGATCAGGTTCAAAGGGTTCCGGTTAATACCGGTCTCAGACGAGGCCCAAACAGGCCGGGTCACCCCCAGGAAACGGCGCCACTATAAACCAAGCGCCAGAACGAATAAACAGCTGACGGAGCCGGCATTTCTGACCAAAGGCACTACGGAAACCCCCAGCTTCTCTCAAGCCTCGGATTCTGCTATGGTTTCGCCCCCAAAGCCCGCGGGCTTTGGCATTTTGGGGCTTAGTAAAAGACACCGGTTTAGCGTGTCGCCCCCACAGAAAATAGGAATTCCCATGACAGATAGCGTTGATTACAAGGCAATTGATGCCGTTGTAAACATCTGGAACGAAGAAGCCCTGTCACATCGCCCGGACTGGGGTGACGACTTCTTCGTAGGCAAAATGAACGCCGACGGCGGCCTGATGAAATCGATGGAAATCGATGAACTGGCTGAAACCCTCGACGATGCCGGTATTGATAAAGCATTTTTGATCGCCGCATACAGTGGTCGCCCGGGTCTGCCCGGCTGCTATCACATGCCTTATGAAGTAGTAGCAAAGGCCTGCGAGAAATACCCCGACCGTTTTTATGGTCTGGCCGGTATTGATCCGTTTGACGGCATGAACGGTGTTAAAGCGTTTGAAGATGCTGTCACCAACATGGGCTTCATCGGTGCTCACTTCTACCCGCACTGGTTCAACATGGCGCCGGATCACGCCAAGGTTTATCCGTTCTATGCCAAATGCTGGGAGCTGAATGTACCCATTCAGATGCAGGTTGGTCAGTCTATGGTTTATTCCAAAGACTACCCGTGCATTTCACCTGCCAAGCCCATCACCCTTGACCAGATAGCCTGTGACTTCCCTGAGCTGAAGTTGATCGGTATTCACGTCGGTATCCCCTGGGTTGATGAAATGATTGCCATGGCCTGGAAACACGAAAACGTGTTTATCGGCTGCGATGCGCATCGTCCGAAGTACTGGCCGAAACAGTTTACGCATTACATCAACAGCTTTGGTCAGGACAAAGTGATCTTCGGTACTGATTACCCTGTGCTGCCATTCAAACGCACTGTTGAAGACATCGATAACTTAGGCCTGCGTCCTGAAGCACGTCGCAAGCTTATGCGTGACAACGCTGTGCGTATCTATGGTCTAGAAGACTAGACTGTAAGCAACAAGCATTAGGAAGCCCCGCCGGTCGCAGACCCGCGGGGCTTTTTATTGGCTGTCATGTGGCAGGCTTTGCATCACGGGGAATACTTTTCTCCTTAGAGCTACGCAATGCGTCGAAAAGTATTCCCCGTGACGCTCGCCAAAAAGTCGGCGGCAATCAGGACTCGTCACTGCTGCGTCTTCGGGAGCGCCGGGAGGCAGGAAGCCGGAGGCGCGGACGCTGATTCGAGCCGCACAGGGAAGTGTGGCGAGATTAAGCAGGAGTGACTAACCCTGATTGCCGCAGGCACAAAAAAACCCGCACTGATTTCTCAGGGCGGGCTTCTATTTTTGTAGCGAGTGACGTTAGTCGACAGACTTAGTCGCACCTGACTCAAACATCGCTGCAATATCAGCGTCGCTCAGGCCGGCTTCGCCTAATACTTCCTGGCTATGCTCACCAAGGCGTGGCTGCGGACGGCGTACGTCTGCAGGCGTCTTGGAAAACGTTGTTGGATAGCGGGTCATACGAATCTTACCTTCGGTCGGGTGATCGTATTCCTGCCAGAATCCAACTGCCTTAAGGTGCGGATCATCCAGCAAACCATCAAGCGTATTAACGGCAATAACAGGTACCGGCGTATCAGCGAACACGTCGAACCACTCATCAGTAGTACGGGTCGCCATAACACGGGCTGTTTCCTGATAAGTGTCATCAATATTGGCAACACGATCAGACAAGGTTTTAAAACGAGGATCTTCAGCCAAACCGTCTTCACCGGTTTTCTCGCAGAAAATCTTCCAGTGATTATTCATGTAAGGAAGAATGGCGATGTAACCGTCTTTGGTCTTGTAGGGTTTACGGTGATAGCTCATCAAACGCTTATAACCGGCCGAGCCGATAGGTGGCTCAAAGGTGTTGCCCCACAGATGTTCTGCCATGGTGAAATACACCATAGTTTCGAACATAGGTACTTCGATCTCCTGACCTTCACCTGTGCGCTCGCGGGAGAACAACGCCGCTGTAACCGCGTTCACCACAGCCATTGCTGTCGTTTTATCTGCCAGCACTGTCGGCAGATAGCGCGGCTCGCCCAGCACCATCTCGTTCAGCATCGCGATACCACTCGCGGCCTGAATAGAATCATCCAGCGCACCGCGGGTACCGTAAGGCCCTTCTTTGCCGTAGCCGTAGCTACCGCAATAAATAATATTGGGATTAACCGCTTTAACAGCATCGTAATCGATACCCAGCTTGGTCATGACCTGCGGGCGGTTGTTGTGAATCATCACATCAACTTCAGCAGCAATTTTTAGCAGCGCCTCACGTGCAGACTCCTGCTTAAGATCCAGAACAATGCTGCGCTTATTGCGATTGCATGTCAGATACAGTGCAGACATCCCCGGGTTACGTGATGCACCAAGACTACGGTTGCTATCACCATACGGAGGCTCAACTTTAATCACCTCTGCACCCATGTCGGCGAGCATCTGGCACGCAAACGGGCCCAGAACAACGCTGGTGACTTCAAGAATTTTAATACCTGCTAAAGGACCTGCCATGGTCTTCTCCTGCTATATGGCCGGCGATATCTTTTATTGTCTTGTAGATATCTGCGAGAAACTTAACTGAATGCCGGAATGATACCAGCATGGGGGATAGAGAGCTTATCCCTGAAAAAGCAAAAGCCCCGCCCGTATCCGGGCGGGGCTTTCTATACACCCAATTAGATGTAGTGGGTCTCGTTCTCTGCATTCGGATGCTCAAAATCATGAGGATGATTATGGCCGTCCGAAGACACTGTCCATTTGTACAAATCAGGACGTGTGCGCGAGAGCTGTGCAACTGCACGATCACGGTTTTCTTCAGGTGATGTCCACGGGTTCCAGTGGAAGTAGTTGTGCAGTTTGGCGTCAGTACGACCAAATGCCAACGTACCCATATCACAAGAAAAGGCGCCGTGGTTAATATAAGGAGGACGCCAGAAGTAGCCACCGGTAGGCAGTTCACCGAACTGCATCATGTGGGAAGTACCCCAGATGTGGTAAGCCTCTTCAGCACTATCGTGATAAGAGATGTTGTCCTGCCAGAATTTAGGTGTCATGCAGTACAGGAATGACAATGCTTCGGTCAGCGGATCGTACTTAAGTACTTTCAGCAAGCAACCGGGAGCAACTGCAGGGTAAATAGCACCGCTGGTAGGCTGCCACTGGATGTCATCGTATGCGTTGACAGAGGTGAGCTGGTCACGCATAGCCAGTTTGTGATCTGAGTCAGACTCAACAAAGCTAGGCTCTGCAAAGTTGTACATCACCATCACAGTAGCTGTGCGGGGAACCTTCATTTCCGGCATATGCACGCCGGGAGGAATACGGAAGTAATGACCAGGACGGTACGTAGTATCACCGTACTTAATGGTGCCAGAGAGAATCAGCATCTCTACTTCGGTATAACTCATGCCCGGAGGCTGTTTGTAACCGGATTCAAACTTAACGGTCATGGTGCAAGCACCGGTGCCGTTATCCAGACTCAACATTTTAAAGTGCATACCCTTTTTGAAACCGGGCAGCGTAAACTTTCTAAAGTCTACAGTCTTGTCGACAAATGGCTCAATATGTGGACGGGCCATTACTATCTCCTATTAATAGGTTATTTAAACGGGCGTTGGTAAAAGTTAAAAAACTTACCAAACAACCTTGTCTTTACGGCCTGTCGGCTTGGTAGGAATCTGATCTTGTGTAAGAACAATACGATCAGTGAAGTGCTGATTCCAACCGCGCGTCATGCAACGCTGGAAAAACTCTTCATACCACTGAGCACGCTTCTCTGCGAGATCAACGTTCATTTCTTTCTGAATTGCTTTATGCAATTTTTTCTGCACGCCAGCTTCTTTCTTCAACCACGCTTTTGTGGCTGCAGGAACCGTGTGCTTAATGTAAGGCTTTTTCTTGGCCATTTCGTCCTCTAGCTATCTATATAGATTCGGGGGGAACGAGACTATGTCAGGAAGTCTCACACCTTGTCAAACCTTTACAGAGCTTGACATGCGGGTGCTATTTTTGCGCAAAAGCGGCGTCAGTAAAATGACTTAAATCATCCCCCTTAGGGAAAACCCTTATGGACTAATGATTTCCGCTCAGCTTTTTAGCCAACCGACCACCGCATTTGTCCAATTTTCGGGCTGTTCATCGAGAATATCGAAGGTTCCGCCATCAATTTGCAGGTAATCAAATGCGGGATACAACTCTTTGGCGCGCTCTGCGAGGTGATGAATAGAGTCACCTGAGTTACTGAAAATCAGCGTTTGATGGGTCAGTTTCGCCATCGCAGCACCGTGGTCATAGGCCATAACAGCATCATGGGCGTACCAGACATTAGGACCTGCAGCCATGCCCTGAACAACGTGCTTATGAATAGCATCCAGATCGGTCCAGCCGGGTTGCGCATCCATACGAAACTTCCACTGGGTCGTGAGGTGACTGCCGTCTTCGACCGGCCCCCATTCTTTTTCAGCAGCAAGGTGCGCTTTGAAAAATGCCCGTTCGTCTTCGGTCAAGGGCAAAGGACCGTTCAGAATCACCCGGTTGATGCGTTCCGGAAATTGCTGAGCAGCGTCGGTAGCCACCAACGCGCCGGTGTGATGCCCGAGAATATCGACTTTATCGATGCCCAGCGCATCCAACACTGTTGGCACAATGTGTGAATACTCATCCATGGAAGGCACATGATCAGGCCCGTCAGACATGCCGTAACCGGGCATATCAATCGTGATAACTTTGAAGCCCTCTTTCGCAAGTAACGGCACTACCTTGTCAAACTGACACATGTTGGTAGGCGACTGATGACACAACACCAACGGTGAACCTTCACCACTGGTTGCGTAATGGATCTGGCCAAAGCGGCCATCAACGTAAGCTCTGACAGGCTTCATTCTGAATTCCTTAATTTAAAAAATATCCGATGCACTTGTACCGGACTGTATAAAAACCAGAGGCGCAGTGTGCCATATCACAAAGCTTCTGTGGCACATCGCGCGCGTTCACAGCATCCGGCACAAATGCCCGCCATCGACGACCAGTTCGCTGCCGTTCATATACCCTGATGCGTCGGAGGCCAATAGCAACAAGGGCCCGCTCAGTTCATCAAGCCGGCCGACACGACCGGTCGGTATTCGGGCCTGCATCGCCAGACCGTCGGGGGTGTCGAAGTACCCGTCAGTCATCTCAGTCGGAAAGTAGCCCGGAGATATAGCGTTCACACGAATACCACGTCCGGCCCACTCCTGCGTCATCGCCCGGGTAAGGTGCAAAACGCCGGCCTTAGAAGCAGCGTAGGGGCCCAGTCCCGGATTGGTGCCGGTCGCAAGTATCGATGCAATATTAATGATGGAGCCACCCTGCCCTGCGGCGTTCAATCGTTTTACCGCCTCCGCCGAAACCATCCAGACCGACTTCAAATTGCTATCGAGCACATAGTCCCAATCATCCGTACCGATTTCATCCAGCTGACCTACGCCGCTTACTCCCGCATTGTTGACCAGCACATCTACCGTACCGAATGCTTCTTCGGCCGCAGCAAAAGCATTTTGAATACTGTCGTTGTCGGTCACATCGAGGCTTACCGCCAGCGCATTCCCCCCGGCCGACCGGATTGATTCGGCGGTATCGGCAAGTTTATCTGCCCGCCGTGCACCTACCACCACGTTCGCGCCGGCAGCGCCCAAAGTTTGCGCGAAATGTCGCCCCAAACCGCTGCTGGCACCTGTCACCAATGCGGTTTTGCCATTTAACTGAAATGTCTGATCCATAGTTTACCTGTCCGTTCAGAACGCTAACCGGGCACGAACCGGAATACCGGCAAGGCGTGGAATAACGTCCGAGTATGGCAACCCGACCGCAGAATTGGAATAATCGGCGCCATTCTACGATTCAGACTGACGAAGGAAACCAAATGGATCTGAACAATAAAACGATCGTGATCACCGGTGCGGCTCGGGGCTTAGGCGCTGCAATGGCAGCGCGTCTTGCCGGACTGGGCTGCAAACTTGCACTGGTGGACCTGGACAAAGACTCTATCGAAGACGCAGCAAACAAATGTCGTGCTGCGGGCGCGGAGGTCAACTGCTACGGAGCCAACGTCGGCAATGAAGATGATGTCGTTGCGCTATTCAAACAAGTCGTTGCCGACTTTGGCAGTGTGGACGGACTCGTTAATAACGCGGGCATTACGCGCGACGCACTAATGCTCAAGTACAAAGACGGCCAGCAGGTTTCCAAAATGAGTCTGGAACAGTGGCAGCAGGTCATTGATGTCAACCTGACCGGAGTGTTCCTGTGTGGTCGCGAAGCTGCCGCCCATATGATTGAACAAGGTAGCAAAGGCTGCATCATTAATATTTCCAGCATTTCCAGGGCAGGAAACATGGGGCAAACCAACTACAGTGCTGCGAAAGCCGGCGTAGAATCTATGGCAGTAGTCTGGGCCAAAGAATTGTCACGCTACGGCATCCGCGCAGCATCGATTGCCCCCGGGTTTGTAAACACAGAAATGGTTGCTTCGATGAAACCCGAAGCGCTGGATAAAATGAAAGCCATGATTCCGGCACGCAGAATGGCGGAACCGGATGAGCTGGCACACGCTGTAGAGTTTATTTTACAAAACGACTACTTCAATGGTCGCTGCCTTGAACTCGATGGCGGCCTGCGACTTTAAGCCCAAACAGCAGCAACAATAGCCATAAAAAAGCCCGGTCAACACCGGGCTTTTTTATGCAATGAGCTCAGATCCGAAATCCAACTAAAACCCCGGCAAAGGCTCCAACACAACAGGGGGTGGTGCCGGAGCCTGTTCAACGACAAGCGCACCTGCCTGACAGGATACGTCGCCAGCCTCGCAATCCACCTCTTCAGCCGCCTCTGCCAGACGCTTAGCCGTTAACATGTAGTTTTCAACACAAGCGCCTTCGCCCTGTTGCGCCATCCGTGAACGCACGCAAGACTGCTTGGACGCATAAATGCACTTCAAACCATAGCGGCTGGCGATACAAAAACGTCTGTTACCTTTATTGCCATACAACGTATAGTTTTCGCGGCAGTATCCGCCATTGGCCAACGCTACTGCATCACACCTTTCGCGGGTCGGATAATTGCACATAGTGCGCTCGTCTCTCACCAGACAAAATGCACCGGACCCCGAGCCTTGCGGAAAGCTCAGAAGCGGGTACAACAACATCAGGCTGAGAAAAAACAAACGCATATTAAAATTCCGGCAACCGGTATACCTTCTATATAAGGTCATTATCTCACGATTCAATCCGTGACAACTGTTAAACAGGTCGGATAAGTGGGACTCAAAAGTTCTGACAACCAGCAGAGACGGCGGTTCCGGCAATACGGCCTAATAACCAGCTAAATAACAGTTTCGAATAACGCCGTTATTGCGGACAACCGCGGCGCAGCATCCGGCACACCAATAATCTGCATACCGGCGCTTATATCGCCTGCCTCGGGCACGCCAACAGGAATAGAAACGGCCGGCACCCCCATAAGGTTGACGGGCCTGGTGTTACGACTCGCTCTGGATTGAAAAGCCAACACATTTTCAACTGTATCCAGAGATTCAACGGGAGGCGGCAAGCAAGGGGCTGTCGGCACTATCCAGACATCAAGTCCCGCAAGCGCCAGAGCTGTTTCAGCAGCAAAATCGTCCAGTTCCTCATTGCTCACCAGAACTCTATCGGCCTCATCATTCCGCAACAGCTTTGCTCGAGTTACCGGGTCAAGTTGATCCGAATAGTTTTTTATAGATGCACCGCCCAAAGACGCGATTAGCTCATCCGGCAAATTGTCAGAAAAGTAGCGATCGGCAATCGAGCAATCGGGCAAAGCAAACTGCGAGAAAACAACACCCGATTTTTGTAGCTTGTGAACCGCAAGTAAAAACGCCTGCTCAACTTCCGGATCTAGGTCCTCAAGAAAGCGCGCATCGGGAATACCTACTTTCAAACCTTTAAGAGAAACGCCGACATTCTTCCCGTGATCAGATATCCGGCTGAGCAAAAAATCAAGATCAGCTGCTGTAGAAGTCAACAAACCTATACGGTCAAACCTTTCAGATAATTGAAAAATTCCCGCCGACGACCAGTCAGCAGGGGCTGGCAAATAACCGGTTATTCCACAAAATGCGGCTGGCGCCCTCACGGATCCGCCGGTGTCAGTGCCCAGAGCAAATGCACACAAACCTGCAGCGACCGCTGCCGCAGAACCCGCACTGGAGCCGCCTGTTACCAAGCCCTCTAGCTTCGGGTTAAGTGGCATTTTCCGGCCGATATTGTGCTGGGCAAAGCCAAACTCTGTTGATCGCGTCTTTCCGGTAAACACACAACCCAGAGTGCGCAGTTGCCTCACAAGCGGACCTTCCTCAGGGCACAGGCTCTCAAAAGAAGCAGCGGATGCGGCACTCGCCGGCATCCCGGATACGCTTATGAGTTCTTTAACCAGTACCGTCAAACCCGCAAGGGGGAATTCGGTGCCGTCGGCAATCGACGCATCTATCTCGCCAGCACGGAGCAATGCTGCCTTGCTGTCCTCATAAACAACGCTATCTGCACGGGATGCATCACGGGTTCGCTGCAAAGAATCACGCGTCAGAGCCGAAACACTTAATGTGCCAAGGGAAACACCACCGACAATACTGGCCAGACTGGTTCGGGCCGCCATTAATTTAAGCCGTATCCTGAGGCAGGTCCTTGAAGAATTCTTTGGCTATCAGCAAAGCATCCCGGGCCGCAGGAATACCGGCATAGGGCGCTACCTGTAGCAATGCCTCGGTTATTTCCAGACGTGAACAGCCGTTATTGATCGCGCCACGTAAGTGCACTTTGAGCTCATTGCTGTGCTTACCTGCCGCAAGCACAGCAATAGTAATCAGGCTTCTTTCGCGTAAGCCAAGCCCCGGGCGGGACCACACAGCACCCCAGGCGTAATCAGTGATTAGTGCATCCAGAGGCTCAGTCACGTCATCCAGCTCACCTAACCACCGGTCTACAAACTCATCGCCAACAACACTACGCCGGAGTTGCATGGCCTTTTTGGAATTTTCGCTCATTGCTGCAGCCTCGTTAACACACTGAAAATACTGACCAAAGTATTCAACTTAACCGCACTGCATGCAAGCCAGCATTCTGCTCAATACGCGGCATCAGACGATGCGCCGGACAGCAGACCGTCTATATATTAGGTAAAACCCGCTTGCATAGGCTTATTGCTGTAGGTATGTTCAGAGAAATACTCAAAAAAACTAGTATAAGAACAATGATCCTGAGGGAGTCCCGCAAGATGAAACACCAGAAATTTCTATTAACTGCTGCACTGGCTGTCAGCGCTGTTTCGCTGCAAGGCTGTGGTGGCAGCGATGACCCGGCCAACGGCGGCACGGCATTAGGCATATATGAAAACGGGGGCATCCAATTTACTGCCGCCGATATCGGGCCTGAACCTTCAGATGCTAACGGCATGGTGGCACAAAACGGCTGGGGCGTATTTAATATTAACGGTGAAGTCTTTATCGGTTTTACAACCGCCAACGATTACTCCGGCCCTGGCCCTGAAGATGAAGATAGCTACACCGGTATCGCAGCACTCGATGGCTTTTATCGAATGTATGAATACGATGATACTGATCGCATCTACTACCCCATCGGTGAAGCCGACATAGCTCAAGGCAGCTTATTAGAAGGTGACTGGTGTTACACACAAACAATTAGCACCAAACCAGGCGACCCGCTTTCAGTATTGGAAGCCGTTATTGAGATCCCCGAAGGTGGTGAGGCAGCTGACTTTGACGATATTCAATCGGTGCTGGCCTGTGCAGAGGTAGACATATATCCGGATTCTATTGAAAGCGAGCTGGATGACACGCTTTACATTAGCGTCAGTAATAATCTGGATTTGCTGCGTGATTCAGATCTTCAGGTTGGTGATATTTACGCAGAAGGCCCCGAGTACGGAGATGGCAACGGACACACGCTTACAATGCTTTCTCCCGGCAACACTAACTTTAACGCCACAGGCTTTTTAGGTTGTGATCTTGCAGGAAGCTTCAGCGCCTTTGACCCCGAGCTAAACATCTACTCTGTTACCGGCACGCTTGTTGAACCAGTATTTAACCCTGTGTTAGTAGCCGTACCAGTCGAGGAAGAATGCCTGGACGCCGGCGCCACCTTTGAAGGCGTTGCTTTTCTCGACGCCAAGGAAAGCGCTGTACTTACTCTAGGTGGAGAGTTCCTCAGTGGTGAAGACCGGTTTGCCACCTACCTCGAGCTTTACACAGAACTCGATCTGTAACAAAAAGATAACCATAGCAATAAAAAAACCCCGCTTTATGCGGGGTTTTTTTATATCTCAGCTGAACAAACTGAAGAATTATTCTTCCGGCGCAATAACCATCTTCATGCCATCGAGCTCTTCGCTCATAAATACCTGGCAAGACAAACGCGATTCGCCTTCTTTGTAGCACTCAGTTTCTTCCAGAAGCTCAAGCTCGTCATCCTGTGCGTCAGGAATCTTAGAGGCATGGTCACCATCAACGTAGATGTGGCAAGTTGCACATGAACACATACCGCCACACAACGCTTCGATGCCACCATCGATCTCACGCAACGGCTCGTAAACTGACTGGCCTACTTCGAGTTCAAACTCATGCTGACCGCCTTCACGGTCGGTAACAAAAATCTTTGGCATCGCTACTGCAACTCCTAAAAAAGCGGCCCGCGTAATTCAAAAAGAACGAGGCCAAATAATCAAATGGTGCTAAAAATAATGTCAGGAAATCCCTGAAACGGCGCGAAATATAACACACAGACAGTTACAGACCAGTATCGGTATACCGCAATCACCCGCCTATCGGAGGGCCGGCGGGCCCGCCGCGGGCAGACAATCCTTTAAAAGCCTTATGCCGCGCCGCTTTTCATGTCCTGCGGGGCATCATAACAATCGCTGTCTTCCGCCAATCGCTGCACCTCCGCCAGCAACAAACGCATGCGCCGTTGAGCAGTACTTGCTTCTTCACAGGCGCCGCAGATTGGATTATTACAAGGCTGGCGGGAAAACAACCAATACTGGACGGCTCCGGCAAGCATCCCTGATCCAATATCCCAAAGATCTGCCGAGTCATCAGCATCGAGCATTTGGTTACCCAGTTCTACTACACCCTCAGCGGCCTGATCATAAGTATGCTGATCGGAATCTGACATGATGAAAACTATCCTCTACGGGCAGAACGTAAGTTAGATCTATTTGTTAAGAGATTCGCGTAAATTCTAGCACTGCTTTTACGATGTCGGTAAGTAACTTTACACTTTGCATTACAAGTTAAAAATACTTGAGACCAACTCTAAAAACGGAACACCACGCCGGCATTCGCCTGAAACTGCCACAACATATTGCCGCTGGTTTGAATCGAACATGCGGCACCGCCATTGCCACCGCATATCCACGTTTTATCGCTACTGATTACAGTACCGAGAACGCGCCCTTCCAAACGCAAGCCGATACGCTTTGTAGGAAAGAACTTCCAACCGCCACCGGTAGAAAAGCCAAAGTAATAATCAGAGGAACCGTCTTTGGGCGCAATCCGTGTAGCACCGGCCGTCGCTACAAAATAAGGGACTGCCGTATTGGACTGACCTAGATACGTACCACCAATCTGCAGCGTATCTATATCGAGTTTAACGCCATCGTCTTTGACCTTTGTATCCTGATGGTTGTAGTAGATCTCCCACTCGGTCGGATACTTTGACGGCCAGTTAACCGTAAAGCCATAGTTGGCAGATTCATCCAGATCCAGCGTTTGCTTCTGACCGGGATCATCTTCGTCTTCAATCTTAATACCACCACCCATAGTAAAGCCGGCAAAGGGGGTGACTTGTATATTTTTCAAACGCTGCTCGGCGTTAGCCGATAACGTAAATAAAGATAGAAGGCCTATCAACGTGACAATCCTTCTCATAAATTATTAGCCGGCTTTGCGGTGCCGTCTCCTACCGAATCTATAATGATTTGCACCGCCTGCTCTGCGGTATCTGCGGGAGACAATAGATTCAGATCATCCTCACAAATGGTCCCTTCCGGAACCATTGTGTCGGTCATAAACCTTTGCAAGTCACCCCAGTAACTGCCACCCATGCCGACGACAGGAAAGTCATGCAGTTTATCGGTCTGCATGAGCGTCATCACCTCAAAAGCTTCATCCATCGTGCCGAAACCGCCGGGCAAAACTACAAATGCAGATGAATACTTAACCAGCATGACCTTGCGTACGAAAAAATGCTCGAATTCGATGAACCGGTCCAGGTACGGATTCGGGTGCTGTTCTTTAGGCAGCTGAATATTACAGCCAATACTGTAGCCGCCTGCCTCCCGGGCACCGCGGTTAGCGGCTTCCATAATGCCGGGACCACCGCCGGTCATTACGGCAAAGCCTGCTTTCGCCAACTCAGCACCTACTTCCCGCGCCAGGTCATAATATTCATGCCCATCTTCGTAGCGGGCCGAGCCAAACACCGTGACACACGGCCGGTCCAGTTCTATCTCTTCGAAGCCACGCAAAAATTCCAGAAAAATACGAACAGCACTTTCGAGATCCTGCTCACGCCCACGCTTACCTGTTAAGAAAAGTCGCTCTGCATCTTTAACGGCGGACAACAAAGGCGCCGCACCCGAAAGATAACTATCCTCTGACATCTAGTCCGCAGCCTCTTAATTAACTTTCAAACTCGCTTTTACCGTAGTGCCCTGTCCAACGACACTATCGATAGTGAGCTCTCCGCCATGTGCCTCAACAATTCTGCGACACAGGTACAAGCCCAGGCCGAAACCACCAGTGTGGCGACTCCGCGCCGGGTCAGCACGATAAAAAGGCTCGGTCGCACGATCGAGGTCCGCCTCAGACATACCTTCACCATGATCTTTTACTAGCAGGCAAGCGAAATCTCCCTGCCGCTGTAACTCAACCTCAACCGGCTTATCCGGATCGGGGGAATGGCGCAAGGCATTCTCAATAAGGTTACGGGCCAGCAAACGCACCCGGGTTGCATCGAAGTCGCCGTTAAGATCATCGGCAGAGTCTTTAAGCAATAACCGGCCTTCTTCCCGCTGACCAAAATCAGCATCTATGACGAAGCTCACCAACTCGCGCAAGTTGCCAGGCTCTCGGCGAATACTGGCATGCCTCGTGTTTAGCGCCTCACTCTCAAGAATATCCGAGATAAGCCGTTCCATCTCTTCCACATCCTCGAGCAGGTTTCGTTTGACTGCTTCATCATCAAGGAACTCAAGCGCCACCTTGGTCCTGGTTAATGGTGAACGCAACTCATGACTGATTGCCAACATCAGCTGCCGCTTTGCCTCGAGCATATCCTGCAGATCATCGGCCATCGTATTGATGCCAACAGCCAGGTCTCCCAAATCGTCGTTGCGGTAACTGGTAATGCGGTAATCCAAATCACCACTACCTATTATGGCCGCGCCCTCCTGCATTTTCTGCACCGGCGCGATAAGCCAGCGCACACCTACAAAACACACAAGCAATACCAGCACACCGACAAAACTGAAGATTAGCGCCGGCTCAAAAGGCACAACGGGCTGAGACGACATTTTTGGTGATACAAACACGATGTCGTAACCGCCCTGGGTTAGCTTCACATAGGCCCGGTTTTCATAACGGGAAAACTCCACCTTCTCAACCTGCTTGATCCACTCCTCCATCTCACCGCTTTGCGCCTCACTCAGCCTCAGCAATGACAACGGACCAAACGAAATATTGTCGATATCCGGAAAAAGCTCGGATGAAGTCCAGCTAACATCAGGGCCCTTAAGCCGGATGTCTACCGGTATGCGCGCGGTAATCTCCGCTGCACGCTCTATAGACGGCGGCGTACCAATATCGCTCAGAACATAGTCCGCATGCAGCGCGATATGAGCCCCGACGACCTGCCGAAGAGCATCAGTATCCTGAAACAGACTCAGCGAGAAACTTGCCGCGTACGAATAAATAACGGACCCGAGCAAAAATACCAGAACCAGACGGGCCGACAGTGAGTGCAGCAGACGCTTTAAATAGTTCATGCACTGTCTCCGCCGACAAAGACGTAACCGGTGCCCCAAACCGTTTTAACGAACCGCTGATCTTTGCCGGTATCGCCCAGCTTCTGCCTGAGGCGACTGACCAAAATGTCCACCGAACGGGAAAACAACTGGGCATCGATACCGCGCAACTCGTTGAGTATCTCATCGCGGGTAAAATTCTTGCCCGGATTCTGCGCAAACAAAATCAACAACTGGTACTCCATAGTCGTCAACTCGAGTTGACTGCCGGCAAGATTAACTACACGTCGCTCGAGATTAATCTCGAGGTCATCAAATTTAATCTCAGTTGTACTCGCGGGTGCATCTCCACTTCTCCGCAATACGTTCTGGATTCGTGCTACCAATTCGCGCGGCTCAAAAGGCTTGGGCATGTAGTCATCTGCACCAATCTCCAAGCCAACAATCCTGTCGGTTACTTCGCCACGTGCTGTAAGCATAATAATGGGGACGCTACTGCTCTTTCGAATGGTGCGGCATACATCGAAACCATCCTGACCCGGCAACATCACATCAAGAATCACAAGATCAGGGGTTAGATTATCCAGAACCTTAAGACCGTTTTCCGGATCGGTCGCAACCGTCAAGTCCAATTCAAAACGATCAAAATAAGCAGTAAGCAACTCGCCCAGCTTCACGTCATCATCAATTAAAAGAATTTTTGTCATAGCCAAGTGCTCATCAGGCAGTAATTAGTTTTAGTAAAGGTTCATTGTAGCTAGCCCAATCACATCGACCGGTACCGAGTTACAAAAAGTTACAGCACAAGCTTTCCGGAAAGCCCTTATGCCTTGCTATCCGGCTCAACGAAACACCATTTCAGACTCGGTACCTGAGCCTTCAGCTCACGCTCCAGCGCATTAATCCGGTCCACCGCCACGTCTATTGATATGCCCGGTTTCATTTGTATTTTCATAGCCAGCATCATATCGGGGCCAAACTGAAGGGTAATAGTATTCAGAACCCTTTCAACACTATCGTCAGCCGCTGCTATCTCGTCCAGTAGCTCCTGCAGATCCGGCTCAGCTGATTTTCCAATCAACAATGAGCGAATCCTCAGGACCAGAAACAGCGAAACAAATATCAAAACAATACCGATCGCAATTGAGCCCATGGCGTCGAATACAGGGTTGCCGGTATACACCGTTAATAACAATGCGATCAAAGCCAGTGTCAGACCCGTCAACGCCGCAAGATCTTCGCCAAAAATCACCACGAGCTCGGCGTTACGCGTATGGCGCAGCCACTCACTCAGTGGTTTACTACCGCGCAATTTTTTCACTTCCCGCAGCACGCCAAACATAGCGCCGCCTTCGAGAAACACTGCCAGTACTAATACACCGATTGCGACCCAGATCTGGTTCAAAGGTTCGGGGTTCTGCAATTTATGCACGCCCTCATAAATAGAAAACAAACCACCCAGACTGAACAGTACGATGGCAACAATAAAGCTCCAGAAATAGCTCAATTTGCCGTAACCAAGAGGGTGCTCGTCATCTGCAGGTTTCAATGAACGCTTAAGGCCTAAAAACAGCAAAACCTGATTGGTGCTGTCGGCAAAAGAATGAATGGCTTCAGCCATCATGCTGCCGGACCCGGTAAACAAAGCAGCCCAGGTCTTGGCGATAGCTATCCCAAGATTCGCCATAAACGCGTACAGAATTGCGCGGGCTGAAGCATCATGACTACCTGAAGATGGTGCACTCATATAAGGTCACTTGTTCCGGTCAGTAAACGGACAAAAATCATAGCACGCTGTATGCTCAACAACCTGACAGTTATCTGCGGAAATCAGGATGAGTGATAGATACTCTGCTGTTACAGATGAGTACAGGCAGCTTGCGCCAAACTATGACGAACGTTGGGCGCGCTATGTGCGCGATAGCCAGGCTCACACCCTCAAGACCATCGGGACCTTTAATTCGGGTAGCGCTCTTGATGTTGCCTGTGGGACCGGCACCATGCTGCAGTCTCTGCACCAGCGATATCCGGAAGCCACCCTGAGCGGTTGCGATATTTCACCCGAAATGCTCGAAATCGCAGATACAAAGCTGGGGTCTGCAGCTTCACTGATTAATAGCCCGGCTGAAAAGCTGCCGTATCCGGACAACTCATTTGAGTTGATAACTTGCAACAGCGCACTGCATTACTTCCCCGATGCAGAATCGGCTGTACGCGAAATGTGGCGGGTGCTGCTGCCCGGAGGGCAGTTAGTCATCACCGACTGGTGCAACGACTTTATTACTGTGCGCTTCTTGAATCGGATACAACAGTGGCGGGATCCCGCACACATAAGAACATTCGGCAGCCGGCAACTCCAAACCTTGATTAGCTCCGCAGGAATGAACATTGAACACTGTGAAACCTACAAGCTGGACTGGTTTTGGGGTCTTGCCACCGTAAGCGCAAGCAAGCCGGTTTAGGTATAGTGCCGAAATGACAACACTCACCTCCGATGAAACCAGCGCACTAGACGA
>Ga0209692_10000831_pt1 | contig 54096 bp, 39 predicted proteins | sample tdDd472_FD_187129 | JGI IMG/M metagenome (GOLD analysis project Ga0209692, IMG submission 187129) | Marine sediment microbial communities from the Atlantic coast under amendment with organic carbon and nitrate - tdDd47.2 (SPAdes)... | ecosystem: Environmental > Aquatic > Marine > Coastal >... | reverse complement strand
ATTTCTTTTGCTATGGCTGCTACAACTTGTGGAAACTGAGTGGAATCCTCGTCTGAAAAACCGACATCAAAGGCAATTACAGAAGCCCCGGATTCAGTCAATTTGGCAATCAACTGCGCCATTACGATGCGGTTCCAGGGCCAGCGACCATATTTTTCCAACGATTTCTCATCTATTGCAGCAATGACAACTTGACCGTTTGGCGGTGATATTCCTCTGCTTTTAAATTTAAAATCCAAAGCTGTCAGTTCCATTTGATCCAGCAGACCAAACTCCCAGTTTTGCTCTTCTTTTAGCAAAAACAAACTGAAGAAAATTATAGAAACCATCACACTGATTCTAAGTGTACTTGGTTTTAAAAATTTGGTTAATATCTCAAGCATTCATGCTTTTCCATCATTTTATAATACCATAAGATTCACAACGTTTGACATAATACCATTTAGCATATTGAAACTGCGACAATATTCCACTCATTTTTGCAAATATTTGTTGCTTAACGGATTTAATGGTTCTATCTTGTATGACTGTATATTTTTATCATATTATGGAACTGGTTTAATTAAGTATTGAGGTTATTATGAGCAAATCAACATCTGACAAAAAAACAGAAGTTGCAACTGAGTCTGTACCTTCCAATTTCATTAAAGAAATCATTACGGAAGATCTCAAAAACAACAAAAACGATGGTCGTGTGGCAACCAGATTTCCACCTGAACCAAATGGATATTTACACATAGGCCATGCAAAATCCATCTGCCTGAATTTTGGTATTGCATCCGCATATCCAAATGGAACATGCAACCTGAGATTTGATGATACGAATCCGACCAAGGAAGACATCGAATATGTTGATTCGATAATGGAAGACGTTCATTGGCTGGGATTCGACTGGGAAGATCGTCAACACTATGCATCCGATTATTTCGAAAAACTGCACGATTTTGCAATTCAGCTCATTGAAGCCGGCAAAGCCTATGTCTGTGACTTGAACGAAGCCGAAACAAGAGAGTATAAAGGTAATTACTACACAAAAGCCAAGCCAAGCCCATACAGAACAAGAAGCGTAGAAGAAAACCTCGATCTCTTTAAACGCATGCGCGAGGGCGAATTTAAGGACGGCGAAAAATCACTGAAAGCTATTGTGGATCTTGAATCGGCAAATATGAACATGCGTGATCCGGTTATTTACCGAATCAAACACGCCAATCATCACCGCACGGGTGACAAGTGGTGCATCTATCCGATGTACGATTTTGCCCATGGCCTTTCTGATGCAATTGAAGGCATTACACATTCAATCTGCACCCTGGAATTTCAGGATCATCGTCCATTGTACAACTGGTTTCTGGAAGTGTTGAAGATTGAACAGCCACCACAGCAGATCGAGTTTGCCAGATTAAATCTTACCTACACAGTTATGAGCAAGCGTAAACTGCTAGAGCTGGTAGAAGAGAAGTTCGTCAGCGGTTGGAACGACCCCAGAATGCCGACGATCTCCGGCCTCAGAAGACGTGGATTTACCTCGAAGTCAATAAGAAACTTTGCCGAAAAAATCGGTGTTGCCAAAGCAGATAGCATGGTGGATGTAGCCTTGCTGGAGCATTGTGTAAGAGAAGACCTGAACGATTCCGCTCCTCGTGTAATGGGTGTGTTAAATCCACTTAAGCTGGTTATTGACAATTTCCCCGAAGATGAAGTCATGGAACTGGATTGTCCGTATCATCCCGAAGCACCGGCGATGGGCTCCAGAATGGTACCTTTTACTAAAGTTTTGTATGTCGAGAAAGACGACTTTAAAGAAGAGGCTCCCAGAAAATGGTTCCGTCTGGCTCCCGGTAAAGAAGTTCGTTTGCGCTATGCCTGCCTCGTAACATGTAACGAGGTTATCAAAGATGAAAATGGCGAAGTAGTTGAGTTGCATTGCACCTGGGACCCTGAATCCAAAGGTGGAACATCTCCTGATGGCAGAAAAGTCAAGGGAACTATTCATTGGGTTTCTTCCGAACATGCCATTGACGCAGAAGTTCGTTTGTATGACAGACTTTTCAACGTTTCCAACCCCATGGGAAATTCGGACGAAAAAACCTTTAAGGATCATATAAACCCGGACTCATTGACAATACTTAAAAACTGCAAACTGGAACCAAGCCTGAAAGGGTTAAAACCTGAAGAACATTATCAACTTGAACGCCTTGGTTATTTCAATGTAGACAATGTCGATTCTTCTGAAGGCAATATTGTTCTGAATAGAACTGTTCCACTAAGAGATTCCTGGGCCAGAATTGAAAAAGCAAATAAAAAGAAGTCAAATAAGCAGCCAAAACAAAAGCAAGCCAAAAAAGAGGATGACAAGCAAATCAAGATTGATGATTTCGCAAAAATTGATTTGCGTGTCGGTTTGGTTAAAGAAGCCAGCTTTGTTGAAGGTGCAGACAGACTGCTACGATTGATTGTAGATGTTGGCGAAGAAAAACCAAGACAGATATTCTCGGGAATCCGTTCAAGTTATCCCGAACCGGAAATACTTATTGGTACATATGTAATTGTAGTAGCCAACCTTAAACCACGCAAAATGAAATTTGGAATTTCAGAGGGTATGGTTCTGTCCGCCGGGAACGATCCCAAAAAATTCAGAGTAGCTACATTTGCAGATGACTGTAAGCCTGGAGACGAAATTAGCTAAGTAAAAACATAAACATCAATATCCTGGAGGAAGACATGAAGTTTGAAGTCGTAGATCACGTACCGTTTGCATTAGAAGAAGTTTATTCGACCATGAGAGATAAATTAATTGATCTAGTGCCATTTCTCCCGGATGTTAAGAAAATAGAGCTAGTTGAGCGCAAGGAATTGGACAATGGCAATGTGAAAATTGTCAACAACTGGTTTGCAGAAGACAAAATTCCAAAGGCTTTGAAATCACTCATAAAAGCAGATGAACTTGGCTGGGTTGATCACGCAGAATGGGAAGAAGCCAACAAAACAGTTCACTGGAACCTTGAAATGATGTTCTTTAAGGAATATGTGACAGTCAGAGGAACAAACAAATTCACAGGAGATAACGATAGCACCACGGTTACTTTGGCTGGCGACTTGGAGCTTGACCTCGCCAAACATCCAATGGTTCCAAGACTGCTTGCAAAATCCATTACAAAACAGGTTGAAAAAATCGTCTTGATGCTTATCAAACCGAATCTGGTAAAAGTAAACAGAGGTATAGAGAAACACCTATCTGAAAATTAAACTTTTTAATAATCAAGTACCGAATCAAACCTTCGTCTTATGCGAAGGTTTTTTTTATTGTACATATATAAATTGGGCACCAAATCTTTCTGTTTTGAAGTGCCACTTTATTTACCCCGATTTTTTCCTTAATTAGTTCAATAATTTGCACCGATATATTATAATGAGATGTGCACCTATTGGTACACATTTATCGAGTACGTACTATTGCAAATTTGCAAAAAAGCTGCAAGGATGAAACGGTCATGAAACGTACAGAATTAAACATATACAGTTACACTGATTTTAGGGTTTTCCTCGATGATAGGTTCAATGAACTTAAAAAGGAAAACACCAAATTCTCTCGCAGATATTTCATCAAGCGACTCGGTCTGTCCAGTAGCAGCTATATAACTAGAATCATTGATGGTTCAAAGAATCTTTCTGAACGTCTGTTGCATAAGATGCCTGTAATATTGGGTTTGACTCGTGAAGAATCAACCTTCTTTATTGACCTTGTAAGGTATGGCCAAGCGAAAACAACAGAAGCAAAAGGAGAAGCCTTGGCAAACCTCAGGAAAAACAAGCGATTTATCAAGGTACATCAAATGGATCTCGACCACTTCGATCACATGAGAGATCCACTTTCTATTACACTGCGACAATTAGCCACTTTCAAGGATTTTAACGAGGATCCAAAATGGATCATGGATCGTCTTCCAATGAAAGCGAGCGCAAAGCAGATTAAAGAAGGACTTTCCAATTTAAAAAGACTTGGTCTTATTGCAAAAGATAAAGATGGCAAGACAAAGGCTACTCATCTTCACGTATCCACAGGCAACAGGCTTGGTTCCGTTCCACTTAGAACATACCACCTAAATATGTTGGACATGGCCAGAGATGCCATGGAACTACCTGTTGAGAAAAGATATTTCCGTGGAATTACTCTGGCGGTAAAAGCAGATTCATATCAGAAAATCCTGGAGAAATACGAGCAATTCATTGATGAAATTAGAGGTATTGCTGACGGAGATGAAGACTCGGATACGGTTTATCATATTGAAACAGCAGTATTCCCGCTTACAAAATCCAGCGATGCAAGTGGAAAAAACAGTTCCGAAACCTCTGTTGTAAAGGAGGCTTCTGATGTTGGCTAAGAAGTTTCTAATTTATGCATTAGTATTGTTCACTTTTTTTGCTTATTCCTGCTCAGATTCCAACACAAAGAACAATAGTGATGGTGATTTAGAACAAGACAAAAGTGAATTTGATACAGAAGAAAATACAGGTCGCATTGTAATGAAGGGGGGCAGTGAAGACGGGGGTAATGCCAAAGAAATTTACTTCACACTTAATTTCGACACAATATCCTCGAATATCACATGGACCGAAGTACTAATGACCATTGATAATATAGCACTTGCCGAATTTCCAGAATGTCAAAGCAAGAGCTTGAATTTAGCCTCAGATGCTGGCCCCTTGTCAGTTTCAGTTATGGATGCAATAAATACTCGCCTAACGCTACTTGTTCCAGTTGACAGGGATTTCTGTTCCCTGAAATTTGCCTTACCCACCCAGACAATATCTTTTCAGTTAAAAGGGGTCACATCTGAAGATATTGATATTTCAATTAACACCAGCCTTGATGGTGAGATTATCTTTCAACCTTCAGCAGGTTTCTTCAACTGGAAAACTGTGGAATCTTACTATTGGGTAGCATCTCTTAATTTGGATTCGCTAATAAGTGACTCTTACCTGCAAAAGTTGCAATCTTCGCAGGATGGAGCAATCTTGATTGATTCTGCAAACAATGCCTTTGCGATAGAACATATTGAAAACAATATTAAGAAATCATTTATCATTGTGGAAGATGAAAACAGAAACGGTGCGCGAGACAATGATTCAAATCTTCATGAGCCAATAGTTGGCCGTGGCGAATATCCCGATGTTACTGATGGTGATGTTGATGGAGATTTTGACGAAGAAATTACAGATGGCGATAATGAGCTAGATGAGATGGACTCTGAAGAGTCTGAATCTGATGAAGCAACTGTTTTTGTTGATGAAGATAATGATACTATTGACGATGCAATCGACAATTGTCCCGGAGTTAAAAACACCGACCAGTTGGACACTGATGAAGATAATGTAGGCGATGTATGTGACAACTGCGTCTATACTTTCAACACCAACCAGGAAGACCATGACAACAACGATCTTGGTGATGCATGTGACATAACACCAGACGCAAATTTCTGCAGAATGATAGAATGCTTTAGTATTTTCGATTATTGTGATACATTCGATATAGAGATGGAGTGTATTGGTTCTTCTGGTTTCACCAGAGGATTCTGCTCGTCGAACTGCAATGTCCGAGAGGACTGTCCAGAACCATACTCATGTCTCAATGGACGATGTAGCTGTGATGACTGGACACCACCTCCTACATGTGATAAAACTCCTTGTTCCAATCCGCTGGATTGCCTTGCAAATGATGAAGTTTGCAACTTGCTGGATGGATATTGTACCAAGACTTGTGACAATGACGCGTTTTGTGAAAATAATTATGGTCAAAGTTGGAAATGTAAGTTTGTGTTGCCACTTGCATCCGACGCCTGTGTCTGTAATTAACAGTCCAAACTGTTAAATAAAAAAATGAGGGCCAGATGAAAAAAGAAAATATGTATTTGTTAAAACCGATTATGTTTGCTCTTCTGTCAATCTTCCTTCTTGCTTCATGTGCTGATTCCGGGGTTACTTTTGGGGAAGCCTGCAATGTAGACGATGACTGTGCAGATGGTCTTGTTTGCAATGACGGCATTTGTCAGAAAACAGCGGATGGCGATGCTGTAGAAGAAGATAAAGATGCTGTTGACACAGAAACAGAAGCGGATGTAACACTGGACTGCGAAGACGATTGGGATTGCCCTATTGATTTTCGTTGCATGGACGGCATTTGTATCGAAAATACACAGTGCAAAAGTGATACTGACTGCCAACCCGGACAAACCTGCAAAGATGGTGTATGTACTGGTGACCCCATAATAGATGGCGATATGGATCAGGATCAGGACCTTGAACAAACCGAAAATCCTGTTGATGGCGATATGGATCAGGATAAGGAATCAGATCCACTATGCGATCCATGCCAGAAAAGTATAGAATGTGCCGATGGCCTTATTTGTAATTCCGATGGTTGTTGTGATGATCCATGTGCCAAGGGAGAATGTCCTGATGGTATGGTTTGCAACAGTCAAAACGGTTACTGTGAATATTGCGATGAACAATGTGCCGTTGATCAGTGCTGTAATCTTATGCCGGGTACATTCTGGTATTGTGGTGAGTGCTGTGAACCACCTTGTGCCGAAGGATATGCCTGTCAGCGTGGTCAATGCGAACCCTTAGAGTGCAGATGCCCCCCAGGAGATATCTGTGGCCCGGAAACAAAATACCTCTGTTACACACCACCTGTTGATGGTGATGATGATGGCGAAGATCCCTGGTTCCCCGATGGTGACACAGATTGGGATTCTGGCGAAGGTGAACGTAGCAATGCCATGTGCCTGCCGGCAAACTCAAGCTGTATGGATGGTATTGACGAATGTTGCAGTGGAACCTGCTTAATGGGAACCTGTCTGTAATCTGAACTTTATACAAAAAAAGCGACTGAAAGTTTAAAACTCTCAGTCGCTTTTTCTTTTTATGATAGCTTACAGGTGTTCATTCCTGATTTGCACAAATCATCTCTTTGCCATTATAAAACTTCTGGTTGAGCCAATTGCCAACTAACAGTCTGTTTTGTTCAGCACGTTTTACAAAGGTATTGCTTATTTTAAGAATTTCTTTTCTGGTAGCTTCACCAGTTTCAAATATCTGCAAACTCTTTTCTTTTAGTTCATCATCAAGATTATAGATGTTGGGTGATTTAAATGGTGCTGACACATAATCTATATAATTGTCTATCTGGCCGGTTTCTCGGAACAACAATTCCAGTCGACTGCTACTGCCAATTCCTATCGAAGGCAAACCAAATGGAGTGCCAAGCTCACAACTGGCTATGTTACCACTAATTTGAAAACTGGAATTAGCGAGCAATGAGCAGACATCATCTACATTACCGGTATTCGACAGAAGCATTCTGGCTCGATAGCGTTTGCTCATTGTTTCGTAAGTTAACCTGACAATACTTTCGTCTTTCCTCTGAAGCCCTACAAGTGCAACGTCTGCATTGCATTCTTCCACTAACCAGTCGCAATATTTGGAAATCTGGTTTATGTAGCGGGCAGAACTCTCTCTGGCATCAGCTGACTTGTTCTTTATGCGGTCAATTGTGCCTTGATTTTTGTTTGTGGTCTTTGATTGCAGATATGATACTTTGCAAGTGAAGTATTCTCTTGGAAATACTGTTACCAAGGGTCTTTTTTCAGGATTTATTTGTAATTTATTGAGAAATCTCTCCTGATACGACTCACCAGGTTTGGCATATAAATATCTGTTATCTGCCGTTAAGAACAATTCGTTTTTGACATTGTACTTTTTCAGTTTTTTCAGTGCTTCACGATTGCCCAATTTCACCATACCAACAGATTTTAAAGCCTTGCGAATCATTCTCCTGTTGGAATTGCTCAATTCTTCCACATGCCCGGCATATAGCAATATCTTTTTGCCAAGCATTCTGGCAGTTTTCACAAACATTGTGAAAAACCAGTAGTCCATAGGAGAATAATTTTCGTTACGAATTACATCCAATGATACTACTATTGCATCAATGTTGATTAGCCACGTTTTGGGATTGACAATTACTGAACGATTGAGCTTAAGATAACTGATATCCGAATCGTTTAAAAAACGTTTCTGACATTTCTCGTCATTTGTCAAGATTACAATGTTTTCCAAACAATCGCCGAGAGTTGACCTAATGTCCTCAACCGTAGCAATTAATCTCGCCTCTGAACCAATGTCATCTCGCCCCGTATTACCAAAAACACATATAGTGAGTTTCTTCTTGTACCGCAACACAACCTCCTGAACAGCAAAAATCTCACGGTTAAGAATATACTGCATCGCGTTGAAAGTATCAAGTTAACAATCCGTAAAGGCAAAAATTTAAAAGGATTTAGCATCTCACAAAATTGTCGTTTTTTTATTATTCGCTGTAAATTCAAATAGATATAAATATCTTACTAGGCTTAAACCCTTAGCCTGTAAAACGTGGTTTAATGCTTTGACAGACAATTTCGCCAATGTTATAAGTATATTTAATTCATTTTGCTTTTTAATGTTTATCTGATGATATATTCGAACGACAAAACCCAGTTTTCATATTCTTTTGGTTCTAAATGCAATTTTTAAAGATACAATTCAAGCAAAACTAATATAGGAAATATTATGGCAGGTTATAGACTGGGAAAGAAAAAAAGTGGCGGAAACCTAATAAAGATATTCATCCTTATATTTGTCGCTCTGGCCTTCTGGTATAGATTCCACCACTGCTATCACCCATACATCAATCCAATGGAAGACGAAAAGAACTCCACAACAATAGAAGAAAACACAGAGGCATCAGAAAAATAATGCTATGGGGCCACTAATGGATTTGGTTCAAGCAGTAGAGTTGATTTCTTCATAAGTGAATTCTGCTCTATTATCTCGCTCGCCCTGATAAACTTTCCACGTTTTCGAATATTGTTAAAATAACTCTTCTTGAGAAACTCCGAGTCCGAAAAACCAAGTATTACAGCTTTATCAAGCATTGCAAACGCCTTTTTGTAATCCTTCAGGTGTGATGCAATTGCTGCAAGATAGGCATAACTTCTGGGATCATCGGGCAAGAGTCTGGCAGCTTCTGTTAATGTGGCATCCGCCAAATCAAATCCATCGATTCCAAGTTCGACATTGGCCATACCAAGATACAAAAAAGATTCACCATCGTTGGGCAGCATTTCGACTGCTACCTGTAATTTTGACGCACTACCATGATAATCTCTGGTTTTGTATTGCAAAATACCAAGCCTTTTATAAGCCTCGAAAAACTTATCGTCTAGATAGATTACCTTGTTGAATGATGCAATTGCCAAAAGATCATTTCCATCTTCAGCGTAACAGCTACCCATACCGAAATATACTTCTGCATCTTCATTATTTATCTGATTATGCAGCTTGAACCAGTTCAGGGCGTCCGAACATTTTCCCTCGGTAGTTCTGATTATTCCAAGCAGTTTTAATAACAGCGCATTATTTAACATCCCTTTTACGGCAATTTCACCATGTTTGTATGCTTCTGTATATTCATCCTGCATGTAATATATCTGAGCTGCCAAAGCGTGTGCTTCTGCGCTATCTTTGTATTTTGTAAGAGTTGTACCAAGGGTTTCTAGCGATTTGTCGAAATTTCTCTGCATGAAATATGTTACTGCGATACCTAGTCTTGCATTCTCACCCTCTTCTATTTCTAAGGAGGCAACAAAGTTTTCTCTCGCCTTTTCATATTCTCCCAGTTTGCTAAAAGTGCTGCCAAGCCTTAATAAAACAGATGGTGACCTGGGAAAAACTGCAAGAGCTTTCAAATACAATTCTTTTGCCTGTTCCCATTTTGCAAGCCTGTAAAAATGATTTCCCTTAAAGGCCAAACCATAGTGCAATTTTGGCTGGGCTACGATTATACGATCAAGCCAAGCGATAAGACCGGTATCCTGATCCAGATTTCCCCACAGCTCTGCGGTAGATACAGTCAATTTATGATCTTCAGGATCAAGCTCAATTGCCTGTACGTAGCTCTCGGCAGATGCAGGATATGATTTAAGAGTCATGTAGCATTCTGCTAATTTAACCAAACTTTGCTTTTTATGGGTCTCGTATTTTGAAGCGGCCTGATAATATTTCAAAGCCGAAAGACAATCACCTTTCTGGCTGTACATTTCGCCTAGTGCCATATTTGTTTCTGCTGTTTTTTCATAGTTCAGTGCCTGCTGATATTCTTTAATGGCACTTTCGTTCTCATTTGCCTTTAGATATACAGCACCTTTTTCGATATGTTGCTTTGCATAATACGAGGCACATCCGCTCAGAGAAAAAACAGTGACAAACAATACCAGAGACAGCAAAAATGTATTTTCAACTTTTAAAACATTAAGGCAGGCAAGGTGGTTTTTCATAATTTACTTCCATTTAGATTTCGTGCAAAAAGTTATTTCAACCCGTTAAGGCTTACATTATCGTGAAAAACGTTTAGGTGTTCGCCAAGTTTCTGTGCCAGAAACTGTACAACGCTCATTTCTCCTGGTGTCCACTTGTTTGAGCCAACTTTGTTGACAATTTCTACCGCCCCATAAGTACGCTCGCCACCCTGAATTGGTACGCAAAGAATTGATTTTGACTCAAAACCTGTTTTTTCTGCAACACCCTTGTAAAAATTCGGGTTCTGGTTCACATCTGAGACAGCAAGCGTACAGCCCGCACTAACGGTAAATCCGACAATACCCTTGCCTCTCGGAATTCTTATATGGGTTAAGGCATCTGCCACCTGCCCACGAGCAGCAGCGAAATAGAGATCGCTTAAAATAGAGTTTACATCAGACAGGATAATTGATCCCGCTTCGGCCTTGATAGTATTAAGCGCAAGATCTAAAATAAAATTGACTGATTCATCCTGATCCATATCCATAATATCCATGGTTTCCATGAAAAGATCCGCCAGAACCGTGTCAACATCGAATGTTTCGGTAACTTCTTCCATCACACCAATTTTAGCAATAACCTCCTCGGGTTTCATTGCTGCTTTGGTTACCTTTACTTTTCTCGCACTTCCGGTTGCAGATTCGGCAGCTTTTCTTTTAGCCTCAATTGACTTTCTTTCACTATCCCGCACGGCACGCTCTGCACTTGCCTTTTGCATGGATGCCTGTGCAGCAGCTTTAGCAGTTATTTCTCGTTGTTTTTTCTCAGCTTCTTGTAGCTTTTGCTGTTTTTCAGCCTCCATCTTTTCTTTTAGGGCTGCTTCTTCTGCTTTTTTCTGCTCGGCAACCATTTTTTCCAGTTGCTTCTTGGCTTCAACTTCTTCCTTGGCAGCTTTTTCAGCTTGCTCTCTTAACACAGAGGCCTGGGCTTCATCGTCTGCCCTCTGTTTTTCGATAGCTGCGGATTCTTCAACAGTTTGTTCTATAACAAGCTCTTTTATGCGGAACATTCTTCTGGAGGAGGGATCTTTTACAACAATGGTACCATCCGACCTGTTTTCACACATAACGGAAGCAAGAGACTCACCCTGCTCTCCTATTTGGTTCATACCTGAGCGAAGAGCAAGTAACCAACTACTGGCTTCAACTTCTACTGTAACACTTCTGCCGTCTGTACCAGGCTTTGCCGGAATGAAAACTTCGTATTGTGCCATATTAAAACCCTCCTGTTCAGTAGCTGGAGAATACTTATTATTTTCGCCATTCGTATCTTATACAAGTATCAGATACTACTGACAAAGTCAAAAGAAACAGCTATCGCTTGTACTTTGCAGAATCCTCCTTAAAGCACGATTAAAACTTTTTTACATTTTGTTACAGAAATACTCTTGACTTAATTGGCAGAGAACCGGATACTTGCCTCGTATATATTATGGTTTTCTGCGATTTTGGGGTTTTACAATGAAACGTTTGCTTAAATTCTCATTTGTTTTTCTGGTTTCAATTTGTATGTTTTCATGTGCAACTACAGGGCCTGTACCCGGCATGTTTTATTCAGATATAAATGGCAACAAACAGTTTGAGGCAGGACTTAGTTCCAGCCCTGCCGGCACCTGGGTTACTGGCAAAAGCTGTTCTTATAATGTCTTACTTATCGCAGCCTGGGGTGATGCCGGACTGGATGCAGCACTTGAAGCAGCCGGAGTGCGTGGACAACCCATTAGAAATGTGGCCGTAGACTACAGTTTCATGAACATTGCCGGGCCTATCTTTATTCGTTACTGCACTGAAGTTTCGGCCTATATCCCCATTGAGTAAAAAGCTATGTACAGATTTTAATATCGTTTACGCCTGCGTCTTCCTTTGAAGGCGCGTTTTTTTTTGTCTCCAGATCGTCCATTTGAAGAAGAATTGTTTTTCCCATACTTCTTGCCGGCATTTCGTTTTTTATACTTAGATGGTCTTCTGTCTTCTTCATCATCCACCAGTGAAAAATCTATTCGTCCAAGTGGAACATCCACTTTAGTAAGCTGAACTTCAACTTTATCACCGAGTCTGAATCTATTCTTGCTGCGTTCACCGATTAAGGCGTGCTGGTCTTCATCATAATTGTAGAAATCTTTCCCTAGCTGCGAAACATGCACCATACCTTCTATAAAGGGAGAATCTACCTGCACAAAAAAACCAAATTCCATTGCACCGGAAATAATTCCAGAATACTTCTCACCAATAAACTGCTCCATATACTCGGCTTTGCAAATGGCAAGGCTTTTGCGTTCCAGCTTGACAGCTCTTCTTTCCAAAAGTGAGCAATGTTCACCAAGGCTGGCCAATCGTTTTTCAAGCTGTGTTTTTCTCTGTTTGCCCAAACGATTTGAAGCGATGCAGCGTTTAAGCTGGCGATGCGTTTCAAGATCCGGGTAACGTCTGATTGGTGATGTAAAATGACAATATTTTTTCAGTGCCAAACCAAAATGACCAATATTGACATTTGTATACACGGCCTGTTTTAAAGATCTTAATAGCAAAGTATTGAGGTAGTTTTCTTCTTCTACACCTGCTATTGAGTCCAGATACTTGCTGATACTCTTACCGTCAAGTTTACCTTTGGTGTTAAAATGATAACCCAAAGCGTTTGTGACATCTGCAAACTCATTGACTTTGTCTGCATCCGGTTTTTCGTGAACTCTGTAAACACATGGAAAATTATTATCTGAAAGAAATTCTGCAACCGCTGCATTTGCAGCCAGCATAAACTCTTCAACCAAACGATGTGCCTCAAACCTTACAGCTTTTCTGACACCTGAAATTACGCCGTTATCATCTACATCAACTTTTGGTTCTGAAATTGACAGATCCAGACTGCCTCTTTGTTTTCTTTTTCTGGCCAAGGTGTAGAATAAAGCTTTCATTCGACTAAACGACTCGGCAAGCTCTGGCTCTGCCTTTGATTTGCCAAGCAGTATTTCCTGAGCCATTTCATAACTCAAAGATGCGCGACTCATGATAACAGCTTCACAAAAATCTATTTTTTCCACTTCGCCTTTAAGAGAGTAGTCGAGAATTGCAACCATAGCCATGCGCTTGACTTCTGCTTTAAGTGAGCAGATACCCGCTGATAGTTCAAACGGTAGCATTGGAATAACGGTGCCCGTAACATAGACACTGGTTGACCTGTTAAAGGCTTCTCGGTCTATAACGCTGCGTTGTTTGACATAATAAGAGACATCTGCAATTGCTACATATAGCCTGTAGCCTGGCGCATCCGGTCGCTGTAGAACGGCAACTGCATCGTCAAAGTCTCTGGCATCTTTGGGATCAATTGTTACAAGTGGAATGTGTTGCAGATCCACTACACCATCCGGGATTTCTTCCACACTCTGTGGTAAATCCAGGGCGGCATTAGCAACTTTATCAGGAAACTCCACAGGTAAATCTACCTCGTCGTATAAAGCCTGATATGCTTTTTGTCTGACTGATAAAGCACTGCGACTTTCTTTCTTTTGAACAGCTTTAAGTTCTGCTGCACCTTTACGGTACCAACGTCCTTTTCTAAGTCTTAAAACATCTGCTCTTACCAATTCAACTAATTGTTGACGGAATTCTTTTCTATCCTGAACATTAATGCCAAGACGATGGATAATTTCCTTGTACGCCAGCTCTCCATTATTCTCACCGGAGAACAGGTCAAGTATATCTGATTTTGAGTATTTCATTTTTGTGTATGCGCTTGTTTTAAAAACGCACTATTTGCCTTTTTCTGAAGTATAAAATTATGACTGCAAGCAAGATAAGCACAGAAGAAAATCCCTCTTCTATTGTGACACATGATAGTCCACCATCGCCACCGCTTCCGCTGTCTCCATCAGGATCATCTCCGTCAACGTTTCCACTGTCTGTAATAGTAAATGACAGCATCGCATTGTCGTCGGTACATTCCTGTTGTTCTGCGTTTCTCACTTCCATAAGAAGTTGATATTCACCCGCTGATTCTGCTATCCAGTGAGTAATATTCATTATTGAAAAGTCTTTCAGTATTGCCCATTGTCCGCCGACTTTTCTGGCGGAGTATCTGTATTCTATGGAATCTGCTCCCGTTGCAGAACCTCCCAAAATAACATCTGTTCCTAATTCTGCTGGTGAAGTCGGATTCACCGTAAACGAAGAAATTGAGACATCATCACTACTGTCACCGTCTATCGGGCTTGGATTGCTTGTATAACAACCCTTTTTATTGTCCCCACCCTGAAGCATTACACAATCCCAGCCATCTGGGCATTCTGCATCATCCTCACAAAATATCGAACAAAAATTATTCAGGCAGATCATATCTTGCGAAACACATGGTTTGGTAGCTCCACATTCTGATCCTAGACCACCAATATCTGATTCTAAAGGCAAGCATTGTTTGTTTGTGCATTCAAGATCCGATGAACAATCCACATCACAAACACAAGGAGAAGAGCAGATTGAGCCACCCGAAGGTTCATTATAGATACAACTTCTCTCACCATTACAATCGCTGTCGCTTGAACATGGCGAACCGTCCACACCACTTACAGGATAAAGATAGCAAATCCCCTGAATATCATCTGCTGCGAGAGTTCGCTTATGTATTTCTCCTTCAACTGCCGACCAATACATTGTGGCATCTGCCACACCGGGGTGATCCAGCCCCAGAAGATGACCCATTTCATGTGTTGCGATACTTTGCAAATCTGCTTTGCCTGCCTCGCCATTGACGTCTGTAGACCAATCGAATGTCGTGGAAAACAAAATGTCTGCATCAATAATCTCACCGGATTGCTGATAAAACAATGGAACTGTAACAGCGTAAGCATCAACCCATGATCCGTCCCAGTCGTCCTCGCTCAACCAGATCATAACGTTTTTATAATCAGGTGTGTCAACCCCTACCTGGGCTGCTGTTACATTTGTCTGTCCCTGATAATTAAAGGTAAGATATGAGCATTCCACGTTTTGCCAGGTAGCAAAAGAAGCAGCAAGAGTCTGCTGAACACTCTGAAAACTCAGTCCCGGTGCGCCATCTGCATTCAAATGCCAACCGACAGGAATGTTAGAGTCACTCCATCCCAGTTCAACACCGGCCTGAGTAGTTTCAACTTTATAAGCATTCGCGGTAGTGCACACGAACATCAACGCCAACACGCTAACCAATAATACTGAAAACTTGTGCATCGTTTTACCTATTTTTCAGCTTTCTGTAAGGACATGTATCTCTGAATATCCTGAAGAAGTCTGGTGAATTCGTAACTTTTTGCTTCTGCTTTTTGTACTGTGGATTGTCCGCTTTTGTCATCCTTATTGTAAAGTGCAACATTTCCGGTTTTCTGAAATGCCATCTTGGCGCCCTCTACCATTTTGATACTGAATGCGCCCTGCCCCATACCACGCAGGAAGTAGACGTTCTTGTCTTTTTTTAAAAAAACCACAACTTCTTCGCCAACTGTAAATCTTGGTGTTCCAGAAATCCACATTTCTACACCATTATATGAACCACCAAGCTGCCTTATAACTACGCGTTCTTCTGCCTGACCTTTAATGTTCTGTTTAACAAGAATCGTATTATAGGTGTATAGTCTGCCATTATTCGGGTCTTTCTCGCATCTCACTTCTTCCACTACACCCTGCACTATCTCGCCTGCGGCTTTTGTAAGCTGTTCCACTTCCATTTTTACCAGCACAGTTGCCGAAGCACTTGAAAGTACGAACATGACAACCAAAGCCAAACAGCATGCTACGACTTGTTTCAATTTCATCTTGGTTACTCCTTTATTATCTACTGATTAACACAGTTTAGTCCTTTTTCTGGATGACATGCTAACAGATTTCACCATTTTTATCCAGTTTGAAGATCCTGTCATGTAAGAATAATAATCTTTATAAATCTACTGCCTTGCCTGAGTTTTGCGACTGTGATACTTTTGACCATAGATTTGGCAACAAATATCAGAACATCATCTTTTGTATTGGACGCAACAAACAAGGGAAATATTCGCAGTAAAATGAATCAGACATTAAAACACACATTAACTATTTTAAGCAAACAGATGATTATACAGAGATATTTCTGTTTTGCATTATTTGTTTTTATGTTTGCATTTGCTTCAGGAAAAACACTTGAAGCTGCCGAACACATTATCCCGGGTGGATCGGAAAAAACAATAAGCGGTTTGCTAAATCTTTCCAGTTTCAATGAACTTGATGACGAAAACTCCAGTATTTCCATTAGGCAGGATAAAATCATTGCCATTTACCCCGTAAAGTCGGCTGATGTTCTTAAAATCACCCTGACCCATCCTGATAACTGCCAAGGTACAGTTACCACCAACTATTGTGTAACTTTCAAATGGCCTACTACAGAACTTCAGTCTTCGCTTGAAACTCGTCTTTTGGAGCATTTGAGAAAAGTAGATAAAATCTCCATTTGGAAGACTGTCGACAAGAAAAAGTCAGATGATGTTAAAGTTGACCATAAACAGCCAGAAATAAAATTAAAAGAAGTTAAAGTTTCGCTACATACCATTACATGGATTTCGCTATCTTTTATAATGATATCTCTGATTATTCTTGGTGTCAGAAATGCTACGACTTCGCGACGTGACCTGTTCGCTTTTTGCTTCTGGTTTGTGTACTCTTTGATTGTAAGACTATATTTGGTGGAACCGGGGCAGATAAACCATTACCTGTTTTTCATGACTGAAAACTGGCTCCAGTTCTATCCCAAACATGGTTTTACTTTGCCTTTGTTTGAACAGGCAATCCTATATCTGTTTCCAAGGTCGGATATCGCTATTATACGCGGAGTCACTATAGTAGGTTCTCTATCTGTTCCAATGGTTTTCGTATTGACCAAACTTATTTCCGACAACAGAACCATTTCGCATCTGGCAGCTTTCATTCTGGCACTTCTTCCTTTGCATGTTAAGTTGTCTGCCGGAGATAGCGAACATCTTTTGCTTCTCTTCTTTTACATTCTTGGCCTTATTGCATGGATAAAAGCCAGTGACAAGAAATCTCTGCCCTATCTGCTTCTGGCAATGGCCTGCACATTTTGTGTCATACAAAGCAGACCTGAGGCTATTCTTTTTCCTGTGACATATTTCCTGTTCACCAGAAACATCAGTGAACTTCCCAAGTCATGGTGGTTGATAATTCTGGCCTCCGGATCAGTTTTCTTAATGACCGGCCTGATTCACCTTGATCAGGATTCTTTCGGCTCAAAGCTTTCAACAGTGCAGGAATCTCACCCAACAATTGTTGTACATTTTCATTTGCTATTGACGAATCTTTTAGGCTCAGGAGTTATTGAGCGCGACAGCGAAATACCGATAATGGTTAAAGATGCTCTGTTTGGCATACTGCCTGATATCTTTTTCAAGGCTGAATTGTGGCGTCCGCATTACCTTATCCAATGGGTTCCACTGGTCTTGTCCCCATTTTATCTGATTGGCCTATTCTGGAACTTTCGTAAACTCAACTACTGGGCTCTTCCAATCTCCATAATAATGATAAGACTACCAAGCTGGCTTTCCAACAACCTTATTCTAAAAAGTGGCATGGAATACTTCGACAGCCGTTATTATATTATTGCGGTACTGTTTCAAGTTATCCTTGCAGCATTTGGTTTTTATTACTTTACAAGATTTTTAAAATATCTGAAGGCACCCAGGATACTTCAGGGGGCTATCATTGCAACCGTTATTCTGGTGTTCGTGGCTTCCCTGCCGAGACCTTATATGTTCCGCTTCACCTATCAAGACGGAGCGGATTTTGTTCGGGATGCAATTGAGCATTTACCAGAAAACGCAGTAGTCACACATCTAAACCCTCAATTTCTTGACCTCAAGACTATTGAACTCGATGTAAAACCCTTTATTTCGTTTGCAAGAATGACAAGGCCAGATGTTGCTATCTGCCATGAGAACAGCAGTCTTATGCAGGATACCTGCAAAAAACCTCAATATTACCTTGAATTGGCTCAATGCCAGTTGCAACCACAATATTTCCACAAACGCACACTTTTTGATATTGATTGGCCACAACTTATGGAGAGATCTGAAAAGATTGTTGAAAATTGCAGAAAATTTCACAATAGCCACAAATTGGAATTAATCGAATCCAGACAAGTCCGCCTTCAAGATTTTGGTGGTAACTTTTATCTTGAGCCTGTTGTTGTACCTTTGAATATGTATAAAATTATTCGCTAGCGATTACATCAGGGCTGTAAGTTCAACAATCCACAATTTTCAACATAACCATTAGCTATTCTTTATTCCAACAAATAACTTATACTTATAACTCAGGGATTCGGCTATGATTATCCAAACAAATTCAAAAGCTTGTATCTCGTATCCATAAAAATATAAACTACGGTAAGATGTAAATTTTCTAAGGTGCAATTAACTATATAAAAGAGGCATAATTGAGTAATTTTGAAAATTTTAAACAATTGGGTAATCAATCTTATGCAAGGAATGCCATTACTCTATGAACAAGGTAAATAACTTTTAGTTTTACTGAATATAACCAACGCTTCTATCTTTTTGAAAAAATTGGATTTTTCCTTAAACATTGTTGACTAATTCCAAAGAACATGTTAGCCATTTCCAGTCTATACAGTTTTTGCTTCGAGAATATTTCCCAATAGGGATCTTATAGTTAGAACGTTTCGTTTCATGTTTATTTTTTAACTTAAACTTAGGAGATTGTTATGATTAAACCTCACGGTTCCGAAACACTGAATCCTTTATACGTAGCTGATGACGCAAAACGCGCCGAACTCGAAAAAGAAGCAGCAACACTGCCTTCAATCCTCGTAAGCTCAGCCGCCGCAGGTAATGCCGTAATGTTGGGTTCCGGTTACTTCAACCCCCTGACTGGTTACATGAACAAAGCCGACGCTTTGAAAGTCGCCAAAGACATGCATATGACAAGTGGCTTGTTCTGGCCCACACCTGTTCTTAACATGGTCGAAGATGCCAGCTCCATCAAAGGCGAAAAACGCATTGCTCTTCTCGATCCTAACGTTGACGGTAACCCCGCCATCGCCATCATGGACGTAGACGCAATCGAAGAATACACCGATGAAGAAATGGCAATGATGACACAGGAAATCTATCGCACAGACGATATGGAACATCCTGGCGTAAAAGCATTTAACACAGTCGGTAAATTCGGAATCTCCGGTTCCATCCAGGTTCTGAACTACTCCTACTTCCTGACTGACTTCCCCGAGACTTTCCGCACCGCTGGCGAAATCCGCTCTGAGATCGAAAAACTGGGCTGGAACAAAGTTGTTGCTTTCCAGACACGTAACCCGATGCACCGTGCCCATGAAGGTCTCACCAAAATGGCAATGGAAGCAGTCGGCGCAGACGGCGCAGTCATCCATATGTTGCTTGGTAAACTGAAACCCGGCGACATTCCTGCTGACGTTCGTGACGCAGCCATCCGTAAAATGGTCGAACTGTACTTCCCCGCAAATAGCGCAATGGTTACAGGCTATGGCTTTGATATGCTGTATGCCGGTCCTCGTGAAGCCGTTCTTCATGCTGTCTTCCGTCAGAACATGGGTTGCACACATCTTATCGTTGGTCGTGACCACGCTGGTGTTGGCGATTACTATGGCGCATTTGATGCACAGACAATCTTCGATGGCGTAACCAAAGAAGATATGCAGATTGAGATCTTCCGTGGCGATCACACTGCCTACAGCAAAAAACTGAACAAAGTCATCATGATGGGTTCAGTCGACGATCATACCAAAGAAGACTGGGTATTCCTGTCAGGCACCAAAGTCCGCGTTATGTTGGCCGCCGGTGAAGCACTTCCTCCTGAGTTTGCACGCCCTGAAGTAGCCGAAATTCTGATGAGCTTCTATCAGAGCGAAGCTGCCAAAAACTAAGTACTAATTAGTTTTCAATACTAACGGGATCTTCCGAAAGGAAGATCCCGTTTTTTATTGTTATATAATCCAACAATCGTTATTATCTTAAGCTGATTTTTATTGTGCAGTATGAAAATACGTGAGGTTAATTATGAAAAGTAAATGGGGATTGGCTGTAACACTATTACTTATTTTTGCAGTTTGCGGATGTAATTCAAACAACAATGGCACTAATCTTGATGGCGATACAGAGCAAGCTGAACTTGATACAGAAATAGAGATTGAAACTACCGAGGCAGAAGAAGAAACCGCCGAAGATGGGGATATCGAAACAGCTGAACTTGATACTGAAAATGCCACAGAAGAAGAAGCAGAGGCAGAAATTGATACTACGCCCAATACTTTTTCATGTGAATCCGCTGGTTATCCAATTCGTGAATTCGTTGATACCGATGAAAACACTGATTTGTATGCGCTAGCAGCAGACTTTACCATTAACACGAGCGCTGGCCCATGGAACCTAAAAGAGAATTGGACAGGTTGCGAAAGCTATCTGTTTATTCAGAATTCACCCCAGCAAACTCAAGGCTGGACTCCATACCTCTGGCAACGTGATCTGGCAGACTTCCTCGATTTGCTGCCAGACAACACTCATGTCTTTTTTGTCACAGGTGCAACTTCGTCAACCGGATACGACACCATGATGGGTTGGTTGAATGAGCAATATGATAACTACAAAGCAGGTTTAAGCGATGACGAATTAAATCGTCTGCACCATAAAGTTCATTTTGTAACAGACTTTGCCAAGGATCTGGACAACTATCTTGGAGACTTATTTGTTAACCCTAAATGGGGCTTTGCCATAGATCGTTTCCAGCGTATTCGATACATAGGAAGCTATGCGGATTACAACCGATATGATTCGGCAAAACAATGGTTCGGGCCAAATTTAAAAATGGCAGCCAATGAAGGAATTTATTATAACTTTGAGGCTGAAAGAGAGACTCGTTTAAGTTCCCAAAATGCAACGGTCGTTTCTATATTTGACAAAGAAGAACTCTCCGATCCCGGCTGGGCCGGAACACGCGGATATGCAGAAGTAAGCCTTCCGGATGCAGACACCATGGCAACATTCGATTCTGCCGAACTGGATCTCGGCCTTGGTTGCATAGGCGATGGGGAATATGGCACCTGCCCCGCCTGGGACTATATTGTCCATTTATATCTCTGCGATGAAGATAATACAGAATCCTGCGACACAGAATTTGGTCGATGGATAACCACCTACCACAGAGAAGGTCGCTGGGTTCACGACATCACCCCGTTATTGCCATTGATTAAAAGTGGTGGAACACGCAGATTTGCTTTTTACACCCAGCAGCCATATGAAGTCGATTTGAAAATTAGATTAATAAACGCTGGAAAATCTGACCACCCGGTAGAGACTCACTACCTGTTTGGTGGCGGTGGATTCAACATGGAATACAACGACAAATATTCACCCGTTTCAATTGACATCCCGGCAGATGCCAGCAAAGTAGAATTGGCAACTGTTATTACAGGACATGGAATGAGCAGCCCCGGTAATTGCGCAGAGTTTTGCAACACCACACACGAATTCAGTTATGGAGACAATAAAGTTGTCGTAGATTTTCCTCAAGCAAGCAAGTCACAAGACTGCATGGATCAGGTGAGTGAGGGAACCGTTCCGAATCAATATGGAACATGGTGGTATGGTCGCAGTGGCTGGTGCCCCGGAAAAGAAGTGCTGGTAGATCGCTTTGATATAACCAGTAAGGTAACTTCCGGTGAAACTGTAGAATTGTTGTATCAAGGATACTATAACGGTGCGCCATACAGTGGCGGTGGTGCCAATATCGTGATGACATCATGGCTGACTATCTATAAAGCCAAGTAGATTGTCTTTTAAATACCAACGGGATCTTCCAAAACGAAGATCCCGTTTTTTGTTGTTGATCCCAGATGCAGTCTGATTAGCAATTTGAATTATTTTGATGCTCTTTAACAGCGATCTATCACCAGATAAGTTTTTCCGTCATCGCGCTTCTCTGACTTAACTTTTTGCATATGATGCAAAGTTACAATTTCTCTTTCTAATTCATTTTCAGAAATAAATAATTTATTTGCCAGATCGCTAACCTGGGTACCTCCACTTGATGCAACTTCAAGCATGATTTTGTCCTGCAACTCACTTGTTTTTCCAGCATCACCATTTTGATTCATGGCGTTTTGAGCAGATCTGGTTGACCATGGATCACACGATCTGGATGGTGAAAGTGAATCCATGTAGCAATCTTCACACATGATCTGACCATGCTGCTCAAATTTCTCTTCCTTTGGAAACTCAACCCCACATTTTTGGCATTTCATGGCAACCTCCAGTTATATTTTATAAAACTTGTTTTATTTTTAATGATGAACTCATCTCACATGTAATTCCATTTATTTTCCCCTTACAACACAGGCCCATCTTTGCCTTAATCAATAGATAATGAAATCAAGCTTTCTATAGTTTCTTAATCTGCGACAAACCTCACGACCTTCCATGCTGCCTTCATCATTGGAGTTTCCTTCAATGGTGAGCACGAAATTGTCTTCAACAGCTTCAACAATTCCCGCGTGATACCATTTGTTAGAATTTTTCCGAAGCAGAAATATTGATCCCGGCACTACTTTTCGCCTTTTATTATAGTCGTTTTCCTTTACAAACAACCCCTTGTCTTCTGCATGTTTTTTCAACATGTTGCAACTTACGGTGTAAGGAATTGGTCGATTGGTCTCCATCTGTTTTGCAGCAAAACCCAAAAGAGTAGACACAAAACCTGCACACCACAAATATTCCTTGCCTTGATGACCATTCATGTACAGACGAACCCATTGGCCCATATTTTTCCCACCAATTTCAACTGGTTTTTCATTCAAATGATTGCGGGCATAAGCCAAAACCAATTCAGACAGATTTTCTGGCGATGGAAGAATATGTGCATTCGCGGAAAACATTGGGGCCTGCAACCAATCTAATGTGACTTGATCGACAATCCCATTTGTTTCAAAGTTTTCCCTTTTCTGAAAAATTTTCACCCCAGCCTGGGTTATATAGCCGAAATCTCCATCAATTTTCATTCCCAAGCCATGAAAACACAACCATTCCTGAATGTGCTTTACATCATCGCCTTTACTACCCTTTTTCAGTACGCCATCAATCCTCATGATTGGATCATACATAGTACCCCCTTTGGAACATCACTTTTTGTACTTATATAGCCTAGCACATCATAATGCATAAGAAAAGTAGAAAACCGGATGAAAACAGTGTATATTGCAATCAACTATACAATTCATATATGATTTCTATCTTTGAAACATTAAACTGTATTTTACGAGAAAGAGAGAGAGGAAATTTATGAGAAAAACATTATTTGTAGGTTTTCTGGTTGCATTAGCAATGAGTTTAAGTTTTTCTGCTTTGTATGCACAGGAAGACAGCACCGAGACAGAAAAAACAGAAACCGAACAAGTCGACGAAGCAGATAAAGCAAACTGTCCTTGTGGCAAAGTAAAGGGCGAATGTCAAGGTTGCAAAAAAGCCAAGGCAGACTGTCCTTGCAAAAAGTCAACATCTGATTGTCCGCGCAGCAAAACAGCAGAGTGCCCCTACGCAAAAAAGTCAGGCTGTGACAAGGCAAAAAAAGCAGATTGCCCCTATGCAAAAAAATCCGGTTGCCCACATTCAAAAAAGGCTGAATAGCCAAACATTGTAATGTGTATGCAAATTTTAGAAAACTTGAAAAAGATCACATTCAATTGTGGTCTTTTTTTTTAGGGAAAACAAACAAATACTTGACAATAAAGAGCTTTAAGGCAATAAAAGTAGCGCACTTATTAACCTTTGAAAGAAATTAAAATGTCGGATAACACTGAAAAAGAACAAAGTTTTGAAGAACTTCTCAATGCTCAAGAATCCTTACCCGGTGATATGGATGTCGCCCCGGGTGAAAAAGTTACGGGCAAAATAGTTCGCATTGCTTCCGAGACAATTTTTATTGACTGGGGCGGTAAAGGTGAAGGCTGGGCAGAACCAGACGAGTTCAAAAATGAAGATGGCGAATTAACCGTTTCGGTTGGTGACGATGTAGAACTGCTTATACTTGAGTTTGGCCCACATGGCGCGCATCTTGGAACAAAGTTCCGTACATCCGGCGGTGAAGGTGGCCTTCGTATGATTAACGAAGCCTACGAACACGGTATGCCCATTGAAGGTACTGTTAAAGATGTAAATAAAGGTGGTTTCGATATCGTATTTTCAGGCACCAGAGCATTTTGTCCTGTCTCCCAGATGGACATAAATTATGTCGAAGAACCTTCTGTTTTTGTAGGCTCTTCACAGCTTTTCAAGGTTATTGAGTTTGATCCCGATAACAGGAAAATTGTTGTATCAAGACGCGCACATCTGGAAGATGAGAAAAAGATAATCGCAGAAGAAACTCGCAAAACTTTAGAGGTTGGTGCTGAATACGAAGGTGTTATCAGAAAATTGATGCCTTATGGCGCATTTGTCGACTTTGGTGGTCTGGACGGATTCGTACATATTTCCGAAATTGCTCACGAAAGAGTTGAAGAACCAAAAGATTTCCTTAAAGAAGGTGAAACTGCCAAGGTTAAGGTCATCAAAATTGAAGAAGACAACAAAGGCAAAGAGCGTATCGGTCTCTCCATCAAGGCTTTGTTGGTAGACCCCTGGACAAAAGGACTTCCCTTTAATGAAGGCGATAAAATTACCGGCACCGTCCGCAGAATGGAAAGCTTTGGTGCATTTGTAGAGCTTATTCCTGCCGTTGACGGCCTGTTGCATATCTCCGAGATTGCATATGAAAGAGTAGAAAAAGTTGAGGACAAACTGAGCCAGGATCAGGAAATCGAAGTTAAGATTCTTGAAATTGATCCGGAAAAACGCAGAATTGCTCTTTCCATGAAAGCTCTTATCGAAGTTCCTGTACCTGAAACAGTTGAAGAACCTGCAAGTGCAGATTCCGAGAACAATCAGAATCGCAGTGGCAATGTAATCAGACGTAGAAAAACAGAAGAAACTACCGAAGCTGCTGCCCCAAGCTACCCTGTTCCAAGTGCAAAGCCCAAACAAGTTGATCTTTGGGCCGAGATGGACAAGCAAAAAGAGCAAGATAAAGAAAAGCCCGGAAACCTGCTTACACCTAAAATTGGCTTGATCACAACCGGTATTGTCAGAACCATGATGCCTTACGGTATCTTTATGGACTTACCTCAATGTGGTGAAAAAGTAACAGGTCTTTTGCATAACAGCGAAATCAATGCTGACAGAAGCGATCCTCAAAAAGGTATCAGCGAGGGTGACTCCATTGAAGTCGAGATTGCCAAGATTGACGAGCAAGGACGTTTGGGACTTTCGCAGAAGTCTGTTGTTGTCAACAAGGAACGCAGAGAAGTCGAGCAGTATCAGAAAAAGATGTCGACCGAAACCAAAATGGGAACAATGGCTGGACTGTTTGGTAATGTTAAACTGAAGAAATAGATAAACACTTATAATATTCAAATGGGCAGCATTTTAGATGTTGCCCATTTTTTTACTCAAGGTTTTTATAAAAGGCCATAGATAAAAACACTATCGTTAATCAAGATATTTTACATACTGACCGGCATAATCTTCAATAGCCCCTTATCGGCATCACCAAAGCGTTCGTTTAATTCATCTGTTGCCTGTTTCGCAGCGTAATAGTTTTCTGCGATATTGATATCCGAAAGATTACGGAAATGTCCAAGCCTTCTGCCAATACGGAAGACCTGACGTTTTTCATCTTTCATATCAAGATATTCGTCTATAACATCAAGCATTGCCTGTTTATCCTGAGGAAATTGCCCTTCTACTTCCATCAGTAAATTTCTGTCATGATCACTTTTCAACTGGCTTGTGATGCCGTCCAAACCAGCGATAAGCTTCCGAATCTCCAGCACAAGTTTATCTTCACTCAGAAATGTTAATTTGCCACTGGCAAAATCCTTTGCAAGCTCACTGCCCGGCATCGGAAAATAACTACGCAAGCGAATAAAATGCGGATTGATGCTGTTTAGCACTCTTGCTGTTTCAGTAGCATGCACCTTGCTATTTTCTTTTCCTCCCACTCCGGGCATAACGTATTCCGATAGATCCAGCCCCGCTTCTATCGCAGCTCGCCCTCCTTCAATATGATGCTTGCCTAAAACCCCTTTTTTGATCATTTTTAAAACTTCATCGCTGCCGGATTCAAGACCGACATGCAAACGGGTCAAACCAGCTTTTTGCAATGCTGCCAACTTGTCCACACCAAGTTTTTTCAATGTCATTGAGCGTGCATAAGAGGTAACACGCTTTATAGTGGGAAACTTTTCGTATAAATGGGAGAGAATTTCAACAATAGTGTCCGATGGGACTTCAAGACTGTTAGCATCCTGCAAAAAGACGTTTTTGCCACCACCGCCTAAAAATAATGCCACCTGATGTGAGAGCTGTGGACTTATCTTCTTTTCCTGTAAAGCCATCAACACTTCGTAGGTAATCCTACCACCTGTATTCTGATTTTTCGTCTCTTTCTTTAGTAATTCCGAGATGTTGTACATGGAATCAATATCATTGCAGATGTCTTCAGTAGACCTGGCCTCAAAGGTTTTACCCTCGTAAATATTGCAAAAAGTGCAACGATTCCACGGGCAATTTCTGGAGACTCTCAAAAGCAGGCTCATTGCCTCATTTGGCGGCCTAATCGGCCCTGTTTCATAAGTTAAATCTCTTTTTTTTCTGCAATCCATAAAATATCCTTAATTTTTACCATATAATGCATATTCTAAATTGACTCGATGCATTCTTTAGCATAGTATTACTAGTCGGACTACGCCGTATTTACAACCAAAAACAATATAAAGTGTTCCAGAACTACAGCATTGCCATATAGGGGCAATCAAAATTTAGGAGTTTAATATGAGTAAGTCAATAAGAAGTATCAGCTTTGGGGCGATATTATCACTCGCCATCTTTTTTACTACCAGTGCTTTCGCTCTTGAACCTACTGATAAATGGGAAGGTTTAATTGACTATGCAGCAACCGGCGCAACTTTGCTGGACGACCAATGCACCTTAACCTACGACGCAACAACAGACAAACAAAGTTGCATACCTTTGGCAAGTGCTAACGGAGATCGTGATTTTCAGGGCGACACGGCATTAACTGAATCCGAGTCTTTCCTTGGCGGAATCCCAAATGATGTCCATATCGTTAAAGCTACTCTAATCTGGATTGGATCTGTCAATCCTGTTGGTGGCACAATTGATACACAAGTAACCCTGACACCTCCGGGTGGAACTGGATATACTGTTTTTGCAGGGCCGGGCAACTTGCAGGAAAAAACTCTCAGAAACCAGGATGCCAATACTGGCGAAATACAAAACTGGCATTACTACACTAATCGGGTTGATGTAACCGAGTTTATGCAAACGCATCATGTTACCGAAGGTGGAGATTTGAATGGTTATTACAAGTTTTCCGACTATCAGGGATATGCTGGCGCGCCATACATCTGGAATACAATGGCAATGGGTGGATGGTCACTGATTATTGTTTATTCCTCACCCACAGCTAATCCTAAGAGAATTTTCTATTATACAAACTTCGATTACACCTCTAATAATCAGCTTGTCCAGAACCCAAGCGGTTTTCAGGTTCCAGAAGACGCTGAAGCCAAAGTTACCCTGTTTATCTCCGAAGGCGACTATCCTCTCTGGGGAATGTGCTACGGTATGGAAGACATGAATAGCCCTACCCTTAACACTGGTGATTTTACAGGTACACCTGCAGAAATTTGTTCTGATTATTTAGGCATCAATTACACCGAAGGCTTGTTTTTCAATGGAGAGATTCTAGATGATGGCTGTTTCCCGGATGCACCTTCTCAGGAAATTACCACTGGCCTATATACTCCAACTGGCCCAAACTCCGAAAACGTTTATAACAGTACTGTCAATACCAACCTGCACCCATCTGAAGGTGCCTGTCGTATCAATACCTACTCGATTGATCTTGACACCTTTGATGTCAGTAACTATCTGAACTTTGGTGACACAGAAGCAAACGTAACAATGTCGCTTGGTAGTGATTTTATTTTCACCAACTATATTATACTTTCTATCGACACCAAACTGCCTGATTTTGATATTCCGGGAGAGCCTGAAAAACGTGCTTCCGTACCAACTGGTGAAAGTCTATATCCTGGACAGGAATTTACATATTACATTGATGTTCAGAACAATGGTGAAGATGTAGCCGTTAATGTCAAAGTAAAAGACGACCTGCCTTCACAGGTTCATTATGTTCCAGACAGCACCTATGTGGTTGATCCAAACGGTACCAGAACCCACGTTCCAGATCCTGCCAGTGGTGTTCCTCCATGCTATACCGGTATTCCAATTTCAGATAGCATGAATCCTGATCCGAGCAAACGATACACCGTTGAAATCGGGGTAAAACTTAAGACATTAGCTGAAGGCATCACCAAAGAAACCATTATCGACAACGTTGCAGAAATTATAGCCGGCGATGGAGATGTTTACTTTACCAATGGTGGTATTCCTGCCAGCCATTCTGTGAAGATAGAATCCTATGAAGGTGAGTTAAACTTCAGCAAAGGATCTAAAAATCCTGAAAGCCGTTTTGTCTCTCCTGGTGATTCCAACGTTTTAGCAGCACATATTGTTATGAGCGCACTTGATGGTGATGTTCAGCTTTCTGCCATGACATTTACACCTGTCGCAAACACAGAGCCACTGGTTATCGAATCTGCTCAGCTTTATCTGGATAAAGGCAACGATGGAGCCAAGAGCCCAACTGATATCTTGATTGGTGAAAGCAGCTGGGAATCCAACGGTCTGGTTTTCAATGACTTCAGCGCACTCCCTCAGGTAGACAAAGATAGCGTAGCCTCATTGTTGTTAATTGTGAAAATCGCAGACAATGCCACTCCTGGTCTGATTTCTCAGCTAGAACTGACAGCAGACAAACTTAGCATCCGTGGTTTTTCCAAGGGATTACCTTTTAAAGCTGCAAAACTCTACATTCCCGCAGAAGATACCGATTTAAGCGTCGAATTTGGTTTACTCAACCCGCCTGACTCTTATGTTACAGCCGGAGATACAGCAATTGCAGCACAGATTATGTTTAAATCATATACTGCTGGAACCACAATCGAAAGCATTACCATCGGTAGCGAGGGAACCGTTTACGAACCAAATGAAGTTGTGGAAATCTCCATGTACTCTGACATTGATGCCAACGGAGTTGTAAGTGGAAGCGATCAACAACTTGGCACAACAATAAATCCGGGTTCAGATGATCCAAATCTCACATTTAGCGGAATAAACATGGTTCTAAATTCAGGCGAATACATGAATGTTATTGTTTCTGTGAAATTCGCAGAGGATGCCGGTAGCGAAAAAACATTCCGTTTAACCTTAAACAACGCAGAACAAATTGTAGCCGGAACAGCAAATATTTTAGGAACCCCTCTTGAAGGAAGTCTATTCACAATTGCTGATACTGTTGAAGGCTGCCTTGATGACAACGAATGCCTTAACTCCTACGGCTACGGCTGGTACTGTGATCAGCTCGCCGGCATTTGCAAAGATGGCAACTCCGGAACCGATGGTGACGTTGATGGCGATGCAATAACTGATGGTGACACAGATGGCAATGGTGGAGGAAGCTCCGCAGACGGTAGTGGTGGATGTCTGACAATTGCTAACAACAATGCAGCATTATTCTTTATTGCATTACTCGTTATGTTTGTTGCTCTAAGAAGAAGACGTGTTAAATAGTCTTTAGAAGTAAAATTGCAAAGGGTGAATGTTTAGGCATTCACCCTTTTTTAATGCCTAGCCAAATTATTCATTAATACCAGCAAACAAAGCCTGCTGTATTTTTTTTGCGATTTCTGGCGTCCTTGGGCCAGGAATGTGTGCGGCCTGCCCGGGAATTACATGAACTCTCTTGTTTTTTACCGCAGAAACAAAAGACATTACATCCCACAACCTTGTTTCTTTTTCTATTTCAGCATCGGTCATTTCTTTTCCTGTCAGAACAATAATAACCTCTGGTGAATTTTTTAGTATTTCTTCTTTCGATATAACAGGATAGTCGGCTGCACTATCTGCAAAAATATTTTTTCCGCCAGCTAAAGCTAAAACCTCATTGTAGAAAGTATTGCCACCCGCAGCCCATATTTCCCTTAAAGACTTCTGATCATGGCCAATTACCAGTAAAGTTTTCGGAATTTTCCTGTCTTTTGCTTTTTGCTTTATCTCATCGAACTGAAGTTTTATTTTTTTTGCCAACTTCTCGGTTTGTTCAATATTTTCAGTGGCTTTGCCAATATTTACTACACTTTCGATAATATCGTTTATGGAATGTGCTTTAACAATCAAGGTTTTAAAACCAAGTTTCCGGTATTTTTCATCAAGTTCTTTTTGAGTGTCCTGCACTATTACCAAATCAGGTTTGAGCGATAGAACCAGTTCAAAATCCGGATTCATTATGCCACCAACACTAGCTATTCTCTGTGCTTCTTCTGGATATTTGCAAAAATCAGTCACTCCCACCAGCAGCTCTTCAATACCTGCTGCATACATTATTTCTGTCACATTCGGCAATTGTGAAACGACTCGCATCTTGCTTGTGACTGAAGCTTCCTTCTTATTATTTTGTTCTACCTTTACATCATTCTTGTTTTGCTCGTTTGTACAAGACACAAAAAACAACAACGCAAATATTGTTAAAATGTTCACCAGATAACAACTATTAAATTTCTCCATACTTCCCTCTTTTAACGCCATACTCAAGTTCTACCATCAGGATACTTTTTCTTGTTTTCGCAACTATATTTTTAATATATAAATAGCAGATAATAATGATGTTGTATATCTAAAAGCCTGACTTGCGACAAACATAAAAAACTCTTGCATTTCGAACATATACATGCTAGTTATTTTCGGCTTATTGGTGTAGTGGAAACACTACTTTTACAAAATTCAGTTATTAGAAGAAAAGAAGATGACTATGAAAAAGACACCCCTGAACACAGTGAAAGCAACCTACACAGAAAAGAAATCCCTGATTTCAAAATTAGTAGGAAAACTGGAACGCCAGGAAGGTGAATCGAAAGCTGATCTCGAGAAACGCCTTTCTAAAGTCAGTTCCAAAAAACTCTTAAACCTCAAAACCAGAATGGAAGAAGTTGAAAAAATTGGTGGTCGTCAAACTTTGATTGATGCCATACATGATTTCAATAGCCGTAAAATTTCCAAAAGCGGTAACTTCAAAGAAAACACCACCTTCAAGAAACACCTTGAAAAAAGAACACTTGGTGATCTCTTAGATCAGTACAAAGCCATTCAAAAGAAACTTCGCAGCGAAGCAAAGTAATCTTTTTATCGTAAAAAATATTAAAGCTGAATCCATTTTGGATTCAGCTTTTTTCATTTTGTGGATAATTTTATTTTAGTACATTTTTTCTTCTTTAATCACTACATAGTTTTCCATGCCTTTGGTCATGAATATCTTACCATTCTTATCCATAGTCAAAACCTCATACCCCTGCCATTTTTCCACGTGTTTGATGGCTTCTTCAGGTTTTAACAGGAAAGCAGAAATTGATATGGCCTTGGCAGCCAATAGATCCTTTCCAACCACAACCAGAGTGCTGCTATGCCTGGCTGGCTGTCCTGTGCTGGGATCTAGGTATGGATGGTACCATTTGTCTTTGTATTCAAAACCATTGCTGTATTCATTATTTACTGCAACAGCAACATCGTTGGATTTCAATATTCCATAGCGCGAAAGGGCTTTTTGCGGATGCTGTAAAGATACAGTCCAACCATGATCAAATTTTGTACCTGCAGAGATTGAATCTGCGCCAGCAAAAACGAAATAATTCAAAATGCCAGCCTCTTTAAGATCCACTTTAAGCTGGTTTAGCAGAAGCGCATTGTAGATGAGACGTAAATCAAGCCCCATGCCTTCTTTTGGCAGATGTGCAGTTTTGTTTTCCTCGTCCAGTTCAAGTTTTGCAATACCAACCAAATTCTTCGCTGATGCCAGTTCCTTGGGATTTGCAATTGTCTGTCTGATACCACCAAATTTCCACAGATCATAAAATGGCTTCTGGGAGATATCAAACCTGCCATCTGTTTTCTTGCTTAACTCTTTGCACCAGTTTAGAAGATGGTACTCATCATTGTTTAATAGTACAGCTTCTTTTCCTGCCTTTTTATTGATATTGAAAATGGTTCCGTCTTGTGTGAGTGGGTCAAGTTGTGTAATCAACCTCTCTGATTTCTCCAGAGACTCCTTGAGAACTTTGTCAAAGGCATTAATATCTTTAACGATAGCCAGAACCTTTACATTAGTATCTTTTACTTTCTTTTTTCGCTCGATCAACCTTGGCTCATCAGGCTCAACCATTTTTACTTTTTTCATCACCTTTGAGGAAATCCTGTCTGCTCTCTCTTCTTTACTCTCCCAAGGTGGAAAAAGCACAAGTATTGCCATAAGAGTTCCGACAAGAAACACTATAGAGCCAAGTTTACTCTTTGGAGGCTCGCTATTTTGGCTCATTCTTGTAAAACGACTCATATGTTTTCCCTAAATTTGTTGTATTTGATTATAATGGATTGCAATAAAATAGACTAGTAAACTTCCCTATTCTTCTGCTTCAAATTCAAATTCACTGTCGGAATTTTCCACTATGTCTGTTTCGGATTCTTCTAGTTCGCTATTTTCAGCAATATCATCGTCTCCATCTGTAGGAAACTCGTCTTCAGTATCTCCGTCTATTATTTCATCGGCATCATTGTCATCATCGCCATCCTCTATTGCAGACATTTCGCCTTCTATAGCTAAATCGTATCTGCCTTTTGACTCAGATGTGCCGATGTCGTATCCGCTATCGACTACGATAAAATATGTTCCATTCTCTGGTGCAGTAAACTGAAGTTCTTCTTCTTCACCACTCCATTTGTTGTCGCTTCCCGCCAAACAAACAGAAAGGTTAGAGCAGCTTGCGGATATTATTAGGGATGGATCATAAGATGTGTTCTTTTGTGGCTTAAGAGATATATCAATAGTATTATTTTTCTCTAGTGTAATACTGTATATCACATCAGGCCCCATTACGCCCCAATCAAAACAACTTTCCATCAGGCCAAAATTATTACTGTCGTTTGAGGTTGAACCTTCATGTGTGTAAGGCAAAGCATTTATGATTATGTCGGCTTCACAGCTTTGAGACGGAATATCACAACTGCAGGAATATGATCCGAGAATATTGTCAAACTCACAACCACTACTTTCACCTAGTCCTGCATCATTGCAAATTTTATCACAGTTTTTCTCTTTAAGTTCTCCCAATGTGGCGTCACAGACACACAAGTTTCCTTCGATACAAACGGTAGGCTCGTCTCCCTTGCAAACTCCTTGACAGCTAATGTCACCCTCAGCCCAATCACTTTCAGGTTCAAAATCAGCATCACCATCAGCGATAGTATCATCCCCGTCTACCTGGTTTTCTGCTTCAGACAACTCCGAGTCACCATCTTCAGTGATTTGATCCAGATCCCCGTCTGCATCGTTCGTTGCTTCCTCAGAAACACACGAAGATAAAGATGTTGTTAATAATGTAATTATTAAATATAGCCAAAGTTTCATATAACAAATCCTCACTCAACATAACGATTCATTATACCAAATTTATAGTAAAAATAGAACATAAGATATACTTAAAGCCCAGTTTCGATTACATTTTTCTTCTATATTCCTTTGTTTTTTGCCTTTATTCCTGCTCTTGTTAGTATTTTTAATATGTTTTTGTTTTTTTTTGCTTTTTTTACTTGTAGTTATCATCAATAATTTTATAATCCAAGCGAACTATTCTTACTAAAAACATGTGTGCCTTCACTAAATTGGGATGTAAACGGGAAGGCATTTGGTTTTGTTTTATTTTGCTGTGCTGTGGAGGTACTCTATGCAGAAACGTACGATTCCCTTTCTTTTGTCTATGTTGTTGATTTTGTTCGGTATTGGGTGTTCTTCGGCAAATTCAGTTTATCTTTTCAATGATGGAGATGCAACTGAACCTGACGGAGACACGGATTCTTTTGACCCAGATGGTGACACTGAAATTTTAGATGGTGACGATGACACCCTGGTTGATGGTGATGAAGAATCAGATGAAGATTGGGAATGTAGATACGCCAAAGAGTGTTCCGATACACAGGACTGTGTAGACCACAAATGCGTTAGGGCCTCTATTTGCAGAAAAAAACAGGACTGCGATGACGATCATGTTTGCTGGAAAGTTTTCATGACAGATGATACCGGGGTTTGCCGTCTCTATTGTGCCACAGACATGGATTGTGATGCAGATTCCCATTGTAATGCAGGCTTGTGCGATGAATACGTTCCGATTGCACCTGGCCCGGAGGTTACACCACATCCAGATTGGGACAACAAACTACACGCTTCTTTCGCAGTAGGCCCGATGAAAACCCCAATGGGAACAACCATGCTTGGTTATGGAAACCGCTCAGGCCCAAATGGCCCCTACCAAAAAGCAATGGGCGCCTCCACAGGTACCTATGACAGACTTAATATCAAGGTTCTCACACTTGATGACGGTAGCAATCGTGCCGTATTTATCCGTCTGCCAATGTGTTTTGCCACCGATTATATGGTTAACAAAGTAGTTGCAAGAGTTATCGCTCTCGGTGGTCCTGACTTGCGTGATAATCTGGTTTTCACGGCCACACATACACATTCAGGTCCGGGACGTTACTGGAATTTGCTTACACACCTTAACTTTGGAGGCTTGGGCTTTGGTGAGTTTTCTTATGAAATACTTACCAGAATTACCAATTCTATAGCTGATGTAATCTTGGAAGCTCAAAAGGAAGAAAACTTCAAAGAAGTGCGGTTTGGATACGCATTAAATGAGAACTTTGACCCTGAAGATCTTATTAACCGCGACCGCAGAAGTGAAAACGATCAATTTAAAGATAATCGCCTGATGGTATGGCGCATTGATGAAAAAGATGGTTCTAACTGGAAACCGTGGTTTATCGGTCTGATGTATGCCACGCACGGAACTATTGAAGGAAACAGAGACAGCTTTATGACAAACGATGCTGCTGGTGGTGCCGAAACCATAACCCAGCTATTGTATGAAAAGAGCAATCCCGGAACAAAAATAAACACGATGTTTTTCCAGGGCATGGCTGGTGATGTTGCTCCGGCGGGTGGATTGCATACAAAACATACTCAGAACCAAATACTGATTGGCACAAGAGTACATGCCAAAGTTATGGAATTGTTCGAAAAACTTGGTGCGGGTGGAAACGGTCGTGAAGACGACCAGTATTTTGTATCTCCCATGACTGACACTATCAACCTCAAAGTGCTTTCCAAAAGAGTTCCCATTGATCGTAAAAGTATTGGCTATGCTGATGACGAATTTTACTCGGATCCATACTCCTTGCCACAAACAACCATTGAGTTTGGCGATGGCCCATTTAAATTTGGAGCATTCCAGTGTGGCTTGTTCGCTACTTTGTTGGAAGAAAACCTCGATCTTCATGCATATAGTGAAGATGGTACGCTGCTAAAAAAGTCCATCGAAGACAAAACAGGCAACGACGGCGAACAAGTAATCATAACCGCAGATCAAGACGGTACTTATTACATAAAGGTAGACGGTTACAATGGTTGTATGGCGGGATACAAACTTCTGGTGGAATACAATAACAAGGCTGGACAGAAAAACATTCCAGACAGGAAAAGCCCCTTACCAAGACCTCAGTTCAAATCTCAAATGGTTCCATCCGCTTGTGATGAAGACAGTTTTGATACCGCTGGAAACAACAATGATGATATGGCCAACGCTGTTGAGGTAACAATAGGAGTAACTTCGGAACAGCTTCAAGTTTGTCCATATAACGAAGACTGGTTTAAAATAACTTTAAGTAAGGATGAGACCGTTAATATAAAACTGATCTGGAATCAGGATGATGATGCCTATAACGAGCATACTCACCTCGAAGATGGTCACCTCGGTTGTGGTATGCCGATTGAAGAAATTAACTACGGCCCTATTCCGCAATTCAGCAAAACCCGCTTCACCTCCGTACTTATTAGTGGAGAAGATATGGGTGGCGGTCTGTACCTTGCAGGCTTGCCCGGCGAATCTTCCTCGCGAATGGGTCACAGTGCTATTGAAAGCCTGATGCAGGAAACCGACTTCGAAAATGTAATTATATTTGGCTATAACAACGACCATCATTTCTATATCAATACAGAAGATGACTGGCTGCAAAGCGGTTACTCTCCCGGCATGTCGATGTGGGGTTTCAGGTTTGGTGAATTCTGCATCAACCATTTGAAAGAAATGGCAATAGCGATCAGTAATAAATCGGGACAGGAACTGGAAGACTTCCTTAATGAGTTCCCCAAAGTCAAACCGCTATATTTTGACGACCTTACAGATGATACACGAGTACCGCTGAAAACAAATGTTGCAGAAATTGGTATTTTTGCAGAAAACGTAAAAACCTATCAGCCTGCCGATACCAAGCGCATGCAAGAACAGGCAAAGATGCGCTGGCTTGGTGGTGATCCCGGTGTTGACTTCCCCAATATCTACCTTGAAAAACAAGACCCAAGCGATCCAGATGCCGACTCCAGCGGCTGGGTACAGGTGAAGCGAAAAGAAGGGTCAGGTCGTATCTACAGTGACGATTATTACGAAATGAGCCTTGAATTTGAAAATGAACATTTCGAGTTGCCCAACAAAATCGATCCGGATTACGGCAATTACTGGATTTTGACATGGGAAGAAACCTATGATTTCCCGGCAGGATCATACAGGTTCCGTATCGAAGGCAATTACTACAATGGCCCGGAAGACAGCTTTGATTACACTACTGGTATCGAAGACTATACCATTTATTCAGATGCATTTGAACTCTTGCCAGCAGATATCGAAGTTCAGCAGTTTGCTGTTGCCGGTACAACGCTTTCTGGATCACTCAGATACGCGCACTCGACAAGCACAGATGATGGTATAAGTGAGTTTTCCGGGGCTGACAGCACTAGCCTTTTACTGCATAGCACAGAGGTAGACTCGCATATAGGTGCTCGCGTGATTGAAGATGATATCGCCAGTATCAGCATTACAATAACTGAGTTTACCAGCAAGGTTGAGCCTGTTGTAATAGAAGCAGCAACATACGAGGAAACCACCGGAACAATCAACTACATCAATGCAAGAAGTGCAGAAGGAGTGGAAACCGTTGCCTCCACCAATGATAAAATAACCACGTTTACCGCCACAATACCAACCCTGGTTCCTGGCACATATACAGCCACAATCAACATTGTGGACGACTATGGCAACAAGACAGATTTAACAAAGGAATTTGATTTTACTGTTAACAACTAAGTTGTTTAAACATTGAAAGAAAAAGGGATGGAAGCATTTGTTTCCATCCCTTTCTTATTTACCTCTTCTTAGCGTTCTTAGCTTCACGCTCAACACATTCGGTAAAACGTGTTTTCAATTCTGGGTGCATACATAAATCAAGGCCGTAGAATTCTCCGAAACCGTAAATAGGGTCAAGGTCTTCTCTTGTGTCATGCCACACTACTAAGGGCCCCCACATAGAAGCTCTGTGCTGGTTGCCTAAATGATTGGTTATGTTCCACTCTTCACCAGTCGGAAGGTATTTTAAGAATAAATCACCATCAGCCGCATTTAAGGCACAATATTTTAATGAGGGATCTTCAGTTCCGTAATTTGTTTCGTTGTAATAACTGTATAGCAACCAATCTCCCCAAGCATCTTCCATTCGGAAATCTTTACCTTCAGTGTTTTGTTTAATCACAGTTTCTTTATCATTTTCCAAATCATACTTATAAATAGATTGGTAGCATCTAGTTGACTCTGGGTTCCCACTTGGTTCATCTCGATTATCTTGGTAATACAACATACCATTGTACAATTCAGGGTATGTGCGATAGTATACTTTTGAAGGCACATCCAATAAACGTTGAGTAATATTTTCCCTATCAATAACACCCATTTGACCAGTTCCAGTCACATAAGCAATTATATTTTCGGATACACTAAAATCTGCAGCACCTTCCCCAGTAGTTTGTGTATCAATTCTTATTTCATTGCCTTCATCATCAACACTATAAATAGGATGACCGAATTGGCCAAGTTTTTGTCTTTTATCAAGCCAATAAACATATGGAAATTCATATTCAAGGCCCAATTTATCACTTGAACTATTGGAAATTAGCTTTTTCTCCATAGTTTCAACATTCAAAGTGAAAATTCTGGATTTATTCTCACTATCTGCATCACTGGCATTGGGATTTTCTTCTGCCCATGCAACATAGCCATCATTTATTACAGGATACAAATCACTATTAAATTGATGAGCTAACTTAATAACTTCCTTTGTTTCATAATTAAACAATAAGATACCACCGCCGGCAGGATAATCATCTGACTCAATAATACCTTGAACAAAAACTACCCAGTTTTCCCAAACATCAAGCCCATATGTTACATACCCTGAATTTATATAGAACAGCCCGCTTTCATCCGGCCCATCAATAGATACACTCATCCTGCAAGGAAATACATCGTTGGCAGTGGTACACTGCGGGATTCCATCATCTGTGTCGATTACATCTGTATCGCCATCCAGATTTTCTTCCGTGTCTACCAAATCTTCATCAAGATCAGACTCGATATCAGTTTCTTCATCACCATCAGGAGCTTTGATACAGCTATAACCGCTAATTTCATACCCATCAGGGCAATTGCATTTTGCATAGCCGTATTGAATTTCGCATGTTCCCGGCGAGCAGTCGACCCCTTCACATGGGTCGGCTTCAACTTCTGACAGTTCAGTGTCATTGTCGGTGTCGCCGTCCGTGCCGTTTTGACTTTCCGAACAGGCTAATATCGCCAAACAAGTTATAATTATCCATGCCGATATGGCTTTAAATATGTATTGTTTTAACATCACATGCCCCTGTTAATGACAAATTCACCCCACCATACCGCTTTGAGTATTAAAAGAAAAGCTATAAATAATAGAAAAATCCGACCTGATTGCAGTATCAAGCCGGATTTATATTTTACTGAACCAAAGCTGTCAATTCATTATTACCCAAATTAACAAACAGAAGCTTTGAAATTATTGTCTGATAGGAACAGTAGCTTTTCTGATCTGAATCACCTTAAACTTATCCTCACCAGACAATTTGACTGAAAGCTGAATTATAATTTCGTAGGTAAAACCTTTGCGTTTCTGGGGCGGATAGAAATGCTGACTCAATGTCCTGAATTCGCCTGCTTTCATCTTCTCCAGCAAGGTAAGTGTCTGAATCGCCTTGTCGGTATTCTCAACCAAACTAATGTTTAACTGAACGTCAGCATCAAACTCGGTAGGTGCCGCAATACGGTATTTCAACTCCGGCCCTTTACCCTCTGGCCAATCTGCAACCCAATATATCAATTGAGGCTTGTCTTTATTCAGAATTTTCTTTATTTTAGTGCCTTTAAGGGCTCGTTTAGCTTCTTCTGTCAATTCATTGATGTATTCAGTAGCAGACAAGAATGCTTTGGCCCCAGGATGATTTTTGGAGATAGCAAGCACTTCGTTCATAGTTTCTTTCGCCCTTCTCTCATGACCCATCTTATGGTAGGCAAGACCTTTGAAATATAAAGCCTTTACAAATTTCGGATCATTTTTCAGGGCTTTTTCGTAGTAATCAATGGCTGCTATATGGTCATTGTCATAGATATCGCTTGCAGCACCTTCCAAAAACAGTAACCCGTTGCTGTCAGGATTCAACTCTTTAACAATAAGCAACCTGTTTCTAAACTTCTCCTCATCTCCCATAATACGGTAATAATCCGCCATTACGCGATGGCTGAGATAACTGTCAGGGTAATAAGTTTTCAGCATGTTACACAACTGCTGTGCATTTTCTTCTACTTCTGTAAGCTTCTCGATGCGGTAGTCAATTATCGTCTCTAATGCCTGAATATCCTCTTTGGGTTTGAAGGATCTACCTGCTTCCAGTTTTAAACGCAAAAACGAGATTTCGTATTTTAACTGATCTGTCCACGCCACATATAGCTGAGCCAACCATCCCGCTACTTTCACATCTTCCATTTTCCAAATTCTGACTGCAATAAACTGAAACTCAGCCTTTTCGAAGTCACGGTAATCGTCCATTCTAAGCATGTTCTGAGCAGACTCAAGGGTGGTTTCCAAAGATTGTCTCGCAGTTTTCTTCCCCTTCACATCTGCTTTTTTTCCAGCGCCTTTATCGGTAGTACCGCATCCCGCTATCGCCAAAAATAAGGCTAAAGTAAATGTCGTGACTAATACTTTAAAACATGATTTTGAAAACATAATTTATCCCTTCGTAAACACTTTAAACCAGCATGGCCGGTAAAACAGCGATCTCCCAAAATATCAAGGATTACAATAGTAACCCCATATAAAGCAATAGAATGAAAACAGAACTTCTCACTCTAAACTCAATCGGCTATTTTGCAGAAAGGTTTAATCAAGTGACTGTAAAACATTTGAATTACTAGCTTCTTGTATTCAATTGTTATAAAGTTGTTTGCAAGCTTAGAAGTTAGCTGCTACCATATTTTTGAGATGATATTGAAAGAATATTAATGAAAGCTTTACCTTTAACAACTGGCGTAATAGTACTGATATTGTGGGCATTATTCAGGCTTGATGTAGTTTCTATACACAACAAGGCAGAGGGTGGTCTCGCCGTGTCCGAGTGGTCTGAATCGGTTGATATCTTTTATCGCATTTCATATACCAATAATCTGGAAAAGCCAATTTCAGTAACCCTTAGGACATCTGGCCAAAGTTCCGGTGTAAGCAGGTTTTTCTTATGCACAAAAGATGGCTGGAGTGATATTTCCAACTGCGCCAACAATATTGATACTCCTGTGTTTCACAATGAAAGTTCCACGCCATTAAAAGCAACTAAACTTGAAAACGATATATGGGAAGTAACGCACAAACCGGGAGCAATATTGAAGATTAAATATAATGTATTACCTAATCAAAACAGCGCAACCAGTAAATATAACTCGTATCTTAGACCTATAATCAACAAACAATATTTCTATGCAATTGGCCATGCCTTTCTACTTGTGCCTGAACACTTGTTCACGGATAAAAAGGCCAAAATTCAAGTTTCCTATCATGGTTTCGATGAACAAGGCTGGCAAACAATCTCTTCATATAGCAATTCTACTAAATCTTTTCAGCTAAATGAGAAATTCGACAGGTTTTTACGGAGTATTTTTGTGGCTGGCGATTTCAAACATTTACGAAAAAGTATAAATGGTCATCCCATTCACTTTGCTTTTCTGGGAGAAAAGTGGAACTTTACCAAAGAACAAATGGCTGATCTATTTGTTAAAATTCTAAAGACCGAGAGAAATTTCTTCTCTGATTACAACTACCCATACTACTTTGTTGGAGTTTTACCTGTAAAAAATAATAGCAAGTGGCCGGCATATGTCAACGCTGCCAACCTGACAAATTCATTCTCACTTGTTCTGTCAGAAAATGTCACACTAGACCAAAATGCATGGGAGTATAACGAACTATTAAGCTTGCTGGCGCATGAATGTTTTCACAACTGGAACGGCAATATTTTGTCCCTTGGTAGCGAAGAAGAAAATATTTACTGGTTTTCAGAAGGCTTTACAAATCATTACTCCAGAAAAATGCTGCTGAAATCTGGATTGTATTCTCAAAAAGACTACATCAAGAGCCTCAACATGGCTGCAAAAGGGTACTTCACCAGCCCAGTTGTCAATTCGCCCAATAAGGAGATTGTAAAAAATTTCCATCGCAGCGATGATATTAGAGCTTTACCCTATTTACGGGGGGACATGCTGGCCTATCTACTTGACTATGAAATTCGTAAAACATCTGACGGCAAACGGAATCTTGATGATTTCATGAAAGCTATTACCGGAAACGTTAGAGAGACAAAAGAGCTTCAAAGCATCAATGTTTTCAAGCTGATAGAGCAGTTTACAAGCAACAGCTTTCGGGCATATTTCGAAAATTTGGTGCAATCGGGCAGCACTATTGAATTTCCTACAGATTTACTGGATCCATGCCTGCGCATCACTTTCAAGCAAAAGTCAAATATACTTATCTTTCAAAAAATGGAAAATATACCTGACAATTGCATTGAAATACTTTAGATTGTGCCTGATAGATCAAGCCCTTATGGACTTGAGAGGAAAGTTGTCAATCAACTAGTACTTCATTATAAGATATGGAGCAGTCATGACAATTTTAACAGAGAGCATATTTCTTCAGCTAAACGATTTCTGTATTGAAACGACCACAAAAAAGCGTATAAAAGAAATATGTAATTTGCTTATTGAAAACGATGATATAGCAAGTGAAAAGCTTAGTAATGAGCTTGAATTTCTGAACGAGTTTGTACAAGCCACTAATTTTTTGGAAATGAGAGACCAGAATCCTCAATTACGAGGTGGAGTTGAACTGAAGGTAGAAATAATAAAATCAAGCGCAGGCTTTAAAGTTGAAATAATGAAGTAACACTTATTCTTAAGTAGTACCCATACCAATATTCTGGAGTATAAAATGAGCAATAAAAATGATGTTGAAGTAGTTACAGGTAACAACGAGAAAAAACATACCAAAGATCACGCTGACAAATTAATTCAGGAACTGAAACTTAAAGAACGCTTAAAGAAAGTTCGAAACAAGATTGTTGTTCTCTCTGGCAAAGGCGGTGTCGGTAAAAGTACAGTCGCAGTTAACTTGGCGCAGTCACTGGCAAACCGAGGAAAACGGGTTGGTTTGCTTGATGTTGATGTACATGGCCCGAGTGTTCCGACAATGCTTGGTTTGGATGACTACAAAATCACCCCAACAGCTGGTGAACTTGAACCTGCACTTTTTGAAGGAATGAAAGTCATTTCTATTGGTTTTTTGCTTCCAGATAAAGACAGCCCAGTAATTTGGCGTGGCCCATTGAAAATGGGAATCATTGAGCAATTCTTACGCGATGTTAACTGGGGCGAACTAGATTACCTGATTATTGACGCACCTCCAGGCACAGGAGATGAACCACTTACAATTTGCCAGCTTATTGATGAAGCCAAGGCATTAATCGTCACAACACCTCAAAAAGTTGCAACCATGGATGTTAGAAAATCAATTACCTTCTGTCACCAGATGGATACTCCTATTTTGGGTATCGTGGAAAACATGAACGGAATGATTTGCCCTAAATGTGGCGAACACCTGATTATATTCCCGAATGGTGAAGCTAAAGCAATGGCAAAATCCATGGATGTCGAATTTCTAGCCTCGCTACCAATGGATCCTAACGTTGCTGCCGGTGCAGATCATGGACAAGTTTTTGTGAACACTTCCAGCACCCCGGTTGCAGAAGGAATGATGCTACTGGTTGACAAGCTGATCAAAATTACCAACTAAGCTTCGCAGGTAAAACATTTATTTCCCCCATATTTTCTAGTATGGGGGAATTTTTTTTGGTAGACTGCGGTTGCTAGTTATGAAAGAAATATATGTTCGAGTTATGAAATCTCTAAAACTTTAACTCACCTTCAACTTTGGTAAACATTAAACAGGGTTCATCAGGAGTAAAATGATGAATAGTATGTTTTCACTAAAAAGGTTTGCAAACAGAGTTGCAATTATACTTATTTGCTCCAGTTTGATTGCATTAGCTGTAAATGCTCTAAGACCCACTCCACTGGACTGGGTTGCCAAAACTATTTACGAAATATATCAGGACTGCCCTGAATCCACAGTTTCGGCAGATGTAATCGAGCTTGAATCAATCATCAGAAACAGATCGTCTTATTTGATTGTTGACACCAGAGATGAAAAAGACAGATCAGATTTTCCGGTAAGCAACAGCATATTTGTAGAATACGATTCATTATTCCCTGTTGAAAAAGATCATATCAACTTGATTGTGCAAATGTCAGCTGGAAAATCCGTGCTTGTAATTGGCAAAGGTTCCATCGCTAAACTAATGGCGGATGAGCTTGTATCCAATGGACTTAAGAATATATATTACTTATCAAACCCTCCCGACTATAAACGTCTGACACAAAAGGAGGGAGAATAGCCATGTCATTTTTAGAAAAACACAAAACAGCTTTTGCAGCTATTGCATTATTGGCCAGGCTTTATATTGGTGGTGTTTTTATTATGGCAAGCCTCTATAAAATCTGGGAACCTTACGATTTTGCACTCTCTGTTGCAACTTATCAAATGGCGCCCTTGTGGACTATTAATATTTTTGTAATTATCCTGCCATGGCTGGAACTTATCACAGGAATTTTAATAATTATTGGTCTATGGACAAAAGAAAGTGCCTTTCTAATTTCATGTATGATGGTCATGTTTTTAGTTTCATTATCGTTCGCCCTTTCCAAAGATTTACAAATGTCTTGTGGTTGCTTTGCATCACAGGAAACTTTCGACGAAATTGGAATTCATACAATTTTCCGTGATCTTGGTTGGCTCTCCGTTTCATTGTTCGTTCTCTTTTTCGACAATGGACATTTTGGACTTGACAGATTTCTATTCAGGAATAAATAAAAATGCGTCATTTTATATTATTTGTTTTTTCTATACTTTTAGTGTTTTCCCTGTCTAATGCAATGGCAGAAGACAAAATACCATGGCAAAAGATTAACAACGGCGAGAAACTTAGTGAAGGCCACAAACAGCTTGTGACAAAGGTCTTAAAAACTACAAGGGGTTATGCTTTTTGTGAAGATACAATCTTCAACTGTCTACAACAGTACCCATCCAACGAATCCATTCTAAGACAAGCCAGTTATATTGTACGCAGATCCAAGATAGAGAAAAACGTTGATCAAATAAAACTAGCTTTCCAGAAGCGTATTTATTCTTTGTACAATCCCAAAAGGCACCAGCCAAATGTTGAAAAGATGCAATATTCAGGCGATCCCAAAGCTCCGATTGTTGTAGTTGCCTATGCTGATTTCGAATGCCCCTACTGCAAAATCGCCGTCCCGGCTTTAAGAAGGATAAGTCAGGAACGTCCCGATTTTATGGTTTTGTATTTCAAAAACTTCCCGATCAAATCTCACAAGAATGCCCTTCCCGCTTCTAAAGCACTTGTAGCTGCCGATAATCAAGGGAAGTTCTGGGAAATGCTGGATATATTGTACAAACAGACCGATTTCAGCAATGAAAACCTCAACAAGATTGCGACCTATCTAAAATTGGATTTGGTAAAATTTAAAAACGATATAGATGACAAAAAAACACTTGCCCGAATAAAAAAAGAAAAGCTGGAAGCAATGACTTTCGATATCTTCAGTACACCCGGAATACTAATAAACGGGAAACTGTATAACGGCCCCAAAAGTTATGCTGAACTACTGGATATCCTCGAAGAGGAACTTGATATAGTTCAAGGCAGACAATAAGCAAAAGCCACAATTTAAAAATTTAATACAAACTGAAAAGCCCCGATCACAAAGAAAATCGGGGCTTTGTTTATTTTGTAACTAGCAAAATTAGTGAGCAACTTCAACCGAGAAGATTGCATTAACTCCGGGACTGTAGATTCCTGAGCCGTGATATTTGTATTCTTTGTCAAGCAGGTTTTCAACAGCCAAGGTAAATTTAACCCAATCGTATGCGTTCACACCACCGCGAATATTCCATGTTACCCAACCAGGAGTACCACCATCCGGAATACGTGTGTCAGATTCGTCAAGAGAGGAGATTCTGGTTTGCTTTGTTGCGCCTCTTACATAGGTTTCAACAAATCCTTTCCAGTTTTTCTTACTGTCATTTTCATACCTTAAAGTTGCCTGTCCGAACAGTGGAGGAATTCTCGATAATGGCTGATTGTCTGCACCATCAACTTCTTCTTCGCCCCAGGTATATGTCAGATGACCGGCAAGACTTAAACCATATCCAATATCAAATGCCAATCTCGCTTCAGTACCCCAAATTTTACCTTTTTTAACATTGTCATTCATTACCACAGCTTTACCGTCAATCTCAGTAACGCCATCGAGATCGGTATCAACTCTGGTAAGTAAATCTGTTAAAAGTGTTACATAAGCAGTGTAATCAAGCTGAACTCTCCAGAGGTTTACCTTTGCTACAAGTTCAATTGTATTTGCCTTCTCTGCTTCGAGGTCGTTATTTGGAAGGCTATACCATTCGCCAGTATCGCCAAACATTGCAGATTCCTGCAAATTTGGTGCTCTGAATCCCTGAGAAAATGTTGTGGCAATGTTTACAATATTTTTGTAGATGTACTGTGCACTTCCATAGAAAGTATGGCCAAGTTTAGAGAAATCTGCCTCCAACATTTTACCTTGTGCGGGAGCCTTGGCAGTAAAACCATGCAGCCTGTAACCGGCGCTTAAACGCACCAAATGGCCACTTTCAGTTTTCAGGGGATCACCGGAGATCATCAAGAATCCGCCATAGGTGTCATAAGTAGAACCATCAGGGTAGTTCTGGTAGTCCTGTTTTATCCATGGGTCACTGTAAATATTTTTTTTCATTCTATTGGCATCTACCCAATCATGATACCATGTTGCACCGTAATTTAAGTTAAGACGATTTTCCAGCAGGGCTGTCGTCATATGTAAATCGACTCCAAGTGAATCGACCCATGTTTCGTCACGTTTGGCAGAAAGTCTGGAAGACAGATCGTCGGCCAGATCAATGGAATCTTTCATCTCATAGAAATGCTGGTATGACAAAGTAACATCAGCCTTTGTACTGATAGGTCGGAAAACCATGTGCATTTTTCCGTACACCAGGTGAGAATGGTTGTCATACATGGAAAGGTTCTTTTTGTCGTATAGTTTGTCAGTACGACCTACATTATCCATTACCGACACCAGATATCCAACGGTGGCCTTCCAACCGCTAAAATAGCCATCGGTGAACCTGTAAACAGTTTTTCCCATTGCAGAGTACTGATCGTAGCCGGTGTAAAGCTGTTGACCTAATGAGCCTCCACCATCTAGATTATTCAGATACTTTAGTGTTCCACCTGCCAAAATGGAGAACCCGTCTATTCCCATGTCTATATGTGCATGGTAAACCTGACCTTGATCGGCTGTTGTCCATCTGGCATTAGCTTGACCGTGTGCGCCAAAACCATCCTTTACTCTATAGTCAGTTGGAGATACAGGGAATAGCTGGATAACGCCACCCATTGCATCGCTACCATAAAGCAGGGAACCTGCACCTCGCATTGCTTCAATGCGTTCTATAGAAAACTGATCTACCATATTAAGATATTGTAATGGACCAGTGCGATAGACAGAGTTGTTTAATCGCACATCATCAACAAGAATAAGAACCTGTGGCCCAACCAAGCCACGCATAATTGGCGAACCGCCTCCATAGTTTGTTTCCTGAATAAAAACTCCGGGTGCTTCGTACAAAGCTTCAGGAACAGTTCTTGGTGATGTTTCCTTTAAGGCTTTCTCATCAAGAATGGAGATTGACCGATTCGACTCGAAATATTTTTCGTCTACGCGATTACCCGTGACAACTGTTTCATCAAGGCTGGTTTCCTGATTGTCTTCTTCATCTACAATTTGCGAATTTTCTTCAGCTTGATTTTCAGCTTCAGTTGTTTCCGGTTCGTCAGCAAAAGCAACCCCTACAAAACATACAGAAACCACTAAAAGCAATGAAAAAACTTTGCGTAACATTACATACTCCATATTGTAATTGAGAAATTGTTTTACGATCTATATGATCATTTATATGCCATTACCTTAAGCAAGATTTACCCCAAGTATCACATCGTTCTGATGTCGTCAAATACAGGTGGCAGCTTCTTATTAAAATTATCCAAAAAGTAACAGAATGTTTGCTCGAAATGAAACCACAACCAAATATATTAAAAGATGTTGGTAAATGAATATTCTTACAGATCCACCAAAACGGTTTCATCTTTTAATTCTTCTGCTCGCGATCTTAAAGCATCTCCAGTGGTCTTCATTCCAACTTTTTTTCTGAAGAAATTGTTCCAGTCGTCTAGCATTGAATAGGCACATGGAATAATAAACAGCGTCAGGAAAGTAGCAAAAGCCAATCCCCATATTACACAAATTGCCATTGGTTTCCAAGTTAAACTGCTACCACCAAGCCCCAGTGCCATTGGCATAAGCCCAGCAATTGTCGTAATCGTAGTTAAAAGTATCGGCCTCATTCTTCTTGCACCAGAGACTATCAAAGCTTCTCTTCTTTGAAGCCCTGCTGCTCTGGCCTTGTTCACAAAATCAACAAGTACCAGAGAGTCATTAACCACAACCCCGGCAAGCGCAACAACCGATATCCCTGCAACCAGAGAAAAGTTTAAGTCCATTACAATAAGTCCAACAGCAACGCCCAATATTGAAAACGGAACTGTAAACATAACAACAAACGGTTGAGTAAATGACTGGAACTGAGTTGCAAGTATAAGAAAGACGATTAACAACGCCACCAGAAATGCCTGGCCAAGCGAGGCAAAAGACTCGTCCATCTCTTGTTTTTCACCACCAAACTCAAGCCGATAGCCTGGATATTGTAGTGAAAGATCTTTAAATTTTTCTTTTATATATTTATTAGCTTCCTGAGAGTTAATCTGTTTGTCGTTAACATTGGCAGTTATTGTTATAGAGCGTTTGGCATTGTAGCGACTGATTGCGGCCATTCCTCTTTTAATCTCAAACTCGCCAAGCTCGGACAAAGGAACATGCATTCCTGTGTTGTTGCTGATGATCAATTGTTTTAAATCGTCAATGTCATTTCTGTCGTTTTCTTTGTACTTAACAATAACCTCGATTTCATCACCTTTATCATCACGGAATTTTGTTGCTTCGTTGCCCCCAACCGCAGTTCTTAAAATAGATGATACTTGATACATAGAGATACCGTAAGTACTCATTTTCACTCTGTCCGGAATAAATCTGAGTTCTTTTTTTCCTTCCGAATATCCTACTTCGACATCGACAATACCTTCTTTCGCTTTCATGTCGTCGGCAATCATCTCAGATATCATACGCATCTTATCAAGGTTGTCACCAAGAACCCTCAATTCAACCGGGGTCCCTGTTGGTGGCCCGTGTCCCGTTGTGGTAAAATATGCAGCTTTTAATTCGGGAATATCTTTAATTCGATCCCTGATAGCTTGTTTCAGTTCATCATTTGTACGTCGTTGATCTTCTTCTCCAAATTCAAAGGTAATCATTGCTCCATCACCTCTGAATATCCATTGCTGATTTTCTATTACCAACCCAACTGTTGCAGCAGTGTAAACTATTTCATTTTCCGGAATATCAGAAAGTTTCTGTTCAATCAGTTTCACCATTTTATCTGTTTCTTCAATTTTGGTGCCCATCTGCATTTTTACAATCAAACGTTCAGTGTCAACATTTTCTTTAGCAAACATCTCGACACGCAAAACTTTTGCAGCAACAATAATTGAAACAACAGTTAAAACAATTGTGCACAATGTTACCAAATACTTCCAATTAAGAATTCCATTTACCTGTTTTTTGTACAACCACTCAAGTTTTCTGAAAATTTTCTCACCCAGGCGTTCGCCATTCTTGGCTTTAGGCAACTTGCCAAAGTCTGCAAGATGTGAAGGAAGTACAACAATGGATTCAAGCAATGACCCAGCCAATGCCAAGGCAACCACAATTGGCATTACCGACATAAACTTACCGATAACACCCGACATCATTAAAAGTGGCAAGAATGCAGCAATGGTTGTTAAAATTGCTGCAATAACCGGCCACATAACTTGTTCGGATCCATCAATGGCCGCCTGAACGGGACTTTTACCCTCTTCCATGTGTCGGTATACATTTTCAATTATGATAATGGCATCATCGACAATCATTCCCAGAACAAGAATAAAAGCAAATAACGACAGCGAGTTTATGGTGTTTCCAGTAACCTCGAGAAAAACAAAAGCTATCAAAAAAGAGAATGGGATACCAATTATGGCAAGTATCGCACTTCTTAAACCAATTGTGATGGTCATCAGTATTGCAACAAGAATCAGGCCGGACATTGCATTGGTTGTCAGAACATTAATACTATCTCTAACTTCTTTCGATCTATCATTGCGAACTTTAATTCTTACATCCGCTGTTGTTCTGGCAAACTCCTTAGCCACTCTTCTGGCCCTGTCAGAAACATCAACAATAGAACCATCTTTATTCATGAATACACGCACGCTGACAGAGTTAACGCCATTCAACCTGCTAATAACTTCATCCCTGTTGAATGTATCAATTACCTTTGCAACATCCTTGACTTTTACAACCTTTCCATCCGCTCCAGCTTTTACAACAATATTACCGATTTCTACGGGATCGGTAACTTCTCCCATTGCACGAACAAGAAATTCTTCCTTGCCCATTTCAACTCTTCCGGCAGGAAGATTGATGTTTGCAGTTTGTAATGCACTATTGACAGCCATAATGGATATGCCTGAGGCTGTTATCTTTGTTCTGTCAACTTCCACCCAAATCTCACGTTTTCTGGTTCCGTAAATTTCTACCTTGACAATATCTTTTTCTGCCATTAATGCGTCTTTAAGCGCATCGGCTACTTCATTCATGCCCTCAATGGAATAGTCACCAGCCATAGCGAAGTTAATCACCGGCCATAATTCATTGGTTGAAATTTTAATGTAGAAAAGATCTTCTCTGGCCTCTTCGGGTAAATCCGGCTTTACCTTGTCAACCTCTTCCTTAAGATCCATAATCGTCTGGTTAAAGTCGTCTAACCCCACTTCGTATTGAATAAATATGACACTTCTACCCTCTGACGAGTATGCATTGATAAAATCAATGTCGGGCAAGTTCTTAATTTGTTCTTCAATGGGAAGAGTGATCAGTTTTTCTATGTCATCCGGTGTAGCACCAAGATAAGGTACTATTATCAACATAGAATCCATGTCGATTGCCGGAGTGTCTTCCATAGGCATACGATGAATTGCCAGCAGACCAGCCACAAGCACAGCCAAAACCAGCATATTCACCATTACAGATTGTCTGGCAAAAAAACGAGGGATGCTCATAAGTTACTCCACAATATTCAGTTTGGAACCATCTTTAAGATTATTTTGTCCTTCAACCACCATCACATCCCCGATGCTGATTCCCTCTAAAATTTCAACCGTGCGCCCCTGTCTGGCACCCAGTTTTACAAGTTTTTCAGATGCAACGTCATCTTTAACAGTATAAATATAGAAACGGTCAAATCTATCAACCAGTTTTTCCAGAGGTACGACAATAGCCTTGCGCCCACTATCAACCTGAATGGAAGCTCTCGCTACCATTCCCACTCTCATTTCTTCTGTCTGGTTGTCCAGAACAATTTCAACCGGATATGTCATGCTAGGTTGAATAGCCTTGACTCCAATAGACTCAACAGTTCCAATAATGTTTGCTTTGGATGGCAATGTTGGAATTGTAATATTTGCCTTTTGTCCCTGGTGAATGCCTGAGATATCATCTTCACTTAGCCCAACGTTGATTTTCAACTTGTCTCTATTTACAAGTTGTACCACAGGAGAACCCATTGCTAAAGTATCTCCCAGCTTAACCAGCCTGGCAGCAATTTCACCACTAAAGGGGGCTCGTACGGAAGCTAATCTCAAATCTCTCTTTGCCTTGTCCAGTGTGGCCTTTGAAGCTGCCAAACCTGCTTTTGATCTTTCGAAAGCAAATCTTGCCTGATCATACAACTGATCTGAGATATTTTGGGATTTGTGCAGACTTTTAGCCCTTTTGTACTCAAGTTCAGCCTGCTCGAAGACAACTTTTCCATCTGTATACTGAGACTTTGCTACAGCCATTGCTATCTTGTAAGGTTCGGTATCAACTCTAACCAGCAAATCTCCTTTTTTAACTTTTTGTCCTAAAGCTACATCCACCCTGACGATCTGTCCCGCTGTCTGGGAAACAACAGTTACATCAAAGTCACTTGCAATTGTTCCACTTGATTCGACAATCTTTACCAGATTTTCCAATTCTACTGTTTTTATTCTAACAGGAATAGCCTTGGTTTCTTTCTCTGTTACAGCTTTTTCTGTCTCATCATTAACATCTTCCTTGGCATCTGCATTTTCTTCATTGTTACATGAACAAAACAATATTAGATTTAGCGATACAAAGAACAATATTAGACCAATATTTTTCAGCTTCATTTTAAACCTCGCCATTATTAAAACGCAGACTACTTTATATATGCCTTATATATTTTTATCAAGTCTCTAATATTTGAATCAACAATTTATTCTTAATCTTATATAAATATCTATTCGAGATACTCCAGCTATGTTTCTATCAATACTGCTCTGACAGGCGATGCTTCTAGATTCACGACCTTTAAGGGCATGGCAAACAGCTTATATTTACCTGCATTGATCTCAGACAAACAGATTCCCTCAAGTATAAGAATGCCATTTTTTAGAAGCTCATTATGAACGGGATATCCAACACAATCAGATCCGTCAATTGTGTTATAATCAATCCCTACCAAGCTTACTCCCCTAGTCACCAGAACTTGAGCAGCAGATTTGTCAAGATAGACATAATCTTTTGAATACTGTCCATTTTTAGCTGAGCCAGAAATAGAATTGTCAGTTTTAAACAATACAGCAGATCCTTCTTCGATATTTATGTTATCAAGATCAGATTCAGTGATTCGCTTTCTATCAACAACTTCAATAACAACAGAATCCAAAATCAAATCACATGCTTCATAATCTGAAGAACTTTTACCGTCTTTATAAAAATGCAGAGGAAAGTCAATATGTGTGCCGATATGAGAGCTCATTGATACCTCAGAAAGATTAAAATCATCCCCATTTTCGAGTGATGAAATCATCTTGCTGTAAAACAGAGGATCGCCAGGATAGTCTATTGATTCTACATCGATTTTGACACTGATATCATGAATTTTTTTTAACATTTCATCCTTCAAAATAACTTGGTAGCATTAATGTAAAAAAGGCGAACCTCAAGTCCGCCTTATATTACTTCTCATTTCGTGCAGCAATCACATGTCGTCAAATTCTACGCTTGCAGCAAGTTGAACCAGATCTGTCTCATTTTCATCCGAAGTAAATGAGTATATTATGCGTCCATTACTCCATACAACCACGTTATAGCCATCTCTTTTGACGGTGGTAAACATTCTGTTATCGACAATATGGGGAGTTCCTTCGTCCAGGATAGCATTTTCATGGTATTCGGAAGTTATTGGCTGAGCTATCATTGAGTATCTGCGACCATTACCAAAAAAAGCCATGTATGCTACTGTATGATTTCCTATAGTCGATACACGGCCTCCTAAAAGCTGCAAATGGCTTCTCTTAAAATAAGGCACTTTTATTGAAGTGTTGATTTTCTCATGAAAATATTGACCTAAAGTCTGTGTATCATCAGACTGGACATCGTATGGCAAGTCTTTCAGATGTCTATCAACTGTGGCTTCTACGATAGGGGAAGAAACATGGATTCGAGGAAACATAAATACCCCAAAAAAGACCAGAA